>Ga0315275_10006845_pt1 | contig 10960 bp, 8 predicted proteins | sample YL17G03_0_MG_FD_205557 | JGI IMG/M metagenome (GOLD analysis project Ga0315275, IMG submission 205557) | Sediment microbial communities from Yellowstone Lake, YNP, Wyoming, USA - YL17G03_0 | ecosystem: Environmental > Aquatic > Freshwater > Lake > Sediment | place: USA: Wyoming | collected...
GCCGATCCCGACGGCGGTGAACGGCTCCTTCAGTGCGTCGCGTCCGAGCTCGCGGAAGTGGCGCTTGACCGATTCCCAGGCGCCGCGTGCCGTGATCGCCAGCGCCTTGTGGTCGTAGCCGGCCGACCCCCCGGAGGCGAACGCGTCGCCGAGCCAGAAGCCGTACTCCTCGGAGACGGAGTTCGCGACGTCCGAGAAGGAGGCCGTGCCCTTGTCCGCCGCGACGACGAGGTAGGGATCGTTCTCGTCGAGGATACGAACGTCCAGCGGGTGCACGATCTCGCCTGCGACGAGGTTGTCGGTGACGTCGAGCAACCCGTGCACGAGCGTGACGTACTGACGGAGAACCTCGTCGCGGAGCTCGCCCGACGGCACGCTGCGCCGCACGACGAACCCTCCCTTCGAGCCCGTCGGGACGATGACCGCGTTCTTCGTCGTCTGCGTCTTCATCAGCCCGAGTACCTCGGTGCGGTAGTCCTCCATCCGGTCCGACCAGCGGATCCCGCCGCGCGCGACCCTGCCGGCGCGCAGGTGGATGCCCTCCATCTCGGTCGAGCAGACGAAGATCTCGTAGAGCGGGATCGGCTTCGGCATGTCGGGCACCGCGGCCGAGCGGATCTTGAAGCTCAGGCAGGTGCGGCCGGGGCGGAAGGCGTTCGTGCGCACGATCGCGTCGATCAGGTGCAGGTACGAGCGCAGGATCCGGTCCTGGTCGAGGGAGGGAACGGCTTCGAGCTGCTCGAGGATCTGCTGCCGCAACCCGGCCTCGGCGCTCTCGTCGCGTGCCGCGCCGGGGTCGTGACGCAGCTCGAAGTAGCGGACGAGATCCCGTGCGATCGCCGGGTTCGCCGCGAAGGCGTCGTTCTGGTAGTCGAGCGTGAAGCCGCCGCTGACGCGCAGCAGGTACGTGCGCATGGCGCGGAGCCAGGAGACCTCGAGCCAGGTCAGGCCGGCGAGGACGACGAGGCGATCGAGCCGATCGGACTCGGTCTCGCCGCGCCAGACGGCACCAATCGCCTCGGCGACGCGATCCCCGACCGAGGTCACGTCGAGCGGGTCGCCGCCGGCGCCGACGACGCCGAAGTCGTGGATGAAGATCTCGCCCTCGGCCTCACCGTCGGCAGCAACGCGTACGGGAACCTCCTCGACCACGACCAGTCCGAGCGCCTCGAGCACCGGCATCAGGGTCGAGAGGTCGGCGCGCGCGCCGGCCTTGTAGAGCAGGATGCGGGTCAACTGCTCGCCGCCTCCACGCTCGTTCTGCAGTGCGACGACGAGCTCCGTCTCGGCTCCGAGCTGCTCGAGCTGCTCGATGTCCAGGACGGCCCGCATGATGTCGGTCGAGGACTTGTAATACTCGGGGAGGCGTCCCTCCCAGCGCGACCACCGGGCCCGGCCGACCTCCTCGCCGTGCTGGGCTACGAGCCGCTCGAGCAGCCGGTCCTCCCAGGTGCGTGCGAGAGCAACCACTTCCTGCTCGAGCTCCGCGAACGACACGTCGGGAATCTGCCCCTCGGTGACATGGATCCGGAAGTGGATCTGGGCCGGGTCGGTCTCACCGAGTGCGAGGTGGTAATCGACGCTCGAGCCGTGGAACCGCTCCATGAACAGGTTCTGCAGGCGCTGGCGCAGCTCCGCGTTGAAGCTGTCGCGTGGGAGGGCGACGAGCAGCGAGACGCTGCGCTCGAAGATGTCCCGATGCGCGAACAGGCGTACCTTGCGCTGCTCCTGTAGCTCGAGCAGCTGCACCACCGTCTCACGAAGGGCGTCGGATGCGGCCGAGAGGAGCTCGTCCAGCGGGAAGTTCTCGATCAGCGCGACGGCGACCTTGTAGTCGTACGAGCCGGGCGCGAGGTCCTCGGCTGTGAGCACCTGCTGCAGCTTCCGGCGCGCGATCGGCACCGACTCCGCCGGCTCCATGTACGCCTTCGAGGTGAAGAGGCCGAGCAGGCGCAGCTCGCCGGCCACGGAGCCGTCGGCTGCGACTCGCTTGACGCCGATGTAGTCCATCCGCGCGCGGCGGTGCACCGTCGAGGTGCGGTTCGTCTTCGACACGGCGAGCAGGTCGCCGCCCTCGACGCGGTGCCGCACGGCGGGAGCCAGGTCTGCCAGCCGGACGCCTTGGGAGAACCCGGACGAGGCCTCGTCGCGCAGGATGCCGAGCCCCGTGCCGTGCACGACCTCGACCGAGCTGTCCTCGGCTGTCCCCTCGATTGCGTACTCGCGGTAGCCGAGGAGGACGATGTTCTCGTCGCGGAGCCACTCGAGGAAGGCCACGGCCTCCTCGATCTCCTCGGCGTCGTAGCGGGCCGAGCCGGCCCGCGCCGCGTCGATCATGCGGTCGAGGCTCGCCGTCATCAGCGGGAAGTCACCGACGCTGCGCTGGACGTCGGCGAGCACCCGCTCGACGTCCGCTGCGAGCCGGTCGAGCCCGTCGACGTCGAGGTGCCGGTCGACCTCGAAGTGGATGACGGACTCGGCGGCGGCCGCGTCCTGCGCCGACTTGACGGCGGTGATCCTGCCTTGCCCGTCACGCTCGATCGCGACGACGGGATGGAGGAGAAGGCGCACGGAGAGCCCGTGGGCGGCGAGCTCCTCGCTGACGGAGTCGACGAGGAACGGCGAGTCGGGCGTGCTCGTCTCGACGATCGAGCCGACGGACGTGTAGCCGTCGCCGGCGAGGGTCGGCGTGAACGCGCGCACCGCGATCGAGTCCAGCCCCCGCGATTCGGCGAGCTCGAACACACCCATCACCTGCCCGAAGAGCTCCTCGCCGCTCAGCTCCTCCGCTTCGGCCTCGGGGAACCGCCGGGCATAAGCCCGCGCGAACATCGAAACGAGATCGACCCGCTCGGAAGGGACGCGGGCCACGATCTGCTCCAGCAGCTCGCGCAGCAGCCGCTCCTTCGCCGGAGTCGCCCCCACGGCGCTCATGCCCTGACGCGACGACAGCCGCTCATGAGCTGAGCCTACATCGGCATCACTGTCCGGGTGGCTTCAGCGTCGGGTTGTCGTCAACCCGCCGCGCCGCGCCGGTAGAAGTCGCGGCTGCGGATGAGCACGAAGGTCGCGACCGTACCGACTGCCGCTATCACGGCCGCGATCACGAACAGCTCGTTCAGCCCGCTCACGAAGGCCGCGTCTGCCCTCTCGCGAAGCCCCGGCCGCACGACGCCGGCCACGACGCCGTGGCCGGCCGGGCCGAGCGTCGCGGCGAGATGATGCTCGAGCACCGCGCCGAGCAGCGCGATGCCGGTCGCGATCCCAACCTGCCTGGATGTGGTGTTGGCGCCCGAGCCCATGCCGGTCGCCTGCGGCGGCACGACGCTGACGGCGGCGGAGGCGAGCGGTGGGTTTACGAGACCGATCCCGACTCCGAGCAGGAGGAACCCGGGCAGCAGTGCGGTCCAGCCGGACGAGACGGTCAGCCCGTGCAGCAGCACGAACGCGAGCGTGCAGATCGCGAGCCCGGCTCCGATCAGCAGGCGCACCGGCGTGTGGGCCGACAGCTTCCCCGAGATCGGCGCAACCACGAACGAGAGCAGCGTGATCGGGAGAAAGCGCAGCCCAGTCTGGAGCGGGGAGTACCCGAGCACGTTCTGGAGATAGAGCGTGAAGTAGAGGAACATCGAGAAGGCCGAGGCGGAGAGCGCGAACGCCGCGATCTGGGCCCCTGCGAAGGCCGGGCGGCGGAAGAGCCTGGGATCGAGCATCGGGCGCGAGCTGCGAAGCTCGATCAGCACGAACGCGACCAGCAGCACGGCCGAGGTCGTGAGGACGCCGACGATCTGCGGGCTGCCCCAGCCCTCGTTGTTACCGCGCACGAGCCCGAAGACGAGCAGGAAGAGCCCGCCCGTGAAGCTGAGCACGCCAGGCACGTCGATACCCCCGTGCCCCGGGTCGCGGGACTCCCCGACCCGGAACAGCGTCACCGCCAGCGCGGCGGCTCCGATCGGCACGTTCAGGAGGAAGATCCAACGCCAGCCGACCGTCTCGGTGACGAGGCCGCCGACGAGCGGCCCGATCGCGACCGCGCTGCCCGTCGTCGCACCCCAGATCCCGAACGCCGTGCCGCGGTCGCGGCCATGGAACTCGTGCGCGAGCAGCGCCAGCGAGGTGGCGAACATCATTGCCCCGCCGATCCCCTGGATCCCTCGAGAGAGATCGAGGAAGGCCGCGCTCGGCGAGATGCCGCACAGCAGCGAGCCGAGGGTGAACACCAGCACGCCTCCCGCGAAGAGGAGCCTGCGCCCGTGCAGGTCGGCCAGCGACCCGGCCGTGAGCACGAGCGCAGCGAGCGAGAGGGCGTAGGCGTCGATCACCCACTGCAGCTGCGAGAACGACGCGTCCAGGTCGCGCTGGATGTCCGGCAGGGCGACGTTGACGACGGTGACGTCGAGCAGGAGCATGAAGATTCCCACGCAGACGACGACCAGTGTCCACCATCTCCGCTCCAGCACTTTCCGAGCCTATCCGTGCGGAACCGGACTCGTCGGCGTCGAGGTATTGCCCGAGGAGGATCGTCCATTCTGGCTCACGGCTGGGGCGGCGACCGCGATCAGGTACGAGAGCCCCCGCTGCGCATCGAAGGCCAGACCCGCGACTCCCGAGGTGTCGGTGAGCGCGCATCCGAGCGGCAGGAGCTTCGAGCGGTCGAGACGGTACACCGCCACGACGGAGTCCACTCGCCCTTTCACGGTCAGGCGCACGGCGAGACGGGCGCTCTCGGAGGGCTTCAGCGAGTACCAGACCCGGGCCCCACGCGTCGCCGCAGAGCTCGGGATCCTCGTATTCCCACGTGGCCCCCTCGGTTCTGCCCGTCACCTTCGCGGGAATCGGGAGGCGGGTGGCTTTGTCCGGCTGGTCGTTCACGGGGGTGACCTCGAGCGCGAACCGTGTCGTTGCGCGTCCGTGTGCAGGATCGCCCTCGTAGGTCGCCAGCAGGTCGTGCTCCCCTCCGGCGATCCTTCGGCCTGCGCTTTTGGCATCGGGGTGTTCCCCGATCAGCGGGTTCCTGCAACTACCGAGTACGGCTCAGGCTGCCGCGGGGGCGGGTGGTCTCCGGGTGCCGCGTGCCGCCATGATCCGCTCCGGAGGCGTCGGGTGACTGAACAGCGCGACGTAGGCAAGGCGGGGCGGGTCGAGGTCGGCCAGGTTGGCGAGCGCGAGCTTCCTCATCATCTGCTCGAACGCCATCGGGTCGTCCGTCAGCTCCAGCGAGATCCGGTCGGCCTCCCGTTCGAAGCGGCGCGACAGCGCCGCGCCGGGCGGTGCCGCAGCAACCTGGACGGCGGTTCCGAGCAGCAGCACGAACGGCACCACCCCGGGGTCTCCCGCGCCGTCCACGCCGAGCGCCGACAGCAGCGCGCTCGACTGTAGGAGCGCCCACAGGAGCAGCACGAACCCGACCCCCCCGGTCGCTGCAAGAACCGTGCCCTTGACCAGGTGCCCGGCCCGCCGGTGGCCGAGCTCGTGCGCGAGGACGAGGCGCAGCTCTCGCGGCCGGCCCTCCTCGAGAAGCGTGTCGTAGAGGACGAGCCGTCGCGTGCGGCCGAAGCCGGAGACGTACGCGTTCTGCTTTGTCGTGCGCCGGCTCGCATCGGCGACGAGCACGTGCTCCACCGGGATGCCGGCGTCCGCCGCGAGGCGGTGCAACGAGCGCGCGAGATCCTCGTCCTGGAGCGGTGCGAACCGGTTGAAGATCGGCTCCAGGATCAGGGGCCCGACGAAGCTCAGGAGGACGATCAGCGTCGCCGCGGCAGCTCCGGCGGCGGCCGGCCACCACCGTGGCAGCCAGCGCGCGAGCGCGACCAGCCCGAGCAGTGAGACTCCTCCGAGCACGAGCCCGACGGAGAGTCCCTTGGCGCGGTCGGCGACCCAGCCGCCCGCGGACTGCGTCGAGAAGCCCCACGCACGCTCGCGGAGATACCCCGCCCAGAGGGAGAGCGGCAGCGTGAGCAGCGTCGCGAGGCCGATCGCGATTGTCGAGAGCACGAGCGTCTGCGCCCACCAGGGGAGCCCCGCGAGCGGATCGAAGAGCGCGTTGCCCAGGCCGGAGAAGGCCAGCGCGGCGAGGAGTGCCACATCGAGGGCCACCCCTGCCGGCCAGGCGAGGTAGAGCGGTCGGTGGTACTCGTGCGCCCGCTCGATCTCCTCGTCGCTGAAGGGCGGCTTCGAGTCTCCCACACGGCCAGGGTAGCCACGCGCTTTCTCCGTACCTCGACGCTCTCGCGCAGACGGGCGGGACCGTACCTGCGGCGGCCGGCGATCCCATTTATCCTTCGTCTCGACAGCGGGAGCTCCCGCACGCACGTCTGCAAAGGGGGTCGTTGTGCTGACACGGGCCGAGATCGAGCAGGCGCAGGCGCTTGCGGCCGCGACGCTCGCGGAGGCGGGCATCGCCCTCACCCCGGCCGAGCAGCGCGAGATCGAGGTCGCGGACTTCGGCCTTGCGGAGCTCGAGCAGACCGGCCTCGAGGTGGTCGTCTATGTGAACACCGAGCGCGTCTGCGCGAAGGAGCTCGTGATGTTCCCCGGCCAGACGTGCCCGGAGCACCTGCATCCGCCGTTCGAGGGGAGCCCCGGCAAGGAGGAGACCTTCCGCTGCCGCCGGGGCCTCGTTTATCTCTACACCGAGGGCGAGCCGACCGTCCCGCCCGCCTGCCGCCCGGACCGTGCGGACCTCGGCGTCTACACCGTCTGGCACGAGGTCGTCCTCGAGCCCGGCGACCAGCACACGATCCCTCCCGGGACCCTGCACTGGTTCCAGGCCGGGCCCGACGGTGCAATCGTCTCCGAGTTCTCGACGGAGAGTCGCGACGAGCTCGACATCTTCACCGACCCCGAGATCGGTCGCACGACAGTCGTCGCCGATGGCTAGCGCGGGCGGCGCGCGCGCGCCGGTCGTCTGTGCCGGCATTGTCGTCGCAGACGTGTTCGTGCCGCCCCTCCCGCGCCTGCCCGAGCCCGGTGAGCTGGTCGTGACGGACGACTTCGTGGTCGAGACGGGCGGTTGTGCCGCCAACGCCGCGATGGCGCTCGCGCGGCTCGGCGTGCGGCCTGCGGTCGTCGCGAAAGTCGGTGACGACGTCTTCGGCGAGTTCGTCGCACACGAGCTGGGCGCTGCGGGCATCGACGTGAGCGGTATCGGCCGCTCGGCCGTCCTCGGCACCTCGAAGACGGTGATCGTCCCGGTCGAGGGAGAGGACCGGCGTTACATCCATACCTTCGGTGCGAACGCCGAGCTCTGCGCCGCCGACCTCTCGCCCGCGCTCGCCGCTGCGCCCGACGTGATCCATGTCGGCGGCTTTCTCGTGCTCCCGGCGCTCCGCCAGGACGAGCTCGCCGAGCAGCTCCGTAGCGCCCGCCGGGCCGGCGCGCGGGTCGTCCTCGACGTCGTCGCCCCCGCGGGCGGGACGCTCTCACTCGACGACGTCGCGGGTGTTCTGCCCGAGGTCGACTACGTCGTGCCGAACGACGACGAGGCAGCTGCACTGACGGGAGAGACCGACCCGCGCCGGCAGGCCGAGCGCCTGCTCGAACTCGGCGCCGGAACCGTGATCGTGACCATGGGCGAGCGCGGGCTCGTCGCGGTGAGCTCCGATGAGACCATCGAGCTGCCCGCCCCGGGCGTCGACTCCGTCGAGCCCTCGGGCGCGGGAGATGCCTTCGCAGCCGGCCTCGTCTACGGGCTGCTCCAGAGCTGGAGCCTGCGTCGCTGCCTGGAGTTCGCCAGCGTGATCGGGGCTTCCGCGTGCACGAAGCTCGGCTGCACCGCCGGGCTCTTCACCCGCAACGAGGCCGACACGTACCTCGATACCCACGCGCCGTGGCGCTCACCCCGCTGACAACTCTGCTCGCGGAGGCCCGGTCGCTGGGGTACGCGCTCGGGTACTTCGAGGCGTGGGACGGCGCCTCGCTGGAGGCCGTCGTCGAGGCTGCGGAGGCCGAGCGGGCGCCCGTGATCATCGGCTTCGGCTGCCTGCTCGGGCACCAGCCCTGGTTCGACGACGGCGGGATCGAGCTGCTCGGCGCTCTCGGCGGCGAGGCCGCCCGCCGGGCCCGCGTGCCGGTCGCTCTCCTCCTCAACGAGACCCACACGTTGGAGCAGTCGCAGCGAGGCCTCGACGCGGGGTTCAACGCCGTGATGATGCACACCGGCGACCTCGCCTACGACGAGGCCGTCGCTGCGGTCTCTCGGCTCGTGGAGGCCGCGCACGCCCGCGGCGCCACCGTCGAGGCGGAGCTCGGCAACCTGCCCGACGCTTCCCACGACCCGAGTGACGACGAGCCGGTGAGCCTCACCGACCCCGAGCAGGCGGCTGCCTTCGTCGAGGCGACAGGCATCGACTGCCTCGCGGTCTCGGTGGGGAACGTCCACCTGCTCGCCCACGGGAGCGCGACGATCGACCTCGACCGGCTACGGGCCGTGCACGAGCGCGTCGAGGTCCCGCTGGTCATCCACGGCGGCACGGGCTTTCCGCATGACGCAATCGCGCCGGCGATCGCCGCAGGGGTGGCGAAGTTCAACGTCGGCACCGTGCTGCGCAGCGCGTTTCTCCGTGGGCTCACCGAGGCCGTGGCTTGGCTCCCCGCCGACCCGGACGTGCATGCGGTGCTCGGCTCGCACGGTCCGACCGACCTGCTCGAGGCCGGCAAGGCGCCGATGATCGAGACGGTACGGGACCTGATCCGGCACTATGGCGGCAGTGGCCACGCTGCCTGACCCGGGAACGCTCGCCGGGCTGTACCGGCAGATGCTCCTGATCCGCCGCTTCGAGGAGACCGTCTACTACCTCTTCCTCGAGGGCGAGATCCCCGGCACGTTGCACCAGTACCAGGGCCAGGAGGCGGTCGCCGTCGGGATCTGCGACCTGCTCCGGCCGACGGACTGGATCACCTCCACGCACCGGCCGCACGGCCACGCCCTCGCGAAGGGCGTGACGCCGCGGGCAGCGATGGCCGAGCTCTACGGCAAGGCAACCGGCTGCTGCGCGGGCAAGGGCGGCTCGATGCACCTCGGCGACCCCGCGGTCGGGATGCTGCCCGCGATCGCGATCGTCGGGGGTGGCAACACCGTCGTCACCGGCATCGGCCTAGCCTTCCAGCTGCGGCGCAGCGACCAGGTCGCCGTCTGTTTCTTCGGCGACGGCGCGAGCAACGAGGGCGCCTTCCACGAGGGGATGAACTTCGCCGCCGTCCGCAGGCTGCCCATCGTCTTCGTCTGCGAGAACAACCTCTACGGCGCCTCCACCCCCTTCCACCAGGTCTCGGCCCTCGTCGACGTCGCCGACCGCGCCGCCGCCTACGGCATCCCGGGCCACGTCGTCGACGGCATGGACGTGCTCGCGGTGCGCGAGGCGGGTATGGCAGCGGTGGCGCGCGCGCGCGCCGGCGACGGCCCGATGCTGCTCGAGTGCAAGACGTACCGCTTCGTCGGCCACAGTCGTAGCGATGCACGGGGCTACCGGGAAAGCGAGGAGGAGGTGGCCTGGAAGGAGCGCGACCCGATCCCCCGGCTGCGTGCGCTCCTCCCGCCGGACGCAGCTGCCGTCATCGAACAGGAGGTCGAGGCGACGATCGAGGACGCGGTCGAGTTCGCGCGCGCCTCGCCCGCTGCAGAGCCGAGTGAGGCGCTGACCGATGTCTACGCATGAGACCGGCGCGCCTGCGCCTCGCCGGCTCACGATCGGCGAGGCGCTGCGCGAGGCGATCGCCGAGGAGATGCGGCGCGACGAGAACGTCTTCCTGATCGGCGAGGACATCGGCATCCCCGGTGGCTTCGGGGGCGCCTTCGGCGTCTACCTTGGCCTGCCCGAGGAGTTCGGCCACGACCGCATCGTCGACACGCCGATCAGCGAGAAGGTGATCGCCGGCGCCGCCGTCGGCGCCGCCGCTCTCGGGATGCGCCCGATCGCCGACATGCAGTACTCCGACTTCCTCTTCGAGTGCATGGACGAGCTCGTGAACCAGGCTGCGAAGCTCCGCTACATGTCCGGCGGCACGATCTCGGTGCCGCTCGTCATGAGGGCCCCGGTCGGCGCCACCAACCGCGGCGCCCAGCACGGGCAAAGCCCCGAGAGCTACTTCACCCACGTGCCGGGGCTCAAGGTCGTCTGCGTCTCCGACGCCTACAACGCCAAGGGGCTGCTGAAGAGCGCCGTCCGCGACGACAACCCCGTCCTCTTCTTCGAGCACAAGCTGCTCTACGGGAGCAAGGGGCGCGAGCAGGCGGGCGGGCTCGACCTGACGGCGGAGGTGCCGGTGGAGGAGTACCTCGTCCCCATCGGACAGGCGGTCGTGAAGCGGCCGGGCGCCGACGTGACGGTCGTCGCGACGCACCTCGCCCTCTACCGTACGCTGGCGGCCGCTGAGGAGCTGGCCGCCGAAGGGATCGAGTGTGAGGTGATCGACCCGCTGACGCTGCTCCCGCTCGACACCGAGACCATCTTCGCCTCCGTGCGCAAGACGGGGCGGCTCGTCATCGTCCACGAGGACACGCTGACCGGGGGCTGGGGCGCAGAGGTCGCAGCGCGGGTGGCCGAGGAGTGCCTCTACGACCTCGAGGCGCCGATCCGGCGGGTCGCGTCGTTCGACGCCCCGATGCCCTCGGCGCCGTCGCTCGAGGACGCGATCGTCCCCTCCGTGGAGCGGATCACGACCGTGATCCGGCAGCTCCAACTCTGATGGCCCGGCCGGTGCGCATGCCGCCGCTCGGGACGAACGAGGACGAGTTGCGGATCATCAAATGGCTGAAGGAGGTCGGATCGATGGTCGAGCAGGGTGAGCCGCTGCTCGAGGTCGAGACCGACAAGGCGACGCTCGAGGTCGAGGCCGCGGTCGCCGGAACCCTGCTCGCCGTGCTGCACGACGCGGACGAGACTGTCGCCGTCGGTGAGGTGCTCGGCTTCCTCGGCGCCCCCGGTGAAGAGGTTCCCGCCGCCGAGCCGTCCTCGGCGGC
>Ga0315275_10006849_pt1 | contig 10957 bp, 14 predicted proteins | sample YL17G03_0_MG_FD_205557 | JGI IMG/M metagenome (GOLD analysis project Ga0315275, IMG submission 205557) | Sediment microbial communities from Yellowstone Lake, YNP, Wyoming, USA - YL17G03_0 | ecosystem: Environmental > Aquatic > Freshwater > Lake > Sediment | place: USA: Wyoming | collected...
CGGCGTAACAGTTCTTGACGGTATCGGTGATGATCCGCAGCGCTTTGAAATCGTAGACCTGGTCGAAGTCGATGCCGCGCTTCTTCATCTTGTCGTGAATGCTGTAGAGCCTCTTGATCCTCCCCTGGACCTCGGCCGGGATGCCGTTTTCCCGCATCAGTCCCTCGAGCTGGGCCTTCAGCCGGCCGAGGTCGTCCTCGGCTTTCTGGCGCTCGGGCGTGACGACGGCGGCGATCCGGAAGTACTCGTCGGGGTCGACGTACCGGAAGGCCAGGTCCTCGAGCTCCGCCTTGATCCGGCCCATGCCCAGACGGTTGGCGATGGGCGCGTAGATATCGAGGGTCTCCTTGGCGATCTGCTTCTGCTTGTCCCCGGGCAGGAATTTGAGGGTTTTGAGGTTGTGGATCCGGTCGGCCAGCTTGATGAAGATGACCCGGAGGTCGCCGATCATGGCCAGGATGATCTTCCGGATAGTCTCGGCCTGGCGGGCCTCGGGCGAGGCCTCCTGGACGCGGCTGATCTTGGTAACCCCGTCCACCAGGTCGGCGACCTCGACGCCGAAGTTCTCCCGGAGCTCGGCGGCCGTGACCTCCGTGTCTTCTAGAACGTCGTGGAGCAGGGCGGCGACGAGAGAGGTGTTGTCGAGCTTCATGTCGGCGAGCATGTTGGCGACCTCCAGCGGGTGGCTGAGGTAGGGCTCGCCCGACCGGCGCGTCTGGCCCTTGTGGGCGCGGGCCGCGAAGACGTAGGCCTTCTTCAGAAGGTTAATATCCTTCTCGCCGTAGGACGCCGAGACTTTTTCCAGGATGTCGTCGAACCGGATCATCGGGCCCTCTTCTCCCGGCGGATTATCCAACGGGCAGCGGCCAGGACATCGGCGGCCTCGCGACACGGCGCCGGGCCCTGGGCGCGCAGCCGCCTCCTCGAGTCCGTCCCCTGGCCCGTCAGGACGAGAACGGGCGTGGCCCCGATGTTCCGCCCGAAGGCGATGTCGTCCGGCTTGTCTCCGATCATGTAGGAGCGGTCGAGGTCGATGCCGAAGTCCGCCGCGGCCCGCAGGGCCAGGCCGGGCTTCGGTTTCCGGCAGTCGCAGCCGCCGGCATATCGCGGGTCCGCGGAGCCCTCGAAGTGCGGGCAGTAATAAAGCGCATCGAGCCGGGCGCCATGCGACGCGAACGCCGCGGCCATCTTCCCATGGATGTCCATCACCTCGGCCTCGCCGAACAATCCCCGGCCCACGCCGGACTGGTTGCTGATGACGATGGCCAGGAGGCCGGCCTCGTTGAGCCGCCGCACGGCGGCGAAGCTCGCCGGATAGATCGTGATGTTTCCGAAATTTCCGGGATAGCCGGCGTCTTCGTTGAGCGTGCCGTCGCGATCGAGGAAAACCGCCCGCTTTTTCATGGCCAGAGAGACTCGGCCGCCCCGGCGACTTCGCCGGGCGTAATGAGCGTCAGGCAGCGGTGGTCGAGGGGGCAGCGGCGGTAGTAGCAGGGCCAGCAGGGCACGTCTTTCTTCACCACGCGAGACGGCGGCGCGAAAGGCCCGGTGACCGCCGGGTCGGTCGGGCCGAAGATGCCCACGACCGGAACTCCCAGCGCGTTCGCCAGGTGCATCGGGCCTGTGTCGTTGGAAATGACCAGGGTCGACCGGGCTAATACTCCCATAAGCTCGCGCAGGCTCGTCGAGCCGGTGAGGACGTGGGGTTGGCGGGCCATCTCCTTCCGGATGGCCCCGGCGATATCGGCCTCGGACGCCGATCCGATGACCAGGACCTCAGCCCCGTGCCGCTCCTGGATCAGGGCTGCCGCCGCGGCAAAGCTTTCGGCCGGCCAGCGCTTGGCCGGGCCGTAACCCGCACCGGGGCAGAGCGCGACGAGCGGACGCGAGGGGTCGATGCCCAGCCGGTCCAGGCGGTCGCGCGCCGCCTCCAGGTCCTTCGCGGGGAGGCCGATCTTCAATTCGGGGGCAGGCGTCTGGAGGCCGAGGCCGGCGACGAGGTCGAGATAATAATGAAGTTGGTGGCGCGGGGCGGAAGATTTAGGGCGCGGGATCGGCTTCGTCAGCAGGAGAGATCGCCCGTCGGCGGCATACCCCCAGCGCTCGGGGATTCCGCTGAGATAGAAGAAAAGCGCTGAGCCGAAGGAATTGGTCAGCAGCAGGCCGGAGTCGAACGAAAGCTCCCTGACTTTCCGGGAAGCCTGCCGGAGGCCCCGCCAGCCGTTGTCCTCAGGGAGATCGACCGTCGCATCGGCCAGCCCGTTGACGGTGAACAAATCTCCGGCCCCCGCCTTTGCCGCGACCCAGATCTCAGCCTGAGGAAACCCGCGCCGCAGGCTCTTGAGGGCGGGGATCGCCAGGACGCAGTCGCCGACCCAATTGGGAGCCCGGACGATGATTTTCATCCCGTTCATCTTATTCTCAGGCGGCGCCGGGTGTCAAAGCGAGGCCGGCCCACAACAGAGGGGTCAAGGCTGAGCTCGATCAGAAAGCGCGGCTATTCTTTGGCCGGCGCCGCGGCCGGCTTCTTGTTTTCGCTGGTTTCCTTGGAAGACTCGGTTTTGCCCTCCGCGGGGGTTTCCTGCTTTGCCTCGGATTTGTCGGGCGACGATTTCCGGGCATAATCCGTGATGTACCAACCGCTGCCCTTGAACTGGATGGCGGCCGGTGAGATGATTTTTTTCAGCTCGCCGCCGCAGACCCGGCACTCCTTGAGGAGCGGGTCGCTCAACCTCTGCAGGACCTCGCAGCGCCTGTAGCACTTGGTGCACAGGTATTCATATATGGGCATGTTCACTCATACTCGTCATGACGTTTTCATTATATCACAGCTGACCGGCGCTCCTCACCGAAAGACGATCGCTTCGAAGGTGGCGATCTCGGCGCCGTTTTTCCAGGCGTCCGGCGGCAGCCCGGCCTTGACGCAGGCTTGGTTGAGAAAGGTCTCGCGGTTCCAGCCGTTCTCGACGGCGACTTGGGGCAGAAGCAGCCCCCGGTTTTCGCCTCGCGAGATCACCAGCCCGTGTTTCCCGACTTCGACCCGTCCCGGGCTGTCGACCTTCTCGGGGGTCGTGAGCACCGATATCTCGAACTCCAGGTCCCCGAGTTCCTCACGCGAGACGGGAGGGAAACGCTGGTCCTGGGTGGCGGCGTAGATGGCGACCCGGATGACCGTCTCATAGAGGGGGAACGTCGGCTCGATATAGCCGATGCAGCCGCGCAGTTCGCCGCGCTTCTTGAGCGTGACGAAAGCGCCCTTGGCTCCGAGGAGGTTGGGATTTTTCGTTTCGTATTGGACGATCCGGCTGTCCTCAACGAAAGCCCGGACGGCCTGACGGGCCAAGCCCAGCAGTTCCATTTTTTCGTCCGGCGAGAGCGAAAACCCCGAGGCTGCCTTCCCCGGGCTCACGGCCGCGGCCAGGTAGCCCACGACCTGGCTCGTGTCCCCGGTGACGGCCGAGGAATCCGTATAATGGAGCACCTCCACACGGGGCGCGCCGAGTTTCTTCACGGCGATGAGGGCCGCGGCCACGCCTCCTCCGCCGCACATCATGTTTTCGCCCCGGGCGCTCCGGTCCGCCAGGGCGCCGGCGTCCGCCTTCCGGACGAGGTCGATCGTCCTGGCGTCGGCGGCGTTGGCTTCCTCCTTGGCCAGATAATGCGAGAGATCGGTCGAAGCGACAATCAGGACCTCGGGCGTGGCCAGGGCTTCGCTCAGTCCCTTGGCGAGGGCGTTGACATTGGCCCTTGTCGGATAACCCAGCACGATGGGAACAATCCTGGCGCCGGGGAGCGCCCTCTGTATGAAAGGGACCTGGACCTCGATGGAATGTTCCTTCTCGTGGGCCGCCGCCACGTAGGAAAACCCGGAGGCCTTGGCGATCCGGGCGGCGAGCGTCTCGTCGACCGGGATCGTGCCGAGCGGCGTCTCAAACCCGCCCTTGAGATAGATGGAGGCGCCGTCCAGCGGATACTGGTGGGACGTGCCCACCACGACGACCGTGGTAAAAGGCCGGCCCTGGACGACGCGGTAGGCATAAGCGGCCGTTTGCCCCGAGAAGATATAGCCGGCATGGGGACAGATTATGAGCCTCGCGTCTCTGGCCCGCTCCGGCGGGTCCGCGGCGTTCTTGAGATAGGCGTCGACCAGTCCGGCCAGCCTCGCCGGGTCGGCGTCGTAAAACGCGCCCGCGAAGACGGCCCGCCGCGTGCCTTGCGCCGATGATGCGGCCGCCGAAACGAATATGGAAAGAATTATAAGAAAGAAACGTCTTTTCATTATTTTTCCCTTCCCCTCATGTTATCACCACGGATACAAAAATCAATCACATCGCCGCCCGAGGGGGAGAGCTGTCCGAGACGTCCTGGTCTCTATGACGAATATTGTCTAGGCTCATGCCAAGGAAATGATCAGCCGCCAGCGGACGCAGTTATCATAGAAGGGTTCAGCCTTCCCGGAATGCCCTTCGAGGGCACTCTGCCTTTTCTTTGACAGGCGAGGACCGGCGTTAAGAACCCGAACGGAAGCCAGGCCGATGCCGGCTGATCATTTCCCCACCGATTGCTCTAACCACACTATTCGTCATTGAGCCGATTTCTTATTGACTTTTTTTACCCGTTCGGCGAAAATGAAGCATCAGCGTGAGGCTGAAATAATGAAAGATTTCTTCAAGGGGCTCTTCAGTATATTGCTGGTAGTGGCTGCTTTTTTTGTGGGATTCAAGCTCGGAAAATCCAAAGAAAAAGCCAAGATCCCGAATTTTCAGGAAGACGTCTGAGGGCTCCCGCGCTCCCGCGGGCGGCCCTCGGCTCTCAAAAAGCCAGGCACGCCGGGGCAGCAGTCTCTCCCCAACCGAGCCTCTACGGGGACGCGCCGTGACAGGACTCCATTATCGAGATTAAGGATCAGATAAAGTGATGCTGACCCGACCTTCCCCAAATTGCTTCCCGGGCAGAGGAGAGTTATAATAAAAATCCGGCTTCAGACGATTAAGGAAAGAGCATGAATTTGGGAACATACGGCATCCTGATTGCCTTCGCTGCGTTCATCGTGCTGTTGATTCTGAACCCTAAGCTCAGCTGCTTCGGAAAGAGGATCCGGTCTCCTCTATACCCGTTGCTCCGCGGGCGCCAAAAGAAAACACCCTCACCGGTCAAAGCGGAGGACTACGGGTTTCAGCTGGCCGAGAGCGGGCCGCGCCAGGACGGGCCCGGCCGGCCGGTTGACGAAAAGGAAAAGGCGGAAAAGAAGACCGACGACAGCGGATTCCGCCTGGATTGATGCCCTGACGATGACGCCGGCCTGTCTTTGTTAGAGGAGGGGGACGTGGCGGCTCGAGCGCCGGAGGCGCTGCACATCACCCGCCGCGGGTTTTTCCCGCTCCTTATCGCGGGCGTCCTGGGCCTGAGCGCGGCGGCGTGCTTCCGAGTCCGGCCTCCGGTGGGGACCGTTCCGCCGACGGTGAATTCGCTCGAAGGCTACGCCTCCTGGAGGCTCGTGCGGGACGGCGCGTCGGCCAGGTCCCGCTTCTCTTTTCTCATCGTCCTCCCCGACCGGGGGCTGATCGAGATCACCGATCCCCTGAACCGGACGGTGTCCCGTCTTGCCCTCGAAGGGGAAACGGCCTACCTGGTGCTGCCCGGTAAGCATGCCTATTGGGAAGCGGACCGCCCCGAGGTCATGACAAAGCTCCTGGGGTTCGATATCAACCCGGAAGAGCTGTCGGCTCTCCTGAGCGGCCGGGAAAAGGGGCTCAGCGGCTGGAACCTGGAAGCGGATGACCGGGGCCGGGTCGTCCGCGGGCGCCGCGACGGCCTGGCGTTTTCGGTCCGGGACTTTTTCGACGGCGGCCGGCTGCCCCGGACGGTCGCCTTCTCCAACGGAACCGGCCTGGGCAGCCTGAGAGTCATCCGGCTCCGCTTCAACCAGCCGCTCCGGGAGGGGGCCCTACGGCTGTCGTTCTTAGAAGACGAACGCTACCGAGGCGTCGGCTGGCCCGAGATCGAGAAGTGGCTGAGAGATGAAGATTAGGTCGTTCGCCAAGATCAACCTGGGCATCGAGGTCCTGGGCCGTCGGCCAGATAACTATCACGAGATCCGGACTCTTTTCCAGTCCATCGATTTCGGCGACACGCTGGAGCTCCTGCCCCGTGCCGACGGAGAAATTGGCCTCTCCGGGACGGACCCGTCGATCCCCTGGGACGAGAGAAATCTTATCCTCAAGGCGGCCCGGCTCCTGAAGCAGGAGTTCGGCGTCGGACAAGGAGCGGACATCCGGGTGACGAAAAGGATCCCCCCCGGACAAGGCCTGGGCGGCGGGAGCAGCAATGCCGCCATGGCGCTTCACGCTCTCTCCAGGCTCTGGGACCTGAACCTGGAACGGTCCGAGCTTCAGCCTCTGGCCGCCTCGCTGGGGGCCGACGTCCCTTTTTTCCTGGAGGGCGGGTTATGCCTGGGCGAGGGCCGCGGGGATGTGCTGACGCCGCTTTCCGACCTTCCGCCCTTGTTCGGGGTCCTTGTCCTGCCGCCTTTTCCCTCATTCACGGCCGACATCTACGGCCGCCTTCCCTTGACTTCACTCCCTGAAGACAGTAGAATTAGCAGGTTCCTGGAGCGAAAAGACATCGGGTTGCTCGAGAACAGGCTCGAAGAGACCGTCTTTAACCTGATTCCTCGGTTAGAAACGATCAAGAGCTTTTTTTATCAAAACGAAGCGGTGCTTTCCCTGGTGAGCGGCTCCGGGTCGGCTGTCTTCGGCCTCTATCGAGACCGCGAGAGAGCCCGCAGGGCCCGCGCCGAGTGGACGGGGTCCGAGCAGGCCCTGCTCATGGGGACGCTCTCCCGGGAGCGCTACTGGCTCAGAGTGACGGCTGGGGTGTAGCCAAGCGGTAAGGCAACGGACTTTGGATCCGTCATCCGGAGGTTCGAATCCTCCCGCCCCAGTTTAAAAGAGATATAGAGTAAGGAAAGGATAATGAAAGTATTCGCGGGTTCTTCCAATAGGCCCCTGGCTGCTGAAATCGCGAGCTATCTCAATATCGAACTCGGGAAGTGCGTGCTGAGCCGCTTCAGCGACGGCGAGATTCACAGCTACATCGACGAAAACGTGCGCGGTGAGGACGTCTTCATCATTCAGACGGGGTCCCATGACGCCAACTTCCATCTCATGGAGCTCTTCCTGATGCTGGACGCGGCCAAGCGGGCCTCCGCCGAGCGCCTCACGGCGGTGATCCCATACTATTGCTATGCCCGGCAGGACTGGAAGGACAGGCCACGGGTGCCGATCTCGGCGCGCCTGGTGGCGGACCTCATCGAGACCTCGGGTGCGGACAGGGTCCTGACCATGGACCTTCACTCCCCGCAGATCCAGGGCTTCTTCTCGGTCCCCGCGGACAACCTCGTCTCCGCCCCGGTCCTGGCGAACTATGTCGCCGGCCTCGGCCTCGAGAACTTGTCTATTGTCTCCCCGGACGCCGGCGGGGTGGGCCGGGCGCGGTATTTCGCGAAACGTCTGGGGGTGAACCTGGCGATCGTCGACAAGCGGCGCCCGGCTCCCAACGAAGCCCGGGTCCTGCATGTCATCGGCGATGTCAAGGAACGGGACGTTGTCCTCTTCGATGACATGGTGGACACGGCCGGCACGCTCGTCCTGAGCGCCGCGGCCCTTCAGAAGGAGGGCGCCCGCCGCATCCTGGCCGCCTGCACGCATCCGGTGCTATCCGGCCAGGCCATCGAGAAGATCGAGAATTCCCCGATCGAAAAGCTGATCGTCACCAACACGATCCCGCTCACCGAAAAGGCGGCGGCCTGCCCCAAGATCACCGTCCTGTCCGTGGCCGGCCTCCTGGGCGAGGCCATCCGCCGGATCAACGAGGGCAGCTCGGTGAGCTCGCTGTTTCTCTAAGGAGGTCATGATGAGCATTACGGTCAAAGCCGAAAAACGCGACGTCTTCGGGAAGAACGCCGCCCGGAGACTGAGAAGAGACGGCCAGATCCCCGCCGTTCTCTACGGAGAGGGGACGGCCAGTATCCCGCTGACGCTCGTGAAAAAGGACGTCTTCGCCATCCTGAAGTCCGAGACGGGCGAGAACACGATCTTCAAGGTCTCCTTAGACGAGCGCCTCCAGGACGCCATGTTCAAAGAGGTCCAGGTGGAGCCGAGCTCGGATAAGCTCATGCACGTGGACCTCGTCCAGATATCCATGGACAAGGCCATCCGCGTCGCGGTCCCCTTCCAGCTGCAGGGCGAGGCCGTGGGCGTCAAGACCGAGGGCGGGTTTGTGGACTTCATGACCCGCGAGGTCGAGATCGAGTGTCTTCCCCGGGACATCCCCGAGAGCATCAAGGTGGATATCGCCGCCCTCCATCTCCATCAGTCGGTGAAAATCGCCGACGTGGCGGCTCCCGCCGGCGTAAAGTTCGTGACCGACCCCGCCACCGTAGTCGTCGTCATCGGAATGCCGCACAAGGAAGAGGAAGTGGTCAAGCCGGCTGAGGAAGTCGTGGCCGCCGAGCCCACCGAGCCCGAGATCATCAAGAAGGAGCGGGCCGTGAAGGAAGAGGAAGAAGGGAAAGAGAAGAAGGGGAAAGAGAAGGAGTGATCGTTGTGGATCGTCGTCGGCCTGGGAAATCCGGGCCGGGAGTACGCCGGGACGAGGCACAACGCCGGCTTCCTATTTATCAGGCGGCTGGCCCGGCGGTGGGACGTTGAGGTCAAGAAGAAAAAGTATTCGGCCAGGGTGGCCGAAGTCAAGCGCGGGGGCGAGCAACTGGTGCTGGCACTGCCGCAGACATACATGAACCTGAGCGGACTGGCGGTGAGAGAGCTCCTGGCCGGCTACCAGGCGCCGCCGGAGAGCGCCGTCGTCGTTTACGACGACCTGGATATCGCCCTGGGGCAGATCCGGGTGCGGAAAGACGGCAGTCCGGGCTCCCACAAGGGCCTGTGCTCGGTCGTCGCCGAGATCGGCACGACGGCCTTTCCCCGCATCCGCGTGGGCGTCGGGCCGCTGACCGAGCGGTCCGACGCGGTCCGGTTCGTCCTTTCGCCCTTCGGCCGGGACGAGCGCGCCGTCCTTGACGACGCCTTGGCCCGGGCCGAGGAGGCACTGGAGATTATTGTCGATGGCCGGATCGATAAGGCCATGAACGCGTTTAACAGGAAGGGCACGGCTTAGCCGGGAAATAACGCTCCTTGTTCCTTCTCCCGAGAAGAAGGAGCTTGAATATCCATAAGGAGGTCACATGCTGCTTTACGAAACGGGATTTTTACTCGCCCCCAACCTCTCCGAAGAGGAAACCGAGAAGATCATCAACCAGATGGTCGAGGTCGTTTCCCAGAGAGAGGGCCGGCTGGTCCGGCAGGAGCGGTGGGGCAAGAGGAGGCTCGCCTACTCAATCGAGAGGTTCGACGAGGCCTCCTACGTCTTTTTCCACTATGAGGGCCGGCCGGACATACCGGTCGAGCTGGAGCGGCGGTTTAAACAGTCCGAAGCGGTACTGCGCTACCTCACCTTGAAAAAGGACACCAAGGGCCCGCTGCGCCGGAAGAAGAAGAAGGAACCGGGCGCCGAAGAGAAGGCCGCGCCGGCCGCTGAAGCGCCGGAGGCCAGGAGCGGAGTCGCCGCGGGACCGGCCGTCCCCGAATCTCAAGAGGTGAAGTAAGATGGCCAGAGAAGAACGCTCCGAAAGACCGTCCTACAGGAAGTACTTTCCGCCCAAGCGGAAGTTCTGCCGGTTCTGCCAGAGGAACGTCCGCGAGATCGACTACAAGAACGTGGACATCCTGCGCAAGTACATGCCCGAGCGGGCCAAGATCTCGCCGCGGCGGGTGACCGGGACGTGCGCCTACCATCAGCGGAAGCTCGCCACGGCCGTGAAGCGGGCGCGGCTGATGGCTCTTCTCCCCTACACTGAAGACTGAGATGAAGATCATCCTGAAACAGGACGTCGAAAACGTCGGCCGCAAGGGAGATATCGTCAACGTCACGGCGGGTTTCGGCCGGAACTATCTTTTGCCCAAGAAGCTGGCCCTCGAGGTCACCCCGTCCAACCTGAAGCTGATCGAGATCGAGCGGCAGGCGCTGAAAAAAAAGGTGGAAAAGGAGCGGGAATCCTATCAAGACGTGATCGGCAGGCTCAACGCGCTGACCCTCAGCTTCAACCGGAAATCGGGCGAGAAGGACATGATCTTCGGGTCGGTGAGCGCCTCGGACATCAAAGACGCCCTGGACAAGCTGGGGTTCGAGATCGAGAAAAAGAAGATCGCGCTTGACGAGCCGATCAAAAGACTGGGAAACTATACGGTGCCGGTCAAGGTCTTCCATGACGACAAGGCCTCCCTGAGGGTGGAGGTTCGGAAAGAGGAGGGGCCGGCAGAAGAAGCGAAGCCCGGGGAAGCGCCGGAAGAGCCCCGGGGCTAGGGGATATCGGAGGAGACGGGGGCGGGCGCCCGCGCTCCGCCGGAGAGGTTGGCCATGGAACTCGACCTCATGTATTTGAAGAAAACTCCGCCGCACAGCCCGGAGGCGGAGAGGACGGTTCTGGGGGGGATCCTGGTCTCCAACAAAAACCTCAACACCGTCCTGTCGATCATCACGCCCGAGGATTTCTACAAGGACGCCAACCGCCGGATCCTTGACCGGATCATCGCGCTCATCGACAAGGGCCGGCCCGTCGACCTCCTGACGCTGAGCGAGGAGCTCGAAAAGGCCGGGGCCCTGGACGAGGTGGGCGGAGCGTCCTACATCGGCTCGCTCATGGACGGCGTCCCCAAGAGCCTGAACATCGAGTACTACGCCCAGATCATCAAAGAGAAATCGCTGCTGCGGAAGCTCATCCTCTCCTCGGCCAAGATCATCTCGGCGAGCTACGAGCAGAAAGAGGACGCCGACGAGCTGCTCAACGAGGCCCAGGCCTCGATCATCGAGGTCGCCGAGCAGCGGATCAAGGCGGGGT
>Ga0315275_10006850_pt1 | contig 10956 bp, 11 predicted proteins | sample YL17G03_0_MG_FD_205557 | JGI IMG/M metagenome (GOLD analysis project Ga0315275, IMG submission 205557) | Sediment microbial communities from Yellowstone Lake, YNP, Wyoming, USA - YL17G03_0 | ecosystem: Environmental > Aquatic > Freshwater > Lake > Sediment | place: USA: Wyoming | collected...
CTGGCCGTTCCGGTTCTGGCGACCCTCTTCGTGGACCAGTCGCTGACCCACGTCAGCAGGGACCATTACAACAACGAACTGGCCAAGAACGGCGTCTATAGTTTCTTCACGGCCCTCCAGCACAACAGCATTGATTACGACGAATTCTACCTGAGGGAAGACGACGCGACGGCCCTGGCGCGCGCCCGGGCGCTCCTGGCGTCCCCGAGCGCGAAGTTCCGGAGCGACGATCCGACGGGCCTCGCGCGCGAGGTCGTCCATCCCGGCCCGGAGAACCGCGCCAACGTCCTCATCGTCGTCGTCGAGAGCCTGAGTGCCGACTACCTCGGCGCCTTCGGCAACACCGAGGGCCTGACGCCGAACCTCGATGCGCTGGCGAGCCGGAGCCTCTTCTTCCGCCGCTTCTACGCCACGGGGACACGGACCGACCGCGGCCTGGAGGCCGTGACGCTCGGCCTGCCGCCGACGCCCGGCCGGTCCGTGCTCAAGCGCCCGAACAATGCGAACCTGTTCTCGATCGGCCCGATCTTCCGCGCGCGCGGCTACGACACGAAGTTCATCTATTCCGGCTACAGCACCTTCGACAACATGAACACTTTCTTCGAAGGGAACGGATTTGAGACGGTGGACGGCGGGGATTTCCGGCCCGACGAGATCACGTTCAGCAACGCCTGGGGCGTCTGCGACGGCGACCTCTATCGCCGCGTCATCAAGGAGTGCGACAGGTCGGCGGACGCCGGAAAACCGTTCCTCTCGGTGATCATGACCACGTCGAACCATCGGCCGTTCACCCATGCCCACGTGGACGGCATCCCCGACGATACCCGCAAGGGCGCCCGCCAGTACACCGACTACGCGATCGGCCGGCTGATCGCCGAGGCCCGCACGAAGCCCTGGTTCGACCGCACGGTGTTTGTCATCCTCGCCGACCACTGCTCCGCCAGCGCCGGCAAGTCCGACGTGACGGTCGGCGAATACCACATCCCGCTTTTCATTTACGCTCCGAAACTCTTTGAGCCCAGGACTGTGGACGCCCTTGCCAGCCAGATGGACGTCGCCCCGATGCTTCTTGGCCTGCTCCATTTCTCCTACACGAGCAAGTTTTTCGGTCGGGATGTGCTGGAAGGCGGCAGGGGCCGCGCGCTCCTGGGCAATTATGAGAAGGTCGGCCTCCTGGCCGACGGCAGGCTCGTCCTGCTTCTGCCGATGAGGAAGGTGCAGACGTTCGCCGTGGACGACGCCGGGAACCAGACCGAGGCCCCGCTCGACGAATCCCTGCTGAAGGACACGATGGCCTACTACCAGTCGGCGTCGTATCTCCTGAGGAACCACTTGTACACGCCCGAGTGAGCGCGTAGGATTCCCTCGGCTCAAGGTTAGCGAGGCATCGCATGACGACGAGAAACAAGTTTTGGCTGGCCCTGGCGGCGGCCGCCATGACCGCGGGCGCCGCCGGGTGCAAAAGCACGACTTCCGATACGCCCAAGCAGGAGGCAAAGACGATGGCCGAACCGCTGCCGCAGGTAACGATCCAGACCACCCGGGGCAACATCGTCCTGGAACTCGCCGAGGACGATGCCCCGAACACGGTGGCCAACTTCATCAGCCTCGCCGAGAAGGGATTCTACGACGGCCTGAAGTTCCACCGCGTCATGGCCAAGTTCATGATCCAGGGCGGCGATCCGACGGGCACTGGCACCGGCGGACCCGGCTACGTCATCGCCGATGAGTGCAGCCCGCGCCTGCGGCACGAGCGCGGCGTAATCTCGATGGCAAACGCCGGACCCAACACCGGCGGGAGCCAGTTTTTCATCACGCACGCCCCGCAGCCGCACCTGGACGGCAAACACGCCGTCTTCGGGCGCGTCACGAGCGGCATGGAGGTCGTGGACGCCATACGGCAGGGCGACAAGATCGTCAAGGTCACCGTGGACCGCAAGCGCGACCATCCCTACAAGCCGCAAGTCATCCGCCGCTGATGCGAAAAAGGGGTCAGGACTGCTCCGTATAGAACATCCTTTGCGGCGACGCCAGGCGACGGGCGATGCGTTGCGGACTTTTGTCGAACCGCTGCCGGCCGCAGGGGTTGAGGGCGAAGATACTGCTAATGCCCAGACGCTCGCGGCACAGGCGGTGGGCATTCTCGCTGTTGTAACCCGCATTGCCCAGCCGCGTGGCAAACCGCTGGCGGCCGCCAACGCCTCGCGGGCTCTGGATAACACGCCCTTGGTGGTCTTCATAAGTCGTTGTCCAGGCATCACTTGCCGAGAGCGCAATATCTTTTGTACAGAGCAGACCAGAGCCTGTCGCGATTCTTTCGCGAAAGTACCGAGTTTTTCTTCGGGCCCGATTTGACTTTTCGGAATTCTGATGTATGTTAGGATGCCGGGGTAGGACTGTAAGGTAAAGGCGGGTTTGTGGCCGGGTTCCTGAAAAAGGAGCCGGGCCTTTTTCTTTGGCATGGGCCGACTCGCGATCGCCGTTAGTGTCGGATATCGTCTAGGAGAGCCCTCATGAGGTGTCCTGAATCGCAGGTGTGTCTGGGTTTAGGCGTGATTATGGTGTTGGCTGTGGCCGGAACGGCTGGCGCCGCCTCTTACCCGCCGGGGGTGTACGAGGATCCGACTTGGGCCCCCGGTTGGTTCAAGTCGTGCACCGCACCCAAGTCGTGGGCGGACTGGTCGTTCACGACAGACCCCGGGACGAACTCCGGACCCGACAACGAGGGGTGGAACTGGGTTTTTGGCCGCTCGACGCCCTCCGTCTCCCTGGGGTCCAGCGTGCAGTGGCTTCCAGGCGGAGGCAAGGACACGACCGGCTCTATCGGCATTACCGGAGCGGGAACCATGGAGTTCACCATCTGGATGGACAACGAGGAGGCGGACAACCTTAAGCAAGTCTGGATCCAGTTCGATGTCCGGTACGGCGACTGGAGCACATTTAACCTGATGGCGCTGCAGAACTGTGTCCGCCTCACGTCGCCAAGCAACAACGGCATCACCGGTAACCTGATCTACACTCAGCCGGACTCTAATGGCTGGGTTACGGTCACCAGCGAGTGGAAGATTGATCAGGAGGAGTGGGAGCAGATCACCTTCAAGTATGAGAACGTCGGATCGGGCGGAATGGAGGCCGACGACGTGAAGATGCTGACCCAGTGTCCCGAACCGGCGACGCTCTCGCTGCTGGCTTTGGGCGGCTTGGCGCTGCTGCGCCGCCGCCGTTAGAGCCTTTTAACAACGGCGCGTGCGGGGCTTGGCGCGTTCCACGCGGGCCCGGTCCCAACACCGGCGGGAGCCAGTTTTTCATCACGCACGCCCCGCAGCCACACCTGGACGGCAAACACGCCGTCTTCGGGCGCGTCACGAGCGGCATGGAGGTCGTGGACGCCATACGGCAGGGCGACAAGATCGTCAAGGTCACCGTGGACCGCAAGCGCGACCATCCCTACAAGCCGCAAGTCATCCGCCGCTGATCAGCCGAAGATCTCCATCAAAAGCCAGTAGAGCACGATGGACAGGACGGCGGAGGTAGGGATCGTGATCAGCCACGACATGAAGATGCGCCGGATCACGGTAAGGTCCAGCGCCGCAAACCCTCGGGCCAGGCCGACGCCCATCACGGCCCCGACGACCACGAACGTGGTTGAGATGGGCATGCCGAGTTTCGAGAACACCAAGACCGTGGTCGCGGTGCCGAAGTCCGACGAGAACCCGCGCGTCGGCGTGATCTCGGTGATGTTCTTCCCGATGGTCTGGATCACCTTGTAGCCGTAGGTGGACAGCCCCAGCACAATGCCTATGCCGCCGAACGCCAGCAACCATGGCGGGATGGCGATCTTCGCCGGCACCTCGGTCGGATTCCCGATGATCTGGATTGCGGCGGCCAAGGGGCCGATCGCGTTGGCGCAGTCGTTGGCTCCGTGGGCGAACGACATGTACGAGGCCGTCGCCACCTGCATGTAGCCGAAACACCGCTCCACGGTCTTGTACCGCTCGGCGCGCGGGACGCCGTGGCGCCACATGCGCTTTCGCAATACCAGGCGGATCGCCGCCGCCACCACGAGGCCGGCCCCCGCGGCGATCGGCGCCGCCCATTCCAGCGGCAGGTCCAGCCGCAGCCCAGGCAACCCCCGGAAGACAACCGAGAACGTGACGATGGCCGCCAAGGCCCCCATCCCAACCGGCACAAACGCCATGGCCATGAAGACCGGGTGGCGACTGTTGAGTACGTAGCGCCTGATGCCCCAGCGGTAGATCGAGTAGGCCAGGATGCCGCCGATCAGGGGCGAGACGACCCAACTGGCGGCGATGGTGCCCATCTCCAGCCAATGCACGCACGCCGGACCGCATGACACCACCGCAAAGCCCACGACTCCGCCAATGATGGCATGGGTGGTCGAGACCGGTTGGCCGAAGAACGTCGCAATGTTCAGCCAGATGGACGCGCCCAGCAACGCCGCCAGCATGCCGATGGCCAGGACCTTCGGGTCAACCGTGAAATTGTCCGGCGATACGATGGACCCTGAAATGGTCTCTGCGACCGGTGCGCCGACGAGGAACGCGCCGCCAAACTCGAAGATCGCCGCCAGAACGATGGCATGGCGGATCGTCAGCGCCCCGCCGCCGACCGACGCGCCGAACGCGTTGGCGACGTCGTTGGCCCCGATGTTCCAGGCCATGTACAGCCCGCCGACGAGGGCGATGATGAGGAGAGTGGTCAGAACCACGGCGATGTTCCCCGGCGGCCGGTCCCCGTTATCTGCGCGTGATCATGAGCCGCAGGTTCTTGCCCACGTTCTCGGCGTGGTTGGCGATGCCTCCGAGCGCACAGCAGAGTTTATCTATCAGGATGATGGTGATCGGGTCCAGGTCGGACGAACCGTAATAATGGCGGGCGAGTTTGCGGCTCAGTTTGTCCGACTCCCATTCCATGCGGGCCACCTCCTGAATCTTCGAGAGGACCTCCTCCGCGTCCGGTCCGACGAACGATTCCTTCTGGAGGAGCGCCAGTTTCTCGGCCACGCCCAGCAAGATCTCGCTCACCTGGACCACCTTGTCCACGAGCGCCAGGAACTCCTCGTGGTATTCCTTCGGCAGGCCGATTCGACGGAAGGTCGCCACGATGGCGAAGTCCTGCGCGTCGTCCGCGATCCGGTCCATCTGCGCCAGGAACCGCGCAATGTCCTCGCGGTCCACCGGCAGGAAGTAGCGGTGCGGAAGGTTCTCCCGGACCCCGTCCTTCAACTGGTCGGCCTCGTACTCCGTCTTCGACATCTGGAACTGGAGTTCGTTGAGGCGTTCCTGTTCGCCGGAGAGGATCGCGTCGGCGATCGGACGCACGAGTTTGACGCACTCATGCACCTTCCTGGCGTGCTCTACCAGCGGTTCGAACGGCGACTTCCCGAAAACGCCCAGCAGGCCTCCCATGTCGGTTCCTTTCGTAAAAGTGCCGGACGGCGACATCTTAGCACAATCGGTTCCCTCTGCAAGCGCCGTTGGATTCCCGCAATGGCCCGGCGACGGGTGCGTTTTTCCTAATGAGGGCGCGCCGTCTCTTCCGGTTTATCCTGTCGGCCTGAGTGCGGCCGTCGTTATAATGCACGGGACGGGCAGGAAACGGCTTCCGAAACGCATCACTCGTCACAGCAGATTCGGAGATGCCCACATGTCTGCAACCCAAGAGATGGTCCTGGGACCGTCGGCCCTCCTCCTGGTCGGCCTGGCGCTGGCGGTGAGCGCCGAGGCCGCCGCCCCTCTGGACGCGTCGGCCATGAAGCGGACCGCCGGCCCGGCCATCTGCCGGTTGTCGGTCGAGACGGCCTGGGGAATGCCCTCGGCCATGGCCTCCGGATTCCTCCTGGGCGATGGCCGGTTCATCATCTCCGACCTGGGGGCGGTCGCCCAGCCGGCCACGAAGCGCGTCACCGTGCGGTTCCAGGACGGTTCGACCGCCGTCGCGACCCAGTTTGGCATGGCCGATCCGGTCCTCGGCCTGGTGGCCTTGCGGGTGGGAAGCGACGCGCCCGAAGAGGCCAAGTCCGACGCCGGCGGGCCCGTGCGGGAAGGCCTGCCCCTGGCACCGGAGTTGCCCTCCCTGGAAGGCGGCGTTGTGGCCGTTGCCATCGGGTGGCAGTGGGCCGACCAACTGACCACCGTCGTCGGCCGCCTCGGCAAAGGCCCGGCGATTCGCGAGGTGGCCGCACGTGTCCGCGCGGAGACGCCGTCCGGCGTGGACTCCTTCGTCCGGATGGACGGCGGGCGCCTCGAAGCGGCCAGCGGCTCACCGGTGCTCGATGCGTCCGGCACGGTGATCGCGGTCACGCTGGACGTGATGATCCGCGACACCGTTGCGTCCCTGGCCATCCCGGCCTCGTCGCTGCGAACGACGCTCCTGGCGACCCAGCCGCAACTGAAGCCCCTCTCGGACCTGCCGAAACCGATCTGGCCGGAGCGGGTGCTGCGCCTTCCCGGCGACCCGCCGGCGGCCACGGAAATCCCGCGGCTGGCGGCCGAGAACAAAAAGGCCCTTCGCTGCCCCACCTGCGACGGCCGCGGCAGGTTGGATATGTTCTCGGGATTCGGCATAGGCCGGATGGGCCGCGACGCCACCGTGACTTGTCCGACCTGTCACGGCGAGCGATACGCCATGCAACGAACCCTCCTGCCGGGCATTTCCGACATGGTCCTGGCGGCTACGCGGATCGCCTGGGGCCCGCCCACGGACGATCGAACTCGCGCTTCGACTCGTGCGGCCACGCTGGACGCTCTGAAGATGCTCGCCGGCGTGGGCAACTATTTCCAGAACCGCCTGGCCGCCTTGGTGCAGGACGACCTGGGGCGGTCGTCCCTCGTGCTGCCCCGCGGCGTGGCGCTGCCCTGCAAGGTGCGGGAACACGTGGACGGGCCGGACGGCCCGTACGCGATCCTTTTGCCATTAGGCTCCGAGAGTCCTGTGGCCGTGCGGGTGGCCGACCTGACGGCGCTCGGCGCCAAGGGGCCGCTGGCGGATCACAAGGACCCCGCCGACGATGCGTGGATCTTCCTGGCGGGGGCCGTCCTGTCGCGGTTCGACTCCGGCAAGGATAAAGGGTTCTACATTCTTCCTGTCGAGTGGATAGCGATCACGGCCCCGAAGCCGGTTGAAGAGGCGCCGCGCGGCCGGCGGTTTTTCCGGCCCGGAAATTGAGGCTGGCGCTCCCGCAACTTTTTCACTCGCGGTGTTCTTCCGACGCCGGCGGGTCATACTGAACGTTGGACCGCGCGGCCGGTTCGACATCTCCGAGACCCGTCCGGCCGCGCCCAACTTCCTGGGAGGCGGCCGTGTTTACGATCAACGACATTGTCCGGCACCTGAGCGACGAGGCGCCAGACCTGCTCCACTACACAAGGCCCGCGGCATCTCGACGGTCATGCTGCACCTGCCCGGTCCCGACTTCATCGAGCGCGTCTACCAGGCCACCGACCGGCCGGCCAAGGAGGAAAATCGTTATGTAAGCCAGCCATTAAACGGGGATCACGGGAGCGTCCAGAGCGTCACCGAGTTCTGGTCCTTGACGAAGATGCGTTTGCCTGCGACCACCGGATGGGCGTAGGTCGCAGTGTCGGCGACCTTGAACTTGGCCAGTTCCGCGAACTCCTTGTCGCTGGGCTTGAAGGCGATCAACTCGCCGTCGCTGGGCAGGACCAGCAGGGACGATCCGACATCAAGAATGGCCGCGAACCCGGCGGCGCGCTTGGCGGCGTCGGTCCAGTCCGTCTTGCCGGTCTTGGCGTCCAGGCAGAAGAGGTTGCCGCCCTCGGAGAAGCCGAAGACGAGGCCGTCCTTCAGGACGGGGGTGTTGAACTTCACCCACGCCTGCGGGTTGCTCCATAGGTCCTTGAAGGCAAACACGTCGCCTTGCTTCTCGATCTTGACGGCCTTCGTGCCGCGACCTTGGCCGGTGAAGATGACCGTTGTCCCGCTAACGATCGGTGTGGCCGCGTTGTAGGACATGCCGCTGACGGGGAACGGGATCTGCCACAGAAGTTTCCCCTCGGCCGTGCTGATGCCGACGACGCTCTTCTCCGTGAGCGTCACGACTTGTTTCGTGCCGTCCACCGTCATCAGGACGGGCGAGGCGTAGGCCGGTCCCTCGGCGGCCCAACGCCACTTCTCGTTGCCGGAAGCCAGGTCGAACGCGATGAGCGCGCCGTTGCCCTCGCCCCCCAGATGCGCGATGACCATCCCGTCCACGATGATGGGCGATGTGGCCGTGAAGAACCGGGGTACGACCTTCGAGAACGGGTCCTTGCGCCAGACGACCTTGCCCGAGGCGGCGTCGAGGCAGGAGAGGACCCCGCCCACGCCGAGCGTGATGACCTTGCCGTCCGCCACTGCGGGCGAACTCCGGGGGCCGGGATGCTGCCGCGCGGCGGCCCCCGTCACGGCCTGGGCCGCGTACTTGTCCTGCCACAGTTCCTTTCCGTCGGCAGCGTTCAGGCAACGGGTGATCTCATCCTCGCCCTGCCGCGTGAAAACATAGAGCCTGTCGCCCACGAGGGCGGGCGTCGCGTCGCCGGCACCGACAGTCACTTTTCACTTCTGCGTCAGTTCCTTCGGCCATTCCTGGGGCGCGGTGAAGGACGCGACCTTTCCGTCCCGGTCAACCCCTCGCCACTGGGGCCAATCCTGCGCGAAGGCCGAGGCCACACTGACCAGCATCCCACCGGCCACCATTGCGACGATTGCTAGACGAAAGTGTCTCATGGCGCCTCCAGTCCGGTATTCCAGAGCCGGGACCTACCCCTGCCTTCCAGCCCACGATCGCCGTGGGCCTATGCTATTATATGCGGATCACGTCTGGCGGGAACCGACCCACCACTGGCCCAGCAACGAGGCGGGGTCGCCCTGCTGGTTCGCCATGGCGGCGGTCAGGGCCGCGTCGCCTTCATGGTCGATGACCCGCTTCAGAGCCGCCAGGACCTTCGGATCGAAGTGCGTTCCGGAAGCCGCCATCAGGGCGTCGCGGGCCTCGAAGATCGACGAGCCTTTACGGTAAGGCCGGTCGGAGATCATGGCGTCGAAGGCGTCGGCGGCGGCAATGATGCGCGCCAGCAGCGGAATGGCATCGCCCTTGAGGCCTTTCGGCCCGCTGCCGTCGTACTTCTCGTGATGAGCCTCGACGGAATCCGCCACGTGGGCCAGGATCCCGCCTATGGATCCGAGCATCTGGGCTCCGCCGGCGGTGTGCTTGCCGACCTCGACCTTCTCTTCATCCGACAGGGCCGCGCTCTTGCGCAGGATCTCGACGCTGACCTCCACCTTGCCGACATCGTGCAAAAGCCCCGCAATGCGGGCCTGCTCGACGGTCGACGCCGGCAGGTCCATCGCCTGGGAGATCCGGACGGACCACGCCGACACGCGGACGCTGTGGGCGGCCGTGTCGGTATCGACCGTCTGGATGAACTTCGAAAGAATCTCCAGGACGCCGCGGTACGCCTGTTCCAGGTTCCACATGGCCGTGGCCACAAACTGCCGCAGGGCCGCCACGAGCCACGCCGTGACCACCAGGATCCCGGCCCAGACCGTCAGGTCGGCCCACAGGTTGGCTACCGCGAGAGGCCCCGCAAGTTTGCCCGGAACGAACAGGACGTAGCTGACGACCAGACCGGCCGCCACCAGGGCGATGAGGACGGCATCCCGCTTCGGCAACGTCCACGCCCCCGCGACGACGGGGAGGTAAAACAGGTACAGCATCACCCGCTGGCTGGTCACCAGGACGTTCAGCAGGCCCACCAAGGCCACGAAGGCCAGGAGCAAGAGGAACACGGGCCGGGCCTTGATCGCCCGGCCGAGCGGCTTCATGAGGGCAGACGTTGTCATATATCCCCTGTTTCCGGCCAACGGGAGACAAAACGTCCCCTCGCGGCCACCCACGCAAGGTTTCCGACCATCTCTCCCTTTTGTATCGGCAATCCGGGATGCCCTTCTGATGGAATAATAGAGGGGGCCGGAGAACGGGGTGCGCCAGCGATTTCTAGCAGGCACGAAAAGGGTATCATCCGGGATTTCCCAGATGGCCCTGCCCACGATCGCCGTGGGCCTTTGCTATTATATTGTCTCTCTCGTCCCCCAAGCCATCGGGGGTGCGCCAGAATTTTCTGGCAGGTCCTTTTCAGGCTTTCACCCTGAGCGCAGCGAAGGGGCTCGCTGTGGTGAAAGCCCGCGGCCAAGGCCACGGCGAGATGCTTCGTTTCGCTCAGCATGACAATGAAAACGGCTCTGCCAGAAAATTCTGTCACACCCGCCATCGGTCCCCATGGCCGCCGGCGCGAAATGATTGAACGCCGTCCAGGATGTGTACCTCTGCAAAGAAGTCGCCGTGGCGTGTCGTCCACGATGCCCTCCAACCCCTCGATGCTTGACGGGAGGGTGCACGGGCGTTATGGTTCACCGACAGGAGACCCTGGCATGAGTCCTAAGGTGGCTGTGGACCGCAGCACGATAGCGGCCTTCTGCCGCCGTCATCATATCCGCAAACTGTCTCTTTTCGGGTCGGTCCTCCGCGACGATTTCCGCCCGGACAGCGACGTGGACGTGCTGGTTGAGTTCGAGCCGGGTCATGTGCCGGGGCTTGCCTTCTTTGCCATGCAACGGGAGTTGTCAGAGATTCTCGGCCGGAAAGTCGACCTGAACACCCCGCAGTGTTTGAGCCGGTATTATCGCGACGAGGTCCTGGCCGAGGCGGAGGTCTTGCATGACGCGTCATGACACCCATGTTTGTTTGCGGCACATGCTGGACCACGTGCGGGAGGCCATTGAGATGGCGCGCGGCCGCCGGCGCGAGGACTTAGTACTACAGCGCCACATAGGCTCAAGTAATCAGGCGGCGTGTGCCGATGAAGTCTTCCAAGTGATTGCCATTGGAGGACTTACGGCATGGACGCCAGCGAGATTGCCCAGTTGGGTGCGGAA
>Ga0315275_10006851_pt1 | contig 10956 bp, 11 predicted proteins | sample YL17G03_0_MG_FD_205557 | JGI IMG/M metagenome (GOLD analysis project Ga0315275, IMG submission 205557) | Sediment microbial communities from Yellowstone Lake, YNP, Wyoming, USA - YL17G03_0 | ecosystem: Environmental > Aquatic > Freshwater > Lake > Sediment | place: USA: Wyoming | collected...
GGGTTTGATGAGGCACTGCCCGTGTAGATATCCCTGACCAACACTGTGCCCGTCAGGGTGCCGTCGCTCTTCCACAGTTCAGTGCCGCGCGTGCCATCGTTGGCGCTGAAGTACAGGGCTCCGTTGACGACTGTGAGATAGTCTGGAGATGCGCTGCCGGTGCCCGAATAAATATTCTTGACCATAATAGTGCCCGTAAAGGTGCCATCGCTCTTCCACAACTCCCGGCCAGTTGTGCTGTCGGCCGAGGCCATATACAGTGTATCGTTTAATACGGTCAGATTGCTTGGTCCATCGAAATATCCAGATCCAAGCACTTTAATCTTTACGGTTCCGGTAAGCGTACCATCAGTCTTCCATAACTCATCGGAATGGACATTCGGGTCACCGGTCACAAACAGGATCGAGCCGTTTACTTTGGTCATTTGACAGGCAACAGACCCACTATAGAAAAAATCTTTGATCACGACCGTCCCTGTCAAGGTTCCATCACTTTTCCAGAGCCCGGGACCCCCTGGCGGATTATACGCACTAAAGTACAACATCCCATCGATCACTGAAAGGCAGGATGGATACGAATCAAAGTTGCCAGGCCAGATATCTTTGACCATTACGGTGCCTCCGGCCGAGCCATCACTCTCCCACAATTCATTGCCATTTGCCCCGTCATCGGCGTTGAAATAGAGAAGACCATTGATATTGACCATTGTATCGATCGCTGAGCCAGAACTTCCTGGCCGGATGTCTTTCACAAGCTGAGTGCCTGCTTGCGTGCCATCGCTCTTCCAAAGCTCAGCGCCATGCATGCCATCATTCGCCACGAAATACAGCATGCTTCCAACGATTTCGGGAAGAGTGGGGGAAGATTCAAGGCTGAAAGGGTTGATATCTTTCACCAGGTAGGGAACAGGCTGGACAGCCGCTTCGGGCAGCACCTCCACCTGCACGGATGCCGCGGAAACCTGGACGATATTCAACCATCCCCACAGCAAGGCTGCCCCCAGGCAAAGAGCCAGAGTGAAAACTGCGAACCGTAGAATAAAACGCTTTGCGAACATGTTTTACCCTCCCTTTTAACAAAAACTGCCCGAAGCGCCAGGGCCCCGGGCAGTAAGCCAAACCGATTTATTCGAAACGCTGGTTAAACCAGCCTGAGACCTACTTCCCTTCCCCCAGCACAGCCACCTGGCGCAGCAGGCCAAAGACCAGCACGCCCAGCTTAACCCCCTCGCCAGCACTCAACTCGGGCATCTGGTTCTGCTTCTCAGCCCGTTGGATCAACAAATAGGCTGCCAGCAGGCCAGACAGCAGGCCAATCACCCCGCCGATGACGAGTGCTTTCGTTTTCCAGGTCTCTTGTGGGATCACTTCGAGTTCTTCCATACCCAATCCTTCCTTTTACTTTCTCCGAAGCGCATCCGCTCCGGCCTTGAAACTACGCAGCTTGAGAATAGGCTCGACAAGCTTGTCCGAGATGGATTTCACCCGCACCTGAACGAGATAAAAGAAATCTTGTGCCAACCGCGCATAACCGGGAAGAATCGCCAGAAGCCTGGTGATCAGGTAAACCACCCCGCTCAACATAAGGAGCATCACCAGGACGACGACCAGCGCCGGGAGCAGGAGCCAGATCAGGGAAACATCTGCCCAACGGCTGACTTCTCCCAGACCCTGGAAACCGGCAAAGATCACAACTCCTACCAGGCCCAGGATGAGGAGCAAGGCAATGATCAGCGGAAAGGTGATCTGCCAGAATACCTCACGACGGTGGATGGCATGGGTAGCCGGGTTGCGTTCCGGCACTTGAAACTTCGGCTTGTTTTCCATAGCTATCGTATTGTAGCATAAAAACGAAATTGCTTCAGCCAGTAATCCATGCTGGCTGAAGCAATAATTAATCAGGTCAATGAGAGTTCAGGCAGAGAGGGTATAAGCTACACCGACCAGCCCAGCGCCGGAGTGTACCGAAAGCCCGGGTGTCAATTCTACATATAAGATCGCCTCCGGGCAGGGCAGGTTGGCCCTGAGCAGCGTCTCGAATTGGCGTGCCTCGGATAAGGCGTTCACATGGAGGATGGCCATGCGCTCGAAGCTCCGACCACCTGCTGTCTGTGCTGCCAACTCGACCGTCCGTCCCCAGGCTTTTGAGCGCGTGCGCACCTTTTCTAAGAGATCCAGCTTACCATTGCGAATGGTCAGAATGGGTTTAACGTTCAACAGATTGGCCATCCCAGCCGCCAGGTGTCCCACACGCCCGCTCATCGCCAGGTATTTCAATGTAGACAGCGCGGCGTAAAGGTGCGTCCTCTCGCCCACCTGCATAGCCTGGCTGACAATCTCGTCTTTGGAAGCTCCTGCCGCGGCAGCTGCCGCGGCAGCCAGCACCATGAACCCCTGCGCAATCGTCAGGCTGCGCGTATCGAGCACGGTGATATCCTTTTCGGGGAACAGATCTCGGGCTGTGAGTGCAGCCGCGTAAGTGGCGCTGACCTCGCTGCTGACACACAGGCAAATTACTGCCTGGGCGCCTTTATCGAAAGCTGCCTGGTACGCCTCAGCAAACGCGCCCGGAGCCGGCGCGGCTGTTGTGGGCAGTCTTCCATCCCGGTCTATGCGGGCAAATACCTGGGCATCATCGATATCGTAACAGTCGCGCAGCGTCTCCTGTCCGAAATGTATGGTGATGGGAACCTGGACAATTTGATTTTTTTCCGCCAGCTCAAATGGAAGACTGCTGTCGGTATCCGTGATAATGGCAACCTTTGGCATTGTTAAATCCTTTCCCTGCATATGCAATTCATCGAAAAAATGCGGACATTATTCAACTAATCAGATAAAACCCCTTGACTTAGAAATGGAGGCGCGAGGCGTTATTCGCTCGCACATTTCGGCTGTGGTAGAGTCCCTATTAATATCCAGGATGATCAATAGCTAAACGCCTTTCAGAGAAGCTCCGGCTTAACGACCTTCTCCACACCACTTCCACTCACCATCTTCCTGGACAACGCGGTATGCTTCTAAGGGGTACTCAGTCTGCTCCGCGCCATAAGAAGCGAGGATCTTTCCCTGGCAGCGGACAATGGAACGATCTTCTTCCCAAGTACAACTCAGATCATCAATCCTGGCATCGCTGACCGTCTCAAAGGTATGAGTCTCGCGCTCTAGAAAAGTTTCCATTTCAGAACAAAGCAGCTTCTGTATGGTATCTTTGTCGCGGCTGACTTTCGCCTGCAAATAATCCTCAACCACTGCTTGTGGGTCATTCCGGTCGCCGCCCCTACAGGCAGTCAAGATTAGTGAAAAAACCACTAAAGCGAGCAGGACACGAACGTCTGATTTATTCAAGGTGTAATCGGAAGGTTTCGCCATAGTTCGTAAAGCATCATCAAAGCGGTTAAATTATTAACGCCATAACCGGTCTGCAAAGCATATGGCAATGTATAATCATGGGCGTAAAAGGTGGTCAGATGAACACCATCCACATCCATCCCCCGTCCAGGAATGGAATCTGCGATCCTGTCGAAATCCCAGAGTGGCACAGCGTAGTTCTCCGCCAGCTCACGCAGCATTTCGTTGTTGATATTACTCCCCTCGTTGCGGTCCGCTTTGGTGCCGATGATCGGGATCACGCCTCGCTCGAAACACAACTCGATCAATTGGGTCAGATTGCTGCGGAAAAGGTCGGAACGCCCAACATCGTTAGAACCGACCCGGATGAAGACGAGACTGGGTTGGTGCAGGCGGTACTCACATTCAATCGGAGTTTCGTTCGGTTCACAGAAGGCCGGGTCAGCCCACATGGGATCGAACATGCTCCAAGTATGCAGACCACGGTAAACCGCTCTACCCTGGCGGGAGAAAGACCCTTTGTAATATTCGATAACCGGTTGCAAGTAATCATACTCCCCCAGGTTATAAGGCCCATCGTCAAACCGATCTAGAAAAAATGGGCTCTCAATCGTACTATCCCCAATTTTGGAAAAAGCATGCGGGTTATTTCCCAAAGACTGACCTGTCTCATAGATCCCACGCACTGTCCAGATAGTCTCTTCAGGCAGCACGACAATTTCGGATAACGGGATATTGTTTAATCCAGGAGTCAAATCCCAAAGAGGTTGGCCGGGATTGGTTGAAGCCGCCTGTCCGGCTGCAGCCAGCGCAGGAACAAGTTCTTGAGTCCTTAGAACAAGATCATCAACAGCAGTTTCCAGGGTCGGTACTGTACCCCCAACAACGGGTAGGAAATATTTATGGCTGGGTCGAAGACTGAAAAAGCGCGGTTCCGAAATCCCACATCCCAGTGATACGGTCAGGGATACCACCAGACACCACAGGAAGCAACGGTGCAGCCACACCCTTAATAACCCACCCTGCGTCAAACGAACCTCCAGAACGTTTTCACATCATTCTAACGATTCCAAGAAATTTGTCAATAATGGTGTCGTTTTTACACCGAGTAAGGGCAGGGTTATGCAAATAGACAGGAATTCAGGTCCATCCGAGCCAACCGCGAGGGGTTCCCAGGCTGTAGAGACTTTCTCAACCACGAAATACTGGCGGAGCAGTTCCACCGCCGGGCGCAGGTTTTCCTCCGGCTGGAGATTCGACCCCGAGAGCAGACAGGCGCGATACTGCTGAGCATTGGAACGTCTGGCTCTCATACTAAATCCTCTCTCATGCGCTCGATTTCAACACCCACCGAGCGCGCAAAGCGTACCGCGCCGGGTTTTTCAACACGCACGCGCACCTTCTGCACGCCTGGCTCTTGCAGGCAAAGGCGGGCTAGATCGGTCGCCAGGGCTTCTACGGTCAACCGCCCGGCTGATTCGGCATGCAGCATAGCTTTTTTGGCTACAGTCCGGTAATTCACACTATACGCCAGGTCATCGGTCTCCCCCGCTTTGCGGATATCGGTAAACAAGACAATATTAATCCGGATCTCTTGCGGTTTTTCCCGCTCCCAGTCATTTAACCCAATAATGCCGCGAGCCACTAAATCGTTGATCAGAATTTGATCCATACTTCCTCCATCCAAAGGTGTGTATGTCGATTCTACCCTTTAAACCAGATGGCGACCGCCATCAACGTGGATGATCTCGTCGGTGATGTAGGAACAGCCGTTAAGCAAAAAGAGAAGAGCTTCTTCCACTTCATCCAGGTTGGCCCAGCGCAGGGCCGGGACGGATTGGAGAATAATAGAAAGGATTGGCATGCAATGCAGGTTAAGAGCCCAATTCCCAAATGGTATAATGAAAAACTATGGCGATCAGACTAATATCCAATAAAAAATCGCTCGTATCCTACAAGCTTATTGAAATCATCCTGCTGGTGGTGATCTCAGCCCTCGTCTACCTGCCTAATGTCTCCAGGGCCACCCACTATCGTGACGACTGGTACTACATGGTGGACCGCCTGAAAGGTGGACCGGGGATCTTCCAGGAAATGTTTCACATCGACCGCCCAGGGCGTGCGCCCCTGTTCGAGGCCTTATACCAGTTATTTGGGATCCACCCTCTTCCCTACCAATTGAGCAGTTATCTGTGGCGGTTGCTGAGCGGTTTTGCAGCGCTATGGCTTTTCCACCTGCTTTGGTCGAAACAGCACCGGGCAGTCTTTTTCATCACTCTTCTATTGATTCTTTATCCGGGTTATGTCCGGTGGATGGAGGGCCTTGAGAACCAGCCGCGCATGCTGGGTTTATTCCTGGAAGTATTATCCATCGCCTTGACCTTGCAGGCCCTGAAGGCCAGCCGGGTCGTTCCCAGAATCGCTCTGACCCTGGGAGCCATCATAACCGGCTGGAGTTATCTGGCTTTGGTGGATTTTGCCTTCGGCATGGAGGCTTTCAGGGTCCTATGTGTATTTGTCTTGTTTAGCCACAATCACAACAGCCTATCTTTCATCAAGAAATGGCTGTTAACCCTGCGCGCTTGGGCACCCAGTGCCTTGATCCCATTCGGTTTCCTTTTTTGGAGATTATTCATCTTCCAAAACGAGCGGATCGAAACCGACGTAAGCCTGCAGGTGGGGTATCTGTTTGCTTCCCCCATCCTCAAGGGTTTATGGTGGTTGATTCGCCTCTTCCAGAGCATATTGAACACAGCCTTTTTGGCCTGGGGAGTGCCGCTGTATAAATATTTCTTCGATAACCGCCTGCGCGATATCCTGGTTGGGCTGGCGATAGCAGCCCTGGTGGTGGCGCTGATCTGGCTTTTCGGTTACAACTGGAAGAAAGACCATGGAAACGAGGACGATCAAGAAATTTCAGAACCCAATCAGACCCCCTGGCAGGTGGAAGCCCTCTGGCTTGGCCTGATCGGTGTCATCCTTGGCGTAGGTCCCGTCATTATGGCAAACCGGCATGTGATCTTTGAAAGTTACTCCCATTATGCCCTGCCGGCCTCCTTAGCGAGCGTGACCCTGGTGACCGGGCTGGTCTATTGCCTGAAGACAAACCGCCTGCGCATGCTCGTTCTGTCTGCTCTCGTGGCGTCGGCTGCGATGACCCATTATGCCATCTCCCTGCAAACCGTCTACGAGGAAGAAACGATCAATGCTTTTTGGTGGCAGGTTGTCTGGCGCGCTCCCGGATTGCGTGAGGAGACAACCTTATTCGTCAAATATCCTACCTTCGATTACGGTGCGGATGGCGATGTGGTCACCGGGCCAGCCAATGTCATCTATTACCCTGAAATCACCAACCAGATACCGGTCACCTACACGTTAGGCACCCTGGCCTTTATTAAAGAAGAAGCCAGGGCCATTTTGCTCGAAGCGCCGGACAAGAAAGGCGGGTACCGGACGCACACCTGGACCAAACATTATGATAATGTGCTTGTCATGAGCCAGCCCTCGGAGGGTGCATGCGTGCACGTCATGGACGGGCAGTGGCCCAGATTCTCGACAGATGATGTCGACCGCATCCTGATGGTCGGTGAGTACTCTAAAATTCAGAATGTATTGACGAACGTTGAACCCCCCCAGCCGCCAGCCTACCTGTTTGGCCCTGAACCCGCTCACACGTGGTGCTATTATTATGAAAAAGCCGATCTGGCATTCCAAAACGGCGAGTGGGAAAAGATCGTCGCCTTCGGTGACGAAGCCATCCAGAAGGGTGAGTATCCCATCGACCGGGTGGAATGGATGCCCTTTTTACAGGCCTATGCCTATCTTGGCGACGAGCAAAGGCTGCGAGATACCGCACCCAGAATCAACGAGTTCCCATATCTCAAATCCCAGGCATGCAGCACCTTGCAGAAAATGGTCAAGCTGGGCCTGGTGGAGAATCCGCAAATCCAGAGCCTGATCAACGAGCTATTTTGCTATTAGAGAACTGTGGGATGAAAAAGTTTTTTCACCTGGCTATCTTCTTTTCCGTGCTCGGTATCTTCGGGCTGGCCGCGTTTAGCTGGAACAACACAGCCAGCCGGGCGATGGCGCTACAGGCAGACGCAACCCTGGAACCTCGACAGTACCTGCCGCTGGTGCTCAATACCGCGATCAAGGCCCCCACTTTAAAATGGCAGCGCGGCGGATGTTACAGCTCGTGGTGCGAAACAGGTTGGTATTCGTCGCCGGCGGTGGCGAATATCGATCCAGACCCACAAGCGGAAGTGATCGCCGGGACCTACGATCTGGTCGCTTTAGACGGGATGACGGGAGCCTTGGAGTGGCGGGTCGAGAATGGCAGCCGGGTCTGGCCAGGCATCGCACTGGCAGACCTGACCGGCAATAGCTCGCTGGAGATCATCGTCGGCCGCAGTGGAGACCAATTGACCGTTTACACCACCTCGGGAGGTGTCATCTGGTCTCGTAATCCCTTCGGCAGCGGCGAGATCCGCTCACTGGCAGTCGCCAACCTGGAAAACGATGGGCTGGTCGAGATCATCGTGGGACGCGCTAGCGGCGGCTCTACAAAGCAAATCAGCGTTTACGAACCCGATGGATCAGTTCGCCCTGGCTGGCCAGCGCGGCGAGATGGAGAACCAGGCTATGGTTGGGGGATGTACAACCAGAACGTGGCTGCTGCCGATCTGAATAACGACGGTTTCAAGGAGATCATCGGACCTACCGATACGCATTACATCACCGCCCTCGACCGGAGCGGTAACCAGCTCCCCACCAACGCCATGTACAACGTCTTCAACCCGGTCGGACCCAAGGTCTGGTCGCAGGTTGGCGTACACGTATCCCATACCGTCGATTTGCGCGGGTATGCGGATTGCGGGACGGAGCACCGCCCCAATTTCGCTGATTCGGCGCCCGTTCTGGCAGATGTGAACAAGGATGGAAGCCGCGAGATCATCCTAGTCGGCAATATTTATAACTGCGGCACCGATCCCTATACCAGCCTCTACCAGATGCCCTTCATCCTGAACGCCGACCGCAGCCGCTGGAAAGGCTCCGGCTTTGATTGGACTGCCATTCCACTCCCCGATCCTGCGGATGCGCCGATCAGTGAAAATTACAATGTAATTGAAACCGCTGAACCCAACCCGGCCCTGGCTGACCTGGATGGGGATGGTTTCCAGGAAATCCTGTTCGCCTCCTACGATGGGCGGATGCATGCTTACTGGCTGGATAAGACCGAACACGGAAAGTGGCCTTACAGCGTTTACAAGCCTGCCGAAGGTTTCTTACGTTTTGCCTCGGAACCGGTGGTTGCAGACCTGAACAATGATGGCAAGGCAGAAGTGCTCTTCACCTCCTGGGTGCAAAAAGGGACTTACCGGACAGGCCGTCTGCACATGCTGGACTATCTGGGGAATGTACTCTACGAAATCGATCTGCCTTCTGCCATCAACGGAGATTGGAACGGCGCCCTGGCTGCCCCCACACTGGCCAATATCGATACCGATGCAGATCTGGAGCTGGTCGTGCTCACCGCCCAAGCCGGGGTGGTAGCATATGACCTGCCTGGTACAGCCAGCGCACAGATCCTGTGGGGCACCGGGCGGGGCGGGTTCTACCGCAGCGGGTCGAAGTAGTTGGGAGGAGTTAACATGGAATGGAAAGTTCCCTACAGCGGGATTTCAAATCAGCTTGGGCTGGAAGAAGTCGAAGCCCTGGTGCGGGTCATTCAGCAAGATGCCCTGAGCAAGGGACCGACTGCCAGGGAATTTGAGAAAGCCTTTTGCGAGAAGATCGGCATCAAGCACGCCCTGGCGATGAACTCTTGCACCTCGGCCCTGTTCCTTTCGGGGCAAATCCTGAGGCTCAGGGAGGGCGATGAAGTCATCTGCACACCGCAGACTTTCTGGGTGACTACCTGGCCCATGCTGGTGCGCAAATGCAAGATCCGCTTTGCCGATATCGAAGCGAACAGCCTGAACATCGACCCGACCAAGATCGAGCCGCTGGTGACCGAAAAAACGAAAGCCATCTATGTCGTCCATCATGGCGGTCAGGCTGTGGATATGGATCCCGTGCTGAAAATCGCCCGAAAATATGACCTACGGGTGGTCGAAGACTGCGCCCATGCCCCAGGCGCGCTGTATAAGGGCTGCCCGGTGGGCACGCTGGGCGATGTGGGCTGTTTCAGCTTCCACTCGCTCAAGAACATGACCACCGGCGAGGGCGGTATGCTGGTCACCAACAGCGATGAGCTGTATGAGTTTGCCGAGCCCCTGGGCACCATTCACATGTACGGGCGCATGCACGACCGGAAAGAGAAGCGCATCGGACCTTACACCGAGCCGGAATATTACCGCGATTGGCATGCCAAGCAGTCCTTCAATAAGGATTATGACAACGATCAGTTTGAGGTCGGGAACAACTACCGCATGAGCGAGCTGCAAGCCGCCGTGGGGCTGGTGCAGCTAGCCAAGCTGGAGCGGCTCAACGACAGGCGGCGTGAGATCGCCAGGCGGTTGGATGAAGGTCTGGCTGGCATTCCGGGTGTGACCATCCAGAAAGAACAACCCTACGCCCACCACATCTACCACCTGTACACCTTCTTCTACGATCCAAAGGTTGTCGGCGCCAGCAAAGACGATTTTATCCGCTACATGGAGCTGGAAGAAAGGGTTCAGATTGCCATCCGCTACTTCCCGGTGCATTTGCTGGCTGAGTTCCGCGCCCTGGGTCACCGATACGGTGAATGCCCGGTCGCTGAGGAGCAGTATTTCGAGCACCAGATCCAACTGCCTATCTTCGGACACCTGACGGAAGAGCAGATCGAGCATATGATCGCGGCGGTACGCAGGGCGGTGGAAAAACTGGGGCGCGTGTAAAATGGTTGACAAGATCGCTTATCCAACCTAAACTTACTCCATGCTTGCCCGAGTCTATTCTTGCGCTGTGATCGGCCTGGATGGTGTGATCGTCGAGGTCGAAGTCGATACCGCCCAGGGGCTGCCAGGCATGGATATCGTCGGCTTGCCCGACGCCGCAGTGCAGGAAAGCAAGCAGCGCGTCCAGGCCGCCATCAAGAACACTGGCTTCGATTATCCCCGCAAGCGGATCGTCGTCAACCTGGCCCCGGCTACCGTGCGCAAGGAAGGCCCTGCCTACGATCTGCCCATCGCCCTGGGGGTGTTGGTCATGAGCCACCTGCTGCCACCCGCCTCGGTGGATGGGACGCTGGTGGTCGGGGAGCTTTCGCTGGACGGCTCGGTACGCCATGCGCGCGGTGTGCTGCCCATGGCTGCCTTGGCGCGCGAGCAGGGCTTCAAACGCATCTTCGTCCCCAAAACGGATGCTGCTGAGGCGGCATTGGTGCCCGACCTGGAGGTGATCCCGGTCGCATCACTGACAAGTCTATGCGCGTACTTGCGCGGAGAAGAAACCATTGCCCCCCAGCCCAACCTTGCGCCGGAGGATATTCCGCCGGATGTGCAGGTGGATTTCCAAGAGGTCAAGGGGCAGGAGCATGTAAAAAGAGCCTTAGAAGTAGCCGCAGCAGGTTCGCATAATGTACTAATGATCGGCCCGCCTGGCGCCGGCAAGACGCTGCTG
>Ga0315275_10006854_pt1 | contig 10954 bp, 10 predicted proteins | sample YL17G03_0_MG_FD_205557 | JGI IMG/M metagenome (GOLD analysis project Ga0315275, IMG submission 205557) | Sediment microbial communities from Yellowstone Lake, YNP, Wyoming, USA - YL17G03_0 | ecosystem: Environmental > Aquatic > Freshwater > Lake > Sediment | place: USA: Wyoming | collected...
ATGGCCCGGCACGACGCAGGCGATCCTCCCGAGGCCCTCCGGTCGTCCGGAACGCAAGAGGGCTCCCTCATCAGGAGCCCCTCAGGTGACCCACTCAGGACTCGAACCTGAAACCCACTGATTCACGGGGGGCGGTTTGCATGCCGAGGATCTGGTACTGGTCGTGGGCAAGCAGAACGTCGGCAAGACCCTCTTTGTGTGCCAGCTGGGCCGGAACATCGCTTGCTGGGCGGCCCGGGGGCGAAACAGGGTGATCTGTCTGCTAATCTGCTATGACCACTCGCCACTTCTCCTGCTTCAGCGGCTGCTGTGCATGGAGTCATGACTGGCCGGAGGCACTGAAGGAGGCGTGAGCCTGGTCCAGATCCGCGAGGCGTTGGCCGATCTGGCGGAGAAGGGCACGCTGGAGGATCTCTCCTCACTGCTGTTGAAGCTTCCCAAGACCGGCCTTCTTGGCTGGAGGGGGATGGAGAGGTATCTCGATACGTTGTGTCTGTACCGCGGCGATCCAGTGTACACGTCGCCGGAGGCGATCGACAAGATGGTCGTCGTGCTTCAGCGCCAGAGGCTCCATCCAGTGGTGATCGTCGACTCCGTCCAGCGGGTGCCGCCTCCGCCGGAGCTCGCCGGTCTGGGGCGAGAGCAGCACATCGACTATGTCATCCAATCCCTCAAAGCGTTGGCGCTACGGCGGGGCGTGCCGGTGGTAGCGGTCGGGGTTGTCAATGAGCAGGCGATCCGGCGCCAAGGGTCAGTGCACCTGGAGGATCTGTGGGGACCGGTGACGATGACGTAGGAGCCGGACGTCGGGTTGGTGCTGAACACCGAGAATCTGGAGCCCGCGGGAGAGAACGGCCGGGCGCGTGCGGTTCGACCTGCGATCGAGAAGAACAGGCACGGCCCTTCTGAGATCGGGTGGAGACACCACCCATATGGCGAGCGGTCTTACCTTCAGCCCGAGGGATCTCATGTGCTGGTGAGCTAGAGCTTCCAGACGGAGCGTATTCGAGGCAGGGGCATCTGATGATTGAGACGGCCATGCCTGCGAGATGAGAGAAAGGAGAAGAGGGGAGAGCAACGTAGGATGGCGAAGGCAACGGTCGCTGCTGAGAATGAGAGGCGGCGATGAGGTGACGCGACTGGGGATTGGAAACGCGGATGGGGGTCTTGTAGGACCCGGCTGCGGCGAAAAGAACCTTACCCGCCTTTCGCCGGATTCCGTGCAAGGGTCTCGGTTGTCACCGGTGCCTGGCGGACTCACACCCTTGACCGTCTCGAAAGGCCGGGCAACAGACAAAAGCCACATCGCCGCCTGATCCAGGATGCTCTCGCGAATGGACCACACTCGGAAGCGGAGGAAGAAAGGCGGTGGTCACGAGATGAGCTTGGAGGTCTTCGAGACGCCGCTCATGACCACCTTCGCCCTGGAGGCATGGGCTTTGCCGGGAAGACACGAGCCTCCCCGATCTCGTATGAGATCCGGTGGCAATTGTCATCGCTCTCGAGGGGAATTGGAAGAGAAGATCCTGGCTGGCGAGCGCGCGGTTCACCTGCGGCGGTTGCCTCTACAGGCGACGATACCGCGCGCTCTATTCCCGCGTCTCCCCGTCGAGCTCCCGCACCACTCGCAAGAGCGTCCCGGGATCGAGATTCCCTCCGCTCACGACGATTGCGACGTTCTTCGCCAGATGCTGCGCCTTGCCAAATCGCAGGGCACCTATCCCCACGGCGCCAGCCCCTTCAACAATCATGCCATGCTCCTCCAGGGCGAAGGCAATGGCTCCGGCGATGTCTGCCTCGGACACAATGGTCATCTCGTCTACGAGCCGCTGGACCAAACCGAACGTATACTGGTTGTCAAGGCCGATGCCTCCCGCAAGTGCATCGGCCAGGGTCTCCTCCTCCTCAATGTGGATCGGCCGGCCAGCCCGCAGGCTGTGGAACATCACGGGCGCGCGTTCCATCGAGACGCCGATCACGCGGATCGACGGGTCGGCGGCCTTGAGTATGAGGGCGATCCCGGCGATCAAGCCTCCACCGGAGACGGGGACAACAACGGTTCCGATCTCCGGCAGGTCCGCCAGCAGTTCCAACCCGATCGTCCCCTGCCCCGCGATCACGAAGGGATCGTCAAAGGGGTTGATCATCGTCATCCCTTGCTGCTCGCGCAGTCGGTTTGCGTACTCCTCGGCCTCGTCCTGGCATTCCCCCACCACTGCCAACTCGGCGCCGAGGCGACGGATCGCCTCGATACGGTAGGCAGGGACCCGCTTGGATAGACAGACCACGGCCCGGACGCCTAGCTCCCGCGCCACATGGGCAACGGCCCGCCCATGATTGCCAGTGGAGAAGGTGACGACACCGCGCGCCTTCTCCTCATCTGTGAGGTGGAGCAGCCGATTGGCGGCCCCGCGAATCTTGAAGGACCCCGTCTCCTGGAGGTTCTCGAGCTTAAGGTAGACCGAGGCCCCGACGCGTTCCGAGAGTGACGGGGAGACAACCAGAGGAGTCTTCCGGATCAGCGGCTCCAGCTCCCTGCGGGCGACCCAGATATCGCGTGGTGTCACATTGTGGCTTGACAATTCGATCTGTTCTCCGTCACGATGGGCCCTCTGCTCAACCGAAGAAAACGTCCTCGTGCAGGATCCCTGCCGTACGAGGCTCCTCGTCGGCGGTCACGACGAACGTGCTCTGTGCGTCGCCGAGCTCGCCGCACAGTCCTTCGCTTCCTGTGTGCTCCAGGAAGCTTGGGTGCGTGGAACGCCGCTGGCGAAGAGCCTTCCCTTCGCCAATGACCAGAGCGAGCACTAGCGACGGTGGACAGGAGCGGGACACGTGTCCCAACTCCGTGGCGACACGTGTCAGCTCGCCGGTGACGGGCAACGGCCTGACCGTCACCGGCGATTTGCTAGTCGAGCATGTCCAGCAACTCGTCGTATTCTTCGTCTTTCATGCCAAACCAGTTTTCCGGCCGAGGGAATTGCCTCGCCGTGACTTCAGCGACGTACTGGTTCAGTCCTTGTTGGATGACCTGACCGGCTTCGCCGAAGACCTTGGCCATCCGCGGTCGGAAGCGTGGGTAGAGGCCAAACATGTCGTGGTAGATCAGGAGCTGGCCATGGGCCTGCAGACCGGAGCCGAGGCTGATGATGAAGCACTTCTCGGCCCGCCGGGTAATAAGCTCGCACAGCCGGTCGGGCACCATCTCGAGCAGGATGGCGAACGCGCCGGCGTCTTCGAGCGCCTTGGCGTCCTCGGCGATCTTTTTCGCCTGCCGCGCGCCTTTGCCCTGAACGCGGAAGCCGCCAAGGGCGCTAGCGCTTTGGGGCGTCAGGCCGAGGTGGCCCATGGCCGGGATGCCGGCGGCGACGATCCCGGCCATTCGATCGGCCATCTCGACCCCGCCCTCGAGCTTGATGGCGTCGCAGGAGGCCTCCGCCATAAAACGCCCGGCGTTGCGGATGGCGGACTCGACCGACGGCTGGTAGCTCATGTAGGGCATGTCGCCGATCAACCATGCCGTGGGCGCGCCTCGGCGCACCGCCTGGGTGTGGCGGATCATGTCTTCCATCGTGACGGGCAGCGTGCTTTCGTATCCAAGCATCGTCATGCCCAGGCTGTCGCCGACCAGGATCATGTCGATGCCGGCCTGTTCCTGGAAATGCGCCGTGGGGAAGTCGTAGCAGGTCAACATCGTGATCGGCTCGGCGGCGGCCACCTTCTGGACGAGGGCGGGCAAGGTGACCTTCTTGCGGTCCGACATGTTTGTAACCTCCGTGGGGCGGCCGGGTGCTGCGCTCGCGTCAGCCTTGACCCCGCCAAGATGACGACCATCGACGAGGCTAGCCCGGGCGCACCAGGTCGGCTGAAGCGGACGTGACGTGGTCGAGGCGTCTATGGGTGACTGCGGATCGACTCCTTCTTCCTGCTACCCAACTCGCGTAGTGCCTCCACACCCGCTTCGATTCGAGACAAGCCTTCTTTCAGCTCTCCCTCGCTGGCGGCAAAGGAGAGGCGAAGATAACCCTCGCCGTTTCTGCCGAAGATACTCCCTGGGATCAGTGCCACCTTGTGCTCTCGGACCAGGTATTTGGCCAAGTCCCAGGAACTGAGGCCTACCCTGGAGATGTTGGGAAAAGCGTAGAAGGTCCCCTCCGGCGGGATGCAAGAGATGCAGTCAATCTCATTCAGGCCCTTGTGAACAATCGCCCTGCGTTTCTCGTATTCCCTCAGCATCTCTTTGACGCAATCCTGAGGGCCGGTAAGGGCCGCCAGGGCTGCCCTTTGAGCCACGGCGGTCACCCCCGAGACCTGATGCTCCATCAGCTTCTCCATCTCATCGATGATGAACTTGGGTGCAGTGACGTAGCCCACGCGCCACCCCGTCATGGCATAGGATTTCGACAGGGTGAAGGCAGAGATGGTGAGAGACCGCATCCCCTCCAGCGATGCAATGCTGATGTGTTCCCTTCCGTCGAAAAGGATGTGCTCATAGGGTTCGTCGGAAAGAACGAAGATGTTGTGCCTTTGGGCCAGCGCGGCGATTTCGCGGAGCCGGATTTCATCCAAAACGGCGCCGGTAGGGTTGCACGGCGAGTTGATGATGATAAGCTTGGTCTTGGGCGAGATGGCGGACTCAACGTCAGCCGGGTCAACCTTAAACAGGTTCTCCTCGCGCGCAGGAACCCGCACGGGCAACCCGCCAAACAGCGCTATCTGAGAGTAGTAGTCGTATCCGGGGTCAATGACAATGACCTCATTTCCCGGTTCGACAAGATGCAGGATGGTATTGAAAATGACCTGCATGGCGCCAACGCTGACGAAGATCTCGGAAGCCGGATCGGCGATGATGCGATTCTCCCTGCTCAGCTTCTCGGCGATGGCTTCTCTCAAGTCCCCGAAACCTTTCGCTGGTGGGTAGCGTGTATACCCCTCATCCAGCGCCTTCTTGGCCGCCTCTCGAATGAACTCGGGCGTGTCGAAGTCGGGCTGGCCGATCCCGAGGTTCACTACACCTGGGACTTCGTCTGCCAGAGCGAACATGACGCGAATTCCCGACCACTCCACCGCATGGCTTCGACTCGCCAGGTACTTCTCCATGTCAGTCTCCGTGACCCTGTCCAAGAGGCGCGTTGGCTAGGGACCCCGCCCTTGTCCCGGAACAGGCAGGACCAGGTCTTGGGCTCCCCTTTTCGAGGTCTTCAGTTGGGGCGCGTGCGTTTCCATGATCTCCAAGACGATGCCGGCCATCTTCACTTTCTGCCTGATGAGGTCTTGATGCCAGGCCTCGCTGATCCAAGGTTTGTAGATGTCGCCTTCCGACGAGCCCGGTTCGAACTTGAAATAGCACGGAGAGGCGACGCGGGCGATCTCTGGAGCCTCGTAAGCCCGAAACATTCCACCGAAGGAGTCGACGATGATCAAGTAGACGTCCAGTGGGATGTTGATCGCTTTGCGTATGCCTGCCAAGATCGGAAGAGACACGTCGGACGAAGGGTTTAGGGAATTGACTCCCATAGACTCAACGAGCTTAGCACCGGCCGCGCTGCAACAGCCGCCGAATACGGAAAACTTGAATATGGTCTCCTTAGGCAGGAAACCCTCTTCCCTCATCCTATTCAGAATCGAGAGCACGCCTTCGTCGTAGACCAAATAGCCACGATGACCGGCTTCGACGGATCGCATGAGATCGGCGATGTGGTAGGAGATGTTGTCCGACCCCCTGAGGCGGAAGCCCTGCATCGCCCCCTCTGGGTTGGACATTTCCTTCGCCCCGGCGTCCCACGCCTTGCGATGCCCGACCGTCATCACGACCTCGATCTTCTCGTCATAAGCCATCTGGGCCATGGCCTTGAGTTCTCCAAAATCAATGAAGGTCGCTCCACCGACCGCGACGATCGCTCGATGTACCGTGATATCTCTCTTCCTCGCTTCGTCGATCATGGCCTCCATGGTCGAGGCCCTCTCAACCCCAGCTATCTCAATACGGAAATTGGCTCCATCCGGGAATGTTTTCTCGGAAGTTGGCAGGTCGTAGCTGTCGCGACCTGGAATGCCTTGCGCCTCCATGAAATCACGGATCCTCGCTAAGACGTCAGACACGGCTTTTCTCTCCTTCCGACCGAAAAGGGGCATCCATACTGCCGGGTTCGGGTGGTGGCAGGCGCCGCTCGTTACCCAGCTAGCTGCCCAACTTGTAGAGCCGACGTGCGGTCTCCGACAGGATGAGGCCGGCCGCTTCTTCTGCCTCGCCCGGCGAGAGCATCCCCGCGTCAACCAAGTCCTGCAATGATTGGGCGAGCGCGCGCTTGCCCAGCTTGGCACCCACGTAATTGACTTCCGGCGCGCCATATGCATCGGAGCCGTACACCACCTTCGAAAGGGGGGCCATCTCCAGGACCTCTGAGATGATCCGAGGGGCGGCATTTCCTGCGAAGGGAATTCCCTCCGAGATGTCGCAGTACACCCTGGGCAGCACGTTGGCCATGTATCCCGCCTCGGCATGATATGGATAGCCGGTGTGCGCCAGCAACACCCGGCACGCCCGGAGGGTCGGGAAGCGAAGCAGGTCCAATAGGAGAGCGGGTCGGCACAGGACGAGATTAACCTCAAAGTCGCCCATGCCGGTGTGAATCTGCATGGGCACGTCATATTCCATACACAGCTCCATCGCCCGGCACAGGAGGTGATCCCGCAACTTCTTCATCGCCTGCCCCCCGAGACCGCGCCGGATGGCGTCCAGCGCCTGCAATCCCTGGTCCGGGGTGCGACTCAGCGGCGAGACCTCCAGGCCCGTGCGGTAGGCGATGATGGACTTGACGCCACGGTAGCCCTCGTGTTCGAGGGCCTCAGCTATCGCCTTGTCATACTGCCGGCGGAACTCATCCCAACCATAGTCTGATTTGAGCAGGTCAACAATGAGCGGCTCGATGCGGTAGATGGGAACGACCTGCGCCGGTATTTCGTCCATGAACTTAGAAACTGCAATGGGCGGCTGCGGGTACCCGAAATCGGTCAGCAGTGTGGTCAGGCCACAATCATCATAGAGACGCTTTACATAGCCTTTGTAATCCCCGCTGATGGCCGCGTTCCGTCTGGCGATGACGTGTTCGAGGTCCGAAGGACAGTTGAAGAAGATCGCGAGCTGGTGGACCATGTTGCGAAAGTAGACGACGTCGCGCTTGATCCGCTGCAGTTCCCCTATCACGTTGTTGTCTACAGTAACGCCGCCGGCGGCCATGTAGTCCCGCGAGCCACCCCCAAAGGAGACGGCGTTGGTGAACTCCTCAGCAGTCACCTCGCCCTTGTTCAAGAAGGGGTGGCAATGCACATCGACCACCGGTAGCATTGACGTGTCTATCACTATACGGTCTCCAAGTAGAGCTTGCGCTCCCATGGGTGCACGTGGAGGTTGTAGGCGGCCAATTCGGCGCGCCTTACTTTGAGGAACTCCGGGAGGATGATCGATCCCAGCGCCTTGGCGATGACGTCATCCGCCTCCAGCGCGGCAAGCGCGTCAGGCAGGTTGTTCGGCAGCCGACGGATTCCCCTTGCTGCGGCCTCTTCGTCGGATAGGTGCCCTACGTCATAGTCGACCGGCGCGGGGAGCTCGATCTGATTGTGGACACCCTCCAAGCCGGCGGCCAGGACCGCCGTCAGATAGATAAATGGGTTGATTGCATTGTCGCCGGAGCGGAGCTCGATGTGTCGTCTCCGCCCCAGCGCCGGGATGCGTACCAATGTCGCCCGATTTCCGACTCCCCAGCAAATGTGCGCAGGGGCCCATGAACCCGGCAGCAGGCGCTTATAGGAGTTGACGGTGGGCGCGCCGACGCCCGTCAGTGAGTTGGCGTGGGCCAACAGCCCGCCCAGGAAGTGCCGCCCCAACTGAGACAGGGGCTCGTCGTCGGCCTCACCCATGCTCAGGTCCTTCTTGCCGTCCAGGTCGCAGAGGCTGAGATGCAGATGAAGGCCGTTCCCGGACGTCTCGGCGTATGGCTTGGGCATGAACGTCGCGATCCAGCCTGCCTCAGACGCCAGGGCCCGCACGACTTCCTTGAGCGTAAGGTAGTCGTCTGCGGCCTTGATGGGCGGAGCGTGGCGAGTGTTCATCTCATACTGCCCGGGGCCGTACTCCTTACCATGCTGCATGACCGACACGTCCATCGCCCCAAGCGTCTTGATGATGTTGCGCCATAAGACAAAATGCCGGTCCAGACCGGCCACGGTGAACATGCCATCGTGGTCAGAATGGACGTACTCACCGTCGCCGGTCTTGACAAACATCGTGAACTCGGCCTCGAAGCCGACCTGCACGCTCAACCCCTCGGCGGCATAGGCTTCGACCATGCGCCCCAACTGCGTGCGCGGGCAACCCTCCCATAGGCTGCCTTCCGTGTCTGCGCGCATGAAGGCGTGCGTGCGCGCCGTCGCTTCGCGGTAGGGGATCGGGGCATAGCTGCTAGGATCCGGCACGGCTAGGAAGTCGCCCGTGTCGGCCAAGAATCTCGCGCCCTCAACCTGATGATCTTGCAGGGTGAAGTCCAGATTGGCGCGGGCAAAGACCACACCCCGCTCGGCGACGCTGGCGAAGCGCTCCTTGGGCACAGTCTTGGCGCAGGAACGCCCACTGTAATCGTGATAGACCACCCACATGTGCTCGATCCCGTCCTTCTCCAGGCGATCCAGAAGCTCCAGCTTATCCATTGACAGCTACTCCTCGGCTTTCTGTGCAATCGCAATGATGACCTTGGCTAGAAGCGCGGTGCGCGGGACGATACTGCTGAGCTCAATGTACTCGTCTGGACTGTGGTCCAGCCCGCCGATGGGGCCCAGGCCGTCCAGCACAGGCGTGCCTTCGGAGGCAACCACAACGGCATCGGAGCCGCCGCCTGTTTTCACACCCTTGACCTCGAAGCCCAACTCGCGCGCAGCCTGCTGCGCCAGCTCCTCCAGAGCTGCGGCTGCCGGTGTGCGCGGCATGGGTGGGCTGCCAGAGCCTCGAGGGGTCATCGTCACGCGCACGCCCGGCACGGTCTCCTTCTCAAGTTCTGCCTGCGTAGCCGCAACTACCGCCTCGAGATCTTCGTTCGTGAAGGCGCGTAGGTCGATTTGCATTTGCGCGTAATCCGGCACGGCATTGGCCACCGAGCCACCCTGAATGGTGCCGACATTGACGGTCACGTCGGGCCGCAAACCGTTCAGTCGATGTAGACCGATTACGTGATGGGCGAGCGCGACAATGGCGCTGCGTCCCTTTTCCGGTTCGACGCCCGCGTGCGCCGCGCGGCCAAAAGCCTCGACCAGGAACCCACGTACCCCTTTCCGCGCGGTGACGATGTCCCCATTGGCGCGGGCGGCCTCCAGGGTCAGCGCAGCATTGGCCTCACGAGCTGTCCGGCGGATCAAGTCGAGTGAGTGGCGCTCCTCGATCTCCTCGTCGGAGACACATAGATAATAGATCCGGCCGAAATCATCGAAGCCCACTTGCCGCAGGGCAGCCACCGCATAGATGCCGGCGAGCAGGCCGGCCTTCATATCGCAGGTGCCGGGACCGAGGATTCTGTCGCCTTGGACTGTCATCGGCCTCTTGATTGCCGTTCCCTTGGGGAAGACGGTGTCGCTGTGGCCCAGCAGCAAGACAACTCCCTTGCCGGTCCCGCCCAACGTGGCCATCAGGTCGTCGCCGGAGTTCTCCTGGGCAAACCGCACTACCGAGAACCCAAGGGCGCGCAGTCGTTCCTCCAGCCAGTCGTTGACCGCATCCACACCGGCTTTGTCCGAGGAGCCGGAATCGATTCCGACCAGCGTGCGCAGATCGTCCAAGTACCTGCCCAGCCGCTCTTCCAGAAAGAGCACGATGTGGTCGGTCACGCGTGACCCTTACCAACCGGCGAAACGAGCGATCTTCGCGTCGCTGATCCGGTCTTCCTCGACGTCCGTCAGCGCTTGATCCAGAATCTGGACGGCCTCGTCTACGTCCGGCTTGCTTAGGATCAATGGTGGGGTCATCTCCAGCACGTTGGAGAAAGTACCCACGTAGAAGACCAGCAACCCCAGCTCAAAGGCGCGATACACGACCTTGGCCGTTTCCTTCGTCGCCGGCTCCTTCGTGCGCTGATCGCGCACTAGTTCCATACCTTGGATCAGGCCCAGGCCACGCACGTCGCCGATGAGCCGGTGACGGTTCTTCAACTCGCTCAGCTTCTCATGCAGGTATGACCCCACCAACCCCGCGTTGTCGATCAAGCCATCCTGCTGGATCACGCTAAGTGTGGCGAGCCCAGCCGCTGCACCGAGGCCGTAACCCGCCGACGAGAAAATCGCCAGCGCGTTCCCAGCATCGAGGAGCTCCTTGCGGCCGACGATCGCACTGACCGGAAGGCCGCCGCCCAAGGGTTTCCCCAGGATGACAACGTCTGGGGTAACCCCCGCATGCTCGAAGGCGAACATCTTGCCCGTCCGGCCCAGGCCGACCTTGACCTCGTCGATCACCAGGTACAGACCGTGACGGCGGCACAACTGCTCCAGCTTCGGCAGGAAATCAGGTGGCGGGACAACGTCGCCACTGTCACTTTGCACTGCCTCGACAATCACCGCCGAGGTATCGTGCGGGGGGCAGATCGTCTTCAGTAGGTAGTCCTCGATGTACCGGATCGTCTTCTCCGCGCAATCATCCACCCCCTCGCCGAAAGGGCAGCGGTAGGGGTCAGGGTACGGTGCTCGAATGACGTTGCCGCCGCCAATGAACCTCGTTTGCGCCGCATGGCTTGAAAGCGACATCGACGCGTCGGTCGAGCCGTGATAACCGCCGATGAAGCCTAGCACGCGGCGTTTGCCGGTCGCGAGAGGTAGCAGGCGGCCGACAATCTCACTGGCCTCGGATCCGCAGAAGCCGAACCAAGCTTTCTTTTGAAAGCCCCCGGGTGTGAGCGCGATGAGGCGCTCGGCGAGT
>Ga0315275_10006856_pt1 | contig 10954 bp, 8 predicted proteins | sample YL17G03_0_MG_FD_205557 | JGI IMG/M metagenome (GOLD analysis project Ga0315275, IMG submission 205557) | Sediment microbial communities from Yellowstone Lake, YNP, Wyoming, USA - YL17G03_0 | ecosystem: Environmental > Aquatic > Freshwater > Lake > Sediment | place: USA: Wyoming | collected...
AGATGTCCAGCCTTGAGCACCTCAACTTGTTCAAGGGCAGCCCCTTCCAACCAATGCTTTATCGTTTCCGGTGTCTGCGGGTAATCAAATTCAGGCGAGAGCCAATCAAACGTATCGAGCAACGACCATTCTAGATGTTGGCTTTCGCTTAAAGGCAAGATGCCAATATGATTGGCCACTGGAACCAATCGTTTCAATCCACCACCCAGCGCTGGCACACGGCCTAACAGTTGACTAAGTGGCAACATTTCAGGAACTATCCGCTCCAATATTGCAAAGAGACGCACCTTGGGCATACGTTTTGTTATGGGCCGCAGCCAATATTTCGGCAACAGCACGCTCTTCCATGATTTTTGGTATATATCGACACAAAGATGACCGCCTCCCTGCAGGATTGGAGGCAAAGCGGCAAATGCCTTAGCCACATCCGGTGTGTGCTGCAATACGCCGAGCGAGTACGCATAGGGGAAAAATCCCTTGGGGAACGGCAAAGCATAGATGTCGCCCTGCACTAGATGCAGGGCGGGGTGATGTTTCAAATTGGCATAGCACGCATCGACGGCACCGGAGTAATCCAGCGCGACCACCTGAGCTCCAGCCTGCAGGACAACTTCGGCGAACCGACCGGCTCCACATCCGGCATCCAGCACCCATTGCCCGGCGAGATCGTCGGGGCGCCAATCCGTCGCCTTCCAAAAACGATCGGCGGAAATAGGATACCCCGAGCAACTGTCAAGCTGGGTCTGTCGAAACTTGTTCCACTGCATGCCGAAGTTATCGGCATAGTTTGATGCAGGCACAAAGCGCGGGATGAAACCCCGAATCGGATAACGATGTCCGCCGCCCTCAGAAACAAGCCATCCAGCATAAATCTGCTCGTCGCGATATTCCGCTTGTTCCAGGACAAGCCGCTGGCCCGTTATTGGACAGCGAAGGATTTCTAGCAACTCAATATGCATGTGACCTGCCCTAAATGGATACGCGATATTCCCGCCGCCACAACTCAAACAGCACCAGCGCAAATAAGCGCTCGCTATTTGCCCGCCCTTTTACCTGTCCAGCAAACAACTGGCTCACCACATTGTGGCCGAACAAGGTATTGTTTGAACCCAACAGCACCTCACGAAAGAATGCTTGCCACGGCCCAGACTGAAGCCACGAAGCGAGCGGGATCGAGAAACCTTGCTTCCGATGCTGGTCAAACATCGGCGGTAATAGCCGGGCCGTCAGTTTCTTGAGCAGCACCTTGCGACTGGTGGCTGTCGCTTTCAAGTATGAGGGCACCTTGCCGAAAGCGAACTCAATCAGGCGATAATCCAGCAGGGGGGCGCGTACCTCTAGCGAATTGAGCATGCTGGCGCGATCTACCTTCACGAGAATATCCTCGGCCAGATAGTTGCCAAAATCCATGCGTGTAGCCCGTTGCAACAGGTCAGGGTCTTGCGGCACTCGGACTTGCATCACAGACTCCGCCACCGAAGGCCAGCCGGTGTGCTGTTCCATCATCCGTCTGCGAGTCGTGGCATCAAAATAGGAGGCAATCAGCGGCAAGCCACTTCTCAAATCCACACCCAAGCCTTGCAACCAATTGCGACCCTTCAAGCCCACCGGCAGGAAACGCTCGGCGGCACGTGATACCGCTCTACGCACCGGTTGTGGAATAGGCCCTAAACGCCTCTTCATCCACAACAATCGACTGTAGTGACCGTAGCCCCCAAAGAGCTCATCGCCCCCGTCACCCCCCAGCACGACGGTGCAATGATTCCGAACCAATCGACTGACCAGATAGGTGGGGAGCATCGACGAATCCACCATCGGTTCATCGAACTGCCGGGCCAGAAGCGGCAGCAACTCCACCGTGGATTCACTCGCCTCAAGCTCTACATGCTCTGTGCCAAAGTGCCGCGCGATCAATCGCGCATGCTCAGTTTCATCGTATTGGCCATAGCTGGGAAAACGGATGGTGAAGGTCTTGACCTTGGGGGAAGCCCGCACTGCCATGGCCGTCACGAGACTGGAATCCACCCCGCCGCTCAGCAAGACGCCCACAGGCACATCGGCCACCAACTGTCGGCGCACCGCATCTTCCAGCAGGGCTTCCAATTCGCTGAGCAGTTCTGTTTCATCGCCCAACCCGGCTGCTGCCGAAGCATTCAGTTCCGGCAACTGCCAGTAGCGCCAGACTCTCGACTGTCCGCTCTTCAGATCGAACACCAGGGCATGAGCAGGTGGGAGCTTCTTCACTCCCTGCAAGATACAGCGCCCACCGGGTACGAAGCCCATGGCCAGGTAGCAATCCAATGCCTCAGGATCGATGTATCGGGGCATTCTCGGATCGGTCATCAGCGCCTTCAGTTCGGATGCAAACCGCAGCGTGCCGTCGCTCACTGCATAGAACAGTGGTTTTTCTCCAGCTCGATCTCGCGCCATGAATAGTTGCCGTCGTCGGCTGTCGTGTAGCGCAAAGGCGAACATGCCGTTCAGGCGTGAAAGACAATCCGTCCCCCACTCGCGATACGCTTCCAGGATCACCTCGGTATCGCTCTGGGAACGGAAGGCATGACCCTTCGCCATCAGGTCTTGCCGCAAATCGGCAAAATTGTAGATCTCGCCATTGAAGACGATGCACAACTCGCCCCTGGCATCCAGCATAGGCTGATGCCCTGCCGGGGAGAGATCGATGATGGCGAGACGACGATGTCCCAAACCGACGCATCGATCCGCCGACCACCATTCACCAGCATCATCCGGCCCACGGTGCCTCATGGCGTCGCGGCCAATTAATAACCAGGCGCCATGGGCGACAGGCGCTTGAGATGCAATACCTACAAGTCCGCACATTTGGATTTGAACAGCCGATCTGTTATCTGAGGATACGCAATGCACAACCAATGGGCGTAGGTCGCAAGAAGTATTTGTCTATGTTCAGCACCTTCGTTTTATCCGGCTGCAACGTCCTGACCAAAGCCCGTATTTCCTCATCTGATTTGTGATGTTGATATTTGTGCGAACCGTAGCCATCGAAGGTATTGAGACTCGTATTCTTGAAACGCCTTTTCATACGCATCCATGCAGATTCGCCTTCTATCCGTGGCACATCACCTTGGACACAGAACCCCATCTTCTCCAAAATCCAGCCTATGCCCGGCACCAGACGGAGGGTCGCCATCGCGCGAGCGTACGCCAATATTACACAGAACGGCATGCGCGAGAGCGCCGCGCGCAGCGTTTTATACACAATGTGAAAGCGCACCCAACGCAACGGTCCTTGGTCGTTCTTCGGATAGCAGTTAAAATCAAACTCACCCCCAGGTGTACAAAGCGCGTAGAGAGCATGCGCCGTTTTTTCAACAGAGGGCGTATGCTGAATCAAATTGTGGCAATACACGATGCCATTGATGCACCGGTCACGCAGGGGTGGTGCATCGATGGAACATTGAATGACATCCACATTCTTGAAACCCCTGAGATTGTGCTGCGCAACCCCATCCACCGAATGCGAGAGTTCGAGCATGATCACGTGCTGGGCCCCGTATTCCTGGAACCACTTTGTTTGAGAACCGCTCCCTCCCCCTGCATCTACGATCAACTTGTCCTTGAAGAAATCTGTTGTGCCGAACGTGTTAGCAACGGTATGTGAGAGCCAGTTCTCCTTGAAGTCTGTAAAGTTAAAGAAATTCCATTCGTCCCCACACGACTCCACGGTCTTGCTAGGCACAAAATCAACAAATCTTGGAATACCATTGGTTATCGGGTAGCACCTTCCGGATGGTGAAACCAATTGACCAGACTGAATAAGACCATCCGCGTCGACTGCGGGATCAACAAGTTGCAGCGGCGCCTTAGTGCCGGGCTCGCAGAGGTAGGCTAGAAGGTGTGGTGTCAAAGATCAATTCCCAATCTGTTGATGGCCGTATTGTCGCGACAGCGATCGCCCATGACATCACCCCCGATCGCGATCCAGCCACGACTAACACTCTGCTGCTGAGATACAATTCCAATAATTCCGCATATACAATTCGCCCCTGGCATCCAGCATAGGCTGATGCCCTGCCGGGGCGAGATCGACGATGGCGAGACGACGATGTCCCAAACCGACGCATCGATCCGTCGACCACCATTCACCAGCGGCGTTCGGCCCGCGATGGCTTAGCAAGTCACGAGCCACAGCAAGCCACGCCCGGTCTGAGACCGGCGTCCGACTTGCAGTTCCAATGATGCCACACATCAGTCTAAGGATCAGCTCAGCTACGAGACAGCGCGTCAACTGCCGATATTATCGCTTGCACGCCTCGTTCCACAGGCCACCGCTGCATGGAGCGCTTCGCTCTATTGCCGATTCTCATCCTCAGCTCTGGGAACTGCAGAAGCCGGGCGAGCGCTTCGGCTAGTGCGTCGATCCGTCCGCTCTCGACGATCAATCCGTTCTCCCCGTCAACGACAAACTCCATAGCGGAGCCTACCCCTTTCGTCGCAACTACCGGTTTGCCTAGATTCATCGCGCTAATGACAGTCGTCGGAAAGGGGTCGAAGCGCGCGGGGGCGACGAAAACATCACAGACACACATTAACTCGTTGAATTCCTCCGCCTCTGCCCACGGCAGGAAACGTACCCGATGCATCAGGCCTAGCGCTTCAGCCTGTCGTACGAGAGCTTCAGATTCGGCACCGGAACCGATGAGAAATGCGACCCATCCCTCCGGCCGACTCCTATCAAGCTCGGCTAGCGCATCGATGAAGATATCGAACCCTTTCGACTGAATCATTCTTCCTGCGGCAAGCAACGCCACTGCGTCACCAACGAGTTGATACTTCTCCCTCAGCTTCGCTAAACGTCCATTCGTGAGTTCCACATCCTGAAAGGGCACGAAGAAGGGAAGGATGGAAATCTTCTCTTCGCCCAAGCCCAAGCGCTGAAGCCCTATGCGTGCCTGCCTTCCGGTAGCGAAGATCGTCCCTGACGTCCTGTTGATCATTTGAACAATCAGCTTATTGAGCCAGTATTTCGGCTGCCATGCAGCCTGCTTCCGATTGGGATTGGGCGTATCGAACCACATGAGCAGATACCCCCGCCGGATGCCCACCACAAGAATAGTGAGATAGAGAATCGGATGGTTCCAGCCGATCACGAAAAAGACGGTTCGCCGGTTCCTCAATGCCTGAAGGAATAGTCTTCGGTCAAACCAGCTGCCGAGACCCGTTCTGACCGCCTTCATCCCAGGAATATCTGCCCTCAGTGATTTCCAGGGACGGCCCGGAACACGGTCGGCCGAGAAAACATAATTCAGCTCCATGGACAAACCGGAGTTGCGTGCAAGCGCCGAAAAGAGGTAATTATTATGAGGGGTAGGCGCTTCGCTGACGATCAGCACAAGCCTGTCCGACGCGATGCCTGCTGTAGCTTTCATCTTTTAAAGGAAAGAGAATCCTTCCTCACCAAGTCCGCCACGAACTCCTTCGCATACTCCGCGAGGGCAATTCGCCAGTCGCGCATGCAGTTCAGCCCGCGCGCATTCAGCTTCAAGTTGATCAGCTTCTCACTTGCAGGTCGCGGCGCAAAATACTCGGCTCTGAAGTAATCCGAGCCGACCTTCTCGATCCGCACTTCGCCGCTCAGCCCGAGTAAGCGAACGAATTCCATGGCGACATCGAACCGGCTACACGAGCCTTCGCACGCCTGATTGTAGACCCCATAGAGATCTGACTCGACCAGTTTCAGTAAACCATTTGCGAAGTCATGTGTATAGGTGGGCGTCCCCAGCTTGTCGTCAACCACGTGGAGTACTTTCTCCCCCGCGGCGATCTGCTTGTATATCTTATTGATGAACTTCTTGTCTTTCGCGGGGCCACCGCCCATCATCCACCCGGCACGTACCACGTAATAACGTCGGACATGCTCCCTCACAAACAGCTCGCCGGCGAACTTCGACTTCGCATAAATGGAAAGTGGGTTGACTGTGTCAAAGTCGTTGTAGGCATCCTTCTCCCCGCCGAAGATTCCCGCAGTGGATATGTGGACCAACGGCACATCAAGCTCGTTGGAGAGCAAGCCTAGGTTCTCGGCACCGATGGCATTGGTCAGCCACGCGTCGTCCTGCTGACGCTCGCACTGCTCCATATCAGTCAGAGCCGCCAGATTGATGATGACATCAGGGCGGAAGCCGATGACCGAATTCTTGAGTGTACTGTAGTCCCGTACATCCCCGTGTTCGAGCCAATTCTCATTGATGTCGATGTCCGTCGCCTTAATGATGGCGCGTTGCGCGAAAACCCGATGGACGGCTTGGCCGAGCATGCCACCGCAGCCAGCTATAAAGACCCTTGCAGCTCTCTCTATTCGCATTTGACCACCCCCTGTGGAATCAAAATCGCTCCCTCAGTTCAAACACGCAGACTGGCCCTCGCCGAGCCACCAATACATATCCGCATTCCTCGGTTAGAATTCTCACCAAGTCTTCTACGGAATACGTTCGGCCGTCCGATGAGGACACGTGAAGTTCGGCGATGATTTGCCGACACCTGCGCAGCGCGCCCCGGTCATGGAGCAATATTCCAATCTCCGCCCCCTCAATGTCAGCGACCAGTGAGTACTCCTCGACGCCCTGCTCACAAAGCAATCTGGAGAGGGTTGTCGATTCGATCGCAAGAGTTTCACAGCCATTCTGACCTGAGGCCACCGAAGAAGTCAGGTTGGTGTTGCCCACATTTAAACGAACTGTACCTGATTCAGCCGATGAATAATCAATGGCAGCGTTGATGACCTTTGCCTTGACTGACGGAGCATTGACGGCAAGATTATTCACAATGATGCCCCCCAGTCGTGGGTTCGCCTCGACGCACAGCAATCTCGCCTCCTGTGCTATTTTGCGCGCAATATGGCAAGACACCACGCCGAGACTGCTGCCGAGCTCGACCACATCAATCCCGGGGCGCAAAAAACGTTGAACAAATCGGATCTCCGCGCTTTCGTATAGACCCCAAAATAACATGGCCTTGACTGCGCTCGTTACGTCGGACCTTGTGTCGATACGTAGGCCGCGACTCGGAATGCTGTCGGAAAACCAACTCCCAAGCGCATGGCCCACTAAGGGGTGGGTCATCATTCGCCCCAATGCAGCCTTAAGCCCCACGAACCGTACTTTTTGCAGCTCGATGTTTTTACTCACCGTGAGTTCAGCCCTAGCTCTTTCTCACACAACATCATCATGCCACGCATGCGACTAAGCACGTCATGACCGCCGCTCCAACAACGATCCAGTCCGGCTCGTGCCACTGTTTCCCGGCGCGTATCATCCGTGACCCATTCCTGCGCTTTACTGACGAGCTCTTCCGTGGAAGAAAAGAACACCGCCTCATGATCTTCAGAGAACATCGTCTCGAGACTTCTTGTGCGCTCGCTTAGCATCAACTTTCCGCATGCAGGGATCTCAAACGACCTGCGCGTGTAGGTATCCCGATTCAACTTCGATAGAAAAGACAGGCAGAGCTTGGCTCCACACAAGGCCTTTGCATACTGATCGCCCAATGCCGAACGTGGTGGGGCAAGGTTGGGGTCAATTCGATGAATCGCTTCGAATGGCCATCCGTTTCCAAATATCCGCAATCTCATCCCAGCTCTCACTAGTGCCGCCAGCTTTTCAACTCGGCCGTCCTCCTCGTAGTGTCCAACGAACACCGCGTCACACCCGAACTCCTGCAGGTCCTTTTCGGAGAGCGCAACGGGTCGGTGCACTTCCGGCATAAAGTATGGCAGGAGCACATTAACACGCTTGGCACCGGCCGACAGGTACTCGTCCACGTTCACCGGACGGAACACAAAATTCATATCGTAAGTCGGGATCGCACCTAAGAAATTGCGCCACAGTCTTCGAAGGCCTAAAGTCCCGTCACGATAGGCCGGGCTAAATGGATCGTCGTTGTTATAGGAGATTACCGGACAGTCGCCTGCGGCTCGGATCTGTCGCACCGCATGTGCATCGAATTGTGTCGCACGCCACAACAGAATCACATCGGGTCGCTCGCGGCGCACGAGAGACGCTACATCACGCAGCGTCCCTCGACTCGATGGGCCGAGGATTGATAGGCGGCTTTCGAGACAACCTGAAAGACTTGACATCCGGCGGGACCAGGAATGTCGCAGTACCAGATGGCCAAGACTCTCAAGCGCTCTTGCGCACGCCTCTTCGTACCAAGGAAAAGCAAACCGACCGGCTATGCATATGCGCATCTTATGGGGTGTTGTTGGTGGTTATGTTTATATGCGATGCCAAGAACTGGGAATCAATCCCTTGAATCCCCATGCGGCCTTGCCATTAATATTCAGGTCTGGGGTTAGCACCATTTTGCCACTCCCTCCACCCAGCCATGCTCCCCACCAACTGAAGGTGCTGTTGGCGGCAATAAAGTGGCGGCACTGGGTCATGAGCCAGAGGTCGGCATAGGCCTGTTCCTCTCCCTGGTTATGGGCGACGAGTGTCACCCGACCTTCAAGGGAGGGAAGTTTGAGTCGAGCAGTCTCTGGGGCATCGGAGAACAGGAAGTACTGGGCCGACTCAAGCTTCGCATCCATCAACGCAATCGCGCGCTCGTAATAGTCGGCAGAAAGATTGTGGGAGGAGGCATCTCCCGGCGGGTCAAACCAACGTACATGCAAGGCGACAGCGTTACTGTTGCGAATGTGTTCCACCATGCGCTGATTCGCCTCATCCGTAGGCGGGATGATCCGCAGATCCTCTCGAATGGTCCGTTCTACATCCTTGAAATAGCCCTCGCTTTGCCACAACCCATCCAGATAGAGCGAATCTTTTACTCTCAAGCCCAGAAGCCGCTCATCGAAATCCAGTCCCTCTTGCTCCAGATAAGGCCTTTCGACAAACGGCTTCCTGCGGGACAACCATTTAAGAAGCCTACGCCGATAGCGCTCGAAAGGCTCCAGCCGTTCCACTTGCGTCGCCTTACGGGCCGGAATATGAAACTGATCGAGCATGTATCGGCGGCGGTACTCGCGATCACGCGCAAAGCCGGTCACGTCATCAATGACCAGTTCGACGTTGTTGACTAACGCCAGCCGTCGGGCTGCGGCATAGCAGAAGAGCTGGTTGCCAAGGCCCCCTTTGATGCGAGTGACTACCATCTGGGATTACTATGCGTAGCCCTTCACAAATATGTCTCTGCTTAGCTTTATCGCTAAGAGAAGTGGGACCGCCAGTGCGAGCTGCATTACCGTCGCATCCGGTGAAGTTATCAGCATGTGGAAGGATGGGATGCTAAGTAGGAATACTGCGAGCGTAGAGGATAAAAAATCCGCCTTCAGGAGCCTGTTTAAAAATAGGATGTAGCCAGTGCTGGCAATGACAAAGCATAGCGCACCTAAGTACCCAAGCTGCCACACGGCGATATGCAGTGGTGATATACCTACATTGAAGGAGTCATACCCGGGGTCAAGTACCGAAGGAACTATACGTGTTGGATGCCCATATATCGTTCCATCCGAACTGCCCGCAACAGGACGACCTGGCCATATAACTCGGGGGATGAACACTAACGCCGAACCGACGTAAGGAGTAACGCCTCCAGCACCCGGGCCTCCAGCTCTATCTAATAACGTTAGGCCCATAGAAAAGGAATCGAATTTACCGAAAACCATGGATGCCACGTTCGTCAATACGAAAGTGATTCCTTCATCAGTTTCAACCTCGTCGGAATCTTGAATTTCAGAAATAGTAAGACCTTGCCCGCGCACATTCCCAATAACAGTGGCAACTGGCACAATGATTGCTGCGGTAAATACCAATGCAACAAAGGCAATTACAAGATTCTTTCTCCTTACTAAATGCCGGTCGAACGATGTGAAAGCCAATATGACCAATGGCATAAATAGCGCGATTCTTGATCCGGATATAACTGCCAAAATGGAGTCGGCACAAATTAGTCCAAATGCCGCATAGAAGATTTTCTTTCTTGAACGCGCCTCCACGGCTAACAATACGGCAGCAGCAGCTAGGAATTGCCGCAACATAGTTAACAGGGAATTTCCGGTCTTTTCCTCATATAGAGATGCCGCATTCGCTTCCAAATAATCCACCATGCCAAACAGCATGTACAGCACGATAGCAACACTATACAGACCTAAGATGAACCAGGTCGCACCATTCCCGGGAGCCATGGCTAGGGCGTTATTCTGACGACCTGGGAATGCACGACTTATCAGTAGCAGCGCACCGATTATTAAGCACACTGCTCCCGCTTCAAGTGCATACGCGAAAAAGAATTCGTCTTCTGTATGACCAGTTAGTGAGGAGGCGATTGTCTCATAGGGGAATGCGACGACAAAGATACCAGGCGCTAAATACCAAAGGAATATTGCGAACGCGAGGGAAAGAGCCAGGAGCTTATGCAGAGTCTTCTCGCGCAGCAAGCGAAAACAAAGGAAAGCCAAGACACACACCAATAATAAATGAATCATTAGAGGAACGGTCATTGGCTACCCAGAGGTCTTACGCCGATACATTTGCAATTTTCCCTTCAAGGAAGATTCACATTGATGCGACGCCAGATTTCTTGCCATCAAGAAACAAGAAGTTATGTGTCGGAAGCGTTAGCCTGCCGACCGAAGCTAGATCAACTTCCTCTGCTGTCAAGCGACGGAGGTCTTTCTCAAGCAAAAACGGTTGGTACCCATTCTTAAAAAACAGGTCGAACGTATCTTTGAAATGAGGGTTTGTCTCACGACCACTTGGCTGATGTTCTCGTGCCGAGATTTCAACCATCCAAATCGGCCTTGGATCGTTGCTGAGCATTTTGGTCGCGCCGTTCAACATGGAATGCTCCGCACCCTCAACATCAACGATCACTAACACCTTTTGTCCTCTTAATCGAGTGCCGAGCAGCAAATCCAGCGTCAATGACGGCACAAGCGTTGCGTAATTCCCCGGAATGTCCGCCCATCCCTTTA
>Ga0315275_10006857_pt1 | contig 10953 bp, 8 predicted proteins | sample YL17G03_0_MG_FD_205557 | JGI IMG/M metagenome (GOLD analysis project Ga0315275, IMG submission 205557) | Sediment microbial communities from Yellowstone Lake, YNP, Wyoming, USA - YL17G03_0 | ecosystem: Environmental > Aquatic > Freshwater > Lake > Sediment | place: USA: Wyoming | collected...
TCTACGACAAGCCCGACCTCGGTGGCGGCACGGCGTCACTGACCTTCGCGGGCGACAAGAAGACCAAGATCGGTAAGGGCAAGAGCGAGACGCTGATGCTCGAGTTCGCCAACAACGCGGACGCGAACCTGGCGGCCTACACCGCCACAGCGATGTTCGCCAACTGCCCCGACCCGCTGAAGCTCCTAGGTCCCTGACCCAGGCGACCCGAGCTAGAGGGGCGGATCCCGGCCACCACCGGGATCCGCCCCCACCAAACCCCCACAGCGGCACCGCTCGACCACGAGGGCCCGGCCACACAGCCAGGCCCTCACCCTCCTGCAACGGTGCTCGGGAGCTGGTGCGGCGTGCGGCCTGTTTTACAGGCTCCTTACGCACGGCCCACGGCGGTCTAACGCGTGACGGTGACGATACAGCCATGAGGCTCCGGCTCATGCGCACCCTGCTCGTCGCCTCGGCGGCCCTGGGGCTCGCGCTCCCCGGCGTCGCGGGCGCCGCACCCGGCGGCCTCACGACCGACCGCGGCGTCGTGCAGTCGGTCTCGGGAACCGAAATCGTGCTGCGAGAGCTCGACGGCAGCGTCGTCTCGCTCGCCGTCGGGCCGGCGACGCGCGTGCAGCTGAACGGCAGGCCCGCGCTCCTCGCGAGCGTGCAGCCCGGCTTTGTCGCCTCCGTCGTCCACAACGGCTCGAGGCCCGCAGTCGTCGTGCGCGCCTTCGGCAGGGCCGCCTCCGTCACCGACCGTGGCGCCGTCACCGCGCTCACCCCCACGACGATCACGCTCCGCACGCAGGACGGCACCCAGGTCACGATCCCGCTCGACTCCGCCACGAGGTTCCGCCGCTTCGGCCGCCCCGTGCACACCGGCGCCGCACGCCCCGGCGCATTCGTCGCGGTCACCCACCCGGTCGGAGGCGCGGCGCGCGTCGTCTCGGTGCTCAAGCGCGCATGAGGCCGGCAACGGCTACGGGCGGCACGATCCTGCTCGTGGAGGACGAGGAGGACATCGCCACGCTCGTCCGGGCGTATCTCGAGCGTGACGGCTTCCGCGTGGTCTGGGCGGCGCGGGGCGCCGACGCCCTGCTGGCGCTGGAGCACCACGATGTGCGACTCGCGATCCTCGACCTCCAGCTTCCGGACACCGACGGATTCGACCTGTGCCGTGTGATCCGCGACAGCTCCCGCCTGCCGATCGTGATCATGACCGCACGCGACGAGGAGGTCGACCGGGTCACGGGGCTCGAGCTCGGCGCCGACGACTACGTGACCAAGCCCTTCTCGCCCCGCGAGCTCGCAGCTCGCGTGCGGGCCGTGTTGCGCCGCTCCGAGCCCGTTCAGGGTGACGACGTCGTCACCGCGGGCGACGTGCAGCTCGAGCATGGCGGCCGCACGGTCACCGTCGACGGCCGTCCTGTCGAGCTGACGGGCAAGGAGTTCGACCTGCTGGCGTTCCTGCTTGCGCACCGGGGGCTCGTGATCTCGCGCGAGCGGCTGCTCGACCGCGTCTGGGGCCTCGAGTTCCCGGGCGGGACGCGCACGGTCGACGTCCACGTGGCGCAGGTGCGGAAGAAGCTCGACCGTCCCGGCCTGATCAGGACCGTGCGCGGCTCGGGCTACAAGGCCGTAGCAGCGTGACTGCCCCACCGGCCCGCCGGCCGCGGTCGCTCCGCGCGCGGCTGTTCGTCGGCATCGCAGCGACCGTTGCCGTCTCGATCGCCGTCACCCTGGCCGTCGGGGCGCTGCTCACCCGCCGCTCGCTCGACGAGGACGCCCGCCGCTCGCTCGCGCGCCAGGTCGACCTGATCGCGGCCCAGCACACGGTGACACCGATGGAAGGCCGTGGCTCGACCGACATCGGGCGGTTCCTCGCAACCGAGCAGGAGCGCCTCGCGATCCTCACGCCCGCGCAGGCGGAGCTGCTGCTGCCGACCGCCGGCGCCGCGGACATGCGCACCGGCGGCTCTGCCAACGGAACCGTCACCGTGCGCGGCGAGCAGTTCCTGTATGCGGCGCGAACAGCCGACGGGGACGCACTCGTGTTGCTGCGCTCGGCGCGCAACCAGGCCGCGGACTGGAAGCCCTTCCTCGCCGGGCTCGGCATTGCCGGGATCGTCGGCGCCGCGCTCGCCGCCCTCGTTGCACTGGCGCTCGCCCGCGCGGTCGCCCGTCCGGTGACCCGTGTCGCGTCCGCAAGCAGGCGCCTCGCAGGAGGCGGCAGCCCGGCCCCGCTGCGTGTCGAGGGCCCGGAGGAGGTACGCCAGCTCGCGACGGCGTTCAACGACCTCTCCGAGGGGCTCCACCGCGCACAGGATGCCGAGCGCGCGTTCCTGCTGTCCGTCAGCCACGAGCTGAAGACGCCGCTGACCGCGATTCGCGGTCATGCCGAGGGCCTCTCGGACGGCGTCGTCGAGCCGGGGCGCGCAGGCAACGTGATCGAGCGCGAGGCGCAGCGCCTCGAGCGCCTGATCCGCGACCTGCTCGACCTGGCACGGCTTCGACGACGCTCGTTCTCGGTGCGGCCGGAGCCCATCGACCTCGGCGAGATCGCCCTGGAAGCCGTCGCAAGGTACGAGCCGCAGTCCGTGGGCTACGACGTCGGGCTCGAGGCCATGATCGAGCCCGAGGCAGGCGCCGTCGCCGATCCAGGCCGAACGCTGCAGGCACTGTCGAACCTCGTCGAGAACGCGCTGCGGTGCACGCCAGGCGGCGGCACCGTGAGGATCGTGGCGGCGCCCGGGCGAATCGACGTCGTCGATGACGGCCCCGGGATCGCACCGGCCGACCTCGATCGAGCCTTCGAGCGCTTCTACCTGTGGGATCGCTCCGGTGCCGACCGTCCCGTCGGCACCGGCCTCGGGCTGGCGATCGTGGCCGAGCTGATGGCAGCGATGGGCGGAAGCGTCGCCGTCACGAGCGAGCCGGGCGCAGGCTCCACGTTCTCGCTGCTGCTTCCCCGGGGCAACTCGATGGTGGGGAACGATCGCGAGGCGCTTTACGTGCGTCTTACCCGGCCCTGAAGAGCCGCGAACAGCTCCCTCCTAGCGTGAGGGTCGTAGCCAACGACTCCTAGAAGGAGGCACCGAAGATGAAGAGCAAGAAGATCATCTCCGTCCTAGCAGCAGCGCTGGTGACGCTCGTCGCCGCCACCGCCACCACGGCACTGGCGGCCGGCCCCAACGGCAAGACGCACTACCGGTTCGTAGGCCGGCTCCAGAGCGCACCCACCGGCTCGTCCCTGACCGTGTCGGTCGAGCACGGCAACCGGGCGGCCCTCAGGGCCATGATCGGCGAGAGCAGGGTGCAGACGTTCTCGACGAGCGAGCAGACCGAGTTCCTCAGGTGGTCGGACGGCAAGCCGGAGGTCGTCACGATCGGCGCCCTCGCCAGGGACGACTACGTCGTGATCACCATCCGCGCCGCGCACAACACCTCACTCGCCGACCTTCTGACGGCCGCCCCCGGCATCGTGGGAGATCACGGGCAGACGTGGACAAAGCCCGGCAAGCCGCTGTACGTCTTCCGCGGCAACCTCGTCTCGAGCGCCACGGGCAAAGTCGTCGTGGACGTCACGGGCGGCAACCGTCGTGGCCTGAAGCTGCTGATCGCCCAGCCGGCCCGGCAGGCATTCGCGACCGGCAACGACACCGTGTTCCTGCACTGGCAGGGTCGTGTCCCGACCGTCATCTCCGCCGGGAAGCTCGTCGTGGGCGACCGGGTGATCGTCCGGATCCGCGCCGACAGGGGAGCCGACCTGGCGACCGTCGAGGCGACCGCCGCGACGCGCGTCGCCGAGCGCGAGCCGGCCGCCAAGAACACCGCGCAGAACGCGCCGGCCTAGGCTGCCCGCACGCTCCCGCTCCGGACCGAGAGGCCGGCTCTGCGCCGGCCTCTCGGCTTCTTCCGGGGGAACCCCGAGAGCACCACAGCGGGTATCGCCGCGGACCCCGGCACAATGACCCGACCGTGACCGTCCTCGTCTTGCAGCACATCGCGTGTGAGCCGCCCGGGGTGTTCGAGGACGTGCTCCACGAGCGCCGCCTGCCACTCCTGCGTGTCGAGCTGGACGAAGGCGAGCCGCTACCGGGGAGCCTCGATGGGATCGACGCGATCGTCGCCATGGGCGGCCCGATGAGCGTCAACGACGAGGCGGAGCATCCGTGGCTCGCGGCGGAGAAGGCGCTGATCGCCGAGGCTGTCGGGAGTGGTGTGCCGTTCTGGGGCTCGTGCCTCGGCGTGCAACTGCTCGCAGCATCGCTGGGCGCGCGGGTGACGCGGGGCCCGGCGCCCGAGGTGGGCGTGCTCCCCGTGTACGCGACCGATGCCGCCGCGGGCGACCCGGTCTTCGCCGCCCTGGCATGGCCGCGCCCGACGCTGCAGTGGCACGAGGACACGTTCGACCTCCCCGCAGGAGCCACCCTCCTCGCGACCTCGCCGGAGTACCCGCACCAGGCGTTCCGGGTCGGATGCGTCGCCTACGGTGTGCAGTTCCATGTCGAGGTCGACGAGGCGATGGCCGACGAGTGGGCACGGGTGCCCGCGTACGTCGCCTCGGCCGAGAGCGTGCTCGGGCCCGGGGGCCTCGACCGGTTGCTCGCTGACTTCCGCACCTCGATGGGGGAGATGCAGGCCGACGGCCGGGCTCTGTTCACTCGCTGGGTGGAGCTCTGGGACGACTAGCCGTCTAGCGGGGCTCCGGCTCGACGCCCTCCAGGAGACCGAGCCGGCGGGCAAGCATCCCGGCGGTGGTCGCCTGCAGCAGCAGTGTCACGACGATCGCCATCGCGACGAGCGCCACGGCGATCTCCGCACCCTCGACCTCGCGCGCGAGCAGCAGGCTCGCGATCGCGGCGGGAACGACGCCCGTCTCCCGGCACCAGCAGAGGAACGCGAGCTCCTGCCAGGTCCAGCGGCTGCGGCGATCGGGCAGGAGGCAGACGAGCACTGTGACGGGCCGGGCGACGAAGACGAACACGAGCATCACGACGAGCCCGCCCCAGAAGTACTCCTGCAGGGCGTCGAAGGGAAGGTTGATGCCGAGCGTGACGAACACCGCGAGCACGGCTATCTCGGCGACCTGCGCCATGAACGAGTCGAGCAACGCCGTGTGCTCCGCGTTGCGGCCGATCCCGAAGACGTCCGAGTTACCGACGACGAGGCCCATCACGAACGCCGCCAGGTATGACGAGCCACCGAGCTCGTCGGCTGTGAAGTACTCGAGGGCCACGAGTGCGAGCACCACGGCGGCGGGGGACTCGCGCCAGATCCCGACGGCGTGGGAGGAGAGCATCAGCGCCAGCAGGATCCCGCCGCCGAGACCGAACACGGCGCCGAGCGCAAGGCTCCGGACGAAGTCGAGAACGGTGTCCGACATCGTGACGCCGCCTCCGACGACGGCGCTCGCGACCGTCAGCGCGAGGATCGTGGCGGTCGGGTCGTTGAACGCCGACTCGGCGATCACGGTCTGGGACACCTTCGGACGGAGGCGGAGCCGGTCGAACAGCGGGATCAGGATCGCCGGGTCGGTCGCGGCCAGGACCGCGCCGAGCAGCAGCGCGACCGTGAACGGCACGGAGAAGACAGGCGCCGCCACGGCAGCGACGATGAGCGCCGTGACGAGGACGCCGGGCAGCACGAGCATCCCGAGCCCGAACGCCGTGCGCGAGATCACGCGCAACGAGATCTCGAGGCCTCCGTGGAAGAGGATCAACGAGACGCCCAGGGTGAACACGAGCTGGGCGCCGAGCCCACCGAGCGGGTCTTCGACGAGGCCGAGAGCCGACGGCCCGATCAACGCGCCGACACCGACGAGCACGAGCATCACCGGCAGCCGCAGCAATGCGGCGATGGGGGCGGCGAGGAGCCCGACCCCGAGGATCAGGCCGATGTCGCGAAGCACCTCCTGGACGTCCACGCCCTACCCTCTCGCCCGCGCCGTGACCACTACGGTGCGTGCCAGAGCGTGGCCCGCGCTGCGTCCCCTTCCTGGGGCAGGACGTCGGCGAGCCGCTTGTACTCGGGTACCTGGTCACGGGGGATCGTGGAGGTATCCGGATAGTCCAGCTCGACGATGTTGCCCGCGGGGTCTCGCACGTACATCTGGATGCCCCCACCGGGCAGCTCGTACATCGCGTTCCCGAACGTCGTGTGGTCGAGCCTGCCGAGCTCCTTCATACGCAGGTAGACGCGCATGAAGTCCGCGATCTCGAGGGCGAAGTGCGCGTGGGGCGGCGGCTCACCCGGACGCTCGAACAGGTGCAGCTGGCAGGCACCCGCCCGCAACCAGATCACGGGGAACCCGAAGTTCGGCGTCGGCAGCGGTACCAACCCGAGCTCGTCGACGTAGAAGCGCGTAGACGCGGCGAGATCCCTCGCGATGACGCTGACGTGGTTGAGCCCGGGTGCCACAGGTGCGATCATCGCGCGCCGGCGGCCCCGCTGCAACCGGGCGCCGTTGTGGACGAGAAGTTGCACATCCGGCACGAAGGGTGTCTCCCTCCGGGAGACACCCTCCGGGAGACACCCTGTCGTCCGCCGGGGCCTGCGGGCGGGGCCTGCGGGCGGTGCCGCGCCTCGCCGGAGGCGCGCAGGCCACCACGTTCGCTCACGCAGGTCGAACGTCAATGCCGGGACGAGGATCGACCGTACGACGAGCGTGTCGAGCAGCACGCCGAGGGCAACGGTGACGCCGAGTTGCGTGAGCGCGATCAGGGGCAGCACGGCGAGCACCGCGAACGTGCCCGCGAGCACGACGCCCGCCGACGTGATCACGCCCCCCGTCACCGCAAGCGACGTCAGCATGGCGTCGCGCGTGGGCACATGCTTCGCCTCCTCACGCACACGGGCCATCAGGAAGATGTTGTAGTCGACGCCGAGCGCGACGAGGAAGATGAAAGCGAACAGCGGGTAGCTCGGGTCTTCGCCCGGGAAGTCTGCGAACAGCGAGAACGCGATCAGCGAGGCGCCGATGGCCGCGAAGAACGACAGCACGACGGTCGCCATCAGCATCACGGGTGCCACCACGGCCCGCAGGAGGAGGACGAGGATCGCGAAGACGACGAGGAGGACGAGCGGCACGAGCAGCTTCGTGTCGCGCTCGGTGGCGGCGCGCAGGTCGGCCTCCTCGGCCGTCGCCCCGCCGACCAGCACGGCGTCGCCGGCGACCGCGCGCAGGTCGCTGCGCAGCGTCTCGACAGCCGCGTAGCCGTCTTTGCCGAACGGATCGGCGTCGAGCGTGACGTCGAATCGCGTGCCCGGCGCGCCCGTCTCGGGCGCTCCGACCGACGCGACGACCGACGACTCGGCGGCGGCCGCCCGCACGTCCTCCACCCGCGACGGATCCGTCACGAGCACCACGGTGGGAGCACTGGCGCCGGACGGGAACGAGCGGTCGATCAGCTTCTGCCCCTCTACCGACTCGACGTCGCCGCGGAACGCGTTCGCCGTCGTCACGTTGTCGTCCAGCGTCAGCACGCCGAGCGCCAGCGCGCCGAGCGCGAGAACGGTCACGATCCACACGGGCCGGTGCCGTCGCTCGATCCACTCGCCGAGCCGACGCCAGGATCCCCGGCGCGAGGCCTCCTCGGAGCCGTACCGTGGCACGAACGGCCAGAAGGCCCGGCGGCCGCCGATGAGGAGCAATGCCGGCAGGACGGTGAGCATGGCGGCCGCCGCCACGGCGACGCCCATGGCGCCGACGGGCCCGAGCCCGGCGGTCGAGTTGACCTGGGCGAGCGACAGGCACAGCAGCGCGGCTACCACCGTGCCCGCGGAGGCGAGGATCGCCGGGCCCGCCTGGCGGACGGCGATCCGCATCGCCTCGTGCCTGTCCTCCACGAGCCGCAACTCCTCCCGGTAGCGGGCGGTCACGAGCAACGCGTAGTCCGTGCCGGCTCCGAACACGAGCACGAGCAGGATGCCCCCGACCTGGCCGTTGATGACGACGCCGGCGGAGGCGAGCAGGTAGCCGAGGCCGCGCACGACCGTCTCCGCGAGGAGCAGCGACAGGAGCGGCAGGACCCAGAAGATGGGGCTGCGGTAGATGAGCACGAGCAGCACGAACACGAGGCTCGCCGTCGCGAGGAGCAGCGTCGAGTTGATCCCCTCGAAGGCCGCGCTCGCATCGGCGGAGAAGCCCGCGGGGCCTGTGACCTTCGCCCCGAGCCCGGCCGGCAGATCCTCCGCCGCAAGCTCGCGAATCCTGTCGACCGCGTCGATCAGTACCTCCTCGTCCCCGCCGGCGACAATCGGCACGGTCAGCAAGGCAGCCGTGCCGTCCTGTGCGTAGACGGGCGGCGTGACGCCGGTGACGCCCTCGATGCCGGCGGAGGCGATCGCCTCGCGTCGTTCGCCGACGGCAGCGCGGCTGCTCTCGGTGAAGCCGTCGGGAGCGCTGTAGACGACGATCGCGGGCGTCGCCTGCCCGGAGGAGAACCCGTCCGAGGCGGCGAGGACGCGGACGGACTCGGCGTCACCGGGCAGGAAGCTCGAGGGCTTGTTCTGCTGAGCCGACTCGAACCTGGCCCCGAGCGGCGCCGCCGCGGCGGCGAGGAGCACCCAGAGCGCGAGGACGAGAAACTTCGAGCGGGGGCCCGAGACGATTGCAGCTAATTTAGACAAACTCTGGACAAAGATACCAGAGCGGGTCGTCAGGCGGCGATGTCACGTCCGAAGTGGCCGGCGCTGAGCGGCTCGCCAGTTGCCTGCTCGATCAGTCGGTCCCAGCGGACGGAGAGGCCGGGCGCGAACACACGCTCGGTGAGCAGCCGGCCGGCCGCCTCCCTGTCGACGATGCCGCCGCATTCGCGCCCCAGGGTGGCGGCGAGCTGGGATGCGACCATCTGGCCGTACAGGTACGTGTGGTAGTAGACGGGCGCGACGGCGATGTGGATCTTTGCCGCCCAGTCGGGCGCGCGCCGCCCGTCGGGCGGCGTCAGCAGCTGATAGCGCCGGACGAGCTCCCACCAGCGTGCGTCGAGATCCATGTCGGGATCGTGGTACAGGGAGCGCTCGAAGTTCGTCATCACGAGCACCCAGCGCGTGAACACGAGCAACTCGGCTGCACGCGCTGCCCGCAGCGCCCCCTGGAGCGCGGCGACCTCTGACGCATCGACGCCGGCCACGTGCTCGAGCCACTCGCCGTCACTCGCGAGGCGGCCCATCAGGATCGCGATCCCCTCCGTGGTGACCAGATGGCAGTCGCGCAGGATCCACGGCAGCCTCGCGTCGAAGCCCTCGTTGAAGACCCCGTGCCCGAGCTCGTGGAGCATCGTGTCCATCCAGTACTGGTCGGAGACGATGTTCGCGAGCACGCGGATGTCGCCCGCGCGATCGACGTCCATGCAGAAGGCGTGCTGCGACTTGCCGTCGAGGGGGAAGAGGTCGCTGCGATCGAGGATCGGGCGCGTCTCGAGACCGAGGCCGTCGTACGTGCGGGCGGTCAGCTCGACGAGGTCGCGGCCGGCGAAGTGCGCGTCGAGATCGACGCCGCCCTCGGCCGGCACATCCTGGAAGAACGGATCGGCGTAGTGCCACGACCGCAGCTCGGCGACGCCACAGCCGAAGCGGGCGGCGAGCCGACTGTCGAGGGCCTGCTTCCAGCGCGCGAACGGCTCGGCTGTGGCACGATCGGCCTCGTCGAGCGTCGCGAACAGCCTCCCCTCGTCCATCTCGCTCGTGGCCACCGAGAGCGCGAACCAGTCGCGGTAACCGAGCGTGCGTGCCGCTTCGTTCCGCAGCCGGGCAAGCACCCGCACATCGTCCGCAACGGCGGCGCCGACGGTCTTGGACGCCTCCCACGCCTCGCGCCGCAGCGCGACGTCGTCACTCCCGCGCAGCACCTTCTTGATCTCGTTGTCGCCGACGGCCTTCCCCCCGATCTGGCCGCGGTGGCTGGAGAAGCGCGCCTCGACTGAGGCCTCGAGCTCGATGATCCGGGCGCGCAGCTCCGAGGGCACCTGCTTCGGCAGGAACGCATCGTGGAGGAGGTCGAGCCGGCGCCGGGCGAGCCCGTCGGCGTCCGGCCGCGCCGCCTTGATCTCGGCGAACAGCTGCGGGTCCGCAAGCACGTCGGAGAGCTCGGTCTCGCGCTCGACACGGCGGCGCTCGTTCTCCTCGTTCGCGTCGACGCTGAGCTCCCACCAGGCGAGCGAGACGTCGGTGTAGAGCGGAGCGAGCCGCTCTTCGATGCGATCGGCGACGGTGGACGACTCGTTCACGCCGGCCAGTGTACGCGTGCCGGTCCGGCGGCCGCGGCAGGAATGCGCCACAATTGCAGTCGTACCCCGACCAAGGAGCCCGGTGAACATGGCAGCACGCGTCCCCGTCAAGATCGATCGCGCCCGGATCTCGGAGCTCGCCGCTCGCGAAGCCGGGAGACTCGACGGGCGCACCCAGGGCTCCAGGGCGTTCTTCGAGCGCGCCCGCAAGAGCCTTGTCGGGGGCGTCGCCTCGTCCTACCAGTCACGCCTGCCGTGGCCGCTCTACCTCTCGCACGGGAAGGGCCCGAGGGTGTGGGACGTCGACGGCAACGAGCTGCTCGACTTCCACAACGGGTTCGGGTCGATGGTGCAGGGGCATGCGCATCCGACGATCACGAAGGCCGTGAACGAGCGGATCGAGCTCGGTACCCATTTCGCGGCACCGACCGAGGACGCGATCGTGGTCGGCGAGGAGCTCGCGCGGCGCTGGGGCCTGCCGAAGTGGCGCTATGTCAACTCGGGCTCCGAGGCCACGATGGACGCGATCCGGATCGCGCGGGCCGCCACCGGCCGCGACACGATCGTGAAGATCTTCGGCTCCTACCATGGCCACCACGACTACGTGATGGTCTCGATCGGCGTCGAGTACGACAGGATCGGCGACCGCTTCGACCTGCAGTCGCTCCCGTACGGCCTGGGCATCCCGCAGGCCGTCGTCGACCTGACGATCGCGGTGCCGTTCAACGACGCTGAGGCG
>Ga0315275_10006859_pt1 | contig 10952 bp, 6 predicted proteins | sample YL17G03_0_MG_FD_205557 | JGI IMG/M metagenome (GOLD analysis project Ga0315275, IMG submission 205557) | Sediment microbial communities from Yellowstone Lake, YNP, Wyoming, USA - YL17G03_0 | ecosystem: Environmental > Aquatic > Freshwater > Lake > Sediment | place: USA: Wyoming | collected...
GAGGACCGTCCGAGCGAAGCGCTTGAGCTCTACGCGGGTACGGCCCGCAGCCTTCGACTGGGCGATGCCGTAAGCCGCACTGACGAGAGCGATTGCTCCGTCCTCGGGAGCGAGATCCGCTCGGATACTGCCGTCCCTCTGCCCCCCGCGGATCGTGTCCTTGATCATCCCGAAGACCCGATTCTGGAGCGCGCGGTAGCGATCCCACAACTCGTCCTCCGTCGCCATGCTCCATTCGAGCCAGATCCGCGCGTATTCGAGCTTGGCCTCGATGAGCTCCGTGATCCGCGCCAGATGATCGTAGAGGGCTTCCCGCGGAGGCTTGCCGCTCCGGTGCGCAGCGGTCGCCATTTCGAGAGCCCAGCGCGCCATGCTCTCGAAGACGGCCTCGCGGAGCGCGCGCCGCGTCGGGAAGTAGACGAAGACCGTCGACAGCGACACGCCGGCTTCCTTGGCGACGTCCAGATGACCGGCCATCGCCACTCCCTCCCGGGCAAAGACCCTGATCGCGCAGTCGAGCAGCAACTCGCGCCGGACCTCCGGGGCGAGGCGGCGGGCTCGCGGGCGTGACGCTTCGCGGAACCCGCTCGTCGTCTTGCTTTTCACAGCGGAGCCGCTTCGTCCCATTACGCAAAGCTTGACAGATTTCTTATTGTGATGCTACTCAATATATAATGAGTGACTACTTAATAATCCGACTCTTCGACGCCTCCGCTCCCCTGCTCGCGTAGGCTCGACAGCGGCTCTCGAAGGCCGGGCGAGGAGCGTCATGGGAACGCTGATCAACGTCGACAACGGCGGGACGCTGACCGACGTCTGCGTGATCGCCGACGGCAAGGTCTTTCGCACCAAGACGCTGACGACGCCCTACGACCTCTCCGAGTGCTTCTTCGAGGGGATGCGGCTGGCCTCGCGCGAGGTGCTCGGGCGGGAGGACGTCGAGACCCTTCTGCGCGGCGCGGACCTGATCCGCTACTCCACGACGCAGGGAACGAACGCCCTGGTCGAGAGAAAGGGCCAGCGTCTGGGGCTCGTCGTCGATGACGAGCAGCTCATCGCCGCGCTCCCCGACACGGAGGCGGCACAGGATCTCCTCGATGCGCTCGTCGCCGAGCGGGCACGCCGCGTGGACCCCTCGCTGGACGACGAGGCCTTCGACCGCGCCCTCGTCCGCGCGGTGAACGAGCTCACGGCGGCGGGAGCGAACCGGATCGTCGTGAGCTTCCCCGGTCGGGATTCGACCGCGCGCGAGCAGCGCGCCGAGCGGATCCTCCTGCAGCGCTTCCCCCTCCACCTTCTCGGAACCGTGCCCCTCCTTTTCGCGCACGAGCTCACCGACGACCCCGATCCCGCCCGTCGCACCTGGACGGCTCTTCTCAACGCCTTCCTCCATCCCGCCATGGAGCAGTTTCTCTACGCTGCCCAGCGACGGCTCCAGAAATTCAAGGGACGGGCCCCTCTCCTCATCTTCCGGAACGACGGCGGATCGGCGCGGATCGCGAAGACGATCGCCATTCGGACGTGCGGCTCCGGCCCGCGCGGCGGGATGGAGGGCGTTCGGGCCCTGGCCCGCCACTATGGCTTCGAGGAGCTCGTCTCGGCCGACGTCGGCGGCACGACAACGGACGTCGGCACCGTGAGCGGCGGCGAGATCCGCCACCTCCGTCGCGGCACGATCGAGGGCGTCGCGATCTCGAACCCGCTCGCCGACGTCAAGAGCGTGGGGGTGGGCGGGAGCTCCGTCATCCGCGTGCAGGCCGGGACGCTGGAGGTCGGTCCGCAGAGCGTCGGCAGCGTTCCGGGTCCCGCCTGCTTCGGCCGCGGCGGGCGCGAGGCAACGATCACCGACGCCTTCCTGCTGATGGGGATTCTGGATCCGAGGACGTTTTTCGGCGGCGGGCTCGAGCTCGACGCGGAGCGCAGCCGCGCCGCCGTCCTCGCGAATATCGCCGTGCCCCTCGGCCGGCCGCTCGACGAGGCGCTCGTCGCGATGGAGGAGGCCTGGGCTAGAAAGATCGCCGAGGGGATCCGCCGGTCGGCTCCGATCTCGGATCGCACGGTTCTCGCAGCGTTCGGAGGCGCCGGAGCCCTCGCGGTCTGCCGCGTGGCCGAGCTCGTCGGCATCCATCGAGTCGTCCTCCCCGGCCTCGCCTCGGTCTTCAGCGCCATCGGCATCGGCTTCAGCGACCTCGCCCAAGAGTACGAGGCGCAGATCCGCGAGCGCACGCCGGGGGCGCTGGATACCCTGCTGCGAACGCTGCGCAAGCGGGCGGAGCGCGACATGTTCGCGGAACGCGTCTCCCCTGAGGAGTGCACGATCGAGACCTCGATCGTCGGCACCGCCGACGGCCGGGAAACGACCTTCCCATACGCGCCGGGTGACGGAGTGGCGGGCGACGTCGCGGGCCTCGAAGACCTCGGGCTCCGCTTGCGGGTGGCGAAGCGCCTCGAGCACGTTTCGCTCGTCCCCGTGGGCGGGGAGCGGCCCTCACCGGCGACCGCCTCGGGGACCCGACGGGCGCACCTCGCCGGGCGGTGGCGGGACCTGCCCGTCTACCGGATCCACGAGCAGGCTCCGGGCGCGCACGCCGAGGGTCCCGCGATCTTCGAGGAGCCCTTTCTCACGGGCACGGTCCTTCCGGGGTGGCGATTCGAGCTCACCGCGAACCGAGACGTCCTGCTCGCCCGGGCGTGAAGGAGAACACGATGAAGGTGCCGATCACGGAATACCTGTGCATCGAACTCGACACCGAGCAGTGGGAGTGCCGCGAATGCGGGCGCGTCCTCGGCTCCGCGCGGCAAAACTACAAAGAAGGGCTCCTGGTGCACGCCCGCGACCCCCGGGAGATCCACCGCCCGCTCCTCGATCCGACCCTCTACGAGTACACATACTCCCCGGACCCGAACTGGTGCGCGATCCTCGAGTTCTACTGCCCCGGCTGCGGCACACTGGTCGAGACCGAGTACACGGTGCCCGGGCATCTGCCGATCCACGACATCGAGATCGACGTCGACGCGCTGAAGAAGCGCTGGGAAGGCATGAGTGAGTATCCTGCGGACCGCGGCAACCTGCCCGCGCCGCGCCTGCGAACGGACGACCGCCGTCACTAAAGGAGCCCGCGGGAGATCTCGTCATGAAGCGAGTCGCCGTCGACATCGGGGGAACGTTCACCGACTGCTTCGTCGCCTGGAACGGGCGCTTCGCCGAGGCCAAAGCGCTGACGACCCACCACAACCTAGCCCAGGGCTTCAACGAGGCCCTCGACCGCGCCTGCGAGGAGCTCGGGGTGGGCCGGGAAGAGCTGCTGTCGCAGGTCGACTCCGTGCGCTACGCGACGACGCTCGGCACGAACGCCCTGATCGAGAGAAAGGGACCGAACGTCGGTCTGCTGATCACCCACGGGTTCGAGGGAACCGTCCCGGTAAGCCGGGGGCGAGGGTACGGCGACGGGCTCTCGATCTTCGAGAAGATGGATGTCACCAACGCCAAGCGCCCCGACCCGCTCGTGCCGATCCCCATGATCCGCGGAGTCCGCGAGCGCCTCGATTGGGCGGGGAACGTCGTGATCCCTCTCGACGAGGACGACGTCCGCGTGAAGATCCGCGAGCTCGTCGAAAACGGGCTCGAAGGGCTCGTCGTGAGCACCGCGAATGGCATCGTGAATCCGGCGCACGAGCGGCGCATCCGCGAGATCTTTCTCGAAGAGTACCCACGAAGCATGCTCGGCGCGATCCCGATCATCCTCGCCTCGGAGGTCACCGGCCGCCGGGGGGAGTACGTGCGGACGACCTCGGCGCTGATCGACGCCTACCTCCACTCCATCATGTACCACGCGATGAGCCGGCTCGAGCTGAACCTCCGCGAGTCGCGCTACGAGAAGCCCATGCTCCTCGTCCACAACTCCGGGGGCATGGCGCAGCTCAACTCGACGGACGCGCTCCAGACCGTCCACTCCGGTCCGGTCGCCGGGATCCATGCAGGGGAGACGCTGGCGGAAGCGTCGAAGCTCGGCAACATCGTCACGACGGACATGGGGGGGACGAGCTTCGACATCGGGATCGTCGTCGAGGGCGGCATCAAGTTCTACGATTTCAACCCGACGATCGACCGCTTCCTCGTCGCCCTCCCCATGGTGCACCTGACGTCACTCGGCGCCGGCGGCGGGTCGATTGCGCGCTACGACGCAACCTACGCGACGGTGCGGGTGGGACCGGACAGCGCGGGATCCGATCCCGGGCCCGCCTGCTACGACCGTGGCGGGACCAGCCCGACCGTCACCGACGCCGACCTGCTCCTCGGCTTCCTCGGCCTCGAGAACTACGCGCACGGGCGGATCCGCCTGAACCCGAAGCGCTCTCGGCGGGCCTTCGAGGACCTGTGCGATGCGCTCGACATGGAGCCGCTCGACGCTGCCCGGCTGGTGCGGCGCCGCGTCGACAACGACATGGCCGTCGGCATCATCGCCGAGCTCGCCTCCCGCGGCTTGCGGCCCGAGCGCTTCACGATGCTCGCCTACGGCGGAAACGGACCGCTCCACGCCTGCGGCATCGCCGGGATCGCCGGCATCGATCGCGTCCTCGTCCCGCCCTTCGCGTCGGTCTTTTCGGCCTGCGGCGCGGCGACGCTGCGGCAGATGCACATCCACGAGTACAATCGCCTCACCGATCTCTACAACCCGTTCACGCGAACCGTCTACGACGATTACGGCCCCTTCAACCAGGTCGTGGAGACGCTCGAGGAGCGGGGCCGCCAAGATCTCCTGCGGCAGGGTTTCGAGGCGAAGGACGTGCGCCACCGCCTCGAGCTCGACATTCGCTACGGCACGCAGCTGATCGAGACCGCGATCGTCTGCGACAAGACGCGGATCCACAGCGTGCGGGACGTACTGCGGATCATCGAGAAGCACGCCAAGGACTTCGCGGCGCGCTACGGCGAGGCGAGCCGGAGCCCGGAATCCGGCGTGCGCGTCACGACCTATCGAGTCGCCTCCTGGGTCGAGACAGAGCGCCTGCGGTTCGGGGACCTGACTCCGGGGCGGCTGCGGCGCCCGACGCCGCCGCCCGTCGGCACGAGGAGTTGCTACTTCGTCGATTCGCAGGATCCATCGGAAGCGCCCTTCTACGACGGCCGGGCCCTCGAGCCGGGAGTCGGCCTCGACGGACCGGCGATCGTAAACCCGGGAGCGACGACCTACCTCGTCGAGCCCGGCTGGCGCTACGAGGCCGTGGAGCAAGGGGCCGTCTGGCTGACGCGGCTCCGGGCGTAAGCACCGAAGCGCGGAGGATCGGCATCATGACCGAAGGAGAAGCGAGAGGGAGCCTGAGCGACCGTGAGCTCGTGGAGCGCTTCCTCAAGGCGAACGTCCGCTTTCTCGGCCCCGACCCAGAGATCATGCGGAACTTCCACCTCGCCCCCCGCTCGGAGCGGGAGGAGCGGGTTCTTCGCGGCTCTACGGACCTGCACCTCTTCGAGGAGATCCGCAACGTCCTGAGCGGCGCCTGCAACCAGGACATGGACGTCGTCCGTCAGATGGTCGCCTCGCCGGCGGGACGCTTCGGAGACCTGTGTGTCGCGATCTTTGCCGCCAAGGGCGACATGGCCGTCGCTCCGTCGACCGGGGTCTTCGGGTTCTCGTCCGTCCTCCACTACGCGATTCGCTTCATCCTAAAGTACTACCGGGACGATCCCTCCGTCGGCCTGCGGCCCGGCGACTGCTTCGTGATGAACGACAGCTACTACGGCGGGATCCACAACCCGGATCTTGCCTCCTTCATGCCCGTCTTCCACGACGGCGAGCTGGTCGCGTGGGTCTCCTGCGCGATGCACCACGGGGAGATCGGAGCGGCGGACCCGGGCGGGATGGGTCCGATGATCGAGTCGCGGGCCGACGAGGGGCTGAAGATCCCGCCGACCCGCTACGCCGAAAACTACCGCATCAAGACGGACCTGCTGACCTTCCTCCAGAACATGACGCGGGACGTGAACCTCATGGGCGTCGACCTGCGGACGCGCATGGCATCCTGCATCCGCATGGAGAAGAAGATCCTCTCGCTGATCGCGCAGTACAGCCTCGACACGGTCGTCGGCGCGCTGCGGCACGGGATCGAGGCGGTCGAGGCCGAGGCCAGGCGGCGGATCGCCACTTTGCCCGACGGCATAGCTCGGGTCCAGATGTTCTCGGACTCGACGATGCGCGAGGACGCGCTGATCAAGGTCCAGCTCGAGGCGACCGTGTGCCGGGGTGAGCTCATCCTCGATTTCCGGGGAAGCTCTCCCCAGATCGGGAACCGGCCGATCAACCAGGCGTTTCACACCGCGGGCGTCTACGGGGCGATGACTCTCTTCCAGTACTTCTGGCCCGACCTGCCCCACATCAACGCGGCGATGGCGCCCGTGCGGGTCGTGACCGATCCGGGCTCGATCCTCGACGCGCAGAACGCTCCGGTCGCGCTCAGCATGCAACCCTTCTTCAAGGCGATCACGGCGATGCATGTGGCACTGACGAAGCTCGGCTTCTCGGTGCCGGAGAAGCGGGCCCGGCCGATCGCGCCCTGGTTCAACCAGCCCCTCACCTTCATCTACGGCGGGCTCACGCAGCACATGCAGCAGGTCGGAAACATCTGCGCCGACATCAATGGGATGCCCGGCGGGGCGAAGTGGGACGACGATGGCGAGCACTCGATCGCCCCGAACTTTGCGGCCTACGTGGACTGCGGCGAGTCGGAGCTCACGGAGGAAGAGCTGCCGTTTCTCTACTTCACCTCGAAGCGGCTGTTGCGGGACAACGTCGGGTTCGGAAAGTTCCGCGGCGGCGCGGGTTACGAGATCGCGGTCTCGAAGCGTGGCTCGCCTTTCTTCGGGTTCATGTCGATCTGCGGCGGTTCGAAGTTCCCGTCGACGATCGGCCTCTTCGGCGGCTACGCGTGCCCGACGTATCCCCTCGCCAGGATCAAGGGGGTCAACGTGTTCGAGGAAATCCGCAAAGACCCCGCGAAGTTCCAGGCGTCGCTCGTCGATCTGATGAACCGCAGGCCCTTCCCAGGAGGGGACTACACGACTCACCGAAACGCCCTGCCGTTCGAGCTCGCCGAGGAGGGTGAGCTCTACATGACGTCCCAGGGAGCCGGTGGCGGCTACGGCGACGTCCTGCAGAGGGATTCCGAGCGCGTGATGCGGGACCTGCGCGAAGGGCTGATCTCCCACGAGACGGCGCGCGACGTCTACAAAGTCGTCTACGACGAGGAGACCCACGCCGTCGACGTCGACGCGACGAGACGCCTGCGGGACGACGAGCGAGAGGCGCGCAAGCGGCGCGGCGTTTCGTACGCCGAGTTCGTGAAGCGATGGTGCCGCGAGCGACCGCCCGAGGGGATCCCATACCTCGGGAGCTGGGGGCCGGACCGGACGACGCTCTGGACCCCGGCCGGGCCGATCCTGGCCGACCAGATCGGAGCAGGGTACCTGTTCCCGGATCCAGGTCAGGTCGAGATCACAAGGCTCCGGGCAGCGCTCGAGGCGGCGGGGAAACGCATCGCCGAGCTCGAGGCCCGGGCCGGCGCCGGCGACGGAGCGCGCGGGCCCTCCAAGGGCCGGGAGGCGTAATGAGAGTCATCGACTACTTCGATCGGGGTGCGCTCCTCGATCCGGGGCAGATCGCCTTGATCTCGAGCGGGGAGCGATTCACCTACCGGGAGCTGCAAGGCGTCTCGCGCCGCATCGCTGCGGCGATGGCGCGCCGCGGAATCGGTGGGGTGCCGCACGCAGCGATCCTGTCACGGAACAATCCCCTCGCCGTGCAGGCGCTCCTCGGAGTCTTCCGCGCCGGCGCCGCGTGGGTGCCGATCAATCCGATGAACGCCGCCGACACGAACGCCGAGATCATGCGCTACGCCGACGTCGAGTGGCTCTTCTATCACGGCGATTCGGCGGCGCAGGTTCCGCGGTTCCGGGAGGCGGTGCCGACGCTCCGGCACCTCGTTTGCCTCGATCGCGACGACGGCGAGGCTCCGTCGCTCGCCCGGTTCATGGCGGACGAGGGGAACGGACCTGTGCCGCAGTTCCCTTGCGACCCGGACCGCCTCGTCGGGATCTTCCCGACGGGCGGGACCACCGGCCCGTCGAAGGCCGTGATTCACACCGCCCTCGTCTGGCAAACCTGCTTCGTCCTCGCTCACCTTCACTGGTTCACCAAGGAGCGTCCCGTCTTCCTCGGCGTGACCCCGATGACCCATGCAGCGGGTCTGATGGCCTACCTGCACACGGTTCGCGGCGGGACGATGATCCTCGAGGACGGGTTCGATCCGAAACGCTGGTGCGAGGCCGTCGAGAACCACCGCGCGACCCACAGTTTTCTCCCGCCGACGGCGCTCTATGCTCTGCTCGCCTATCCGGGCATCCGTAAGCACGACTTCTCGAGCCTTCGCTACTTCTGCGTCGCCGCCGCACCGGTCTCGCCGGACAAGCTGAGGGAGGCGGTCGAGGTCCTTGGCCCGTGCATGTGCGAGGTGTTCGGCCAGGCGGAGGCGCCGGCGTTCCTCACCGCGCTCTCTCCGGACGAGATCGCGGCCGCCGCGGCCGGGATGAAGCCACACCTCCTCAAGAGCTGCGGCCGCCCGACGATGCTCGCCAAGGTTGGGATCATGGACGACATGGGGAATCTCCTCGGTCCCCGAGAGACCGGCGAGATCGTCTCGCAGTCGTTCCTGAACGTGCCCGGGTACTACAAGAAGCCCGAGGCGACGGCGGAGGTCCGTCAATTCGGATGGCACCATACGGGCGACGTCGGGTACTTCGACGAGGAAGGCTACTTCTACATCGTCGACCGGAAGAAGGACATGATCATCACCGGCGGATTCAACGTCTTCTCCGCCGAAGTCGAGCAGGCCGTCCTCTCGGTCGACGCGATCCAGGACTGCGCGGTGATCGGCATTCCCGACCCGAAGTGGGGCGAGGCGGTGACGGCGATCGTGGAGCTCAAGCCGGGGAAGACAATCGCCGCCGACGAGGTCATCGCCGCCTGCAAAGCGAAGCTCGGCAGCGTCAAGGCGCCGAAGCGGATCGAGTTCCTGGCGAGCCTTCCCCGCACGCCGAACGGCAAAGTCGACAAGGCGACGATCCGCAAGAAGTTCTGGGAAGGTCGCGAGCGGAGCGTCAACTGACCGCACGGGGGAGCCGCAACCAGGAAAGGGCAGGGATGGAACCCGTTTACTTACTCGGCATCTTCGCCACTCCGGTCCGCCGCTACGCGGACCGGACCTTCAAGGACCTGGTTCGCGAGGCCTGCGTGAACACCCTAGCCGATGCCCGCCTCGAGCGGCCTCCCGATCTCGGCATGGCCTACTTCGCCAACTCCTTCATGGACTACTGGGGCCAATCGGCCTGTCGGGGCCACGTCTGTCTCGCGCCGCTCGTGGACGAGGGCATTCTTCCGGATCGCCTGCCCGTGGTGAACGTGGAGAGCGGCTGCGCGACCGGTTCGGCGGCCTTCCAGGCCGCCTGCAAGGAGATCCTCGCCGGCGCGGCGGACGCGGCACTCGCCGTTGGCGTGGAGAAGCTCTACGACGACGCGAATCCGCGAGCTGTCCTCGCGCACATCGCAAGAGCGGCGGATCAGTTCGATCCGGATCACTGGCTCGCCATCTGGCAGGACTGGGCGTCGGAGGTCGGCAAGCAGCTCAGCCTCGGGGAGGATCGCTCCTTGGCGATGGACTATTACGCGACCGCCGCCCTCCACCACATGAAGCGCTACGGGACGACGGTCGAGCAGATTGCCCTCGCCGCCGCCCTCGGCCACAACCACGGGGCGAAGAACCCGCGCGCCCAGTATCGCTTCGAGACGACGGTCGAGGAGGTGCTCGCGGACCGCGTGGTCTCCGCGCCGCTGACGCGCTCGATGTGCGCGCCCGTCGGCGACGGTGCGGCCGCCGCGCTCGTCTGCTCACGCCGCTTCCTCGAGCGGGTCTCTCCGGAGGCCCGCGCGCGGGCGCTGCGCGTCCGGGGCTGGGCTTTCGCGGGCGGGAAGTACGCCCCTACGCCGGACGAGCCGAAGACGGCGGAGGTCGCCGCGAAGAAGGCCTACGCCGCCGCGGGCGTGTCGCCGCGGGACATCGACCTTGTCGAGCTCCACGACGCCACCTCCTTCGCGACGGTTCACCTCGTGGAGGATCTCGGGCTCTGCCCCAGGGGAGAGGGCGGACGCTTCCTCGAGTCGGGAGCGACGAGGCTCGGCGGCGAGGTCCCGGTCAACCTCTCGGGCGGGCTCGTCGCCCGGGGCCATCCGATCGGCGCGACGGGCCTGATGATGCTGAACGAGCTCGCGATTCAGCTGCGCGGCGAGGCGGGAGACATGCAGATCGAGGGTGCGGCGATCGGGCTCCAGGAGAACGGCGGCGGGATCATCGGACGCGAGGTCGCGTCCGCATCGGTGATCCTGCTCGAACGCGAGCGGTAGCGGAGGTCGAGGGTTCCACCGGGTCGTCGACGTTGAGAGCGCCCGTCGGTGCGCGACCCTCACGCCAAGCGAGGCTCGACGCGGATGCGCGCGCCGTGCACCGCGGCGGCGTCGATCTCCCACCACGTCGGTTCGGCATCGCACCGCGTGAGGCCGATGCCGTTTGCGCGGAGCGCGCTCGTCGTGGCGTCGAGGTCGTTCGATTCGAGCACGAGCGAGTACATGCCTTCGCCGTGGCTGCGCAGGAACGCAGCGAGCTCCCGCCCGAAGCCCCGGCGGTCGTCGATCGGAGACGTGATCTCGATCCTGCCACCGCTCGGCGGCGCACATACGGCGACCCGCACCCCGCGCGCGCCGTCCGCGGGCTCCACCCGGGTGGAAATGCCGAGACGGTCGCGATAGACGCTCACCGCGGCGTCGAGGTCCCCGACCGCAACGATCGCGCGGGAGATTCCCGTCAAGCGTGCCCGGCTCTCGCGCTCCGAGGCCGGTCCCAGGCCC
>Ga0315275_10006860_pt1 | contig 10951 bp, 9 predicted proteins | sample YL17G03_0_MG_FD_205557 | JGI IMG/M metagenome (GOLD analysis project Ga0315275, IMG submission 205557) | Sediment microbial communities from Yellowstone Lake, YNP, Wyoming, USA - YL17G03_0 | ecosystem: Environmental > Aquatic > Freshwater > Lake > Sediment | place: USA: Wyoming | collected...
TGAAGATGCAATCAGTGCATATAAAATCGTTGTTGAGAAACAGCCCAAACATTGGAAGTCGCTGCTTAATATGGGTTATGCATATCTAAAGACAGGGCAGAAAGAACAAGCCGAGAAGTGTTTCCAGAGGGTGGTAGCGATTATGCCCGATAACGGCGAAGCAAAAGGAGAATTGGAAAAACTAAAAACTCAAAACTGAGGAGCCCCTTTGTTTCGCTCAGGACTGCTCTGAGATTGTCGAAGGGGTGACAGGTTTGAGATAGTTTCTTACTTGTTGTTGTAGTCGGCGGACATTTGTCCATACAAATCGATTTACAGCGGCAAAATCGAGATTCTTGATATTAGTAAAGACGATGGCCTTGTCATGCGTTATCATCAATGCAGAGACCCTCGGAAAATCGGCATGGTCTTCTCACGACCATACTGCGAAGGCGCAAGTTGGCTTGATGACCTGCCTTGTTCATTAGAGGTGCCCAAGGCTGTCTGATGTGTGCGCCGTTCCCCCCTGCTTTCTTGCAAAAGCAAGAAGGGGGTCCGCGGCGCTCTTGTGCAAATGGTGCTCCAATGCGTTTGCTCGTTGTAGAAGATTATCGACCCCTCAGAGAGTCGCTGACGAAGGGACTGCGGGAAGCCGGTTACGCAGTGGATGCCACTGCCGACGGCAGCGAGGGCCTATGGTATGCCTTGAACAACGACTATGATGCAATAATACTTGACCTGATGCTGCCGGGCCTCGATGGGCTTGAGATACTCAAGAAGCTCAGGTCTGGCGGCCGAAAGTCCCACGTCTTGATCCTCACCGCCAAAGACGAGCTGCAGGACCGAGTGACCGGCCTGGACCTCGGGGCGGACGATTATCTTGTCAAGCCGTTTGCGTTCGAGGAGCTGCTCGCAAGGATTCGCGCATTAGTGCGCCGCGGTTACAAAGAGAAGAACCCTCAAATCGAAATTCAGGACCTGCGGATTGACCTGACGAGACAGCGCGTTTGTCGCGGCCGGGACGAAATTCAGCTCACGCCGCGAGAATACGCCCTCCTGGAGTATCTGGCGATGCGGGCCGGCCAGACGGTATCCCGCACGGATATATGGGAGCACGTCTATGAGTTCAACTCGTCTGTATCAAGCAACGTTGTGGATGTGTATATCGGCTATCTCCGCAGGAAGATCGAACGTCCCGGCAGACCCGCCCTGATTCGAACCGTGCGAGGTCGCGGGTATATTTTAGGAGCGCAATCGTGAATCGTTCGCTTCGTGTGCGTTTACTTGTGGGCATCGTAGGCGGCATGACGCTGCTGTTGGTCGTCTTTAGCCTCGTAATCTACACGGCCATCCGTCGCGCACTGATCAACCAGTTTGACGCGTCGCTCGCATCCATGGCCCGTATGCTGGCCGCATCCGTCGAACAGAATCGCGAGGAGATTGAGCTCGAATTTGAAGTTGCACAGATGCCGGAATTTCAAGAGGCCGAACGCCCCACTTACTACGAGCTATGGCGGCCTGACGGCGTCGTTCTTGCGAGGTCGCCTTCATTGGGCGCAGATGACCTCTTGCGTTTTGAAGGCGCCCCGGGCGAGCCTGCCTTCGGCGCGCTGCAATTGAGAAATGGCCGCCCCGGGCGGGCCGCCGGCCTCGGATTCCGCCCGAGAACCGCAGACAGCGAGGAGAAGAATCCGCCCCAGCCGGAAAAGACACTCGCACTCACCCTCGTAGTCGCTCGGGACGCCGGCGATATGCTGCGACATTTGGAGTTCCTGCGATGGCTGCTTTTGGTTGCATCGGTCGGCACAATCACACTATCCGTTCTCGTCGCAGCCGTCGTCGTTCGCCGGGGGCTTTGTCCCCTGAATTCCCTTGCCGCCGAGATAGCGGCCATAACCGAGGACGACCTCAACGTTAGAGTCGGATCCGAAAAAATACCCGCCGAGATTATGCCAATCAAGAACAGGCTGAATGAGCTGCTGGCCCGCCTGGGCGCCTCTTTCGCCCGGGAGCGCCGTTTCGCCGCCGATGTCGCTCACGAGCTGCGAACGCCCCTGGCTGGAATACGCTCCACACTCGAAGTGACCCTGACGAGGACCCGCCGTGCAGACGAGTATCAAACCGCACTTTGCGATTGCCTGACCATCGCAAAGAATATGCAGGCAATGGTCAACAACCTGCTGACGCTCGCCCGCATCGAAGCCAAACAGACGGCTTTTCGCCGCGAGCAAATTCGCCTCGCAGAGCTTATGGACTCCTGTTGGCGGTCCTTCAGTGCCGGCGCGGCCAAACGCAGCATCGTTTTTGAGAACCGCGTACCCGCCCATACGACTTGTCAATCAGACCGTGAGAGTCTGTCCATCGTATTCTCGAACATTCTCGACAATGCGGTCGAATACGCCGACGAAGCGGGGCAGATCCGGACAACGGCCCGTCAAATAGACGGCTCCGTTGAAATCACCGTCTCCAATACCGGATGCCGCCTCACAAACGAGCAGGCGGCACACGTATTCGATTGCCTCTGGCGCGGCGATTCATCACGAACAGGAACAGGCTCCCACTGCGGGCTGGGATTAGCCCTCGTGCAGAGGGTCGTTGCGGCGCTGGGAGGCAGTACGTCTGTTGAGGTGCAGTCCGGCGGAATATTCACCATCCGCCTGGTCTTGCAGGCCCAGTAACAGAAGCACCCAGCCGGCGATCAGAAACGCCGGAACAACAATCCTGCGCGGGGAAGAATCGCTCACCTTCGCCTGCGACACCTCCGCATTTCCCTCTGATGCCGGCGCCTCAAAAAATCTTGTTCTTGTCGGTAACGAACTTGTCCACCTTCTTCAACAAGCCTCTCGCTGTGCCTTGTTTGTCGTCTGCTTTCGCCTTGGATTTGCCTTTGGCCTTCGCGGTTGTCTTGGCGTTTTCGTGCTCTTGCGTTTCTGTCTTTGCATCGGCGTTTTGTTCAAAATCAACTCTTGCTTTCGCCGCTGCCTTTTCCGCCTCGGCCCTGACTTTGGCTACTTCCTCCGCAGCTTCCGCCCGCACTTTCGCAATCTCCTCGGCATAAGACCTAGCTCTTTTTTCCGCACTTGCTTCAACCTTCGCCTGCTTTTTGGCCTGCGATTTGGCCTCCCTCTGGGCCCTTGTCCTTAATCTCGCCTCCGTCGCCGCTTGGGCTTCCGCCTTCACCCGCTTCTCGACCTCTGCCTTTGCCTTTTCCTCGGCCCTGATCTTCGCCTCAGTTTCGCTCTTGAGCTTTTCCTCAGCCCGGTCTCTCGCTTCTGAATAGGGCCGCAACTTTTCCTGCGCCTTCCTGGCTGCTTCTGCCTCGGCCTTCGCTTTTTCTTCAGCCTTGATTCTCCCCGCCCTCTCAGCCTCGAGTAATGTTCCCACTTCCGCACGGGCCTTCGCCTCAGCCTCAAGTCTGGCCCTGCTTTCGGCCTCGGCCCTGGCCTCGGCTTTCGCACGTTCGTCGGCTTCGGTCTGCGCCCTCGCCTCGGCTTTTTTTATCATTTCCCTGTAGAACTTCGCATCCTCCTCAGCCTTCGCTCTGGCCTCTTTCTCAGCCCGGACCCCGGCTTCCGCCTGGGCCTTTGCATCCGCCTCGGCCTTGTATCTCGCTTTGATCTGGGCCTTCAGATTCTTTTCCAATTCGGCCCGGGCCAAGGCCTCGGCTTTAACCTGCTCCTTGACCTTGGCTATCGCCTCGGTGTAACCCTGCATCTCAACCTTCGCCCTGGCCTTGGCCTGGGCCTTCGCTATCCTCTCCGCCCTGGCCTCCTCTTTCGATCTTAGCTTTGCTTCGAGCTTCGCCCTCTTCTCGGCCTCCATCCTTGCCTGCTCCTCAGCCCTCGCACGCGCTTCGGCCTCGACCTCCACTTCCGCCTCAGCTATGCTCAGAGCTTCTTTGTAAAACGCGACCTGCTCTTCGGCCTCCGCTTTTATCTGTCTTTCAGCCTCCAATCTCGCTTCAGCCTGCGCCTTCGCAATCTCCTCGATTTGCCTCTTCGCACGCTGTTCCGCATCCAGCCTTGCCTGAACCTCCGTCCGCAACTTCTCCTGGGCCTCGGCGCAAGCCCTCGCCTTCGCTTCTAACTCGGCCTTCGACTCTCGCTCGACCCTTTCTCTGGCCTCGACCTCCAGCCTCAGCGCCTCTTCCAGCCGCGCCCCGGCCTCCGCCTCGCCCCGGGCCTTAGCCTCGGCCTTAGCGCGCGCTTCAGCATCAACCTGCGCCTGTTCTTCCGCTACATCGACCGCTTCTCTGTAAACCCTGATTTGCTCTTGCGCCTCCGCCCCGATCGTCTTCTGGGCTTCGTCCACGGCCTCGGCCTGGACTCGCGCCGCGGCCTCAGCCCGCCGTCTCGCTTCAATCTCAAGTCGCAGCCTCTCTTCCGCCTGCGCCTTACCCTGTGCGTATTCCTTTTCCCGTTCTTCGGCCTCGGCTAACGCCTCACTGTAACTTCTCGCCAGTTTTTCCGCCTCCGCTCTCGCTTCCCTCTCCGCCTGGGCCTCCGCCTCTGCATACCTTCTGGCCTTCGCTTCGGCATCCGCCTTCGCCCTGGACTCAACTACCGACTTGGCCTTGGCCTTGAGTCTTTCGCGGATCTCGGTTTCACTGATATTCTGCTCCCCCGGCTTGAAAAACAACGGCTCGCCAAACTGCAGCGCGATGAAACGAATCGATCTGTCAACGTCCGCCACCCGGCATACCCGCCCCATCCGATTGAACAGCACAGTATCGAAAGACCCCTCCGAATCGAAGTGCGGCACGCCAAAGCTCGCTCGTATCGGCTGGCCCAACTGCGGACAATTCTCGTCGGCCCGGCAGAGCAGCCCCATACCACCGCTTGAAAGATCGATTATCTGACCCGGCGCAGGCGTCTGTTGCGCATCCCCGGCAAACCGAACCGGCCAACGATAACGCAGCCTTTGCTCTGACCTTCGCTCGCTCGCCTGTTGCATTCCTAATACCACAAAATCCTTTTTGTCTGTATTGTATTCCGTTGCCGCTACAAATACTGTGTCTCCCTGACGCAGTCAAGCAATTTATTAACTGTCAAGCAACGGGCCGAAATCCGTCAAAACCGAACAGTCGTTTAGATGCTCTACCTGATCTTCTCGTCCCCTGCACAAACGCCAGCGACCCCGCCGCCACAGCAGAACTCTTCAAAAAACTACGCCGATCAATAGCACTCACAATCGTTCCTCCAGTTAACATACACTGGATAAAGGTTTTCTCCGCACATAATACCCCGGCCAGCGTGCCATTTCCAACGGATTCTCTTTGTGCTCCACCTTCTTTACTCAGCCCCGCGACTTGTTCTGGGGTTCGCCCCCGCAAAGCAACTCATCAAGCATCGGCTTGAGTTTTCTGAGCGCATTGCCGCGATGCGAAATCGCATTTTTCTCCTCTGCGGTCATTTGAGCAACTGTCTTATTCACCCCCGGCACAAATACAATCGGATCGTACCCGAACCCATTGCTCCCGATTTCTTTATCGGCAATGAGGCCCTCCAATGTCCCCTGCGTCTCCAGCAGAATCTCCTGCGGACTCGCCATGCACAGACAGCACACAAACCGAGCCGTCCTTTTTTCCTTCGGCACGTCCTTGAGAAGCTCCAGAACTTTAGCAATGTTCCGATGGTCTATAAGTGTCCGCTCCTCGCCCGGCAGTCTCTCCCCTGAAAACCTCGCCGATTTGACCCCCGGCTCGCCCCCGAGCGCATCGACTACAAGCCCCGAATCGTCCGCAATCGTCCAAAGCCCCGTCGCCCTCGCATACTCTGTAGCCTTTTTGCGGGCATTCCGGGCAAAAGTAGTCCCGTCCTCTTTTACCTCCTTGATACCGGGAAAATCCCCCAGCGCCACCCACTCCACATCCGCACCCAGCATCGCCCGCAGCTCAGCAAGCTTCCCCGGATTCGTACTGGCTACAAGTATCTTGCGATTCATAGCATCGACATCAGCGAATACGCGCTCCTCCTTGGCCCGCAAGCACGCTGACCGGAACCTCGAAGAGAAACTCGTTCTGCCCCTCTTGCTTTGCCTGATTTACATTGAATGCCTTATAGCGTATCTCAAAACCGTGAACTTCTGCCACAACCTTGGCTATGAAAAGCCCAAGGCCGGATCCCTGCGCGAAAAACCTTGTGGCACCTTCGGTACGGAACCCTCTCTCAAAAATCCGCTCTTCTGCCTCTTTAGGAACAAAGGGACCATACGACTGCACCGCGACCTTGACCGACCTGTCCGTGTCATGAATAATCACGTCGACCGTCGCTCCATCGACTGAGTATTTTACTGCGTTATCTATCAAGACGAGCGCCAAGGTGTCAAAGGATTCGAAGCATAGAGGTTTATGGTAGGATGCCCCCGTAATCTTTATGGTCACATGTCTCTTTACTGCCAGCTCCTCAAACAGTCTTACCATACGATGGAACACCCTATATACGGGTGTCTGATGCTTTTGGCCAAAAGCTGCTGAGGCGGGGTTGGCTACTATTGAAGACAAACGGAGGCGAGTATGAAGAAGCTCGATAGATTTCAGTAATGCCTTCATTGGGCCCGGTGCGTTCTCGATCTTAACTTCATCGCTCTCGCCCTCGAAGCCCTTGATGATCGCCTCTGCATTTCGCGTAACGAGGCTCACCGCTGTTGTCACGTCGTGAAGGCCCTCGACTAATTCGCGAGCCTTTTCTTCGGAGTATTGACTCAGAACAGGGATTGCCTTCGAAACCGCTGCGTGCCAAGCAACCATTTCGTCCCACCGCACTTTCTGAGCCTGGTGTGCCTTCCTGACAAAAGGCGGACACACAGTGTTGAGCCCCGCGACAATCAGCCCGTTAGATAGCAACTTAGCTTGCGTCCAGGAGAACCTCACGAGGGAGAATCCTCTAGGACAAACAGAGTGCGCCACGCTATCTCTTGGCTCATCAGCAAAGGCATTTAAACACATCTTCGGATTACACTTCTGGCATAGGCGCGGCTGGTGGAAGATAAAGCCGTCGCTAAGGATCCCGCTCTCGTCAACAGCGGGGTATGGAGAGATTAGCTTGATCACATCTATCATTAAGCGCCCCTTCACGAGGCCAGCAATGCAGCCATTTTTATACCCACAGCCGCGAGCCGGAGTGCGACATCGACCTTATCACTTCCGGACCTCAGCACCTCACAAACGGTCTTTTCGTTTTTGTTCTGGAGAGCGGACACAAGCCTCTTCTCTATCTCGGCAATCTTCCTCTCGTTTACTTGCTCGCGTTTCAGGACTTGGACAATCACCCCCCAATAATGGTCCAATGTCATTCTGTTTTCGATCAGATTGTCAAGCATTCGTTTGCATTTGGTGGCGTCCACAGGTTTGCTGAGCGAGTCGTCGGCTAGTTGCCAAAACCGGTTCTTACTCAAATCGAAGCTCTGGCCTGAAAACGCCACGACTATCTGAGCAGGATTGACATTCTTCAGGTGTTCGAGAATGCCCAACCCGTCTGTGGGCGAGTATTCTCTTGCCACACCACCAATGTCGAGAATTATTATGTCGTAGTCTCCCTGTTCCATCTTCGTAAGATTCTCGACCTTTGGCCAGTGGTCGATGGCGTACCCTTCTTTGCGCATTATCTCGAAGGGAAAGCTATTCTCATCATCATCGACAACAAGGATTCTGGTTCGTTTTTTCAATACGTCGCTGCCGGGAAGTGGTATCTGCGAAACCTTTTTCTTGCTAAATAGTCCCATTGTGCTGTCCCCCTAAACGTGTGTGGCAATCTATGCCTTTCGAATGATGGAGATTGCTTCGTCGGCCTTCGGCCTCCTCGCAATGACTTTTTTCCTTTTTGCTTTCCCTCTGTGGCTATCGTTATTTATTTTTGAGCCGAATTGGAGTTTTCGCGGGTCAACCTTCTTGTCGAATTTCACGGGGTCTTTGAACGTGTAAGGCAGTTTCTTCACCATCTCTCCGTAGTCCACATCCAATTCGGCTTGTTTGACAATCTCAAACTCCGCTTCGTCAAAGATCATTTTCTGTCGCAGGCCGAGTTTCTCCTGTATCACGGGCAAGAAGTCCGGATTTACCTCATAGCCGGCGGAATTTCGACCCAAGTTTCTTGCTGCCAAAGATGTTGTCCCGCTGCCTAAAAAAGGGTCAAGAACCGTGTCGCCGACAAAGCTGAACATCTTGATTAAACGCCGAGGGATTTCTTCGGGGAAAACGGCTAAATGTTTGTCTTGTTTTTCGCCGGGGATGTTCCAATGGCCCGCAAAGAACTCGTTCCACTCGTTGATTGTCAGTTTGGATTTTTCTTTGGTCTCTCTGCTGACATCAGGGGCGACACCTTGTTTTTTGAAAATGAGGATGAACTCATAGTCGATTTTCAGAATCCCGTTGCGCGGATAAGGGAATGACCCCATTATCGTCGCACCGCCTGTAGTGTTACAGGTGGTGACTTTCTGCCAGATGATGGCCCCCATATAGTCAAAGCCTTTGGTCTCGCAGAATTTGATGATCTCAGTCCTGATGGGAATTACCTTATACCTGCCGTAATACACGGAGCGGGCAAACTGGTCGCCGATATTCACGCACAATCGACAGCCTTTGTGCAGCACTCTATGACACTCGTTCCAGACCAAGTCGAGGTTGTTGATATAGTCTTCGTAACTGTCGTCAAAACCTATCTGACTGCCGTTTCCGTAGTCTTTGAGCTGCCAGTATGGCGGCGAGGTAACAATCAAATGGATGGACTCGTCGCGCAATTCACCCATACATCTCGAGTCGCCAATGATTATCTTGTGATGTGTCATTGTTGGCCCATCAGTTTTTTCAGCAGTGCCCGCTGGAAGTGGAGTCGGTTCTCGGCCTGGTCGAAGATAATCGAGCCGGGCATCTCTGTAACTTCGTCGGTAATCTCGTACCCCCGGTGCGCAGGCAGACAGTGCATAATCTTCGCGCCCGCCGGTGCCGCTTTGACCAATTCGGCATTGACCTGAAAGCCCGCAAATGCCGCCACCCGTTTTTGTTTTTCGTTCTCCTGCCCCATACTGACCCAGGTATCGGTATAAATTACGTCGGCCTCGGCAACGGCCGCCCACGGGTCGTTAGTCTGCCGGACACTCCCGGGCGTCACGGCGTTGGCCCTGTTTATTGTCTCGGCGTCGAGCTCGTAGCCGGCCGGTGCGGCAATGATCATCTTCATACCGAACTTGCCCGATGCAAACGCCAGCGACCGGGCAACGTTGTTTCCGTCGCCCACGTAAGCGAGCCTGATACCCTTTATCCGACCGCAATGCTCCTGAATCGTCAGCACGTCCGCCATCGCCTGGCACGGGTGCGACCAGTCAGTCAGGGCGTTTATCACGGGGACGCTGGCATATTTTGCAAGCTCGGTTACGGTGCTATGCTCGAACGTCCGCGCCATAATCCCATCGACGTATCGACTGAACACCCGCGCCATATCCTTGACCGGCTCACGCTTGCCGATGCCGCCGATGTCCTCCGGCTTGACGTAAATCGCGCTGCCACCCAAATCCGTCATTGCAACGTGAAAACTAATCCGCGTCCGCAGGCTCGGCTTCTCAAAGAGCATCGCCAGAACCTTCCCCGACAAACACAAATCCCTGCCCCCGCCCTTGTACAGTCTCTTCAGGCTTGCACTAAGCTCCAATAGCTCATTGAGCGTCTCAATCGAGCAATCAATTATCGCAAGAAAATCCTTCATCATTCACCCTCACTTGGCCCCGCCATCCCTGGGGACAAAACGCCGTCAAGAATCTCTATTGCCCGGTCAATTTGCTCTTTTGTCGCAATCATCGGCGGCATAAACCGCAGTACCGTATCGTGCGTGCAGTTTATCCGCAGCCCCTGCTCCAGGCACTTATCGACTATCGCCGCCCCCGGGCCGGTCAACTGCACGCCGATCATCATCCCAATCCCGCGAACGCTGTCTATTACCGAATGTTTCTGCTTCAATTGCAGCAGCTTGTCTTTGGTGTATTGCCCGAGTTGTGCGGCATTCTGCAGCAGGTTATCCTCTTCTATCGCCTCAATAACCGCAATCCCCGCCGCACACGCTATGCAGTTGCCCCCAAAAGTCGAGGCATGCTTGCCCGGCGTCAGCACCGCTGCAAGCTCGGGCTTGGCCATCATCGCCCCGATTGCAACGCCGCCGCCCAGCGCCTTGGCCATCGTTATAATGTCCGGCTCGACGTCAAAATGCTGATACGCGAACCACTTGCCCGTCCTGCCCATCCCTGTTTGCACCTCGTCCAGAATCATTACGGCGCCATTCTCATCGCAAAGCCGGCGAATCGCCTGCAGGAAGTCTTCCGTGGCGACGTTTATACCGCCTTCGCCCTGAATCGGCTCGACCATAACCGCCGCGACCTCATCGCTGAACGCCGATTCCAGTGCCGCAACATCATTGAACGGAATATATACAAAGCCCGGGAGCAGCGGCAAAAAGCCCTCGTGATACTTGGGCTGCGCCGTCGCAGTGACGGTTGCAAAGGTCCTGCCGTGAAAGCTCCCCTCAGCCGTGATGAACTTATACTTCTCCTTCGCTGTATAAAGGCGCGCCAGCTTCATCGCCGCCTCATTCGCCTCCGCCCCGCTGTTGCAGAAAAAGGACTTGCCCCCGAACGCCCGTTCACTCAACAGCTTCGCCAATTGTCCCTGCGGCTCGGAGTAGAAGGTATTATCGATGTGCAGAAGCTCGCCCGCCTGCTTCCGCAGCGCCGCCACCACCTTGGGATGGCAGTGCCCCAGACCGCTGACCGCCCAGCCGGGGAACATATCCAGTATCTTATTGCCCTCGGCGTCGTACAGGTAGCAGCCCTCGCCCCTGACTATTACCCGCGGCAGCCGCCCGTAATTGGCAATAACGTACTTATCAAACAGCTCAATCGTCTCCTGCGTGGTCATAACTCGTATCCCGTATATCGTATTGCGTACTGCGTTTTGGTCATTTGTTCATTCGGAATTTGAATTTGTTTC
>Ga0315275_10006862_pt1 | contig 10949 bp, 10 predicted proteins | sample YL17G03_0_MG_FD_205557 | JGI IMG/M metagenome (GOLD analysis project Ga0315275, IMG submission 205557) | Sediment microbial communities from Yellowstone Lake, YNP, Wyoming, USA - YL17G03_0 | ecosystem: Environmental > Aquatic > Freshwater > Lake > Sediment | place: USA: Wyoming | collected...
CGCGGACCGAGCGCCTCGCTTCGTCGACCTCCAGTCCGGGCGGGCCCGCCGACGCGGGCGCGAACTCGGTGCGCGGTCGCCGGAGGAGCGCCTTGACGCGTGCCACGAGCTCGCGGGGCGAGAACGGCTTCACGAGGTAGTCGTCGGCCCCGACCGTGAGGCCCATGATCCGGTCGATCTCCTCGCTGCGGGCGGTCAGCATCAGGACGTAGGCATCCGAGAACGTGCGCAGCTGGCGGCAGACCTCGATGCCGTCGAGGCCGGGCAGCATCACGTCGAGGATCACCACGTCGGGGTTGCCGACACGCACGGCTTCCAGGCCCGCCGGCCCGTCCGCCGCCGTGTCCACGGTGAACCCCTCACGCTCGAGGTACCCGCGCACCAGCTCGAGGATGGGCACCTCGTCGTCGACGACGAGGACTCGCGGCTGCTGGATCGATCCCATTCGCGCAGAGTCGGGCAGATTGCCGAAAGGCGCAACCGGCTCACCGGCGGCGGCGCGGCCAGGCTCCATGCAACGAATCCAGGACGAGCACGTTCCGTTCGGGGCCCAGATCGCCGCCAACGTCCGCATGGTCCCCAAACGCAGAGTGGTCGGGGCCGAATCCTTCCACGGGGTCGGCGGCGGCGGCGGCGAGCCTGGACGTTGGGACGCAGACGGTGGGAGCAACGGCCCTTGTCGGGCGGCGCACCGCGCCCCACGCTCCGCACGGCGTGTCGCGGCGTCCTCCGCGCCGAGTCGCGAACCGCGGCGCGGTGACGGCGGCGCGGACCGAGGGCTCCACGAGGAGACACGCCATGCATCGCACGCTGACGGCCATCGAGCCACTGCGCCGCGGGGCTCTCGCGATCGCCATCATCGTCCTGCTGGTGGCCGCTGCCTGCGCGTCGCCGGCCGGGACGCCGTCGCCCGGGTCCGCCGCGACACCACCGCCGGGGCCGACCACCTCGCCGGGTTCGGCCGCGCTCAACCGCGCGACCGTGGCCGCATGGGTCGACGCGTTCCGGGGACTGGACGCCGCGCGCCTCGCAGCCCTCTACGCACCCGACGGGACCTTCGACGATCCGCCCGAGCACCGCCCGGACCGGGCCGGCGTCCAGGCGACCTACGCCGAGGTCTTCGGGTACCAGCAGCTGGCGGTCGACACGAAGGTCCTGCTCGTCGGGGAAGACGGCGCGGTCGTGAGCTGGACCTTTGCGTGGTGCAACACGAGCATCGAGCCCTGCCCCAGCCAGCATGTCACCCGCGCGACGGGCGTCTCGGTCCTCCTGATGACCGAGGGCGTGATCACCAACGAGACGCTCTACTACATCGCCGGCGGCGAACCGAGCTGACGAACCCGCACGCACCGGGCGGCCGTCTTCGCCGACCTGGCATGAGGTCCTGACCTTGGCTCTGGGAGTATCGGCGACGACTTCGGCTACTTCGCCGCCGCCATCGCCGCCAGCAACTCCTGCGGATCAAGTGACGGGATCGCGGAGTTGGCGAAGTCTCGACGATCTCGTGTGACGATCGCGGTCGCACCCACCGCGCGTGCCGCCTCGTGCAGCACGGCGTCCTCGTAGTCTGAGAAGTCGATGTCGAGCGCGGCGTCCAGCACGTCGCGGTCAACCGGGGCGACCTCGAACAGGCCCAGCAGTCCGTGCACCTGCTCGCGGGCCCGGTTTCGGCCGAAGTCCTTCGCGGCGATGTAGTAGATGGTCGTCACGGTAGTCGCGCAGATCGAGCCCTTGATTCGACCGTTGTCCACCAGCGCGAACAGCTTCGAGGCCGCATCGACGTACGGATCCCGCTCCATCAGGACGTCCAGGATCACGTTGGTGTCGAAGAGGACGTTCACTGGTGCTTCTCTTCAAGGTGGCGGCGGTAGTCACCTTCGGTTGTCGAAGCACCCTTGAGCGAGCCGATCATCGCGCGAACGCGCGGTGTGAGCTCGATACCGGGAATGGGCTCGTCCGCCTCGATCAGGGCGAAGTAGTCGGAGACCAGCTGGGAGACCGACTTGCCGGATCGGTCGGAGTAGCGCTTGGCCCGATCGATCAGGCGGTCATCGAGACGCAGGGTCAACTTGGTCTTCACGCCGAACCTCTAGACGTACACTCCGTACCGAAACTATACGGCAGACCGCAGTCTGCGACAAGGTCCTGCGTCGAGGGTGCCAGCTCTGGCGCCTTCAGCTCCCTGCCCCAACCCACGACCAGCCGCCTGTGACGGCGTGACCGACGGCGCTTCCAGCACGATGTCACTGTGGGCGTCGCGCACCGGGCCGCTGCTCGACGGCCTCTACGCGTTCTGGCAGCGAGCATGATGCTGGGCACGAGCCGGCCTGAAAGGAGAGCCCGACATGAGGTGGGTCACCCGCGAGCACCCCCACACGGACCGCGTCGCCTGCCCATGGCTCATCCGCGCGTTCATCGACCCCGATGCCGAGATCGTCTACGTCGCCCGGGACGAGGTGCTCCCGTACGCGGAGCGCGAGGGTGCGATCAGCTTCGACGCGAAGGGCGCCCGCTACACCCACCGCGACGGCCTCTGCTCGTTCGAGGTGCTCATCGAGGACTACCAGCTGGGCGGCGATCCGGCGCTGGCGCTGATGGCCCGCGTCGTCCACGGGGCTGACGTGTCGGAGGACCGCGACGCGACGCCGCAGTCGCGCGGCCTCCTCGCGATCGCCGACGGCTTCGCGCTCCTGGGCATCGACGACCAGCGCCAGCTCGAGCTCGAGCTCCCGGTCTACGACGCGCTCTACGCGTGGGCGCGGGACCAGCTCGCGTCGAGCGCGGGCTGACGAGGTGGCCGGCCGAACCCCCCTCGCGGTCCTCACGCGCGACGGCCGCCTCCTCTTCGCGACCCGGATCGCGCGCCTCTTCGGCTACGGCTTCCTGTCGGTCGTCCTGGTCCTCTACCTCGTGGAGATCGGCTTCGGGGCGTTCCAGGTGGGCCTCCTCCTCACCCTCACCCTGGTGGGCGACGCGGCGATCAGCCTCTGGCTGACGACCCACGCCGACCGGATCGGCCGCCGCCGGGTCCTCCTGGCCGGTGCCGGGCTGATGGTCCTCGCGGGGATCGCATTCCTCCTTTCGCGCGACATCTGGGTCCTGGTCCTCACCGCGACGATCGGCGTGATCAGCCCGAGCGGCAACGAAGTTGGCCCGTTCCTCGCGGTCGAGCAGGCGGCGCTCTCGCAGACCGTCGCGGACCGCCAGCGGACGCGTGTCTTCGCCTGGTACAACCTGGCGGGATCCTTCGCCACGGCGTGCGGAGCTCTGGCGGCGGGCCTGCTGGGCGGGGCGCTCCAGGCCACCGGCGCGAGCTCGCTCGACAGCTACCGAGCCATCATCCTCGGCTACGCGCTGATCGGCGTGCTGCTGGCAGGGCTCTTCGCCACGCTCTCGCCGGCCATCGAGGCCCCGATCCGCGCGGACGTGTCGGTCGCCACGCGCCTCGGCCTGCACCGGTCACAGGGGGTGGTGGCGCGCCTCGCGGCGCTCTTCGCGCTCGACGCGTTCGCCGGGGGCTTCGTCATCCAGAGCATCGTCAGCTTCTGGTTCGCCACCCGGTTCGGACTGTCGATCGGGGCGCTGGGCGCGCTCTTCTTTGCCGCGAACATCCTGGCGGGCGTCTCGGCGCTCCTCGCGGCGCCCCTCGCGGCGCGGTTCGGCCTGATCAACACCATGGTCTTCACGCACCTGCCCTCGAACGTCCTGCTGATCCTGGTGCCGCTCATGCCGACGGCGCCCCTCGCGGTCGCCCTGCTGCTCGCCCGGTTCAGCATCAGCCAGATGGACGTGCCGACCCGGCAGTCGTACACGATGGCCGTGGTCGACCCGGACGAGCGTTCGGCCGCCGCGGGAGTCACCGGGATCGCCCGGAGCGTGGGGGCGGCGGTCTCGCCCTCGATCGCGGCCCCGCTCATGGCGTCGGTGGGCGTGGGCGGCCTGCCGTTCGTGATCGCCGGCAGCCTCAAGATCGTCTACGACCTCCTCCTCTACCGCAGCTTCCGGTCGCATCGGCCGCCGGAGGAGATGGCGCCGGGAGGACGCGACACGCCGCCGGGGCCCGTGGGGCGGTAGGCGCAGGGCGCCGCAGCCGCGGCTGAGGCCGGGGCCGGTCCAGGGCCGGTCCATGGCCGGTCCATGAAAGGTCTCGGGCCCCACCACGCTCCGTTCGGGGACCGATTTGGGTCCTGACGGCATCCTGGGCGTCGAGCGGAGCGTGCTCGACCGGGTTTCCTTTCACGGAGCCGGGCAGAATTCGGCCTCGCCCCGCGGCGCGCGCCCCGCGGCGCGCGCCCCGCGGCGCGCCCACGCCCGGTCAGTGGGCGTCCGGCTCCTGCATCGGCAGGGCGATCACGGCTGCGGTGAACAGCAGTGCCCCGAACGCCAGCCCCCCGATCACGATGAGCCGCTCCATCATCGTCGGCACGTACCAGTAGCTCATCGCGAAGGAGCTCGCGCCTCCCTGGTCCGTCCCGATCGGCAGCCCCGGCGGCAGCTGGATGTTCGCGTACGAGAGCCCGTTTGGCGCCGCCCACCCGGTCGGGCCCGCCGAACGCGCCGTGCTGCGGGACCTGGCCCGGGTTGCCGCTCGCCGCAGCGAGCGCATCGGCGCCCCGATCACGACCTACCTCGCCGGCGTGGCCTCCGCCGGCCTCGACCCGGCCGAGCGGTTGGCTCGGCTGCGCGCGCTCCTGGCCGCCTTGGAGTCCTGAGCCGGAACGGTCCCGGCCTCCCCGCCGCCCGCGTTCCTGCCACCTCCACGTCCGCACCTGGCCGGCCGCTGCGCCGCCGGTCGGTCGGGACGTTGCGGGTGATGCAACGGACCGACCGGGATTCCGGGCTCGTGGTGGCGGGCTGGGATGACCCGGTCAAGATCGTGCGCGTGGTGCATCGTCCCGACCATCGCGCCCGGGCCCGGTCTGGGTGATCGTCGCCAGTGTGCCCGTGATGCAACGGGCTCCGCAGCCGGCCAGTAGACAGACGACCAGCCGGCGCCCCGCCACTCCCCGCCTTGGGGTGCCGCCGATCTGCCGCCTGCAGGGGTGACCAGATGTGGCGTAACGAGGCGACCAGATGTACGGCAGCCGGCCCCGCCCGGGGCCACCCCCGCCCCGTATGATCGGCGCCTGGACGCCCGGCGAGTTCGCCGCCAAGTGGCGCGGCATCTTCACCTCCGAGCGCGCGGCGGCGCAGTCCCGCTTCATCGACGTGTTCCGTCTGGGAATGCAGGAGTACTCATGGAGACCGACCAGCGCGCCACCATCGCAAACCGGGTCCGCGAGATCGTCGGGTCTGGCGCCGTGTCGACCACCGAGGACGACCTCACGGCCCACAGCTACGACGAGTGGCCCATGGCGGCGAAGTGGCGCATGCAGCACCTGCAGCCGTACCGGCCCGATCTCGTCGTCCGGCCCACGACCGTCGACCAGGTGTCCCGGTTGCTCACATGGGCCAGCGGACACGGCGTGCCGGTCACCCCGTGGGGCCTGGGCTCTTCGGTGACGGGGGCACCGCTCCCGATGCACGGCGGGATCGCCCTCGACATGTCATCGATGCGGGCGGTCCTGCAACTCGACGGGACGAACCTCTACGTCCGGGTGCAGGCCGGGAAGCTGGGGATCGAGCTCGAGCGTGAGCTGAACGATCGCGGCTTCACCCTTGGGCACTCGCCCCAGTCGCTGGACCGGTCGTCTGTCGGTGGCTGGGTGGCAACCCGCGCGACCGGGCAGTTCTCGTCGCGTTACGGCGGGATCGAGGAGCTCGTCGTCGCCCTCACCGCGGTGCTCCCGACCGGCGAGATCGTAGAGACGCCGATGGTCCCCCGCATGGCTCTCGGGCCCGACCTGCGGCAGTTCTTCCTGGGTGCCGAGGGCACGACCGGCGCGGTCGTCGAGGTCGCCCTCCGGATCTTCCCGCTTGCTGAATTGCGCCTCGTTGAGTCGCTCCGGTTCGACAGCGTCGAAACCGGCGTCGAGGCGATGCGCCTTGTCATGAGAGGCGGCCTGCGTCCGTTCATGGTCCGCTTCTACGACGAGGACGAGGCGCCTCACGCGATGCAGGACGCAGCCTTCACGGGCTGTGCCCTGTTCCTCGGCGTCGAAGGCGTTGCCGCAGTCGCCGCGGCCGAGTTCGAGGCGGCGATCCGGATCTGCGAGGAACGCGGCGGGCAGCGGCTTGGGCCGGCCGCCGCGGAGGCGTGGCTGGGACGCCGATTCGACTTCTCGACCATCGAGAACCGCCTCGCGACGCCCGGCGGCTTCGCCGAGACGATCGAGGTCGCCCACTTCTGGGACCAGGCGCTGGACCTCTACCGGGCCATGAAGGAAGCCCTCGCACCCCTTGCCGACGAGGTCCTGGGCCACTTCTCGCACCTATACCCGCAGGGCACGTCGCTCTATCTGATCCTCCTCGGCCAGGCCGACGACGACGCGGCCGCCGAGGCATGCATCGGTCGCATCTGGGAGGTCGCGATGCGCATCGCCCTCGACCAGGGTGCGGCGATCTCTCACCACCACGGCGTCGGGCTCGCCCGGCTGCCGTACATCCGGGAGGCCCTCGGCACGGGAATGGTCCCGCTCCGGCGGCTGAAGAAGGCGTTCGACCCGGCGAACGTCATGAACCCGGGGAAGCTCGGCCTCGCGTAGGCCTCGCTCGACCGGTCCAGTCACACGAGGAGAAGGACCCATGGCCGCGCAGTTCATCCTCGTCATCGACGAGGGCACCACGGGCACTCGCGCCGTCATCGTCGACCGCGACAGCCGGATCCGGGCCTCGACGTACGCCGAGTTCACCCAGTTCCATCCGGCCCCGGATCGCGTCGAGCACGATGCCGACGAGATCTGGCAGGCAACCCTGGCCGTGATCACGAAGGCGCTGGCCGAGGGCAACCTCACCCTCTCCGACATCGCGGCCATCGGCATCACGAACCAGCGAGCCACCACGGTCGTCTGGGACCGCGCATCCGGGAATCCGATTTCGCCCGCGATCGTCTGGCAGGACACCCGGACCGCCGACTACATCGAGACGATCCGCGAGGCGTGGGCCGACAAGGCCTACGCCCACACGGGCTGGGCCCTCGCGCCGGTCTACTCGTCGCTCAGCCTGCGCTGGATCCTCGAGAACGTGCCCGGCGCCCGGGCGAAGGCCGACGCAGGCCAGCTCGCATTCGGGACGATCGACTCGTGGCTGATCCACCGCCTGACGGGCGGGAAGGTCCATGCGGTCGCCGCCTCGAACGCCTCGGTCACCGGGTCGTACGACCTCACGAAGGGCGAATGGTATGGCGAGTGGCTGGACTTCCTGGGCGTTCCCCTCTCGATGTTCCCGGAGGTCCGAGACGACTCGGGCAACTTCGGAACGAGTGACCCCGCCGTGCTGGGCGCCGCCATCCCGATCACGGGCGCCATCGCCGACCAGCACGCCGCGCTGTTTGCCCAGGGCTGCATCGAGCCCGGTACGGTCAAATGCACGCACGGGACCGGGACGTTCCTCGACATGAACGTCGGATCGGCCCTGGCGGTGGGCGCCGCCGGGCTCAACACGATCATCGCCTGGCGGATGGGCGAATCCACGACCTATGGCCTGGAAGGCTACGCGGCCGTCACCGGCTCGGCGGTTCAGTGGCTTCGCGACGGCGCCCACCTGATCGAGTCCTCCGCGGAGACCGAGGCGCTGGCAACGGCCGTTTCCGACAACGGCGGCGTCTACTTCGTGCCGGCCCTTACCGGCCTCTCGGCCCCGTACTGGGACTCGTACGCGCGGGGCACGATCATCGGGATCACCCGGGGGACGAGCCGCGAGCACCTCGTCCGGGCTACTCTCGAGGGTATCGTCTTCTCGACCAAGGACTTCCTGGAGACGATGCGCAAGGAATCCGGCATCAGCATCGGCTCGATCAAAGTGGACGGCGGAGCTTCCCGCAACAACTTCCTCATGCAGTTCCAGGCCGACATGCTCGATGCGGAGGTGGTCCGCCCGATCAACTCGGAGGCGACGAGCCTCGGGGCGGCCTACATGGCCGGTCTCGCCGCCGGCTACTGGGCTTCGCCGGCCGAGTGCTTTGCCGGCCAGCAGATCGATCGCGTCTTCACGCCGCAGATGGGCGCGGACCAGCGCGATCGCCTGTACGCCGAGTGGACTGAGGCGGTCCGCCGCTCCATGGGCTGGGCGAAGAAGTAGAGGGACGCACCACCATGCGCAGGTTCGGGCTGGGCGATCTCGCGGGGCGGACCTTCGACATCGCGATCGTGGGCGGAGGCGTCACGGGCGCGTCGACGGCCCGCGAGGCGGCGCTGCGGGGCCTTTCCACGGTGCTGGTCGAGAAGGGCGACTTCGCGTCCGGAACGAGCAGCCGCTCGACGAAGCTGCTCCACGGCGGCGTGCGCTACCTCGAGAGGTACGAGTTCAAGCTGGTCCGGGAGTCGTGTCGCGAGCGCGAGCTGATACTCAAGCTCGCGCCGCACCTCGCCACCGTTCGGCCGTTCATCTACGTGCTCTATCGGGGCTACCCGGAGAGCATGTTCCTTCTGAACGCCGGGCTCACTGCGTACGACATCTTCTCGGGCAGCCCCCTGAAGCGGCACCACCGCATGCTCCGGGGGGCCGCCCTGCTCCGCGAGGAGCCACGCCTGAACCCCGCCGGCCTCCGAGGCGGTGGTTGGTACTACGACTTCCTCACGGATGATGCCCGCTTCACGATCGAGTCCCTCAAGGGGGCCGTGGAGGCGGGGGCGCTGGCTGCCAACTACATGGAGGTGACCAGCCTCCTGGTGGAGCGGGGCCGGGTCGGCGGTGTTGAGGTCGCCGACCGCCTGACCGGCGAAAGCGGCATGATCTGCGCCCGCCAGGTCATCAACACCTCGGGCCCGTGGACGGACCAGGTTCGGTTCCTCGAGCCCGGGGTCCGGGACCGTCTCCTCCGTCCGACGAAGGGCATCCACATCGTCGTCCGCAAGAAGGACTTCCCGCTCAATCACGCCGTGTTCCTGCGCTCTCCGCGGGACAACCGGGTGGTCTGGCCGATCCCCGCCCTCGACGGAGACCTCGTCTACATCGGCACCACCGACACTGAGTACGACGGCCCGCTCGACCATGTCACGGCGACGGCCGAGGACGTCGGCTACCTCCTGGAGGCGGCCAACTTCGCGATCCCGGACGCCCAGCTCGGCCTCGGCCACGTTGTCGCGACCTGGGCCGGCCTGCGACCCCTCATCAAGCCCGAAGGCGATCTCGCCGCGAGCGCCGTCTCACGCGACCACCAGATCATGATGAGCCCCGCCGGGCTGCTGACGATCGCCGGCGGCAAGATGACGACGGCGCGGTTGATGGGCGAACAGGTCGTGGACGCGGCGGTGAAGGCGCTCGGCGCGGACTCCGGACTCCACGGCGTCCCGCGCTCGAGAAGCGCCACCGTTCCGCTCAGCGGCGGGGACGCGAGCGCCCGGTTCGCAGCGCGCCGTCGCACGAGCGAGCTCTCGTCGGTCGATCCGGCGATCCGGCAGCGCTGGCTCGCCACGTACGGGGGAAACGCGTCCGCGCTGGTCGACCGAGTCCTGACCGACCCGGAGGCGGGGCGCGACCTCGGTGCCCAGCATCTCAGCCTCGCCGAAGTTCGCTACGCCGTTGAGGAAGAGATGGCCCGCACGGTGGCCGACTTCTTCGCCCGGCGTGCGTCGGCCTTCTACTGGACGGAGGACGGCGGGCTGGGCGTGGCGGACGCAGTCGCATCCGAAATGGCCACTCTCCTCGACTGGCGCGCCGACGAGCGGGCCGCGCAGATCGCGACGTACCGCGATCTCGTCGCGGCGAACAGGTTCACACCTCAGCCTGCCTGAACGCGTCTGCCGAGTCCGCGTCGGCCTCCGGGTCGGCCGAACTGAAGCGCCCGCGCCGTCTCCCTCGGCGCGGGCCGCTTCATGCTCCGGGGCAGCGGCGGTTCCGGGTGCCTTGGCACCCCGGCGCGCCCGCTCCCGCCCGAGCTCGTCCCCTCGATGCCGGCCGCCGAGCCTGCAATGTGCATGACATGGCAGTCGACGTCCCAGATGCTGGCCCGCGACCGGTTCGGGTTGCCCTCGATCGGCTGCTCTCAGGGGGCGCCACCGTCCAGGCCGGGGGTCTCCACGGGAGCTCGACTGCGCCCTACATGACCGTCACCGTCCAGACGGCGCCGGCCACGCAGCGCACCACAGCGGCCGCGGAGACGCGCGAGTACTCCGGGTCGGATGCTGCGCCGGGATCCGTTGAGGGTGTGGCTCCCGCGCGACGGGTCTGAGCGGAGCCTGCCGGGCCACCGCCCGCCCCTCAGTGGCTGGCGATGCGCTCCGCGAGCGAGCGTCCGGTGGGTGGGCGGCCCGTGGACTCGGAGCTGCGGTCCAGGCGCGACATCGCGCCCTGCGTGTAGCGGATGCCGAGCCAGCGAAGTGGCTCGATCTCCCAGTTCGGGCTGCGGTGGTTCGCCAGGGGCAGCTCGGTCAGCGCGGTCTGCTCGCCGGTGATCAGGTCGGCCAGCGTTCGCCCGGCCAGGTTCGCCGTGGAGACGCCGTGGCCCACGTAGCCGCGGGCGCTGGCGATCCCGCTCCGAGGGTCGAAGGCGAAGCTCGGGTGCCAGTCGCGCGGCATGCCCAGCGGTCCGCCCCAGGCGTGGGTGAAGCGGACGTCGCCGAGCATCGGGAACCAGGTGCGGACGAAGCCGCGGAGCATCTCGTGGGTGGCGTCGTGGCGGTCGTAGGCGTCGGTGATCGGCGAGCCAAGGCGGTACGGCGCGCCTCGCCCGCCGAAGAGGATCCGCCCGTCGGCGGTCCGGCTGAGGTAGTCGATCGAGAGGCGCGCGGATGCCACCACCTCGCGATCGGCCCAGCCGATCTCGGCCCAGCGCGCGTCGTCGATGGGCTCGGTGAGGACGATGAGCGAGTAGAGCGGGACGAGCTGGCGGTGGAGCTTCGGCAGGCGCG
>Ga0315275_10006864_pt1 | contig 10946 bp, 4 predicted proteins | sample YL17G03_0_MG_FD_205557 | JGI IMG/M metagenome (GOLD analysis project Ga0315275, IMG submission 205557) | Sediment microbial communities from Yellowstone Lake, YNP, Wyoming, USA - YL17G03_0 | ecosystem: Environmental > Aquatic > Freshwater > Lake > Sediment | place: USA: Wyoming | collected...
TCCACCTGCGCGATTAGGAACGTCGCCAGAACGGTCAGTCCGACCAAAAGCACGGATAAGAAAATCGTCCGTTTTTTCATGACACACTTCTCATTTCTAATTCCGTTCTAATTCCGTAAAACACACCCTGTCATATAATTCCGGGGACACTAACCATAATTCGGAATTAAGGAAGGAATTTAGGGGACACGTACTTAATTCAAGAGAATTAAGATACATGTCCCCGAATTCCATTCTCGCTCCTCGCGATGACAATTTTTTTACTTTTTTTATCTCTTCGCCCTTATCCAAACCGTCACCGGGATCCGCTTCACCACGCCGGCCGCGTTCTTGACCACGAACAGCAGTTGATACTGCCCGAGGTATCCCGGCCCGGGCGACCAGGTGAAGATCCCTGTTTTCTCGTCGAGATTCGAACCGATAGGCAACTTCCGCAGCTCTTTCCCGACGACCTGATACCCGGCGAAAGTCAGCCCGCGGGCGTCGGTCCTTCTCAGTCCGAGGAAGGACTTCAGATCGATCTCGACCCGCCCGACCTCGGAGATGACGATGCGGATCGCGCCGAAACGGTCAGGCGTGATCGCCGACGGCGCGGCCTTCAGATCGAATCCGGTCCGGACCTCCAGCGGCTCAAAAGAGACGGGCAGTTCCATAAGCCGGTCCAGCGTGACCGGCCCCTCGAGCCCTAACTCAACGCCCGTCATCAATTCCGCCCCGGCGGCCGGCGCGCCCGCGATGTTGGTGATGGTGAAGTAGCGCGAGCCGATGCCGTCCGCCGCTCCCGCGTCATCCGTGGCAATCCAATAAATCGTATGGACTCCATTTGTGTATCCCGAGGTATTCAGATAAAAAGCGCCCACCGGACCGCTCGAGTTGTTCAATCCGGGGAACGCCGTCGCCACGTCAACGCGGTACTGGTCGTACACGTTGGGCGCCGTTTTGAGATCCCCGATCAGCGTTCCGTCCACATAAACCTGGATGGTGGATCCGTCCTTAGGCACCGTCTTCGGTAGCGGCGTCAGCACCCAGCCGAAGTTGACGAATAGACTTCCCGACGCGTCCCCCCCCTGGGCCGGCGTGTCGATCGTGCCGAACGGCTTGGTCGCGCTGGCATTGGCGCAGGTGATGGTCTTGGTTCCCAAGTAGGTTTGATAGCCCTCCCGGTCATAGGCGTAAGCGTGGAGCTTATAGATCCCGTTGCCCTGGGCCGGCAGGAAGTTGGTCAACAGCATATAGCCCCAGCCCGCTTTGGAGTTCATCGGATAGCCGGGATAGCCGAGCTCGATATCCGGCCTGGCCCCTTCGACGAAGATCGCGTCGCCGATATAGACCAGTCCGTCCGGACCGACGGCTTCCCGCGGGTCCAGAGCATGAATATCCCGCTTGACCTCGACCCTCGTCACCTCGATGTCGTCCGCCACCCAGCCCGTGACCGGGATCGCCCCGGTGACGCCCGTCGTCCCGTCGACCGGCGTAGAGAACTCTCCGAACGGCGGCTGGCTCCCGCCCACGCCCGTCGTGTTTTTCACGGTCAGAGTCACCGTCACGGTCTGCGGAGAATTGGAGGCGTCGGCCGAGGATACGGTGATCTTCCCCGTATAGCCGCCGACCGGCAGTCCGGTCGGATCCACGGATATCGTGATGATGCCGCTGCCCGCGCCCCCCGCCGGCGTGCACGACAGCCAGGCGCTGTCGCTCGACGCGCTCCAGTTCAGCGTGCCCTGGCCGGTGTTGGAGATGCGGACGATTTGGGAGGCCGTTTTAACCCCTCCTATCGTCGCGCCGAAAGCAAGCTGGCTGGGGCTGGCCTTGATGACGCCGGGCTTGGTCTCCGTTGAATCTTCCACGACCAAGAAGTCGCCCGGTTTTCCGCTTAGGGCCGCCAGTTCCTTATAGCCGTATTGGACCCTGGCTCCGGCTGAGCTGCCGCCGGCCCTCTCGAACATGCCGGCTACATATTTGTTCTTATCGAAATCCAGGCCGTCGAAGATGAGCGATCCGTTGGCTAAAACGTCCAGATGATAGATCTCGATATTTTGGAACAAAATGTCCGTCTCGGATTTATTCGTCAGGCTGTACCAGATCAGCTTGTTCTTCAGATCTCCCGTCAGGGGCGCCGTCCCGGATCCCGAGATGAAAAGATCGCCCAGCGATTCCTTCACGAGGGAGATGCGGTTGACGAGCTTGAGCTTGATGATCTCGGGCGTCGGGTAGTAATAAATGACCGTCCGATAATTGCCCCAGCCGGTCAGGCCGATAATCTTATCGGTTTTGGTCCGGGAATAGCCTTTAAGATAGACGCCGGCCGTATCGGTAAATCCTTTGGCATAGGCCGCGTTCACGCCGGTCGCGAGCTGGGCGACGTCGTAAGCGGGCGTGAACCCCTTGCTTATAAATCCGATATAAGGCGTCGAAGCGGCCGTATTATCGATCTGCCCCAGGGTCGGGCCGAGCTTGTAAACGCCCTCATACGGAGCGCTGGGCGGCAGGCCGGCATAGACCCGCCCGTCGGGGAAACCGAGGAGCCAGCCGACGTCGGCGCCCTCGGCGATGCTGGAGACGACGCCGGCCGGGCTGACTTTTCGCAGCCAGCTGATCCCGTTCGAGATCGTCGTCCCGGCGATGACCACTGTTCCGTCGGAGCGGACCAGCCAGTGTTTGACCCGGATGTTGTCATTGATCAGATCAGTAATGCTCGATTCGCCGGCGTACCTCCGGAGGGCGGTCTTGCCGTCGGTTTTTTTGGCCAGATAATAAAGGACGCCGGCCCCGTCGAACTGGATATTGGGGCTGACGGTGTCGACGTTCCAGACCAGGGAGGCGAGAGAGCCGTCGATCCCCGTAACGCTGTTGGTTTTGGGATCGATCTTGACCAGGATGAAGCTGGTGACGGCGGCGGAGCGGGCCGGTCCGGCGGGCGGAGCCGCCCCCACCGGCTGTTTCGTCGAAAAGACGACGTAGAGTTTGCCGTTCGGATCGAGCTGAGCCTGATCGACGTCCGGGTCGGTGTTGATGACCTTGGTGACGATGCCCAAACTGTTGATCTTCCGCAGTTTTTTGTTCTGATCCACGAAAACGACCAGGGCGCCGCTCAGGTCGATCTTGAAGATGGTGAAAGCCGCGGTCAGGCTTTTATTCGCCGTCATCGTGATCTTCAGCGGGTTGTCGTTCTCTTTCCCCGAAGGCGCGTCACCCGTCCAGCCGGAGAATGTGTAGCCTATGTTCGAGATGGCCAGGACCGAGGCTTCCTTGCCGCTGTCATAGAGTTGGTTGCCGGGCGCGGGATCGGTCGTCCCTCCTGTGCCCGCGGCTATGGTCAGAGTGTACTTCGTCGCGACGAGGTTGTTGACCACGACGCTGATCACGTCCTGGGCGGTCTGGGCGGCGCTGTCATAAACCTTGGCTTTGATCGTGTGCTGGGCGTTGGCGGCCGTCGTCGTGTTCCAGCCGGCGCTGTAAGGAGACGTGGTGCTCGTCGAAAGCAAACCGTCGTCGATATAAAATTCCACTTTGGTCACGGTGTTCGTGGCCGTCACGTTCGCCGTGATGGTCACGGCGCCGGACACGGTCGCCCCGTGGAGAGGGGATCCGATGGCCACGGAGAGCGTGGAGGTCGTCTGGTTCACGACGGAGAACTCCCCGGGCTTGCTGCTGAAAGAGGCCAGTTCTTTATAGCCGTATTGGGCGCCGGGTCCTGGGGCGCCGCTCGGCCGCTCGTACTGGCCGATGACGTACTTGTTGGTCGCGAAATCCAGGCCGTCAAAAAGGATCAATCCATTCGAGAGAACGTCCAGATGGAAGATCTCGATGTTCTGGACGAGGACGGTCTCGACCTTGGTGGTCAAGTTATACTGAACGAGCTTGGGCACGCCGTCCTTGAAGCCCGGAACGATCAGGTCGCCCTTGGACTCCCTGAAAAGGGTGATCCTATCCAGGAGCGCGAGGGGGATGACCTGAGGGGTCGGATAGAGATAGAGGATCGTCCGGTAGTTGCCGCTTCCCGTCAAGCCGATGACCTTGTTCGCCGTGGTCGCCGCATAGCTCTTGAGATACACCGCGGCGGTATCGGTCAGGCCCTTGCAATAAATGGGGTCGAGACCGGTGGCGAGGGCGAGGGCGTCGTATTCCGGCGTGAATTCCTGCTTCGTGAACCCGATATAAGGGGTTTTGTAGGCGGTATTCCCCATTTGCGATAGATTATCGGGCAGGCGATAGACCCCTTCGAAGGGCATGCTCGGAGGGAATCCGGCATAGACCTTGTTGTCGGGAAAGTTCAGGATCCAGCCGATATTGGCGTTGTCGGCGATCGTCGTGACGGGAGACCCGGCGGGGGCGATCTTCCTCAGCCATGGGCTGAACGGGGAAACCGTCGTTCCGCCGATCACGACCGTTCCGTCGGGCCGGACCAGCCAATGGTCGATGGTGATATTGCTGTTGATGAAGTCGGTGATGGTCGTCTCGTTGACGTACTTCCGGAGCAACAGATTTCCGCCGGCGCTCCGGGCGAGATAATAGATGTTCCCCGCCGCGTCGAACTGGATGTTGGGACTGACCGTATCGGTGTTCCAGACCAGCGCGGTCAGGTCCTTGTCGATCCCGCCGATGCTGCTGTCCGACGCCAGGATCTTCGCCAGCAGATAGCTGTTTCCATTCTGCAGGGTCTGCTTGGTCGCGAATACGACGAACAGGTTCCCGTTCGGGTCGAATTGGATCTTGTCGACGTCAGGGTCGGTGCTGAGGACCGGAGAGATGACTCCCTGAGCGTCGATCTTCCGTAATTTGTTGCTTTGGTTGATGAAAACGGCGACCGCGCCGGTGAGGTTGACGACGATCGGGTCCGCGGCGGCCAGCGCCGGAGCATCACCCCCCGGGACGGAGGCCGGGTATCGGGACGCTTTTCCGTTCGGGGCAACACCCCCGGCAGAGACTCCTGAACATGTGAGAAGAAGGATCATGAATGCGGACACGACGGAAAAGGATACGGATGAAAACATGAATTTTTTCACGGATTTACCCCTCTCAGGCCGAATGAAAAAGCCCCCAATTTGAGGATAGCTTTACCCCATTCTCTAAACGGCTCTAAATAAAAAACTGCGCTTGAAATTATTAGACTTTTTGGGGGGGGATGTCAAGCGCTATTCGGCCCTGTTCCATTGCGGATTTGCCTGTCATTCAAGGAAAAAAGAGCGGGAAAGATTGGGGTCGCGTCTACATTTTTCACTTTTTCGTGGCGAATTGTAGACGCAACCCCAGGTTTTTTGAGCCTGTCATCGCGGGCATAATACCGGAACTGTCATTCCCGCGAAAGCGGGAATCCAGGTTATTTCTCTTTCAATGCTTCGGCCTGATTGTCACCTTCATTTTGATCGAGCGCGTCAAGCCAAAGGCGCTCTTCTCCACGAACACTAGATCGTATGTTCCAATGAATCCCGGCCCGGGCATCCAGGAGAACATGCCGGTGCGGGCGTCGAGCGTCGAGCCGACCGGCAGAGGCCGCAGTTGGTCGCCGACGACGAGGTAGCCGGCATACTCCGCTTCTTCCCCCCCTTTTCTAAAGGGGGGTGTGGGGGGATTATACCGCTCTAGACCGCCGCTCCCCGCGGTCTTATTCATGGCTTGATCCGCTCGAGCCGGGTTTAAGCACATTTCTAAGAGCTCGACTTCGCGCATCCGGATATGGAATGCGCCATAATTGTCGGGAGCCAGGCTGACAGGCTCGGCTTTAAGGCTAAAACCGGTCTTGACGAAGAGGGGATCGAAAGAGGGCGGCAGGTTGAGGACTGAATCCAAATGTGTGATTGCCACGCCAAGAGGCTCGCACTGACTTAATTGTGGTGTGATCGCCGCGTCGCTTCGCTCCTCGCGATGACTAGATTTTTCGTTCATCGTCGCTAAATTCGATGTTGTCCCGGTGTTCATGACATTGAAATACCGGCTTCCGATCCCGTCCGCGGCGCCCGCGTCGTCCGTCGCGATCCAGAAGATCGTATGCACCCCATTCGCGTACTTCGTGGTATCCAAATAAAAGGCACCGACCGGCCCGCTCGAATTATTCAATCCCGGGAAGGCCGTGGCCACGTCCACCCGGTACTGATTGTAAACGTTCGGCGCCGTCGCTAAATTCCCAACCTTCACGCTGTCCACAAAGACGTCGATCGTCGACCCGTTCTTCGGCACCGTCTTGGGCATCGGCGTCAGCACCCAGCCGAAGTTGAGGAACAGATTCCCCGACGCATCCCCTCCCTGCGTGGGCGTATCGATAGTGCCGAAAGGTTTGGAGGCCGTCGCGTTGGAGCAGACGATCGTCTTGGACCCCAGCAAGGCCAGATGCCCCTCTTTGTCCGTGGCGAACGCATGCAACTTGTACGTCCCGTTTCCACCGTTCGGCAGGAAGTTCGTCAGGAGCATGTAGCCCCAACCCGCCTTATAGTTCATTGGATAGCCGGGATATCCGGTCTCGATATCCGGGCGCGCCCCCTCGACGAAGATCGCGTTTCCGACGAACACCAACCCGTCCGGCCCAATGGCCCCCGGCGGATCGCCGGTGCAAGGATCTCTCTTGACCTCGACTTTAGTCACCTCGATATCGTCCACCACCCAACCCGTAACAGGAATGGCCCCAGTGATTCCCGCCGTCCCATCGATCGGCGTCGAGAACTCCCCAAACGGCGGCAGAGTCGTCCCTACCCCCTTTACGACCAGTTGGACCGCGATCGTCTGGGGCGAGTTCGTCGCGTTCGTCGAACTAATTGTGATCGTCGCCGTGTACGTTCCCGCCGCCAGCCCCGCCGGATTCACCGAGGCCGTCACGGCCGCGTTCCCCGTCCCCGAGGCCGGCGCGCACGTCAGCCAGGCTGCGTCGTCCGCCACCATCCAGATGAGCGTCCCATCTCCCGCGTTGGTGATCCGGAACGCCTGGTCCGACGTCTGCGTCCCTCCCACGATCGCGGCGAAGTCCAGCCGCTTGGTCGAGATCGCCAGGTTAGGGGATGTATTATCGACCGTCACCTCAATCTGCGTCTCCGCCGTTTTTGACGCGGCATCAAATGCCCTGGCCTTGAGCGTATGCTGCCCGGCGACCTCGTCTTTGGTGTTCCAGCTATAGGCGTGGGGAGCCGTCGTGTCCGTCCCCTTGAGGACCCCATCCACGTAAAATTCCACCTTGGACACGCCTTCTGAGGGCGTCACCGCCGCCGTGATGTCCACCGTCCCCGACACGGTCGCCCCGTCCGCCGGCGAAGTGATCTCAACGCTAAGGGCCGTCGTCTGAAGCGGTTTGACGACTTCGATTTTCAGGGGTTTGTCCTGCTCTTCGCCGACCTGGGCCAATACTTTATAAGTATAGGTATCCGCTTGTATGCCAAGCCGTCCCGGCGCGCTGTGGGCGACCCGCTCGAACATCCCGATGACGACCTTGTTCGGCCCCAGATCGAGGCCGTCGAAGATGATGCTCCCATCGTAGAGAACGCCGAGATGATAGATCTCGATGTTCCGGAACATGATGTTGATCTCGCTCTTGGTTTGGAGGTCATAGACGATCAGCCGATATTTGCCGAGCTCGTTGCTGTAGCCGGCGAAGACCAATTGATCGAGCGAGACCTCCATCATCATCGCCTTGTCGATCAATGTCGGTTCGATAATCTCCGGATTGGGAGAGAGTCGCAGGACGGTCGGGGATTGATTGGCGCTGTAACTATACCCCATTAGGCCATAGAGGTTGTTGAATTTATCCGTCCAGAACTTGATCATGTTTCGGCCTTGGGAATCGCGCAGGCCTTGACTGTATACCGTGGAGTGCCCGGCCAGGATCGCGTCGAGTTTGTATGTCGAGTTCGTTTTTTGGCCGATATAGGGGGCGTTGGAATCCGCTTGAGTCAAACGATGAAGATCGCTCGGAAGCTTATAAATGCCGTCCAAATTGTTCCAAGAGCCTGAGAGATGCGTGTAGACCCGCCCGTCGGGAAATTTGGCGATCCATCCAACGCTGGGCTCGGCCATGTTGGAAATCTTGTCGTCCGTCGAATTGGGATTGACGCGCCTCAGCCAATTCTGACCCGTACTCATCGTTTGGCCGGCGATGACGATCAGGCCGTCGGGGAGGACCTGCCAATGAGAGATACTGATATTGTCGTTGATGATGTCGTCGATATGGCTTTCATCAACATATTTCCGGAGGACCTTTTTCTGGACGCCGCTCTCCGTGACCATCGCAAAATAGTAAGCGTTCCCGGCGCCGTCGAATTGAAGATTATTCGACACGCCGCCCGTATTCCACATGAGCTGATTCAGGCTGACGTCGATCCCCTTCATCAGGTTCGTTCGAGCGTCGACTTTGACCAGAATGTATTGTTTCCCGTCGGGCAATTCCTGCTTCTGCTCGAGCACGACATAGAGATACCCCAGAGGGTCGAATTGGAATTGGCTGACCTTGATCGTATCTTTGACGACAGACCCCATCGTCCCATTTTTATCGACTTTTTTTAGTTTGTGGTCCTGGGTCAGATAGACGACATCGGCATTGGTCAAATCGACATTGAAAAACATCCCCGTATTATTAATCAGAACGTTTAGGATGACCGAAGTTTTTTGCCCTATGGTATCGACGGCCGTGACCTTGAGCTTCTTTCGTCCGTCTCCGGTTTTCGTTGTGTCCCAAGCATAATCGTAGGGCGCTGAAGCCGCCGTCCCGAGAAGAACGTCGTCCAGGAAATAATCGACGCGAGCGATGCCTTTATCATCGGATGCAGTGGCCTTGATGGCGACCGTTCCCACCAGGATTTGTCCATCAATTGGATTCGATACGGCCACTTTCGGAAGTTGGTCGTTGGAGTTGTTGACAATGACGGTGACTTCCTGTTGGGCCGTTTTATTCTGCGTGCTGTAAGCGATGAGCTTAAGAGTGTGAGAGCCTTCCGTTAAGCCTATCGTATTCCAGTTATAGCTATAGGTCGCAGCCGCGGCCGCAACGAAATTACCGGAGATCGCGTGTGACGATGCTTGGGCCGCTATGGCATCTCCAAGTTTTACTCCATCCACATAAATCTCGACTTTGACGATCCCCAGATCGCTCGTCGCCGTCGCCTGAATTTTTTGCGTTCCCGCCACGATCGCATCGGCTAACGGCGACGTGACCTCGAGCGCCGGCAGCCACGTCGAACGGAATTTTACGATTCGCTGGTTACCTTGATCTGAGACATAGACATTGCCGCTAGTGTCGACGAGAACATCCACGGGTGAGCTCAACTGGCTGTCTCCGCTCCCGAAGCTTCCCCACTTCGTGATAAATGTTCCTGTGGGATCAAATTTAAAGATGCGATGATTATTTCTATCCGAAATAAAGACGTTTCCTTCAACATCTACCGAAATTCCAGTGAGACAGACTACCTGATTATCAGAGGAGACTATTCCGCTCCATTTTCTGATGAACGTTCCATCGGCGCTAAAAACCTGAATCCAACTAGTATATGGATCCACAACATAAAGATTATTAGAAGAATCTAACGCCAATCCATTTGGATCAATAAATTGTCCATCGTTCGTACCTTGCGCTCCCCATTTCGTGATGAAATTCCCATTTCTATCGTATTTGACGATTCGATGATTTCCCCAATCAGCAACATAGATATTGTCCAGGCTGTCAATTGCGATTTCCCTGGGCCAATTGAATTGCGCATTTTCCGATCCCAGACTTCCCCATTTTTTGATGAATTTTCCGCTCGCGTCCAATTTGATGATACTGTTGTTAACGCTATCGGAAACGTAGATATTGCCGCCGCTGTCGACGGCTGGATACAGTTCCAAATTGAAATCAAACGTCCAATCCACCGTACGTGAGAATTCCGCAAGGGCTGCGCCCTCCGGACTAAATTTTCGTATTCTTCTGTCAGCTCCGACTAAGATATTGCCGCTTTTGTCAAAGCTTAATCCAAAAGGACCGCTGACAGCCCATTTCTTGACATAGCCAAATTCCTCGTGATTGACGACCGTTACGTTGATCGTCGCCGATTTCGTCTGGCTGATCGTATCGTAGGCCGTGGCCTTGACCGCGTGGGCCCCATCGGTAAGGGTTGAGGCATCCCAGACATATTCATAAGGCGACGAGGTATCTTCCCCCGCTTTCGCGCCATCCACATAGAACTCGACCTTCGTCACTCCCTTATCGTCCGAAGCGATCGCCTTGATCGTCGTCCCCAAACGGACCTTATCGCCTGTAAGCGGATTGGTGATCGAGACCGTGGGAAGCTGGTCGTTCGAGTTGTTGACGATGACCGTGATTTCCTGTTGGGATGTTTTATTCTGCGTGTTGTAAGCGATCAGCTTAAGAATGTGCGGGCCGTCAGTTTTGCCCACTGTGTTCCAGTCGTACGTATAAGTCGCCGCGGCGGCTGTGATGAAATTGCCGGAGATCGCGCGCGACGATGCCTGGGCGGCCGTCGCATCTCCCAACTTCACTCCATCCACATACACTTCAACCATGCTGATCCCCAGATCGCTCGAGGCCGTCGCTTGGATTTTATGCGTTCCTGTCACGGAAGCGTCGGCCAGCGGAGAGGTGATGTCGACAGCCGGCAGCCACGTCGAGCGAAACTTCACGATCCTGTCGGCAATGTTGGCCGTTTGATTCGCGACATAAATATAGTTCGCGGAATCGATAATGACATCCATAGGAGCCATGAAGTTCATATCCCCCGAACCGCTGCTCCCCCATTTCGTCAGAAACGTCCCATCCGAAGCGAACTTCGTCACCCGGCTATTCGAATCTGAGACATAAACATTGCCCTCGGGATCGATTCCCACTCCTTGAGGAGATCCAAATTGCCCATCTCCTGTTCCAGCTGCCCCCCCCCATTTCCGTTAAAAAGTCCCGGCGGAATTTTAAAAATGGGTCCGACGATTCATGTTGTGTGGGGTATATAGATTTATTGTAAATTCAGTACGAATGCCCA
>Ga0315275_10006867_pt1 | contig 10944 bp, 10 predicted proteins | sample YL17G03_0_MG_FD_205557 | JGI IMG/M metagenome (GOLD analysis project Ga0315275, IMG submission 205557) | Sediment microbial communities from Yellowstone Lake, YNP, Wyoming, USA - YL17G03_0 | ecosystem: Environmental > Aquatic > Freshwater > Lake > Sediment | place: USA: Wyoming | collected...
TTCCTATGACCGCCGAGATCGTTTCGGCCAGGTCAACCAGCGGCCCGGATAACGCCTCGGCCACCTTGCGGCGCAACTGCGCGGAATCCTCCGCCTCCCTGAGGATCAGCTCGATTCTTTCCTCTCTGTTCATATCCCCACCCTTTCCTGAATATGCGCGGCAGCAGCGAATTCGCGAAGAAGCGCAGAATCATTATCTTTCTCAAACTGATTCCCAACCACTACAAAAGATGCTCCCGCTATGATCTTGCTTTCGGCTTCTTCGGGTCGTTTTATCCCACCGCCGACCATGATGGGAATCGTAATATATTCCGCGACGGCCGCAATCATATCAGCCGGCACCGATTCAACCGCTCCGGAGCCGGCCTCCATAAAAATCAATTTCATTCCGAAATATTGCGCCGCCAGGGCATGGGCGCAGGCGATATCGGCTTTGTCCGAGGGAATCGGAAAGGTCTGCGAGATATGTTGTACCGATGTATATCTCCCGGATTCAATCAGCATATAGCCGGTCGGTATCGGCTCTAGGCCGTACTCTTTTATAATCGGTGCTCCCTTGACCTGCTCATCAATAAGATATTGCGGATTACGGCCGGAAATGAGCGAAGTAAAAAGAATGGCATCGGCATCAGGGGCAATCTGGCTGTGCGAACCGGGGAAAATTATCACCGGAATACTGCTATGAACTTTAATCTCCCGGACAATCTTATGGAAATTGGTACAGAGCATAAAACTGGTGCCGACCAGAAGAGCATCAACTTCGCAATCTCCCGCTGCCTCGGTCAGAGTGATAATATCTCTTTCGGGAATCCGGTCGGGATCAAGGAGAAGAAAGAAACCTGCCCCCCTTTCGGTTTTGACTTTCATAAGTCTTTCAAAAACCGATTTCATTTATTCCTTCCCCATCTCCTGCCGCAATCTTTCCTCTACGGCTCTGAATATCAGATCCGAGCTGATATCCAAGGGAATTGTCCCCTGCGCGAAAGTTTCTTTGCCGCCGCCGCGACCGCCGAATTGTTTCAAAATATCGCGGGAGATATTCCCGATATGAACCTTCACCCCGTTGCCTGCAGAGGACATATAAGTCTTCTTATCATCAATAATGCCGATGGCGACGCTTATTATCGGAGTATTGGCCCCTTTGCCGCTGTCGATCCATCCGGCCATCTCATCCTGCTCGACCCGGCCGAAATCATGGTACCGGAAAGTCACACTGCCGATATTAATTTCCTGTCCGACAGAGGCCGCCCCGCCGGCGAATTTTTCCGCTTTAAGCTTCTTGTTCTCTTTTTGAAGTTCGAGAAGTCTTTCGGTACTATCCCTGATTGTGTCAACGAGTTCTTCGATCGGGCGGTTTACTATGCGGCCTATTTCGATAAGGGAGCCTTTCTGCTCGCTGATTTTCTGCAGGGCCAGTCGTCCGGTGACCGCCTCGATACGCCTGATGCCCGAGGCGATGCCGGTCTCAAGCGTGATCATAAACGGCCCGATCTGAGAGACTATATCGACATGAGTTCCGCCGCAAAGCTCACGCGAGAAATCGTCGACCGAGACAACCCGTACCCGACTGCCGTATTTCTCTCCAAAGATAGCCGTGGCGCCGGATTTCTTGGCCTTCTCGAGATCATCCTCTACCGTCAGCACCGGGGAGCCGGTAAGTACTTTTTCATTGACAATCCTCTCCACTTCGCCGATCTCATCTGTGGTCATCGGCTTGAAATGGGAGAAATCGAAACGGAGTTTATCCGGGCCGACATATGAGCCCGACTGATGCACATGGTCTCCCAGCACCTGACGCAGGGAGGCATGAAGAAGATGCGTGGCGGTATGATTCCGCATAATATCCCACCGGCGAACCGAGTCAATCGACATTTCGGCGGGGATATTCCTTAACTGGGAGATGCTATTGTACCCTTTTTCGAAAACATCGCAGACATGCACGGCGGCATCATTGAGCTTGAGCAGATAGGCAACTTTCGCCTTGAATCGTTCGGTCTTGATCATCCCTTGATCGCTCACCTGCCCGCCCGCCTCGATATAGAACGGGGTTTTGTCGGGAATGACCGCCAGCCGGTTGACAATCTGGCCGGGGACCTCGACCGCCTCGACGATTTTCCCCGTTACCGCGAAACCCTCTCTTTCAAATTCTGTACGGCAGTTGAGCACCGTCTCGTTTTTCTGGAGAATATCCATCAGCACCTGAATTTCCTGTCCTTTGGTATCATCGAATTGAGAGGCGGTGCGCGATTTTTCCTGCTGCTCGGCCATTGCTTGATCGAATCCAGCCATATCCAGAGTCAATCCATTTTCTTCGGCCATGACCGCGGTCAAATCAACCGGGAAACCATAAGTATCATACAGCTTGAATATTTCCTCACCGGGAATCATCCGGCCTCCGGCCGATTTCAATTTCCCGACGATATTATCAAATAATTCCAGACCGTTATCGAGCGTCCGTCCGAATGATTCCTCCTCGGAACGAATGACATTTTCGATATGCTCCTGCCGCTGTTTGATTTCGGGATAAACATCGCCCATCAGTTTCACCAGGGTCGGTACCAGTTTGTAGATAAACGGCTCATGTATATCGAGCAAGCGGCCATGGCGGGCGGCGCGGCGAAGAATTCTTCGCAGTACATATCCCTGTTTCTCATTGGAGAGACCGCCGCCGTCGGCGATACAGAAGGTAAGGGCGCGAAGATGATCGGCAATCACCCGGTGCGAAACACCTTTTTCGCCGGAATCATACATTTTCCCCGACAGCTCGGTGATATGATTCAGAATATCCTGAAACAGGTCGCTTTCATAGTTGGAGTGAGCGTTTTGCATTATTCCCGTGATTCGTTCCAGTCCGGCGCCGGTATCAACCGAGGGACGAGGCAGATTCTCGACCGTGCCGTCGGCTTTCTGATTATACTGCATGAAAACCAGGTTCCAGATTTCGGTGTAGCGGTCGCAAACGCAATTCACAAAACAGGTCGGTTTGCCGCAGCTGTATTTCTCCCCTCGATCATAATGGATTTCGCTGCAGGGGCCATTGGGACCGGTCTCACCCATCGACCAGTAGTTGTCTTCCTTGCCGAAACGAAGAATCCGCCCGTTTTTCAATTCCGGGGCGATTTTTTCCCAGAGGGCGTAGGCCTCGTCATCATTCTCGTAGACAGTAGCATAGAGCTTGTCGGGCGGAAGCTGCAGAATCCTGGTCACCCAATCCCAGCCGAAAGCTATCGCCTCTTCCTTAAAATAGTCGCCGAACGAAAAATTCCCGAGCATTTCAAAGAAAGTCTGATGCCGCCCGGTCCGGCCGACATTTTCCAGGTCGTTATGCTTTCCCCCGGCCCGCATACATTTCTGGACAGTTACTGCCCGTTTCTGCTCGGCTTTTTTCTTGCCGGTGAAAATATCCTTGAACTGATTCATCCCGGCGTTGGCAAAAAGAATCGTGGGGTCATCGAACGGGATTACCGACGATGATTGTATTTCTTTGTGTCCCTTACTCTTGAAGTAATCGACAAACGATTTTCTGACATCTGCGGATTTAATCTTCGTTCTCCTTTTTCAGCAGTTTCTCAAAGGCCGCTTTAGCCGCCCGGTAACCAATCGACCGGCGGGAAAGGTAATTATACGCTTTCGTCCGGGCGGTTTCAAGCTCAAATTTGGCCAGATAACTCCAGCGGCTCCGGAGTAGGCGAACCGCAATTTCGGATTCATCGAGACCGGCGAGAGCCTCATCGACAGCGGTTTCGGCCTCTTTGCGCGCTACCCGTTTGGATTCGAGGTATGCAATGAGAAATCGGCGCCCGGCCGGCTTGCGGCGAAGCAGCGATTCGACTGTTTGACGGGCAAACTGAGCATCATCGACAAGGCCGCGCTTGTGGAACTGGGTCAGAGTCGCTTTTATGACCTTCTCCTCAAATTGCTTCTCCATCATTTTGTTTTTCAGCAACCCATAAGAATAGGCCCGCCGCGAGAGAAGATAGGTCACATAGTTTTCGGCCCGGAGAAGGTCGGACTCATGCCTGATTTCATCGAGGCTGGAACTGGGGATTTCTATCCCCTCGCGAATTGAATACTTGCCGACAATATCCGGCTCGAGGGCAATTTCCGGCATGCCGGGAATGACCAATATGGCCAGCCGTCCTCTTTTCCGTATATGCTCAACTTTCACCACCTGGGGCATAGGCTTAAGTTAAGAAAATCAATCCGTCATTCAATAAAAAAAGCCAATACTTGAAGAATGACCGAAGTATGGCTATAATACGATTAAACCAGAAAAGGAGAAATATCGTGCCGGTTAGAAAATATGCGGAAATCGAAAAGGTTAAAGTGAATACGGCTGATGCGGTCGGGGTGACCAAAATGGTCCCGGTGGGGAAAAATGAAGGATGGGAGGGATACACTTTGCGGGTGTTCAAAATTGCCCCGGGCGGACACACCCCGCGACACACCCACGACTGGGAGCATGTTAATTATATTATTTCTGGAAAGGGAAAGCTGTTTCTTGACGGCAAGGAATATGAAATGAGTGAGAAGGATTTTGCCTTTGTTCCCCCGAACACCCTTCACCAGTTCCAGAACCCGTACGATAAGGATTTCGAGTTCATTTGCGTTGTCCCCAACAGGGGCGAGTATTAGAATTGTTCCGGCCAAAGGCCATGATGAGCCCGGTCTTCCCTGTTTGACTTTGGCTTTTCTTTGTAATAACTTCCCCTTATGAGACGGGCCGGGGAATACTCGATTGCGGCACAGGTCTGGGCGCTTCGCCAGCATGGTGAGGTTGGGCCGCGCACTTTCCGGGCACTCATGGCCCATTTCGGCAATCTGTCCGCTATATTGGAAGCCGAGCTGGATGAGTTGACCGGAATCGACGGCCTCGGAGGAAAAAAGTCGCAGAAGATTTTTGAAAGCTTCGACTCTCTTCAGAAGGCCGATCAATTTATCCAATCACTTGAAAAACGGAAAATTGGATACAGCACTCTTTTCGATGAGAATTTTCCCCGCCTTTTCATGGAACTCAACGACCCACCCCCGATAATTTTCTATCAGGGAAGACTTCCCGATCAGGACGAAAAAAGAGTCGCCATTGTCGGCTCGCACAAGGCGACCAATGAGGGAATCAGAAACGGTGTGACGCTCGCCTCAGAGTTGGCCGCCAAATCGGTTTCGATTGTCTCTGGATTGGCGCGGGGAATCGACGCCTCGGCCCATCTGGGAGCTTTGAAAGTCGATGGACATACCTACGGCGTGCTCGGTTCCGGATTTGATCACATTCACCCCGAGGAGAATCGCGGCCTGGCGCAGGAAATGCTCGTCAACGGCGGCCTGATTTCGGAATATCCGCCCGAGGCAACTTATGCCACTGGCCGGGTGGTTGCCCGAAACCGTCTCACTGTTGGGCTTTCGCAAGCAGTTATAATCGGTGAGGTATTCAATGATTCCACCGGCTCGCTCGACACGGCCACTTTCTGCCGTGACCTTGGGAAATTGATGTTTGTCCTGATTGATGGTTGTGATGAGCCGGATCATGATACCGGCGGCGTGGATAAAGTGCTGGCTCTGGGGGCGATACCAATCACCCTGAGCGCAGGTATCGATATCATTCCCAAGTCACTGGTATAGGGAAATCAATGGCCGGTTCCGACAGTTACCGGACTATCAAAGGGCCGGGAGAAATTGAAATCAAGATAAAAGGATCGCGGTTTCTGGGACAGGTGTTGTCCTGCACCGATCCCGAGGAGGCGGAGTCGCTGCTGGCGGCAGTGCGCAAAAAGTACTATGATGCCACGCATCATTGCTTCGCCTATCGGGTCGGAATCGGGAACGAACAGAAATTCCTCTATTCCGATGCCGGCGAACCCTCGGGTACCGCCGGGAAACCGATTTACGACCGGATTGAGGGGAATGAACTGACCAATATTATTGTCATTGTTACCCGCTATTTTGGCGGCACCAAACTGGGAACCGGCGGCCTGACCCATGCCTATTCCGAAGCGGCGGCCGAGGCGATAAAGAAAGCCGGCACTATCGAGCAGTATCTCATGGAACAGTTTTCGTTGACAGTCCCCTATCCGGATTACAATATTATCGAGCGATTGATTCACAAACATGAAGGGAAGATTCTTGAACGGGGAATGAAGGAGCAAGTTCCTTCCCTGACAGTACAAATGAGAATATCGTTCATTTCTGAATTCAAAGCGATGGCCGTCGATGCTACCTCGGGACGGATCAAATTTGAATAAGAAACTTGATTGTCTCGGTCTCGGGATTGCCCCGGCGGATCTGCTTCTGCAAATAGCCGCTTATCCCGAAGCGGGGGCCAAGATAGATGCGCTGAGTATGACTATTCAGGGGGGCGGCCCGATACCGACGGCAATGGTCACTCTGGCTCGCCTGGGGATGAAACCGGGTTTGATAGCTGCGGTCGGGGATGATATTTTCGGCCGGTTTGTGATCGGAGAATTAAAAAGAGAGGGCGTGGAGACATCGTTTGTCAAAACGAAAAAAAATCCGACGGCCATAGCGATGGGCTGGGTGGAAAAGGGAAGCGGCCGAAGGACAATTGTTCTTAATCGCGAGATTACGGTGCACCCCGGAGAAATTGATGTGACGTTATTGCCGCGGGTGAAAGCGGTGCATCTCGATGGCCGGGATCTTCCGGCCTGTCTGAAACTGGCCCGCTGGGCCAAAAGGAATGGCGCGATCGTTGTTTTTGATATCGGCTCAAAGCGCAATGATGTCACGGCGATCCTGCCGCTGGTGGATCATCTCGTCTGTGCCGAGGATTTCGCCCTTCCCTATACCGGAGCAAAGAAAGTCCCGGAGGCGATAAACCGCCTGAGAAAAATATGTCCGGGCACTATCGTAATAACTTCGGGTATAGAAGGAGCCATCGGGAAGGAGACTGATGGTGACTTCATTCGACAGAAAGCATTTAAAGTTAAAGCGGTCGACACGACCGGCGCCGGCGATGTTTATCATGGAGCGTATATCTACGGCCTGCTGAAAGGATGGAATCTGAAGAAGCGGATGCAATTTGCCTCGGCCGCGGCGGCGCTGAAATGCCGTCGCCCCGGCGGAAGACTCGGCATCCCGACACTGAAACAGGTACAGACATTTCTTAAAAGGAGAAATCCCACTTATGCTTGAGTTTTCACGCTGGCTGAACGGCCTTGATCATTCTCTATTTATCTTCATAAACCAGAGCCTGGCCAATCCGGTAACGGATTTCCTGATGCCGCTGGTGACGATCGACCTTCATTTGAAAATATTCTATGCGCTCTGTTTGGCGGTACTTCTCTGGAAAGGCGATAAGCGTCTTCGTTATGCCATCCTTTTTTCGATTCTGACCGTGACCCTGACCGATCAATTGTCCAGCGCCGTTTTAAAACCGCTCTTTGCCAGACCGCGCCCCTGCCACGAATTGGAGGTGTACCTTCTGGTTCCCTGCGGCGCCGGATTTTCATTTCCGTCATCGCATGCCGCCAATCTGTTCGGCCAGGCCTTTCTTTTCCGAATCGTTGCACCAACGACGACCAAATATCTTATTCCTCTGGCCATAGTAGTCGCACTTTCGCGGATCTTTGTTGGTGTGCACTATCCATTCGACATTTTGTGCGGCGCCGCATTGGGCACGCTGGTCGGGTACGGTGTGGCGCAGATATTTATCCGGGTCTTTCCGCCGACAGATAAAGAAATCTCTCAGGAGGGTTAGCTCATGCCGATAAAAATTGAGGTTGTTCAGGGGGATATCACCGAGGCCGATGCTGAGGCGATTGTCAACGCCGCCAATAATCATCTCTGGATGGGTTCCGGTGTGGCCGGCGCCATTAAGAGCAAAGGCGGTGTCGAGATCGAGCGGGATGCCATGTCCAAAGGACCGATAAAAGTCGGTCAGGCGGTGGCATCAACCGCGGGAAAACTTCCCTATAAATATATCATCCATGCCGCCGGCATGGGGCAGGATTTGCGCACTGATGAGATGGTCGTCTATGAGGTTACCCGCAACTCGCTCCTGCTGGCCGATAAGCTGGGGCTGAAATCTCTGGCCTTTCCGGCTATCGGCACCGGGGTCGGAGGGCTTATGATTGCCGCCTGTGCCAGCGCCATGATCGATGCCGTGCGGCAGCTGTCAAATAAGCTGCAGAATCTGGAGCGGGTGGTCTTTGTGTTGTTTGACAAGGAGAGTTCCGGCATCTTTAGTCGTGAGGCAAGCCGAGGAATGAAATCATAAATACAATCCCTGCAATCATTCAATTGAACCGGTATGAACGGAGGAGGGAACATGAATCAGGAAAGGACGTTTTCCACTGAGAAAAAAGCTATATATCGGGGCCCGGTGCTGGTAGGCGCAATCTCTTTTGCACTGTACTTTTTGACCGCTTTTCGCACTATAACATGGTGGGACAGCGGCGAATATTCGTTGGCGGCGATTACCCTCGGCGTTCCACACCCGCCCGGATCGGTAGTGGCTACGATAATCGGCTGGATTGCCGTCCAAATCCCTTTTGTAATTTCCCCCATATTTGTCCTTAATCTCCTGGCCGGTTTTCTGGCGGCGCTGGCCGCAGGGCTGACATGCTATCTGGCCCTGCTTCTGCTGAGAAATACCGTTTTCAAACAGAATAGGGGACTACCGGGAAGCCCCTGGTTAGTGTCGCTTTTCGTGGCGGTCGGATCTCTGGCGCTTCCTTTCGGTGAAACGCTCTGGCTCTATGCGATAAAATTCACCCCCTATGTTATCACTGCCCTCTTTACCGCGCTGATTCTTTGGGGTATGTGGCGCTGGTGGGAGAATGCCGAGAGCGATAACGCCCTGCCCTGGCTGTTTCTGGTTACTTTTCTCTTTGGCCTTGATTTCAGCGTGCATCGCACCAACCTGCTATTGCTGCCGGGTTTTATAATCTGGATTCTATTGAGACGTCCGCAAATCTACTCTTCGGGCAAAGCCTGGTGGTATGGAATCTCCGGGATGGTGGTGGGGCTTTCATTCCAATTGCTCTTAATCCCGATGGCCGCACGAAAACCATTCCTGAATATGAATGATCCGGGAACTCTGACAGCTTTATGGGATTATATCACGCTGAAAATGTACGGCGGCGGGTGGCTGCTCAACCTTTTCCCGCGCAAGGCGCCTTTCTTACAATATCAGGTGCCTGATTTTCTTAAAGTCTTCGCCGATAATTTCCTTTCAATCAAAGGTGCTCTGGGAATATTCGGCCTTATTCCCGCCTTGCTCGGTCTGGTTGGAATTATCGGTCTCTGGCGGCGGTATCGGCGGGCGGCAATCGGCATGCTGGCTTTATTCCTCTGTGCCTCGGCCGGCGCCATCTTCTATTTCAACATCCCGCCCAACTTTTTCCGTTCCATGGATCGTCATTATCTTCCCGCGCTGGTGATATTCACTGTCTGGATTGGCTATGGTGTTGGATTTTTGGCCAATCTCCTTTGTGGTCTTGCGAGCAAATATCGATATGCACTTTCGGGTCTGGCCGGGATATTGATAGTCATGATTCCTATCGCTCAGCTGGCCAGAAACTATCGCGCCATCGACTCTTCAGGCAATTATTTTACCCACGATTTTGCCGTGAACATTCTCAGCACTTTACCCCCGGATGCCATATTTATCGCCGGCGGTGATAACGATAGCTGGCCGCTCTGGTATTTTCAGACCGCGGAAAAGATGCGCCCGGATGTAACGCTGCTTAATATCAATCTTCTAAACACCCCCTGGTTCCTGCGGCAGGTAATGGCGCAGGATAAATCGCTTCCGCTGGATTATACCGAACAAGAGATTTCCGATTTGAACATGTTGACATGGGCCGATTCAACGGTCGTCATTCCGGTAGGGGGCAGCGCTGCTGATTTTCATCTGCCGAATGACATGCTTTTGCCTGATTCGGTTCGACTGCTGATTTCTCCCACCGTGGCCGGGAAATACATATTAATTCAGGATCAGGTCCTGCTCCAATTGATAATGCAGAATCGATGGAAACGCCCTATTTACTTCTCATCGGGCGTTTCGGATCAGAGTATCGCCTGGCTGGCAAAATACCTCCGTATGGAAGGACTGGCGAAACAGCTTGTTCCTGTCGAAAATCCGCCGCTGAATATCGATATTTTGCACGCGAACCTGCTGGAGAAATATCGGTATCGTGGATTTACCGATGCCACCATTTCGCTTGAATCGGCCACGAAATGGGTCAGCTTGAATCTCTGCGGGGCTTTTATTTATCTGGCTGCCGATGAACTTCAGAGGGGAAATTCGGATGCGTGCAAAGAAACCATGCTTAAAATGAATGAGTTGCTTTATCCTGAACGACTGGATATGCCGCCCCAGTTACAGCAGGCCAGGGAATCGCTCTGCCCTTAAGTAATAGGACAAATATCATCAACAGCGGATTCGGTGGGCGGGAAACCCGAATACAGGCTGGCAGTCGGCTATTTTCTCTTGATCCAGAGGCCGCCGGGTGCGGTCATGCTCAGGTTGGTGACAGGCACTCTCCCAAATAAAGAGCACGATATTTCGGACGGCAACCTGTAGTGAAAAAGAAGTATTGCGGATAAAGAAAGAATCGATTGGGATCTGATTTAGATCGGCATTTCAACGAGGCGATATTTCTTATAAAGTTTGCCGCTCATATTTTCGGCGGCGCGGCACATCAATTCGTTGGTTTCCAGTATCCACGACAACTCCGCCCACTGGTAGCCCCTTTCAATACCTTTGAGATAAGTCTCGACATAGAAAATGTTATCGATCCCCCGTTTCTGGAACCTTGGAATAACACCCATAGTAAGCATTCGGACACCGTTGATTTTCCGGCTAATTTTGGTGTTCCAGAGCAGTTTGAAAATTCCGAATGGGAGAAGACGACCATTGAGCTTGATAAGCACCTGGTTGATATCGGGGACGGCCAGCGAGAACGCCGCCGGTTCATCATTGACATA
>Ga0315275_10006872_pt1 | contig 10941 bp, 10 predicted proteins | sample YL17G03_0_MG_FD_205557 | JGI IMG/M metagenome (GOLD analysis project Ga0315275, IMG submission 205557) | Sediment microbial communities from Yellowstone Lake, YNP, Wyoming, USA - YL17G03_0 | ecosystem: Environmental > Aquatic > Freshwater > Lake > Sediment | place: USA: Wyoming | collected...
AGCGAGACGGTGACCGGGCGGCCGGGGCGAGCCAGCGCGGCGGCGGTGTCGGCGGCGCCGGTCAGGTCGTCGGCGGTGATCCCGATCGGGAGCGGCCCCATGCCGCTTCATGTTCCCCGCCACCTCTGCTGCGCCCTGTCTGGGGCGGTGATGGGCAGAAGACATCCTCCCCCCTGCCAGCCCTCACGGAGGAGAGTCCGCCCATTCCGCCGAAGATGAGAACCCGTACCCAGTAGGAGGCGGCAGTGAGCGAAGAGCTGGCAGCCCTTTGCCAGGTGCAGGAGGTTGATACCGAGATGGCCAGGCTGGCCGCGGCCCTGGCCGGGCTGGACGATGGCCAGGCCTTGCAGGCCGAGGTCGCGGCGGTCGAGTCCGGGCTGGCCGCGCTGCGTGATCGGCACCGCGCCTCCGAGCAGGAATCCCTCGCCCAGAACCTCGAGCTGAAGACCCTGGAAGAGAAGAAAGTGAAGTTCGAGACCCAGCTCTACGGGGGCACGGTGCGCAATCCCAAGCAGCTCTCCGATCTCCAGGCGGAAGTGGCGATGCTCGCACGTGAGATCGGCAAGGTCGAGGACCGCATCCTGGAGCTGATGGAAGCCCTGGAGCAGGAGCGCACGCAGATCGGCCAGCAGGAGGCCCAGCTCGCCGGGAGGCGGGAGCGGCTGGCGGCCGTGCGCCAGCACTATCGGGCAACCGGGGACCGGCTGCGGAGCGATCTCGCGGAGTTGGAGAACCAGCGCAAGGAGCGGGCCGCCCGGGTGCCGCCTCTCCTGCTGAAGCGATACGAGCAGATCCGGGCGCGGCAGGCCAACCTGGCGATAGTGAAGGTGACGGCCAGCAGTTGCCCTGGGTGTCGGATTACGCTTCCCTCCGAGACCCTGAAGGCCCTGAAGGCAGAGCAGGGAGTTCGCACCTGCGAGAACTGCGGCCGCCTGCTGTTCTGGGACAACTCCGCGGGGTGAGCTGCCGCCGCGATGAAGCAGCCCGTCACCTCACCGGCGGGCCGCCCGAAGGTGCCCCGATGCGTGCGAAGGGAGAGATGAGAGACGTCGCCTCCAGTGTTGACAACCGGGGGATAACTGTGCAGTTGGTCGGGGTCAAGGACGTGCACCTGCCCGTGCGCGTCCGGCGCAAGGGCGCGGGCTTCGACAGCGTGCTGGCGCGCATTGACCTGGGCGTGGAGCTGCCGCACCACTTCCGCGGCACTCACATGAGCCGGTTCGTGGATATCCTCTTCCGCTGGAGCCAGAAGCCCATCGGCAAGCCCGACCTGAAGGAGATGCTCGAGGAGGCCTGCGACCGACTCGACGCGCGCCGCGCCCGGATCGAGGTGGCCTTCAAGTACTTCATCACCAAGCAGGCTCCCGTGAGCCAGAGCGAGAGCGCCCTCGACTACGATTGCCGGTTCGAGGGAGTCCTGGGCGGCGGCGAGTACCGCTTTACCCTCGGGGTCGAGGTACCGGTCACGATCTGCTGTCCGTGCAGCAAGGAGATCTCCCGCCACGGCGCCCACAATCAGCGAGCCATCATCAAGGCCAGACTGCGCTCCCGCCCCGACAGCATGATCTGGATCGAGGATCTGGTGACCATGCTCGAACGCCAGGGCAGCGCCGAGATCTTCCCTCTCCTGAAGCGAGAGGACGAGAAGTTCGTCACCGAGGCCGCCTTCGAGAACCCGAAGTTCGTGGAGGACGTGGTGCGCGACGCCGTGGTCCTGCTCCGCGCCGACCCCCGCGTCACCTGGTTCCAGGTGAGCTGTGAGAGCCTGGAGTCCATCCACAACCACAGCGTCTACGCCTTCCAGGAAGAGGAGCGCGACTCGGGCGCGACTCCCGGACCAGCGCCGGAGGTCGGCGTGTGAGCGGCGGACCGGGCGAGCTCTCCGGCAAAGTGAGCATCGTCGGCGCCGCTGGGCGCGTCGGGTCGAGCGCCGCCTACGCACTGCAGTTGGGGGGCGGCTGCCGCGAGCTCGTGCTGGTGGACCTCGCCGCCGAGGCCGCGCAGGGCGAAGCCCTGGACCTGACCCACGGGCGAGCGGCGGCGGGGGGGCCGAGCATCCGGGCCGGCGGCTACGACGCCATCCGCGGGTCGGATATCGTGGTGGTGACCGCAGGGCTGCGCCGGCGCCCGGACGAGTCCCGGCTCCAGTTGATCGAGCGGAACACCCAGCTCTTCGGCGAGATCATCCGGCAGGTCAAGGCGGCGGGCACGGCGCCTGACACCGTTCTGCTGGTGGTCACCAACCCCGTAGATATCCTGACCTATCTGGCGGCGACAGACTTGGGCTGGCCGGCCCAGCGCACGATCGGGTTGGGCACCGTGCTGGACACGCTCCGGTTCCGCTCCCTGCTGGGCGAGCGACTGGGCGTTGACCCGGCAGGGGTGGAAGCCCTCATCCTCGGCGAGCACGGCGATTCCATGGTGCCGGTCTGGTCATCCCTCCGCTATCATGGCGGCCCCATCTCTGCCGTGGCCGGCTGCTCGCAGGAGGCGGTCCACGAGGCCTTCGCCGCCGCTCGCACGGCCGGCGCCGAGTGCCTGCGCCTGAAGGGCGGAGCGGGGTATGCAGTCGGGCTCGCCGTGCGGCAGGTGGTGAGCGCGGTACTGCGCGACACCGGGGAGGTGCTCCCGGTCTGCACCCTCCAGCAGGCCGGCGAGTTCGCGGGTGTTGCGCTCAGCCTGCCAACCAAGCTGGGGCGATCGGGCATCCTGGGAGTCCTCTCTCCTGACCTGTCGGAGGAGGAGCACAAGGGACTGGTGCACAGTGCCGAAGTACTCCGCCAGACGATTGCCGGCCTCGACCGGTAGGGCAGGTCCGCGGCCTGTCCTTCTTGAGGCAAGTTAGCAGCCTGCCCTGCTCGAGCGGGAGGGTTCTGATGAGGATCAGGTTCCTCGGACATGCCACATTCCTGATCACCACGGCCGACGGCACCAAGATCGTGACCGACCCCTACGAGCCAGGGGGATTCGGTGGGGCCATCAAGTACGGTCCGCTCCAGGAGCCCGCCGACATAGTCGTGGTGAGCCACGACCACGCGGACCACAACTATGTCCAGATGGTCCCTGGCAAACCCGTGGTGGTGAAGGAGCCTGGCGAGTATCTGGAGCGCGGGGTCGCGCTCCGCTCTCTCAGCACCTACCACGACGCGAGCCGCGGGGCCCAGCGCGGCCGCAACACGGTCTGGGTGATCAAGGCCGACGGCCTCACCCTCTGCCATCTCGGAGACCTGGGAGAGCCGCTCAACCCTGAAGCTGTGACCGCGCTCGGGCCGCTGGATGTCCTGATGGTGCCCGTGGGAGGTGTCTTCACGATAGACCACCGGGGTGCGACCGGAGTGATGAACAGCTTGCGGCCCCGCCTGACCATCCCCATGCACTACAGCACGCCGAAGGCCGGCTTCAACCTCGCTTCGGTGGAGGAGTTTCTCGCGGGCAAGCAGGGCGTGCGCCGCGTGCAGGGCTCCGAGATCGAGGTCAGCAGAGACAGCCTTCCTCAGACCCCCGAGGTCGTCGTGCTCCAGCCCGCGCTCTGACCAGCCGGCGCAGTCCTGGCCTCCGCAAGAGGAAGCGGGGCGGCCGGGCAGAACCACTGGCGCGAGCGCCCGCGGGCGGTTGAGTGCTGCCGCCGGTGCCAGGGAGACGAGGCGATGGAGGCTGGGCCCGGGATCTACCGCGTCGAGTCGGCCGGGGAGGTCATCTACGCTCTGGACTGCGGCGGCGCGTATGGCCTGGTTGACGTTGGAAGCGCCGCTGCCTTCCCCTCCAAGCTGGAGCAACTCCAGGCCCAGGGCATCGCGCCCGAGCAGATCGCAGCCGTCTTCATCACCCACCATCACTCCGATCACTGCGAGGCGCTGGCCCGGCTGCGCCAGGAGTGCTCCCCGCGCGTGGTGACACACCGGCTGACGGTCGAGCGTCTGGGTTACTGCTCGGCCTCCGAACCCGTCGCTCGGGAGCTGGTTGACTACACCGTGGATGAAGGTGATGCGGTGGAGGTTGGCGACCTGAAGCTGGAGGTGTACCATCTGCCCGGACACACCCCGGACTCGGTCGCCTGGCAGCTCGGGCCGGCGCTTTTTGTCGGTGACATCATCTTCTGCGACGGCGGCATCGGCTGGATGGATGTGCACTGGGGATCGTGCGTCAGCGACTATCGTGCCTCTCTCTCGCGGCTGCCCCGGCTCCAGGCCGACACGATCTACCCCGGCCACCGCGGTTTCGGGCCGATCACGCGCGAGACAGTAGAGGAGGCCCTCCGGCGGCTGACCCGGATCGCTGAGATAGATGGCAGCCCCCTCGCCGCGCTGGGCCGTCCCGCGCCCCGCCGCCGGTCGGACGAGCCGGCCAAGGTCATCCGCCTCTCGGTCTCCCCCTCTCAGTAGCCGGCTGCGCGGCAGCCCGGCGTGCCCTGAGCGCAGTCGAAGGTCCCTCGGAGCGATACTCGGACCGGGGCCGGTCTGTCGTGCGGCGGCTCCCGCCGCGTCGGATTGGTATGGTAGAGGCCCCAGCCGGTGGCAATGCGGCGAAAAGGCCCTCCGCCGCTCTTGACAGCCGCCCCGGGATGTGGCAAGATAGCATCGAAACAAGGGAACCTTCACAGTCCTGACGGACGTCGAGGGGTCAGGGGCCGGGCCTCTCGCGGTGTTGTTGTTTCTGAGGCTCCTTCCCGTGCTCCTTGAGAACTGAACAGTGTCCGGATGGTTGTGCGTGCCACGTAAGCGATTGCGACCGTAGTTGGCGCAGAGCATTCCGCCTCGGTGGAAGCTGGCTCAGCGCATGCGGTCGCTTCAGCCACAAACTTTCCAATGGAGAGTTTGATCCTGGCTCAGGACGAACGCTAGCGGCGTGCCTAAGCTATGTAAGTCGAGCGGGGTGACCGTGCAGAGTCCCTTCGGGGACGAAGTGCGGTGACCTAGCGGCGAACGGGTGAGTAACACGTGAGCAACCTGCCCCGTGGTTCGGGATAACTCCTCGAAAGGGGGGCTAATACCGGGTAAGAAGCGCCATCGCATGGTGGCGCTTGGAAAGGGGAAACTCGCCACGGGAGGGGCTCGCGGCCTATCAGCTAGTTGGTGAGGTAACGGCCCACCAAGGCTCCGACGGGTAGCCGGCCTGAGAGGGTGTTCGGCCACACTGGGACTGAGACACGGCCCAGACTCCTACGGGAGGCAGCAAGCGGGAATATTGCACAACGGGCGAAAGCCAGGTGCAGCGACGCCGCGTGAGGGATGAAGGCCTTCGGGTTGTAAACCTCTGTTGGCGGGGACGATCATGACGGTACCCGCCGAGGAAGCCCCGGCTAACTCCGTGCCAGCAGCCGCGGTAAGACGGAGGGGGCAAGCGTTGTCCGGATTTACTGGGCGTGAAGAGCGCGTAGGCGGTCCGTTAAGTCAGCTGTGAAATCGCTGGGCTCAACCCAGCAACTGCAGTTGATACTGACGGGCTCGAGTCCGGGAGAGGGAAGTGGAATTGCTGGTGTAGCGGTGGAATGCGTAGAGATCAGCAAGAACACCGGTGGCGAAGGCGGCTTCCTGGACCGGTACTGACGCTGAGGCGCGAAAGCTAGGGGAGCGAACGGGATTAGATACCCCGGTAGTCCTAGCTGTAAACGATGGTCACTAGGTGTTGGGGGTATCGACCCCCCCGGTGCCGAAGCTAACGCATTAAGTGACCCGCCTGGGGAGTACGGCCGCAAGGCTGAAACTCAAAGGAATTGACGGGGCCCCGCACAAGCGGTGGAGCATGTGGCTCAATTCGAGGCTACGCGAAGAACCTTACCAGGGCTTGACATCTGCGGAATCCTGCCGAAAGGTGGGAGTGCCCTTCGGGGAGCCGCAAGACAGGTGGTGCATGGCTGTCGTCAGCTCGTGTCGTGAGATGTTGGGTTAAGTTCCGCAACGAGCGCAACCCTCGTCTTGTGTTGCCATCAGTTCGGCTGGGCACTCACAAGAGACTGCCAGAGCAATCTGGAGGAAGGCGGGGATGAGGTCAAGTCTGCATGCCCCTTATGCCCTGGGCTGCACACATGCTACAATGGGCGGCACAGAGGGACGCAAGACCGCGAGGTGGAGCCGATCCCACAAAGCCGTCCTCAGTTCGGATCGGAGTCTGCAACTCGACTCCGTGAATGTAGGAATCGCTAGTAACCGCAGGTCAGCACACTGCGGTGAATACGTTCCCGGGGCTTGTACACACCGCCCGTCAAGCGATGAGAGTCGGTTGCACCCGAAGTCACTGGCCCAACCCGTAAGGGAGGGAGGTGCCCAAGGTGCGGTCGGCGATTGGCGCTAAGTCGTAACAAGGTAGCCGTACCGGAAGGTGCGGCTGGATCACCTCCTTTCTAAGAGTCAACCCAACGGTCGCCAAAGGATCCGCCTGACTGCGGGTGGGCAATCCAACGACGACCCTGACTCCAGGTCGATCAACCGTCCGGACACTGTTGAGTTTCCAAGGAGCTTCCGCGATCCCGCGAGAGGGGTTTCCCCAACCCCTCTCGTAGCTGTTTGTGGACCGCGTGGGCCTCTAGCTCAGTTGGCTAGAGCGCCGCCCTGATAAGGCGGAGGCGGCTGGTTCGAGTCCAGCGAGGCCCATTCTGCTTCGGGCAGCCAGGAGCGCGCCTCCTGCCCTGATCGCCTTGCGCCTGCCATCCACCCACTCCGCGGCCCTTCCGCCAGGCCCCGCTTTCCTGTAGAATGGCGCGACAGCGACACCGGCCGGATGTGCGCAGGCCGAGGCCAGTGGCGCTGCACACGGTTCCTCTCTGGGGGCTTAGCTCAGCTGGGAGAGCGCCTGCCTTGCACGCAGGAGATCAGCGGTTCGAATCCGCTAGCCTCCATTCTGCTTCATCCACGGCGAAGTGCACACCAGGGAAGCCACGCCCCAGGCCCGAGGAGGCCGCGATGGGCGCAGAGCAGACGTTAGACGGCCTCGCCTACTGTGGCCTGGTCTGCGCGGCGACCAGGACATCCCGCGGGAGGAGCCGCAGGCGGGGTAGGAGCAGTGTCCAGGTCGGTCCTGAAGCGCGCCGCACTGCCCTACCGACTTGCTGATGTGGTCAACGAAGGCTATACTCCGGAAGGTTACAGCGTTCTGTCGCGGTATGAAGGGACTTGACTGCATCTTCTGGACACGAGGTCATCCGCATAGTGCCGCGTAAGTATGGGAATCCTCCCGTCGTGGAAGCTGTGTGCGAGTTCCGGTTCGAACCCGGTGACTGGGATAGCGCCATCTTTGGCCTCGTCTGGGAGGAGGTAAAGGGCCACTTCCCGAAACGGCGGGACGTCCAGCAATCCGGCCTGCAGGTACAGGTCGAGTTGCGTCTTGTTCCAACCCCACCAAGCACAGAGCAGCAAACCGCGCCAGAGCCACGGCCTCGCGTGCAGTACCTTAGCGACGACGGGAAATCGTTCCTGATCGTGGGGCCCGATGTGCTCAGCGTGAACCGGCTCGCCCCGTACTCATCTTGGCAGGATCTGAAGCCGCTGGCCAGACGCGGATTCGATGCGTATGTCTCGCATGCTCGACCGAAGGCGATCCGGCGGGCGGGGCTGCGGTACATCAACCGAATGGAGTTCCCCGGCGAGAAGATCAAGCTGGACGACTACTTCAACTTCCGGCCTTTTCTGGGCACTACGTTGCCCCAGGACCATGCGTCGTTCATCCTGGGGGTGGAGTTCATCTACCCGCCGGCGGGAGATGCCCTGCGACTGCAACTGGCTAGCGTCCGTCCTGCAAAGGAGCAGCGGCTGGCGGTCATACTGGATCTGGACTACTTCACGCTGTTGCCTGACTCGATCCGCGTGCAGTCAGATGAGGCAGTGAACTGGCTGGACCGCGCCCACGGGCGTGTGGAGGAGATCTTCGAGGGGACGATCACCGACAGGCTGCGGTCGATGTTTGGCGGGGAGGCTTAGGGATGGCGGTTACCGGGATCGCGGAGCAGGACGCGGAATGGTCTGTGAGGCGTCTCGAATGGATTGCTGTGCCGAGCCGACAGGCGCATCCTCCCCAGCCTGACCTGCTCCGTTGGGTAACCGGGCCCGACTACGCACCTGACGTCAAGTGGGCTGTGATCACGAGGTATTACCGGCTGCGCGACGAACCGACGGTCGCCGCATTCCTATTCGACAGGCCTCGCCTGCTCAACGCTGTGCTGGACGCGTACGCGACACTATCTGCTATCTTCGGCCCTGAGGCCTCGGCAGAATTGCGGTTGCGCGCAGATCCTGAGATCCCGACCAGACGCTACGTGGCCGTGCTCATAGTCACGGGACTGCCCGTGGAGGATGCTCTCAGCCGCGCTGAGCGGTTCGACGCTGAGTGGTGGCTAGACCGCATAGGGGATCTGGGACAGGAGCTGGTGTTCACGCTGGAGTTCATCTGATGTTCGACTGGATAGGGTACCTACATCTTGCCAAGAGCATCGTGGATACAGGCCAACCGGCAGCCGTGTCTGAAGAGGCACGGCTTCGATGCGCGGTAAGCAGAGCTTACTACGCGGCCTTCGGGCGGGCAGCGGTCTACTTCACGCAGATCCACGGCCCGGAGGCCATCAGCCGAGGTGCAGAGGTCCATAGTTGTGTGGCCATGTGGTTCAAGAAGGAGCACGGTCTGAGGTACAAGCAGATCGGGAAAGCCTTGGACGATCTCCGTGAGTGGCGCAATAATGCAGACTACGAGAGCGAAGGCAGAGACTGGGACAAGTGTGCCAGGTCTGCCCTCATCCGAGCTAAGGACTCAATCAGCAAGCTGACAACCTTAGATGGGGCGCCGCCGGAGTGGTCTTAGTGGAGTCCCCGGTACTCGCTGTCGTTGTGGTCCACGGATAGCATCAGCGTCTCGCGCCCGCGTTCCAGCCAGAGTAGCGCTCTCTGGTTTGGCTCGGACACCTGCATCCAGAGAGGCGTGAAGATCCCCCCGTCTGAGTGCGGTACCGAAGCGACGCCCAACATGACCGCGGCGAACCACACCAGCTTCAGGGCCTACTTCATCTAGCCCCCCGACAACGCCGCGATGATCGCGCGGCAGAAGGCTGGCAGGTCGTCGGGGTCGCGCGAGGTGATGAGGTTCCCGTCCACCACCACCTCCCGATCCTCCCACTTCGCGCCCGCGTTGACGAGATCATCCTTGATCGAGAAGAACGAGGTAACCCGCTTGCCCCTAAGAATCCCGGCCGACGCGGGCACCCAGCCGCCGTGACAGATCGCGGCCACCACCTTCCCCGCCGCGAACGCGTCACGCACGAGCTTGAGGAGGGATTGGTGGCGCCGCATCCGGTCGGGGCTGTAGCCCCCGGGGACGATTACTGCGTCGAAGTCGGCCGCGGAGACTTGATCGGCCGAGGCGTCCACGGTGACCGGCAGGCCGTGCTTGCCGTGGTAAGTGGTGGCGGTTCCTGTGCCCACCAGCGTCACCTTGGCTCCTGCCTCGCGCATCCTGATCACGGGATACCACAGCTCGAGGTCCTCGTAGAGGTCCTCCGCCAGCACTGCGATCCGCTTGCCGTCCAGTGTCATCATGGGTCCTGGCTCCTTCACCTGAGGCGATTCTAGCGGGCCGGCGGGCGGCAAGCAAGGCGCGCCAGGGCCGCTATGTTCGGTTCATCGGCGAAGGTTGACAGAGGGAAGCTGTTTCGCTATAGTCATGTGAGGAACATCCGGGCGACGGATACGGGCGGCGGTACCGGCTGGCTCAAATGGGTCCCCATTTGGGCCTTCTTGTTTCCCCAGGCAGAGCGTTGGCGGCCGATCGTGGCCGCGCATCCGCGTCGCGGGCGGGCGCGACGCCCCGCAGGGGAATGAGGGACGTGCCAGCAACCATCGTCGTAGGCAGCCAATGGGGAGACGAGGGCAAGGGCCGGGTCGTTGACCTCCTGGCCGCGGAATCCGATCTCGTTGTCCGCTACCAGGGCGGGAACAACGCCGGCCACACGGTGTGGGTCGGCGACCAGCGTTTCGCCTTCCATCTCATCCCGACGGGAATCCTGCGTGGCAAGCCGTGCGTGCTGGGCGCGGGCATGGTGATTGACCTGGGCGTGCTCTTCGAGGAGGAATCGGAGCTCGCCTCGCGCGGCGTGCCGGTGCAAGGCAAGCTCCGCATCAGCGAGAACGCTCACCTGATCCTGCCCTACCATAAGCTGATCGAGCAGGCGGAGGAAGAGCGCCGGGGGAGCCGCGCCATCGGCACCACCCGGCGCGGCATCGGGCCGGCCTATGAGGACAAAGTGGCGCGCCGGGGCATTCGCATGGGCGACTTGCGGGACCCAGAAGCGCTGGCCGAGAAGCTCAGCGATGTCGTCACCTACAAGAACCTGATTCTTCAGCGCGTCTACCGCTCGCCCCGGGTTGACCCGGACCGCATCTACAACGGTCTGCGCGTGATGTACGACCACTACCAGGACGCGATCTGTGACACCTCCCGGCTGGTGCAGGATGCCCTGGAGGAGGGCCAGCGCGTGCTCTTCGAAGGTGCGCATGGCTCCATGCTCGACATTGACTGGGGCACCTATCCCTATGTCACCAGCTCCAACCCGCTCTCGGGCGCGGTCTGCGCGGGCGCAGGGATCGGGCCCAAATGGCTGGGCCGGGTGGTGGGCGCGGCGAAGGCCTACACCACGCGGGTCGGGGCGGGCCCGTTCCCGACCGAGGTGTCGGAGGAGATCGCCAGCACCATGCGCGACCCAGGAGGGGAGTACGGGACAACCACTGGCCGCCAGCGGCGAATCGGCTGGTTCGACGCCATGGTGGTGGCGAAGTCGGCCCGGCTGAACGGCCTCCATGGGCTGGCCATCACGCACCTGGATGTGCTCGGGCAGTTCGCCGAGATCCCGGTGTGCGTGGGCTATGAGGTGGATGGCGAGCGGATCGCCGATCTGCCCAACGGCATCGAGGAGTTCAGCCGCTGCCGGCCGATCTATGAGACTGTGGCGGGCTGGCAGAGCGA
>Ga0315275_10006875_pt1 | contig 10940 bp, 6 predicted proteins | sample YL17G03_0_MG_FD_205557 | JGI IMG/M metagenome (GOLD analysis project Ga0315275, IMG submission 205557) | Sediment microbial communities from Yellowstone Lake, YNP, Wyoming, USA - YL17G03_0 | ecosystem: Environmental > Aquatic > Freshwater > Lake > Sediment | place: USA: Wyoming | collected...
TTTGATGAAGCAAACACAACTTGGCCAACACACTCAACCAGCCACCCGGCTGGGACACGAGAGTTGTGTCCGACTAAAACGGCCGGCTCTTTCACATGGACGCCTAAAAAAACTCGCTTGTTTTGGGTCTAGTCCCCCCCGCGGCTACTATATGGACTCTCTCCTTGAATACTATCATGCCAATAATATTTCCTTCCCAAAACAACTTACGGAAGACCAGTCGCTGCGCAAACTCTTCGCAAGGGATATTAAGTTTATGGATCCGAATCGTGTGGAGATCACCGCTTGGATATCCGATGAGGAACTCATTCGGGCGATTGTCAAAGGCCAAGAAATCGGTTCATTTGTCCAATATAGGATAGACCAGCTTGAGAGGCAACTAAGCAAGTACACCTACGAGAAACGCATCTATGGGTATATCGATAACAGGGGTTCCTACGACGAACAGACTTTCGCGCCTATCCTTGACTACATAAGAACCAAGCTTTCCAAAAGCGACTACTACATCTTCTTGGCTGCACTGATCCGCTCTCGCGAGCTAGGTCACACCGTCTTCATTACAAACGATGGAGACCTAGACCTGAAGAATGTTATAGTGACTTTCCCTGCCCCCTTGAGCAAAGTCACGGACACTAGGGCGAACAATATCTTAGATTGTAGCGCGCACACCTCACTGCTACACGAGGTCGTTGAAAGCACATCCGACATTACATTACACCTGCCCTCGTTCAAAAAGGGCGAATCCTTATCACTAAACATACGTACCAGAGAAAATGAGATCAACACGAACGAAGTCTTTAAATCATACGAAGGAGACAACCTCATCGACAAAGCTCGTGCGCTTCTGTGGTTCTGCTTTATACTCATCATCAGCCTAATTCCCGGAATCGCAGGATGCGCAATCAAGAAATGGGAAAAGGGGTCAGGAGCGAATGCGCGGGATAATTAAAGGTGTCCGGCGGGATAATTAAAGGTGTCCGCTGCATTTTCTGCGTCTCCCCTTTAATTTTCCTGTTTCTCTCCTATTGCAGCCTCAAAGAGCCTTCATCGACTATATCGCTCTATCGCCTGGAAAACAACCCCCCGCCGTAGCCGAATTTCAATACCCCGAGGCTCCTCGGCGGTCGCCGCGATCTCTGCGGTAAATCTTTTTGACTATTCTCTGTGCCTCTGCCTGCCCTGCGTAGCCCACTGGGCGAAGCGGGGTGCCCCTCTGTGGCTTTACTCTTCATACCTTTCTATCCTTGTGGCTAATCCAATAATCTGTGTCAATCTGCGCAAATCTGAGAAATCTGTGGTTAAAATTCACTTGACATACAACTCCGCACATAGTATAATATATATCTAACGAATAGAAGCTGAGTAGTAAATAGTCAATAGTAAATAGTAAATATCACAAGTCCGGAGGTTGAAATCATGACTACAGAAGCCAGAATCCTCGCAAACCGCCTAAACGCCCAAAAATCCACCGGCCCCCAAACTCCTCAAGGCAAGGCCGTCGTCTCCCAAAATGCCCTAAAGCACGGCCTGTCCGCCCGCCACGACGTAATCACCACCGAAAGCCAGGCCGATTTCGACCTCCACCGCGATGCCCTCCTCGCCGAACTCGCTCCCGTCGGCCCAATGGAATCTATCCTCGCAGACCGCATCGTAAGCCTCTCATGGCGCCTCAAACGCGCCGACGTAATCCAAAACCAGACAATCGACGCAATGAACGAAAAAAACACCACCGGCCCATTAGCCAACCTTGCCAAATCCTTTGGCCTAAAAGGTTTAGGCTTCCCACAAGACGAAACATCCGACTCACGCCCCTATCTAACCCTCGGCCGCATCGCCCTAACCCGGATTTTTCAAAGCCACAGAGAGCACAGAGGACACAGAGAGTTAAGTGTTTGTTATTAAAGAAGTTATGACATTCAATGTGATTTTACTGGTTTTCCTGCAAATTACAGCGTGTAAATTTCAGCTATGTACGTAATCTCTTAAACAGCAAGAAATTAAGTCGCATTTCTGCAAAACGCATGAAATATGCGGGTTAAAAGACTTCTCAAACGCAAGAGTCCTCGACCGCCTCCTGATGTACGAAAGAAGAATAGAGCACAGCCTATACAAAACAACCCTCGAACTCCAAAGACTCCGCCTCCTCCGAGACCTGCAACCTTAAGAACCAAATCTCGAACCCCAAGACCGCCGTCTATCCCCCGGCCCTGTGCCGGGGGTCAGCACAGAACCAAACAACGCCCCCGTGGCGGAAAGAATCGAGTATCAAGAATCCAGAATCGAGAATCAAGAATCCAGCATCGAGAATCCAGCATCGAGTATCAAGAATCCAGGATCGAGCATCCACCATCGAGTATCGAGTATCAAGAATCCAGCATCATTACGCAAAACAAACCCAATTTCAAAATAGGCAATATAAACATAAGTACAGCAAAAACAAAGGCTTATCCCAAAGAACAACGAACAATGAACAACGAACGTTATTCAAAACAAACCCAATCAAACCCAATCCCGGCGCGCCGGGAGGCCCCCGCAATACGCAAATACGCAATACGCCGCCAAGGCCCCTTGCGGGGCAATACGCGATACGCAATACGAAATACAAACCCAATTCCCCGATGGACACACTGACAAAATCAAGCTATAATGCACCCTGAGCTTATAACCGCATTCTTAAGCTGTCTAAAAGGAGCAAGATCATGTCGGCACACGCGAATCGCCGAGAGTTCTTGAAAAAATCCGTCGCTGCATCCGCCGGCGCGGCCTTGGGCTTGAGCTTTGAAGAAAAGGCCCTGCTCGCGCAGGCGACCCCGCGTAAATTCTCTGCCCGCGAAACGACCACCTCTACAACCGGGGCGAAAGCCGCAAGCGACGCATCAATTGGCGCGGGCCTTAACGACCTGCCGATGGGCAAGATCGGCAATATCAAGATAAGCAGAATGTTCACCGGCGGCAATCTCATCAGCGGATTCGCACACAGCAGGGACCTGATTTACGTATCTTCTCTCCTCACGAGCTACTTCACCGACGAGAAGGTGATCGAGACCTTCGAAATCTGCGAAGAGATGGGAATAAACACCGCCATTCTCAGGCTCGATGAGCACTGCATCAGAATCATCAATAAATACTGGAATGACCGCGGCGGCAAGCTGCAGTGGATCGCCCAGGTCAAAATGACCGCAGACGACCCAACCTCCGAGGCTAAAAGCGCCATCGACAACGGAGCCGTCGGAGTCTATGTGCACGGCGGAGTCGCCGACACATTCGTCGAAGCTGGCCGCGTTGACCTCCTGGCCAAAGCTGTAGAATTCATTAAGGAAAACGGGGCTATCGCAGGCATCGGCGGCCACAACGTCGAAGTCCCCATCGCCTGCGAAACAGCCGGCATAGACGTCGATTTCTATATGAAGACACTGCACAACAACAAGTACTGGTCCGCCGAAATACAGCCGGAGAACGACAACACCTGGTCCAAAGACCCCGAGAAAACAGTCGAGTTTATGAACAACGTCAAGAAGCCCTGGATAGCCTACAAGGTTATGGCCGCCGGCGCCATCCACCCAAAAGAAGCCTTCAAATACGCTTATGAGAACGGCGCCGATTTCGTATGCGCAGGAATGTTCGACTTCCAGGTCAGAGAGGACGTGATTATCGCAAAGGAAATACTGTCCGGCCGGTTGAACCGCCGCCGCCCCTGGTGCGCATAATCCGGGCTACATTGACGAATACGACTGCGTGGAGAACGAGAAGTGCGCAAAGAAATGTAGCTCCGCAAAATGTCCTCCGAAACATATTTTCGAGAAGACAAACAAGAAAAGGATAGCGATGAAATGTCTGGCAACTGATCCTTACTTCGAGGAACCATTCCGCCTTCCCCGGGCGGCGTTTTTGTGGCAAGAGCGACGACGCCGAGAAGAAAGATGAGCGACGTTACACACATCTTGAATGCAATTGAGCAGGGAGATGTTCGGGCTGTAGATGAATTGCTTCCGGCAGTCTATGATGAATTGCGTCGGCTGGCTGCCTGGAAGCTCTCCCGCGAGAAGCCTGGCCAGACGCTCCAGGCGACTGCCCTGGTGCATGAGGCGTATATTCGGCTGGTGGGGGAAGAAGCTCAGAATTGGAGAAGCCGCACGCATTTCTTCTCTGCGGCAGCTGAAGCGATGCGTCGTATTCTCGTTGATAATGCGCGCCGCAAGAAGAGTCTCAAGCGTGGAGGCAACTTGCAGCGAATAGAACTTGGGGACGCAACTGAAAGAAGCGATGAACAATTGCAGAGGGAAGACCTGCTGACCTTGGATGAAGCCATGCATAAGCTGGAGGCAAAGGATGCCATCAAAGCCGAATTAGTGAAACTGCGGTTCTTTGCGGGGCTTACAATCGAGCAGGCAGCGGAGGTTCTGGGGATTTCTCACGCAACGGCGGAGAGGTATTGGGATTACGCGCGCTCCTGGCTGCGTGTTGAGATTGCAGAGGATAGTAGGGCTGCCGAGACCGGCTGATATTTTTTCTCGAAAAATCGGTTTTTCTATGAGGGGATGCACTCCTGCTTTACGCACTAATAGTAGAGCCCAAGTAAAAAGGAGTAGTTTATGTGTGCCAACCATGACCAGAATGAAGAGCAGATTTATTACCAAGCCGTGTCGCTACCGCCGAAACAGCGAGCGACGTACCTCAAGCAGGCGTGCGGAGACGACCACAAGCTATTGCGACGTGTTGAGGCATTGTTAAAGGCCCATAGCATAGAAGATGACTTCCTCGAGGCCCCCGTTCTCGACCAGGACGTAACATTAGAGAACGCTCCTCTGATTGAAGGTCCAGGCACGAGGATTGGGCGGTATGAGCTGCTGGAGCTAATCGGGGAAGGCGGGATGGGCCTGGTTTATCTTGCCGAGCAGAAAGAGCCGGTCAAGCGCCGGGTCGCCTTGAAAATCATCAAGCCCGGTATGGATACCAGGCAGGTAATCGCCCGCTTCGAGGCCGAAAGACAAGCCCTGGCCGTGCTGGACCATCCGAACATTGCCCGTGTCTTCGACGCCGGCACAACGCAGGCCGGCAGACCCTACTTCGTGATGGAGCACGTCAAGGGCATGCCCATCACCACATATTGTGATAAGCACAAGCTCGATATAGAGCAAAGACTAAAACTCTTTAGACAGGTCTGCGAAGGCATCCACCACGCCCACCAGAAGGGTATTATCCACCGCGACATCAAGCCGTCGAATATCCTGGTTACCCTGCAGGACGACAAACCAGTGCCCAAAATCATCGATTTCGGGATAGCCAAGGCCGCAACGCAGCCATTGACGGACAAGACCTTCTTCACCTCCCAGGGCCAGTTATTGGGCACGCCACAGTATATGAGTCCTGAACAGGTGGACTTGGCCACGCAGGATATCGACACCCGCTCGGACATCTACTCTTTGGGGGTTGTGCTGTACGAGCTTTTGGCCGGCGTGCTGCCCTTCGAGGCGGAGCGATTCGAGCGTGCGGGCCTCTCGCAGATTCAGCATACGATTCGCGAGGTCGAGCCGGCCTCCCCGAGCATACGCCTGACCGCCCTCGGCGAAGACGCAAAAGCGATTGCGGCAAGTCGCGGCACGCAGGTCATCCCACTGGCCCGCCGTCTCCACAGAGAGCTTGAGTGGATTCCACTAAAGGCCATGCGTAAGGAGCGCGTTCGGCGTTATCGCTCGGCTTCTGAACTTGCGGATGACATCCAAAATTACCTAAACGGCAACCCTTTGATAGCCGGGCCGGAGACAGCCATCTATCGCGTCAAGAAATTCGTGCGAAGGCACGCCGGCTCAGTAGCAACCGTTGCCCTTGTAGCAGCGGCGATAATTCTGGGTTTGGTTATAAGTTCAGCGATGTATTTGCGGTCCGAAAAAGCGCTGCATAGGGAAGCGATTGCGAGGGGCCAAGCTGAACAGGCCGAAAAGGTCGCACAAGAACAAAAAAATATAGCTGAGACAAAATCCGAAGACCTCCGCCGGTCTCTCTACGTGAACAGCATTCAATTAGCTGATTCAAGCTACCGCGAGGGTAACATAAGCCGTGTGCGTGAGCTATTAAACTCCTGCCCCAACGACCTTCGCGGCTGGGAGTGGAACCGCCTTAATTATATCTCAGACCAATCCACGATGACGCTTCACGGGCACAGTGGTCGTGTCAATTCAATAGCACTTAACCCGGACGGCAAACGTATCGTTTCGGGAAGTGCAGATAATACAATCAAGGTATGGGATTTCACAACTGGCACCGAACTAATGACCATTCCCAGAACAGATGCAGATGAGGTTCCCTCTGTTGCATTCAGTCCGGATGGCAAGAAGATTGTCTCGGGCGAGGGAACGGGGGAGATTAAGGTCTGGGACGTGGAAAGCGGGAAGGAAACACTAAGTATCAACGGACACAGGACGTGGATATCTTCTATTGCATTCAGCCGTGATGGTAAGCAAATTGTGTCCGGAAGCTATGATGATACGGTCAAGGTCTGGGACGCAGCAACGGGGAATGAAGTGATGACCCTTCCGGGCCACGAAAGTGGAGTCGAAACTGTTGCATTCAGTCAGGACGGCAAAATAATTGTGTCAGTGGATAATTCGGGAAAGATGAGGGTCTGGGACGCTTTCAGTGGCAACAGGGTGATGACACTCGACGAACAATGGGTCTCTTCTATTTCGTTCAGTCAGGATGGTAAGTTCATGGTCTTGGGGGGTGACGAGATTAAAATATGGGATGTGAGAACATTTGCAAAGCTCTTGACCCTGCGAGGGCATGATGGCGCTTCTACCATGTCGGTTACGTTCAGTCCGGACAGTAAGTATATCATCTCAGGTAATATGGACAATACGATTAAGGTCTGGGATGCAACCAGCGGTAACGAATTAAGAACCCTACGCGGCCATGAGGGTTACGTCAGTTCTGTCGCATTTACTCCAGACGGCAAGCAAATCGTTTCAGGGAGTCACGATGGTACAATCAAGGTCTGGGATTTAAGTGTCGATCTTGAACTTACCAGGATTGTTGGGCATAGCGGTTTTGTTTATTCGATAGCATTTAGTTCGGATGGCAAACACATTGTCTCAAGTAGTAGGGATGGAAGCACAAAGGTCTGGGATATAGCAAGTGGCACCGAAGTAATGACACTATACGGCCATAAAAATAATAGGGTCTATTGCAGTACATTTAGCCCGGACGGCAAACGTATCGCATCCGGCAGTCGGGACAGAACGATCAAGGTCTGGGACACTGCAACGGGCGAGAATGTGCTGACCCTTCGCGGGCATGAGGGTTTTGTCACTTCTGTAGCATTCACCTCGGATGGTAAGCAAATCGTTTCGGGTAGTTGGGACGGAACAATCAAGGTGTGGGATGCCAAAACGGGAACTGAACTCCTGACCCTTCGTGGACTCAATATACCTATTAGGACCGTAGCATTCAGCTTAGATGGTACGCGGATAGTATCAGGTAGTAGGGATGGCGCAGTCAAGCTATGGGATGTGAAAAGCGGCGCAGAAGTGATGACTCTCCGGGGACATGAGAAATCAATCATGAGCGTTTCATTCAGTCCCGATGGCAAACGGATTGTTTCAGGAAGTTGGGATGGCACAATCAAGGTCTGGGACGCGGCAACAGGGCGCGAACTAATGACCCTTCGGGCGCATGGAGGCATTGTCGCCTCCGTGGCCTTCTGCTTGGATGGCAAGCGCATCGTCTCAGGCAGTATAGATAGAACTGCCAGGGTGTGGGATGTGACAACAGGTGCGGAATTACTGACCCTCCGCGCGCAGGATCAGGTCCTTTCGGTTGCATTCAGCCCTGATAGAAAAGCTATTGCTGCTGGGACCTGTGGCGGCAGTATCGTGCTCTGGGAATCTGCCGCTCCTCCTGGCGGGTATGACCCACGGGAAAATAGCGAAGCCGCGAGGGTACTTGTAGATGAGCTTTATCAGAAATCTGGTTACTATTATGAAGTTACAGACAAACTTGGGACCGATAAGACCCTTGATGAGCCGATACGAAAGCTGGCCTTGCAGATTGCCAATTCCCGTAAGTGGGAGGATGCTGTAAAGCTCAACAAAGAAAGCTGGGAGGTAGTTAGCTTACCTGACCAGGGGACCGATGCATATCGCTTGGCGTTAGAAAATTCCGAAAAGGCAAACCGCTTAGAACCAAATGACCCAGATATTCTCAAAACGCTCGGCGCGGCACAGTATCGGTTAGGTATGTATGAAGATACCCTTATGACACTGACAAAAACTGACAAAATACGGACTGACACTGACGAAAAACCTGAGCCGGCCAATATAGCGTTTACGGCAATGGCCTTGCATAAGGTTGGCCGGACTGAAGAGGCAAAAGTAGCTCTCGACCGACTTCGGACTTTATTGAAGGATGAGCAGTTCGCACAAGATGAGCAAGCAAAGGCCTTATTGGCCGAAGCAGAAAAACTCATTGAAGGCGAAAAACAGTAGAAGTCTTATGCAAAGATAGAGAGACTCGGACGGCGGAATGTCTCCGACTGATTAGAGCAACTGTTCTTTCTTCAGAATCTTTTGACGTATTCGAGGAACTCTTTCGCTGTTCTGTCCAGGTTTTCTATTTCGCCGCCGCTGCTTGTGAGAATGCCATCGCCGCACAAATCACAATTTGAGGATACTTGCGCATCTTGAGCTCCCTTCAGTCAAAGAACTCGTCAAGTTCAAAGGCCGAACCCGACGAGCTACTCTTCTTTTTTCTTGCCCGGTATAAGGCCCTTGATGCCGTCGCCGATTCCCTTGCGAACGTCTCCCGCCCCTTCAAGTATCTTCTTGCCGGGGTCTCCGGCGCCTTCGAGCACTTTTTTCATAACGTCGGTTCCCTCTTTGATAATTTCCATACCGGCCTCAAGCGTCTTGCCCAACGCGCCCGACAGCCCCTTTATCACATCGTCCGGCAGTATCCCGGCGCCCTGCTCGGCTATGCCGCGCGCAATGACCGACAGTATCTTGCCGATCAAGCCGGCAGTGTTCAGCTTGTTGTCGCTCCCCAAGTTGGTCATTCTGATAGTCGCAAGTTTCAGCGGAATCGTATCCATTCTTCCGGGAACAGGCAATAGCTTCACTTTCACCGTAGTATTGCTGATTACAAGCTCATCTATATGCAGCTTCTTGCCTTCCGCAGCAGCCTCGCCTTCCGGGCCCTTGGGTATCGCCTTGACCACGTCCTGAATGTTGTTGCGCAGACCTTTCTGCTCAAGCACAACTTCCGCCCCATCGAGCGTAATCTGGTTTATCTTGACCATATCGCTCATCAGAGACCGCATATCAACCTCAACCGACCCGCTCTTCAATTCGAGCAATTCCTTATGCTCATAACCCGCCGGATTCTCGACCGTAAGATTATGCAGGGCAAGCGTGCCGCCCATAATTGACACGTCAACGTCTTCCACTTTGACGCCCACCTGCAGCGTCTTGGTTCCCGCCTTCTCTATCCCAAATTTCACGGCCCGCCCCCCAAAACGGTCAACCGCCAAAACTATGGCGACCGCCGCAATAATTATCACCAACGGAAAGGTTATCAGCAGTCTTCGCACTATCTTCATTTCTGTTCTCCTTAAGGCACTCTAACAAAACCCAATTTGTCATTCCCAGCGCAGCCTTTGTCATTCCCAGCGCAGCCTTTGTCATTCCGAGCGCAGCCGAGGAATCTATTCAAATAGCCCAGCGAAGCGGTGCCTCATTTTGAGGTCAGGTTTTGTTACAGCCTCTAATACGTTTTCCTGCCGGAGCAAGAATCCGGCCTAAACGCTCTCGCGGACGATCTTCGCTCCGAGCGGATTCAATCTTTCTTCTATTCTCTCGTACCCACGGTCAATGTGATAGACCCTGTTTATCGTTGTCGTTCCCTCGGCGGCCAGCCCCGCCAGAACCAGCGCGGCCGACGCACGCAGGTCCGAAGCCATCACCGGCGCGGCGATCAGCTTCTTTACCCCCGCCACAATCACAACCGGCCCTTCCTTGCGAAGATCCGCCGCCATTCGATTCAGCTCGGCGACGTGCATATATCTGTCGGGAAAGACCTTCTCGATAATGACGCTGTTGCCGTCCGCCAGCGATAGAAGCGCCATAAACTGCGCCTGCAAATCCGTGGGGAAGCCCGGGTACGGCTGCGTCGTAATATCAGCCGGCTTGACCGAGCCGTCCGCCGCAACCGTGCACCCGCACCCGTCCGCCTCCACCGTCACGCCTATACTCCGCAGCTTGTGCACCACCGCCATCATATCGTCGAGCCGGCAGTTCCGCACCTGCACCTCGCTCGAAGTTATCGCCGCGGCCGCCATAAACGTCCCCGCCTCGATTCGGTCCGCAATAACCTCGTATTCAACGCCCTCCAGCTCTTTTACTCCTTCAATAGTCAGGCGCGGCGAGCCTATCCCGCTGATTTTCGCGCCCATCTTGTTCAGGCAATTCGCCAAGTCCGCTACCTCCGGCTCACACGCCGCCGATTCTATAACGGTGCGGCCTCTGGCCAACGTCGCCGCCGTAAGGATATTTGCGGTGCCCAGGACGGTCGAGCCGAAAGGCCCCCCCATAAACACCTCTGCGCCCCTCAATCCCTTCGGCGCCTCCGCAACTATGTAGCCGCCCTCTAGATGTATCTCCGCGCCAAGCGCCTCCAGCCCGCGCAGATGAAGATTCACCGGCCTGTCGCCTATCGCGCAGCCCCCGGGCATAGACACCCGCGCCCTGCCGCACCGCGCAAGCAGCGGCCCGAGTATGCAAATGCTCGCCCGCATCTTCCGCACAATCTCATAATCACCAACAGGATTATCTATCACCGTCGAATCCATGCACAAATCGCCGTTCGCACTCCTCGTCAGTTTGCACCCCAACTGCCCCAGCAGCTCACTGCACACCGTGATATCCGAAAGATGCGGCACTGATTTGAGGGTT
>Ga0315275_10006878_pt1 | contig 10939 bp, 9 predicted proteins | sample YL17G03_0_MG_FD_205557 | JGI IMG/M metagenome (GOLD analysis project Ga0315275, IMG submission 205557) | Sediment microbial communities from Yellowstone Lake, YNP, Wyoming, USA - YL17G03_0 | ecosystem: Environmental > Aquatic > Freshwater > Lake > Sediment | place: USA: Wyoming | collected...
CGAAGCGGAGCGCTGGGTCTGTGACGGCCCTCCGCCCCCCGTCAGTCGTTTTTCCGCTGGGCGGTCCCTCTGAGTCTTGCCTCACAGAACCTGTGAAAAAGCCGAAGCGCGCGGTCGGCCGTGCGGAAGGTCGGTATCTCGTAGGCCTTGAGCAATCTCGCCATCTCGTCGTATATGGGGCCCGCGTCCACGACGGCGGCCCACGCCTTGTTCGTCGAATCCTTGATCCTTCGCATCCGGGCGACGATCCCCGTCTCCGAGTAGATGTCCTCGGGATGGTCTTTGGACGGAACGAGCGTATTGAGAGCCGGTGTCATCGGAACGCAACCCACCATCCCCACGTCGACGTTTTCGTCCTCCATCATCGCCCGTATGATGGCTTCGTATCCGGCGTCCGTCGCCATCGGCGTGAGATCGAGGGGGTTGTGAACGTCGACTATGTTGTCTATACGGACCATTTTGAACGCTTCCTTGAGTCTTTCGTCCGTCCGGGGGGAAAACTTCTCAAGACGGAACCGGCCGATGTTGTCCGCCATGGCCACCGATTCGAACCCGGCGTTCGACATTGCCCCCAGCCGCCAGCCGGCGACTTGCTTGTCCCTCAGGCACGCAAAGAGCATGACGAGATCTTCGTAATCGGCGATCGTGTCGGCGACGATGACGCCGGTGTTCCTGCATAGTTCCCGCGTCACCGCGTAGTCGCCGGCGATGGAGGCGGTGTGGCTCGCCGAGGCCTTGGCGCCCGCGGACGTCCGCCCCGCCTTGTAGAGGATCACCGTCTTCCCCTTCGCGACGATCTCCTTCGCGGCCTTCAAGAAATGGAGCCCGTCGAGCGTCTTGAAGCCCTCGACGTAGACGGCGAAAATCTCGACCGCGGGATCGTCCTTGAGATACGCCAGATAGTCACCGACGGTGAGGTCCATCTGGTTGCCGAAAGAAATCGTGTACAGGGGATTCACGCAGGAGACCTTGTTGTTTTTCGAAATGGAAAAGGCGCCGCTCTGGCTGATGACGGCCAGCGGCGATGGCTTCTTTTCCGGTAGAGCGATCTTGTACGGGGGGATGAACATCGTGTCGTAATGGCCGGGGAGCGACCGAATTCCGAGGGAGTTTCCTCCGTTGATCACCGGTCCCCCCCAGTTCTCGCCGCGCGAGGCGCGCAGAGCCGCGTGCATACGACCGACAAAATCCTCCGTTCCGATTTTCTCCTCCAGACCTCCGGGGATCACGATCACGCTCTCGGCCTTTTGCGTATTCGCGATCTCGGTTACGGCGGTGGAGGCCTGCCGCGCGTCGACGCTCAGCACGAAGAGATCGACCTTTTCGGGGAGCGCGGCGATGTCGGCGTAGCAACGGCATCCTTCGATGGTGTCGAGCCCCGGTTTGACGACGCAGATCTTGTCCTTGTGGAACCCCTCGCGAATGAGGTTATTGAGGATCACATGGCCGGGGTTCATCTTCTCCGACACTCCCATGACCGCGACGGATCGCGGAGTGAGCAGGAATTCGAGCTTCTGTATCGGGCGGGGCGGTGGGAGCGCCGGCGCCCCCTTCGAGAGCTTCACCACCACGTCGAGGGCGACGAGATCACCATCCGACACGATGAGCGGGTTGATTTCGAACTCGGAGATCGCGCCGGGACAAAACTCGCGCGCGAACGCGAGCGTTCTCTGCACGGTCTCTTCGATGCGCTCGCGCGGGATCCGGGGTTTCTGACCCCTGAGACCGCCGGAGATAAGGGGCATGATGGCGACCCGGTCGAGCACGCTTCGGATACCCCCCGCGGGAGGGACTTCGGAGGACAAGATACCCAGGTCACGGCCGGTCTTGAAGCTATCTGCCAGGAACTCGGTGTAGATTCCGCCCGCGCCGAAGACGACGACGGGACCGAAGTCAGGTGTCCACCGCAAGCCCAGGAGAAGCTCGCTCCCGAGAGAACGGTCGTACGATAGGAACTGGTGTATCGTGTACCCCTCGACCGCGCGGTTCTTGAACTTGTTTTCCATATCGGCGATCGCGGCGCGGATCGGATCCGGACGCTTTTCGACAAAGGCGACGCCCCCGACATCGCTCTTGTGGAGAATTTCGGGGGAGATCACCTTGACGACGACGCGGTCGCCGCCGAACTTCGCGAGGTCAACGGTCGAAACGTCCGAAGGATGATGAATGAAAACGTGCGCCGGCACCTTGAAGCCGAGAGCTTCGAGAAGGGCGATGCCCTCCGTTTCGAGCAGGACGTCGCGGCCTTTTTGTCTGGCTGATTCGATGATTCGTTGGATATCGCTGGTTTTCATGATGGTTGGAATGTCCCCTGATTCTCTGTTGTTAGTGTAGTGGGCGTGGCGGGCGGTCCCGAACCCTTCGCGGGAGCGAGCGAGGATCACCCGCTGTGGGTCCTGTCGTCGATTACCCCGCCCGTGCTCGCAGGCTGCGCGCGGCGCGCGGGCCCCATCGACGCCACCCGCAGCGGGAAGCCGAGCGAAGCGGAGCGCTGGGTTCGGGACCGCCCACCACGCGATCCCGCGCGACCCTATGCGTGCCGCTCCTTCGTGAACACCTCGCGTCCCGCGCGAAACGCCTTCAGGTTCACCGCGACGACCTGCTCTCCCTTTTTCTTGAAAGTCCCCTCGATGTAGTGCTCCATCGTATCGACTTTGACCGGCAGAAGGTGCGACGCGGCGCCCACCATGACCATGTTGGCCGCCCGCGCCGAGCCCGCCACCTTGGCAATGTGGTCGCTGTCGACAAGAATCGAACCGGGGACGTTTCGTATCTTGGCGAGAAGCTCTTCGAGATTCGGGTAATCCGGGATGTTGACCACGGGCGTCGTCGAGGTGATCAAAGCCCCATCGGGACGGAGGAAGGAGAGATACCGCAAACTCTCGAGCGGCTCCATGCTCAGAATCATCGCCGCGCTCCCCTTGGGGATTAGATCGCTCGCGATGGGTTTATCCGACAAACGGAGATTCGCGAGAACCGCGCCGCCCCTCTGGGCCATCCCGTGAACCTCGGATTGCTTGACGAAGAGTCCTTCCTTCATCGCTCCGGACGCGATGATGGAGGAAAGCGAGAGCACCCCCTGGCCGCCCACACCGGCGAGAACGATGTCGAACTTCATCCCTGCACCTTGCCTTCTTTTTTCTTTTTACGCGCCTCTTCGAGACACGTCCGCACGGCGACGATCACCGAGAGCCCCTTGTGCTCGATCTCCCGGCGGATGATCTGGGTGTTCTCCTCGGCCTTCTTTGGATGCGCGTCGATGATGTGGAAGTGATCGGGGTCGAGCCCCAACCCGAGAATCAGCGTCTGGAGACGCGAGCTAGGGAGCACCGTAGGTTGCGTCCCCGTCATGGCCACCGTTTCGTTGTCGAGAATGATGAGCGTCATATTCGCGTTCGCCGAGACGGCGTCCATGAGCGGCGTCACTCCCGAATGCAAAAACGTGCTGTCGCCGATTACCGCGACCACCGGGTAGAAACCGGCTTCGGCCGCCCCCTTGGCCATCCCCACCGAGGCCCCCATACAGACGCACGACTCGATCGCCGAATACGGTGGGAGCGCGCCGAGCGTGTAACACCCGATGTCGGATGTGACGATCTTGTCGGTGAAACCGGCGAGGGCCTTCTTGATCGCCCCGTACGCGTCCCCATGGGGGCACCCCTGGCAAAGCTGCGGCGGACGTCCAGGGAGCGTGAGCCCGGCGACGGTTATGCCTTCACGCGACTCGAGCCCCAGCGCTTTACGGACGATATCGGGGTTGAGCTCGCCGTCGACCGGGACGTGCCGGTCCACCTTGCCGAGAATCTCGACCGGAAGCGGCATGATCCCGCGGAGCGTCCTCTCGAGATACGGATAACCCTCCTCGAGGATGAGCACTCGATCGGAGGCGTCGACGAGGGCCCGGATTTTCTTGACGGGGAGCGGATAGGCGCCGATGTGGAGGTGCGACGGTTTCTCGGCGAGATCCTCGAGCGCCTCCATGTAGTAGTTTCTGGCGATCCCCGTAGTGATCACGCCGAGACGGCTCCGTCCTTTGGCGAGCGTGAGAACGTTGTGCGGGGAGTTCTCGCTGTACTCGAGCATACTGCCCTGGCGGTCGAGGAGCGCGCGCCACTGGCGTCTTGCGTTGGAGGGGAGGAGGATCCACGACGACGGCACCGGGACCTTCGATATCGGGTTCTCCGGTCTTCCCTCACCCGTCTCGACGACGGCGCGGCTGTGCGCGAGCCGCGTCACCATGCGGACGACGACGGGGATATCGAAGCGCTCGGAGATATCGAAGGCCTCCATCGTCATGTGGTAGGCCTCCTGCTGGTTGGCCGGCTCGAGACACATCACCCGGGCGAAGTCCACGAAGTATCGTGTGTCCTGCTCGTTCTGCGAACTGTGCATTCCGGGGTCGTCCGCGACGGCGAGGACCACGCCGCCGTGTATCGATACGATGGCGGAATTGATGAACGGATCGGCGGCGACGTTCAACCCGACGTGTTTCATCGCGACGAGCGCGCGTCTACCGGCGAAAGACACCCCCAAGGCCCCCTCCAGCGCCGTTTTCTCGTTCGCGCACCACGAAGCGTGGGGTTTCCCGTGGAGGTCCTTGTACCGCAGAATGTACTCGAGAATCTCCGTTGCCGGAGTACCCGGATAGGCGTACGCGGCGGTGATCCCGGCGTGGATCGCGCCGAGTGCGACCGCCTCGTCGCCGAGCAATACCTCTTGGGCGAGAACCTGTTGTGCCATTCGTTGTCTCCTGTTCTTCCCGGTCCGCTGAATGAACTCAATCCTTCGGGGCGGGCGCGGTTTTCCGCGCCGCAGCGAGGCGTTTTTCGATCCATCGCAGCCACTCGTCGATTCCTTGTCCCGTCGTGCAAGACACCTCGATGATGTCAACCCCGGGATGGACGCGTTTGGCGTTGTCGCGGGCGCGCGACATATCAAAAGAAACGTAGGGCAGAAGATCGGTCTTGTTGATCACGACGAGGGCGGACCTGACGAAGGTGGCGGGGTACTTGAGCGGTTTATCGTCTCCCTCGGCCACGCTCAGAACGACGATTTTGCACGCCTCGCCGAGGTCGAAGCTCGCGGGGCAAACGAGATTTCCGATATTTTCGATAAAAAGAACGTCGACGTCTTCCGCGCCCAGGGAGGAGAGGCCCCGCTCGACCATCTGCGCGTCGAGATGGCAGGATCCACCGGTCGTGATCTGTTTGACGGGAAAGCCGAAGGGTTCGAGCCTTTTCGCGTCGTTATCCGTCTCGATATCGCCCGTGAGCACTGCGGTCTTCCTGCCGGCGGGAAAGCGGCGGAGCGTCTGCTCGAGGAGCGACGTCTTACCCGCGCCGGGGGAGCTGATCAGATTGAGGGTCAGCACGTTTCGCGCGCGGAAGCGGGCCCTCAGCTCCTCGGCGATCCGGTCGTTCTCTCTGAGTACTTTGCGTTTCACCGACACGCGGCTCATGCGTCTTCCACCTCCAAATACGCGATCTCCATTTCGTCCCCCGAGACGAGCTGGGTTTGAAACTCCCCGCATTCGGGGCAGGCGACCTCGTATTCTACCACATCGAACTCGCGGTTACACTTGGGGCAGCGGTGCCGGCGCGGCGTCCGTTCTATCTCGAGACCGAGACCCTCGAGCTCCGTATCTTTGACCAGGCAGTGGAGACAAAACTCGAGCGAATCGGGGTTCACCCCGGAGATCTCACCGATCCGGAGCCCCAGGGCGAGAAGACGGATGCCCGGCCTTTTCGCGGTCTCGGCCAGCACGGTGTCGAGGATCGAGCTTGCGATTCCCATCTCGTGCATGTCAGCCCACCATTTCCTCGACCCTTCTGGCCACTTCGGGTATCGCGCGTTCCACGGCGGGGGTCATTTCGCCACCGAGCGTCAGGCAATCCGATACCTCGACCGCGATGATCAGGACGTCCTGGGCGACGGGGAGGTCGAGCTTTTTCCCAAGGGCGAGGGTTTCGAAAAGGCCGATGTAGTGGCCGGACGGGCCCGGGGAGTACGTGATGTCCTCTTCCCGGAGAACATAGATCGTCCCCGGCGGGGCGGAGCCCGTTTGCACCGCGTCGATCACGATGACGCGGGGGACCCCCACGAGGTGGTCCAAAAGACGCAGGCCGGACTCCATGCTGGAGACGACGTCGACCGAGGCAGGGAGGCGTCCGCGTAGCGTTTCCGCTACGCGGAGCCCCATCGCGTCATCGGCTAGAATGTCGTTTCCGAGACAGAGGAGGCGAGTGCTGAAATCACTCTTTGTGGATTCTTCCATCGGAATCCCGCCGTAGCGTCGCTGTGGTGTTGCCCTCGAGATCCCGGACCCTGACGATGAGCGGCATGCTCCCGGGGAGCGAGTGTGTCGCGCACCCGTGACACGGGTCGTAGGCGCGGAAGGCCATCTCGACTTCGTTGAGAATCCCATCCGTCACGACGCCTTTCGAGATAAGCCCCTTGGCCGCTTTCTCGACGCTCATTGCCGTCCGCGCCGAGTTGTTCTGGGTCGCCACGATGAGGTTCGCCATCGTGATCACGCCTCTCTCATCGGTCTTATAGTGATGGACGAGGGTGCCGCGCGGCGCTTCGACCACGCCCACACCTTCCTTCGGGGTCTCGGTCGGGAGCCTCCGTATATTGTCGCTCGTGAGCTCGGGGTCGTTTGCAAGCTGCTGGAACCGCTCCGCCGCGAAGATGAGCTCGATCACCCGAGCCCAGTGGTTCGCCAACGTGTGATGGACCGGTTTGCCGCCGAGCGCGTCGAAGTAATTCTGGTACAGCTCGTTGGCAAGCGGGGTGGCCATCCCGTCCGCGGCGTTCAGCCGGGCGAGCGGCGCCACGCAGAACACTCCGCTGCCTGGGCCGTCGTTGAAGCCGTTCCACCCGACGTTCTTGAGGTAGCAGAACTTCACGTAGCTCCACGGCTCGACGTGTTCCGCGATGTGCTCGAGGTACTTCTGGGTCGGGAACTTCGCGTATTCCTTGCCTTCGGGCGTGACCACGCGGATCTCGCCGTCGTAGAAGTTGGGGTGGTTGTTCTTGTCCATTAGACCCATGTAGTAGGTCTTGTGGGTGAAGGCGTCGGAGACGATGAGATCGACGTATTCCTTGTTCTTGAGGACGACGTCCTCGAGGATCTTCATCGTGAACTTGCCGAACTCGACCGCCTCTTTGGCGACTTCCTGGAAATGCTTCTGTTCCTCCGGTTTGATCCGCCGCGCCACGCCGCCGGGGAGACCGAAGACGGGATGGATTACCTTGCCGCCGGTTGTGGTGATGATCTCGCGGAGGCGCCGCCGCATCGCGATCACTTTCTTGCCGGTCTCGACGCCGACCTTGCCGATGACGCCGAGGACGTTTCTCTCGGCCGCGGGCGCCGTCGGCCCCACGACGAAGTCCGGGCCGCCGAGGAAGTAGAAGTGAATCGCGTGGTCCTCGACCATGAAGATGTTGTAGATCATCTCGCGGATCTTCTTCGCCGGCTCCGTGGGCTCGACCTTGAAGAGGTCGTCCAGGGCTTTCGTCCCGGCCATATGGTGCGCCGTGGGACAGACGCCGCAAATCCGCGACGTGATCTGGGGCATATCCTCGGCGAGGCGGCCCTCGGCGAACTTCTCGAACCCGCGGAGCTCGGGGACCTGGAAGTACGCGCGATCGACGTCGCCCTGGTCGTTGAGAAAGATGTCGATCTTGCCGTGGCCCTCGAGCCGCGTGATCGGATCGATGGTGATCCTGCGGCGCATGTAGGAGGCGTCCGCTCTTGCGGCCCCCTTAGCGAGCGTTTCCTGTACCGCTTTGTTCTTGTTGTCGGACATGGCGAACCACCTTACCGTTTGAGTGTCATTTCTTCTCGCTGGAGACCGCGTCCATCTTTTTCCGGCGCAACATCGAGACGGGGAGGCTGTACCGGTAAAACGTCCCGATTGGATCCGGGATCGAGTCCAGGATCTTCACGATTTCGGCGTCGTCCCTGCTTCCCACGATCGAAGCCAGGGCGGAGAGGATCTTGCCGCCGTAGTCCCTGACCCGCCCCGGAGGCCCGAAGCAACCCGAGCACGGCATGTTGCCTTTGATGCAAAGAGCCTCGCACCCACCGCGGGTGGCCGGTCCCATACAGGGGATCCCCTGCGCGAGTAGGCATTTCTCCTCATCGATGAGGATCTCGTGCGGGCGTTTGAACTCCGTGATCGCCAGATCGTCGGGCTTCGTGTCGATGCGCGGGCATTCCTTGCAAAGCGCCGTGTCCGGCGAGAGCACCGTTCCCTTGGGGGGGAGCTTCCCGCTGAGCAGCGTCTGCAACGCCTGAAGCGTGAGCTTCGGCGTCGGGGCGCACCCCGGCATGTAGTAGTCGACGTCGATCACCTGGTCGAGCGCGCGGACCGTATTGAAGAAATCGGGAAGAGTCACGTGGCGACCATGGTCCTCGAGCTTGGGTTGCGGCTCGGTGCCCTGGGGGTTCACCGTGCTCGGCCCGTCGTGGAAGACAGTCTGGAAGATGCTCTTCCTGTCCCAGAGGTTCGCGAGCCCAGGGATCCCACCGAGATGCGAGCAGGCGCCGTATGCGATAACGAGCTGGGACTTGCGCCGCAACATCTCCACCATCTCCTCCTGCTCCGAATTTCGGATCGCCCCGTTGATAAAGCAGGCGAGGATCGACCCGTCGGCCATCGCCTCGACGTCCTTCCTTTTGAAGTCCATCGCCACGGGCCAGAAGACGATGTCGACGGCCGCGACGACGTCGAGAATGTTCTCGGCGAGGTCGACGACCGTTTCCTCACACCCGCCGCAGGATGCGCACCAATAGAAAGCGACTTTCGGCTTGCCGTTTGTCGTCATCTCGCAGTCACCTCTCTCGCGGAGACCTCATTGGGGATCTCCAGGTTGAGCGGCCCAAGCGCCCGCACTTTCGCCACCATGTCGTTCACGGCCGTCTTGAGGTGATCGGCCTCGGAAGCGGAAATCCACTCGAGGCGGAAACGGTCCTCCTCGATCCCCATTCCTATGAGAACCCGTTTGAGCAGGTGGAACCGCCGCAGGGCCTTGTAGTTGCCCTCCTGGTAGTGACAGTCGCCCGGGTGGCACCCGCCGATGAAGACCCCGTCCGCGCCCTTGGCGAACGCTTCGAACACGAACTGCGGATCGATCCGTCCCGAACACATCACGCGGACCACGCGCATGTTGGGAGCGTACTTGATCCGGGATGTCCCCGCGAGGTCCGCGGCGAGGTACGTGCACCAGTTGCAGAAGAAACACACGATCTTGGGCTCCCAGTTTTCCGCTGCGCCCTTCGGGTTTTTCTTTTCATCACTCATGAGCGAGCACCCCCAGGATTTCCTCGAAGATCTCTTCGTCTTCGAAGAGGTTTTGTTTGATCGATCCGGAAGGACACGCGGCCACACAGGTGCCGCAACCCTTGCAAAGCACCTCGTTGATTACCGCGACACCTTTCTTGTCGTCGCGCGAGATGGCCGAATACGGACACATCGAGAGGCAGGTCTTGCAGCCCGAACACTCCTCTTCAACGACGAAGGCCGTATTCGGTTCGAGCTCGATGTACCCCTTGTCGATCAGGGCAAGGGCCTCTCCCGCCGCCGCGCCCGCCTGGGCCACCGTGTCGGGGATGTCCCTTGGCGCCTGGCAGCACCCGGCGAGGTAGATCCCGTCGCTAAACGTGTTGACCGGTGCGAGCTTCGGGTGTCTTTCGAGGAAGAACCCCTCCGACGAGCAGGTGATGTTGAACATCCGGCGCACGTCCGACGCGTCGGCCTGCGCCTCGAGCCCGACGGCGAGGACCACCATGTCGACGGGGACCCTGCGGATCTTGTTGATCAGCGTGTCCTCCACCTGGAGCACCACCCGATCGCTCCCGTTGCCCTCGGGGAAGACGTCGGCGACCTTGCCGCGGATCATGTGGACGCCCTCTTCGGCCACCCTGTTGTAGAACTCTTCGAAGCCTTTGCCCGGGGTGCGCATGTCGATGTAGAAGTTGTACACTTCCGCGCCCGTCTTCTCCTTGAGCAGGTGGGCGAGCTTTAGTGAATACATGCAGCACACGCGCGAGCAATAACGGTTCGTATTCTCGTCGCGGCTCCCGATACAGTGGACGATCCCCACCGTTTGAGGTTTCTTGCCGTTCCGGAGGATGACGTCGCCGCCCGTGGGTCCGGAGGCGTTGACGAGTCGCTCCACCTCGAGGGCGGTGTACACGTTCGGGTACGTCCCATAGCCGTAGTAGGGGAGTCGCTTCGCGTCGAAGATCTGGAAACCCGTCGCGAGCACGATGGCTCCGACTTTGATCTTCTCGAACTTGTCCTCCATCTTGAGGTTGATCGCATGGCGGTCGCCGCAAGCCTCGACGCAGGTCTTCTTGCATTTGCCGCTCTTGAATTCGATGCAGGTCTCGGGGTCTATGACCACGATCTGGGGAACGGCCTGCGGGAACGGCATGTAGACCGGTTTCCTCTTGCTCAGACCCTCGTCGAACTCGCTGGCGAACTTCGGTTCCTTGAACACGCAAGCATCGACACAGTCCATGCACCCGACGCAGAGATCTTCGTCGATGTAACGGGCCTTGCGCCGGACCGTCACGTCGAAATTGCCGACGTACCCTTCGACCGCCGAGACCTCGGAGAGGGTCCACATCGTAATGTTGGGGTGGGCCCTCACGCTCGTCATCTTCGGCGTCAGAATGCACGCCGCGCAGTCGAGCGTGGGGAAGGTCTTGTCGAACTGGGCCATGTGCCCGCCGATCGTCGGCTCCCTCTCGACGAGGTACACGTTCTTGCCCGAGTTGGCGAGCGTCAGGGCCGCGTGGATTCCGGCGATACCGCCGCCGACGACGAGGACGTTCGCATCGATTGCGACCTTCCTCCGTTCGAGCGGTTTGTGGAAATGAACCCGGCGGACGGCGGCCCGTACGAGGTCCATCGCTTTCACCGTGGCC
>Ga0315275_10006880_pt1 | contig 10938 bp, 8 predicted proteins | sample YL17G03_0_MG_FD_205557 | JGI IMG/M metagenome (GOLD analysis project Ga0315275, IMG submission 205557) | Sediment microbial communities from Yellowstone Lake, YNP, Wyoming, USA - YL17G03_0 | ecosystem: Environmental > Aquatic > Freshwater > Lake > Sediment | place: USA: Wyoming | collected...
AAACTCCTCAGCCGTGGGGTAACAATCTGGATGATCGTGCTCGACATTCGTGACCACGGCCACCTTGGGATGCAGCCCCAGGAACATCCGGTCGTATTCATCCGCCTCGATCACAAAAACCTGCCCGCTCCCGGCGTGGGCGTTGCTGCCCATATTCAAAGCAACCCCACCTATAATGTAAGATGGATCCTGTTTCAAGACCGTCAGCATCCAGGCCACCATTGCCGTGGTGGTGGTCTTGCCGTGCGTGCCGGCGATGGCAATCCCGAACTGGTTTTCCATCAGCTTCCCCAGAAAATCTGAGCGCTTCAAGACCGGAATCCCGGCTGCCAGCGCTGCCTGGACTTCTACGTTATCATCCCGGATAGCTGAAGACCGGATCACCAGCTCAGCGCCCAGAATATTCTCAGCGCGGTGACCCATGTAGACCCGGATGCCAGCCTCCTGCAGGCTGCGCGCCAGCGGCGAAAGCTGCTGGTCCGAACCACTCACCTGGCAGCCACTTTCCAGCAGCACGCGGGCGATCGCCGACAGGCCTGTGCCTCCGATCCCGATCAAATGAACCGCAGAGAATTTCTCAGAGAACATAAATTTCCTAGATGAACACCACAATCACAAAAACGAACGCCAACGCCACTGCCATGTAAAGCATATTTCCCTTCAGCCAGGCCGGTGCCAGCCAGGGATAAAGCCTGAAAGCAGGATCTGTAAAAGGATCGCCCAGGATAGGAGGTCGAATCTGGGTTGGAAAAGGATAACCGGCTTCTTTCATGTAGAACCACAATGCTCCCGCAACCAGGAAACCATTCAGCGCACCCAGAAAAAATCCCAAGAGAATATCCTGCAGGCGTTCACGGGCAAAGCGCTGCCCACCAAGCTTAGGCAGGCTGGGCGTCTGGTAACCGAAGAAAACCAGGACCGTCAAGACGCCCGCTCGCAGCCAAAAAAAGGCCGCCGTACCCGATGGGGTAAGGCTGTTCAACAACCCTGGGATGATCCCCTGTAATATATAAATGATAAAAACTGCCAGGACCACACTGAAAGTAACCAGCATCTCCTTGGCCCAGCCGCGTAGAGAGCCAATCACGGCGAAGATCGCTATCAGAAAGAAGAAGACAAATGACAATGTTGCCATAGACAGATCCTTTAGCGTGGTCCTGCTACCATATCGAACAAGATTCCGGCAATCGTCCGGGCTGCTTCAGGGCGAGCAAGCGCTGACATCGCCTGGCGCATCCCCTGCCGTCGGGACATATCAAACATCAAGGATTTTACAAGCGGGAAAAATTCAACAGGCAGATCGGCATCTTTCAGCATGACTGCTGCCCCGCGCTGCACCAGGTATTCTGCATTCACATGTTGGTACCGCCAGGCATAAGGATAAGGCACCAAAATGGCTGGAAGCCCAAATAAGGGAAGCTCACCCAGGCTCGAGGCGCCGGCGCGAGAAAGCGCCAGGTCCGCTGCAGACAGCGCTGCGCCCATTTCCTCATGCAGGTAAGCGAAGGCCCGGTAGCGCTTCATCTGCTCAGGCGATAGGCTCTGGCGCGCCTGCTCCACTTCCTGCCAGTCCAACTGCCCGCTGAGGTGGATCACCTGCATCTCCGCCAGGAGCTGCGGAAGGACAGCCAGAAAGGCTCGGTTGATGGATCGCGCCCCTTTACTGCCTCCCAGAACCAGGAACACGGGTAGCTCGGGGTCCAATTCAAAGGATTGGCAGGCTTCAGAACGCTCCATTCTCTTCAAACCCGCCCGAACCGGATATCCGGTTACTACCATCGTGGAACGCCGCGGGAGGTAGTTCTTCGAGTCTTCCACCGTCACTGCCACAACATCAGCAAGGCGCACCAATAGTTTCAAAGCCAGGCCGGGTTCGATATCTGGCACGTAAACCAGCTTGTGTGGGCGCGGCAGGCCTTTGAGCGGGAAGTGAGCGGCGAGTGCCATCGGAACGGCGACATAGCCGCCCGTAAAGAGCAGCACATCGGGACGGAACCGGCCCAAGATCCGGCGGGCAGCCCGAAAACCCTGCGCCAGTTTATTCAGGTTGCCCGGTAAAGCTCGCCCCCCCACGCCATGCACACCCGCAGCGGGGATTGCTTCAAAAGGCACACCTTCTCGTTTCACCAGGTCAACTTCCATACCTCTCTCACCACCGATCCAGATGTATTCGATGTACTGCGATGTACGGCGTTGGGTACAACGGCGTTGTAACCAACGCCATCGCCCATCGCCATCTCCCAAGACCGAAACCTCTGATCCAGGCGTGGAATTTCCCACAGCCCGTACCGCCGCTTCATCTCCGGTTGACAGAGCCTGAAGGACGGACAGAGCGGGATACACGCCGCCGCCTGTCCCTCCCGCGCAAATCAACAACCGCATTGAATGATCTCTCCTCTTCTCGTTTTTCAACCGACTGCCGGGCGATATTGGTGATAATCCCCACGGCAGACATCATCATCAACAGGCTTGAACCGCCAGCACTGATAAACGGCAGAGCATTACCCGCAAAGGGCATCAGGCCAACCATGACCGCCATGTTGATCGTCGCCTCGGTAGCTAACCAGAAGGCCAGCCCACCAGCCAGTAGTTTTCCCAAACGGTCAGGAGCATTCTTCGAGACCGTCAGGCTGCGCCATACCATGCCTACGTACAACAACACCAGGGCTGCCGCACCCACCACACCCGTCTCCTCTCCGACCACTGCGAAAATGCTGTCAGTATGGGGAAACGGCAAACCGGTCATCTTGGTCGTCGATTTACCGATACCCACCCCAAACCAACCTCCTTTGGCAAAAGCCTCCAAAGAACGCTTGACATGATCGGAGGATTGCAATAAATTTTTGAAACCGTTGATGAAATCATTAATCCGTTCCCGACCGGTCGGAAAGATCGGAAGAACATAGATCAGATAAACGATCCCCAGACCGATTAGAATGATAAAAAGGATCTGCTTCAATTCTCCGCCAGCCAGGAAAAACATCATCCCGCCCAAAATAAAAATCGTCATCACCGCGCTCAGATCGGGCTGCAGGAAGATCAACCCGCCCACGAACCCCAGGATGGTACCAAGCGGCAAAAGGCCAAAGGAGACCGCTTTCAACTGGTCTCTGCGATTATCCAGCCAGACCGCCAGGTAAAGGATCATCACCAATTTCGCCAGCTCAGACGGCTGGATGGAGCCTCCCACCAATCCGCGTGAAGCGCCCAGGCGTGTGTCCCCAATCACGAGTACAACCAGCAATGCGGCAATGGTGATTAACATCGCCACGATTACCAGGTGTTTCCAGAAGCGATAGTTGAACAAGGCCAGAACGACCGCCGAAATTGTTCCCAACACCAGCCAGATCAATTGGCGTTTGAACGTAAACATCGGGTCTCCGGTTGCCCGGTAGGCGAAATCCCAACTGGCAGAATAGACCATCACCAACCCATAGATGATCAGGGTGATGGTCAGCAGCAGCAAAGGCACATCCAGACCCAACTGCACCTGTCTGCGCCCGCCGTTGTACCCTCCGTCGTTGTACCCAACGCCATCCCCGGGTAGATGGATACCTAACTTTTCTACGAAATTGATCAAAGGTCGAGAACCCATTTCCGGTAAGCCTCCCCGCGCTCTTCAAAGTCGCGGAATTCATCGAAACTTGTTCCACCCGGTGAGAGCAAAACCACATCGCCAATTTCTACCTGGTCAGCCGCAGCTCTCACCGCTTCTTGTAATCGCTTGCACACCCGCAAGGTAAAAGGCCTGCCTCCCGATTTGAGAGGTCCCACCGCCTGGTGAATCTTCTCCGCTGCTTCACCGAACAACACCAGGTGATCCACGCGCTGCCTGACCAGCCTGGCGAAGTCTTCCCAGGGCAGGTCTTTATCCCGCCCGCCCGCCAGGAGCACAATCGGCCCGTCAAAGGAGCGCATGGCAGCCATGCTGCGCTCGGGGGCAGTGGCAATCGAGTCGTTGAACCAGTGGGCACCCTTCCAGGTGCGCACAAACTCCAGGCGGTGCGCCACCCCGGTAAAGCCCAGAATTCCCGCCCGCATCGCCTCGGTCGGAAGACCAGCCGCCGCTGAAATGGCGCACGCTGCCAGAACATTGAGCAGGTTGTGTTCGCCGCGCAGGTGAACTTCCGAGCAATGCACAACCCGCTCTTCTGCCTGCCCGTTCCATAAAGTCACCCAGTTTCGCTGGAGAAAAGCGCCCGGATAATCCTCCTGCCGGTCGAGACCGAAGGACCACACCCCCCCGTGCGCTCTGCCAGCCAACCCCCAGGCACCCGGATCCTGCCTGCCCAAGACAACCTGTCCCTGCTCATCCTGGTAATCCAGGATGTGCGCCTTAGCCCTCGCATAAACCTCCATCGTCCCATGCCGGTCAAGGTGGTTCGGGGTGATGTTCAACACCGCAGCCACCTGGGGTGAGCGGGTCATGATCTCTAGCTGAAAACTGGACAGCTCCAAAACGGCCAGGTCATCTGGCTTCATATCGTTCAGCGAGTTGATCAGCGGGTTTCCGATATTGCCCCCCACCCAAACCCGGGCTGGATAAGCCTTGCCAGCGGTCATTAGCGATGAGTACATCTGGGCAGCCTGTTGTTCGGCAGCCTGCTTTGCCATGCGTCCTACCAGGGTGGTAGTGGTAGTTTTCCCGGCTGACCCGGTGATGCCAATCACACGGCAGGGCGCGGCTTCCAAGAACATTTGCGAGTCGTTCGACACCGGAATACAGCGGGCGAAGGCCTCCTGCACCAAAGGTATATTGAGCGGCACACCACCCGAAAGGCATACACAATCGGCTCCGTCCAATAAGTTCAGCGGATGGCCTCCAACAATCCATTCCACGGGCAGGTCGGCTAACATTTCCTGAGCAGTTTGCAGCTGGATTGGCGGACGCTGGTCATTCATCACCACCACCGCGCCCCGTTCTGACAGGTAACGCGCCAGAGCAGTCCCCTGGCGGGCTGCACCGATCACAATCACTTTCTGGCCTTTCCAGCTCGATGTACTCATCGCTATCGTCCTCATCCTACGGCCAATGCCACGCCGATCATGGCGGCTAACAGCCCGATTAACCAAAAGCGTTGCACAATCTGCGTTTCGCTCAACCCCGACAACTCAAAATGGTAGTGCAGGGGTGCCATTTTGAAAATCCGCCTCCCTTTTGTGATCTTGAAGTAAGCAATCTGTACGATGTCACTGACCGTTTCACTGACCGGGATGATCGCAATCACAGGCAAGAGCAGCCACTGACCGGTCATCAGAGCCACCACCGCCAGGGTCGCACCCAGCGCCAGGGCTCCCGTGTCGCCCATGATCAATTCCGCCGGGTGTACGTTGAACCACAAGAACCCAAACAAAGCACCTACTACAGTAAAGCAGAAGCGGCCCAAAAAGAGCTGCCCCTGGAACAAGGCAATCGCCCCATAAGCGGCGAAAGCCGTTGCAGAAATCAGGCCTGCCAACCCATCCATGCCATCGGTGAAATTCACAGCATTCATCGAGCTTACGATAATGAAGGCTGCGATGGGGACATACCAGAAACCCAGGCTCAACTCCGCACCGGTAACCGGGATAATCATTTCTGGGGCATCCAGCACATAGCGCAGGCCGATGGCGATCACCACCGCCGCCGCCGCTTGCAGGATAAACTTTGTGCGGGCGCGCATGCCTTCGCCTTTTATACCGCGCAGTTTCTGCCAATCATCCGTCGCTCCCAACATTGCATAAATAACCATCGTCCCCAGCGGGAGCAGCACAGAGCGGCCAATCACCGACAGCCCCAACAACGAAACTGCATTCAGCAGCCCGGTTACCAAAAGAACTGGCAGGATGATCAGCACACCCCCCATCGTCGGCTTGCCCATTTTGGTCATGAAGCGGTCGCGCAGCTCTAAGCGGATCGTGTCCCCGAACTTCAGGTAGCGCAGCACGCGGATCAAAGGCTGCCCCCAAATCACGGTCAGCATGAAGCTGATGCCCGACAACGCCAGTGCAAAAGAATTTTCCATCGCCGATGTACCTATCGTCCTCGACCGGCTATCGCCGGAACTCCAATGCTGACACAATCTGATCCATCCGCATCCCATGCGAGCCCTTCACCAACACCACATCTCCCGCTTGCAACTGCTGCCTGAGCATTTCAATGGCCTGTTGGGTGTCCTCCAATTCGGTGATCACCGCAGCAGGCAAGCCAGCCCGGCAGGCCGCGGCGGCCACCATCCGTCCTCGCTCCCCAATCGTGATGAGCATATCCACCACCTCCGCCGCCCGGATGCCGACCATTTCATGACCCTGCCATTCGTATTGTCCCAATTCCAGCATGTCACCTAAAACAGCGATCTTGCGCCCATCCAGCTCGTGCAGAAGGTTGAGCGCGGCCAGCGTGGAATCGGGAGAGGCGTTATATGTATCATCCAGGATCAAAGCCCCATTTTCGGTGCGCACCGCCATCAACCGGAGCTGAGTGGTCCCAGAACGAAGCCCACTGACGATTTCCTGCCAGTTCAGCCCTTCCACCAGGCCAACTGCTGCCGCTCGCAGCGCCGTCTGCACGGAGTGCCGGCCGATCAATGGCACACGCAGGTGTAAAACTTCACCCTGGTAGTGCAGACGGAAACGGATGCCATCCAGGCCTAACCCTTCAACCTCGTCGGCCCACAGATCGGCTTCGGGATTCATTCCATAAAAAAGGACTTTGGCGTGCGTCAGTCCAGCCATATCCCTGACCAGAGGGTCATCGTAATTCAGCACCGCCACCCCATCCGGCGGGAGGGACTGCACCAATTCAGCTTTTCCACGCCCGATCTCTTCAATCGAACCTGCTCGTTCGGCATGCACCGTGCCGATGTTCGTTACCACACCCACATGCGGCAGGGATAGATCGCACAGGAAGGCAATTTCTCCCACCGCATAAAATCCCATTTCCAAAACCGCCCGTTCGTGTCCCTCACCCAGGCTCAGCAGGGTCAAGGGCAAGCCGATTTCGTTGTTCAGATTACCCACATTTTTTAAGGTGTGGTAGCGCTGGCTGAGTACCTCAGCAATCAGTTCCTTGGTGGTAGATTTGCCAACGCTGCCCGTAATTCCAATCACGCGCACATCCAACTTGCGCCGCCAGAAGCGGGCCACTTGTTGAAGAGCCTTGAGGCTGTCTTCCACCCGCAAGACAAGGGGGCCTTCAGCGGCGATGAGTACATCAGGCAAGCTGAAGACCCCGGCGCGCAGATCGATGACCGGGAACTGCTCGCCCAGATCTTTTTGCACCAGCGCAAAATCTGCGCCGCGCTTGAAAGCTTCCCCCACATAATCGTGACCATCGACGCGCTGGCCGGGCAGGGCAACGAACAAGGCTCCCGGAATGGCCTGCCGGGAGTCGATGCACGCCTCCGTAATAATTCGCGACGTACCCAATGTGCCCGATGTGCCCATCGGCGCCATCGGATCCGCCCCATCTGGGCGAACTTCAGTCGATGACGTTGAGTACAACGTACTCATCGACAGTGCCTCGAAGACGTCAGCCAGCGTTAACAAGGTTCCCTCTCGATATACTCATCGTCACTGTCCGTTCAAACTCGCACGCACATCATCCGGCATCAGGTTGGTCAGGCGTGCCACCTCTTTGTACACATCTCGAAAGACGGGAGCCGCGACCACCGAACCCCAGGGAGAAGAAGTCGGTTTTTCAAGCCACACATACACCAGGATCTTCGGGTCTTCAACCGGACCCCATCCTGCGAACGAGGCATTGGTCATGCTGCTGGTATAACCCTCGGGGGTGGCAATTTCAGCCGTGCCGGTTTTTCCTGCCACCCGGTAACCTGGAATGAGCGCATCGGACGCCTCTTCTTCCAGCGAGGTTGCCAACATATCCGTCAAATTATGGGCTGTCTCCGCTGAAATCGGCGTTCCAACAACCGAACGCGCTGGTGTGAACTGGCGGCCGTTATCCACCAGGGACTGCAAAATATGGGGCGAAACCATCTTGCCATCATTGGCCACGGCTGAGATTGCCATGAGCATCTGCACGGGTGTGACGGTAATACCCTGTCCAAACGAATTCGTACCCAGGTCAGACTCGTACCAATCGTTATCGCCGGGCAGCTTCAAGCGCCCAGGGGCCTCTCCGGCAATATCGATGCCAGTCATATGGCCAAGCCCGAAATTCTGCATGTACATATAAAATCGTTCGGTGCCCAGCTCTTTGGCCACATGCGTCAGACACACGTTCAAAGAGTGCTGCATACACCCTAACATGGTTTGCGGTCCCCAGGCGCCATAGTTCCAGTTGTGGATCCAGATCCCGCCGATCTCAATCTGGCCGGTGTCCACAAAGATCGTGTCAAGATCCACCGCTCCGGAATCCAGCCCGGCGGCCATGGTCAAGATCTTGAACACAGACCCAGGCTCGTAATCCACGCTGACAGCCCGGTTCAAAGGCGTGGAGCTGTTCAGAACATCCTTATATTCCCAAAACTTATTCAAATTGATCCGCGGGGTCGATGCCATCGCCAGGATTTCCCCATTTTCGGGGTTCATCACCACAATCGTACCCGCCTCCGAGCCGCTCGAAACCAACGCCTCGTCTAAGATGCGCTCGACCACGGCCTGCATTTCACGGTCAATGGTTAAAATCAGATCTACCCCATCCGCCACTTGAGGCAGTTGTCCGGCCTGGTAAGGGTCAACGCTCACCCAAAAGGTCTGGGGTTCGCCAGAAAGCAGCTCGTCCAATTTTTCCTCCACCCCGTAAATCCCAACGCCTTCCCAGTTGACAAATCCCAAAATTGGCGACGCCAGCTCTCCTTCGGGGTAAACGCGCTGCAAACGCGGCCGGTAGACCAGCCCCCTCAAACTTGGGGGGACTTCTTTCTTGTCCTGGCGATAGGGGGCATTTGCATAACGTAGAGCCCAATCGGAAAGCTGCTTTAATTCATCTTCGGAGACATAATCCGCCACAACGATATAGTTAGTGGTCGTGATCTCGACGCCGTTGGCAACCCGGTACACATGGTCATAATAACTCGAGGAATCATACCCGATATGGTTCGCCAATACTTTGCTCAGAGAGAAGGCGATGGTTTCGGGATTGCGAACCAGGTTTAAATCTACTGCCACTTCGTAAACCCGCCGGCTGCCTGCCAGCATATTTCCATAGCGATCGTAGATTGCCCCGCGCTGGGGGTAATACACATGCAGAGCTTTGGCATACAGCTTCCCAAACTTACGGAGCTCATCCGCCTCTGAGCCGAGTTGGATGCGGATAATCTGCGCAACGATTAAGCAAGCCACCACTGAAAAAAGCATTGCCAGGAGCTTGAACCGCCATCCGTTTTTGATGGACCCATCGCCGTTGTACCCTTCGCCATCGCCATTGGATTTCGATGTACTCATCACTTCACCTCCTGCGGCCAAACTGGCAGCCAACTTCGCGAGACCAGGTTCACCTGGTGCGCCAACCAATCAATCAGGGATTCTCGATAGGCCGGAGCCAGGACCGTTGTATTGACTGCCACCGGAGCAGGGGGCGGCGCCAGGCGCGCCAACTGCTTGCCCTGGTAACCGGGGACTTTGAAGTAGATCATTTCTTCAGGATTTGAAGGAACAAAACCCATTGGTTCAGCCTTTTCGCGCATCACCGTCGCCGACAGGTTAAAAGCCAACTGCCCCTGCAAGTCAGCGATCTGGATGCGCATCTCCTCAATTGGCACCACTTCGATCAAGGTAACTTCGTCCTGTGCTGCCAGATCCAGACGCTGTGAGCCATCCATGCGGATCTGCATATCCTGGATCTGGCGTCCCAAGGTTGCCGCCTGGGAGGTAACGCTCAAATAGATCCCGGCAACCAGTGCAACTGACACAACAACCAATAGGAACGCCACAATCACCTGAAGCTGCTTGCGCCAAGGAGTCTGTGAAAATGCTTGTGTAATTTGCTTAACCTGTTCCATACTTTTCCTCAAAAATTAGTTCCAAAATGCTCCATCCATCTGAAAATTTTCTACTCCCTTGTATTGCGATGTACGCCGTTGTACCCAACGACATCGCCTAACAGCCTTCCCTTTCTGTTCCTGCTAAGAATGTTTGCAAGTGTTGTGCCATCGTTGTACCCACGATGGACCTCGTTGTACTCAACGGCCTCGACCCGGAAGGGAAAGTTTCTCTGCCACTCGAAGCCGGGCGCTGCGCGCTCGCGGGTTTTGCTGAATTTCAACCTCCTCAGGTCTGACGGGATGGCGGGTGATCTCCCGCAGCGCAGCTTTGTGCCCGCAGGTACACACCGGCTGACGGGGCGGGCACAGGCAGTCCCGGCTTTCTCTGCGAACGAACTGTTTTACCAGCCGGTCCTCGAGCGAATGAAACGAGATAACGGCCAGCTGCCCACCCGGTGCAAGTGCATCAACCGCCTGCGGAAGAACCTTCTCTAACGACTCCAGCTCATGATTGACGGCAATCCGTAAAGCCTGGAAGGTGCGCGTCGCCGGGTGCATACCCCGCTTACCGCTCCTCGATGTACTGCGATGTACCCTATCGCCTATCGACATTGCCCGGGCCACCACCCGAGCCAATTCGCCTGTCGTCCAGATTGGCCGAGCTTGCACGATGACCCGCGCCACCTGATAAGCCCGCCGCTCTTCGCCATATTGGTACAGGATATCTGCCAGCTCACGCTCCGAGAGTGAATTCACCAGGTCGGCCGCTCCCACCGGGTTATCTGGATCAAACCGCATGTCGAGGGGCGCATCCTCTCGAAAGGAGAAACCCCGCTCCGGTGTGTCGAACTGCATGGAAGAGGCGCCCAGGTCAAGCAAGATACCCTGCACCTGGCTCCACCCCATCTGCTGCAGTTGTTCGTAAAGGGTTGCATAAGAAGCCTTGCGGATGATTACCCGCTCTCCAAAGCTGGCTAACCGGCTGCGAGCCAGCTCGAGCGCCTGGGGGTCC
>Ga0315275_10006882_pt1 | contig 10938 bp, 10 predicted proteins | sample YL17G03_0_MG_FD_205557 | JGI IMG/M metagenome (GOLD analysis project Ga0315275, IMG submission 205557) | Sediment microbial communities from Yellowstone Lake, YNP, Wyoming, USA - YL17G03_0 | ecosystem: Environmental > Aquatic > Freshwater > Lake > Sediment | place: USA: Wyoming | collected...
CTCGATCTGCAAATTATTGTTGATGAGACCCATCAGGATATCCGACAGGGTGTGGACGAACTGGTACTGGGTCGTCGTGGAAGCATATTCTGCGTGACCGATATAATCGAGACCACCCTGCTCAAGATAGGGTTCTTTTTTGAAGTAGGGTGAAGTGATACCCAGCTTTTCCGTCGGCTGTTCTTCATCGAATGGCAGCATCTCCGAAAAAGGGTGGATCTCGTGGATGAATACCCGTCCGCCCAGCTTCAACAATACCGCTGCCCGGGCAAAGAATTGCTGCAGGTCTGGCAGCCAGCCCAGACAGCCGGCGCTGATATACACCAGGTCGAAGCGTTGCTCATAAATGGGATCGATCTCGTAAACATCCGTGCGCACAAATTGACAATCGATCCTGTTGGCTGCAGCCCGCTGTCTGGCTTCCTGGATCGCCAGGTCGCAGATGTCAAAACCGACGCACTCTGCCGCTCCCAGGTTTTTCAGAGAGAGCAACTCGCTGCCATTGTTGCAGCACAGGTGAGCCACGTTCTTGCCCGTGAGTTCGATGCGTTCCAGCAGATCGACCTCGGTTGCATCCAGGTGCACATGCCCGGGTTGGGAAAACAACCGGTCGAGTTTAACGCTGGCTGCTCTCTGGTGCAGGGGCATGACCTCGTTCCAGGCTGCCCGGTTGGATTCGGTGATGCGCTTAAGGTCGGATTCCTTCATTTACGACATTTCCTTGAAATGATCATTTTCTCCCTCGGATCTATTAGCCTATATCTGTATGAGCGAGGCCTGCTTTGACTTCGTCTGCAAGACCCATGAATGGAACCTGTCGGTGCGTTATCACTCATATACCCTCGATGGTGTATTTCTATTCAAGCAGGGGTTGGCGCTTGGTTTCGTCGATCACATATTTCACGAACCGTAGCGTCGCCTCGAAATCCTCCTGGTCGGCCGGAGTCCGCACGGAAATCTCCGGATGCGTGCGCCCGCTCCAGGTGCGGTCGATCAACCCGATCCATACCGGGTCCAGGTTGGCTTTTGCCCATTCAGTGCCAGTGCGTTTCGAACCCGGGACCCCCGCCAGAAGATCATGCAGCATGCGGCAGTAACTCAGCACAATAAAGGTCTGGTAAAAACGGTTGTTGTACCGTTCGGGGTGATTCAGGATCTCCTGCCCCCAGTCCGTTATGACCTCCTGCATCTCCACCCGCAGCATTTCGACCGGGATGGGATCGACCATCTTCACCGGAGGGGGACCTGCCAGGATAACGCCCTGCTCACGCACGATCCATCGCACAACCAGCGTATTGCAATGCTCCGCTCTAATCAGGGTGCGACTGCCGTTGTCCAGGTACCAGAGTTTTTCTCCTGTTCGGGATGAATTCTTCAGGACTTCTTCTGGAAAATAAGACCCTTCCAGATGTTGTGCCCAGGGAGAAGCGAGGTTGTAGATCCTGCCGTGCATCTCCTGCAGCTGCTCCACTTCATCCCTGTTCAAATCCTCATGGATGGCGACGATGAAATCCACATCGCTGTGAAGGTCAAAATCCCCAACTGCAAATGAGCCCTGCAGGTAAGCACCCACCAGCTTGCCTTTCAGGATCGTGATCTCGCTCGAGACCAACGCCTGCAATACCTGGTTGAGTTCCGGGTAGGGAGTGGGTAGTTTATTTTTCATTTGTATTCATCTATTTAGGTTGATGCCTGTCCGAGCTTTTTTCTGCCTGTGCAGGTTAACCTGCGACCTCATTCAGGAATGCCTTGACTATTCGCTGGAACTCACCGGGATGGTCCATGTTGGGCAGGTGTGCGGCGTCTGCCATCCTCACACGCCGGGCGGATGGCAATTTCTCCAACATATAGTCCCCTGCCGCCAGGATATATGGCGTGTCATGCCCTCCCACGATGACCAGGACAGGCACATCCAATTCTGGCAACCGCTCCAATGTTGAAGTTTGGGTGTTGGGCACGCGTTTGCCCAGCCCCCGGGCTTGCAGGGATAAAGCCCTGCGATCCATGTCGTAAGCCAGTTTCCGCATGGGTTGGTTCACCTGTGCGGGGGTTCGATCCATGCCGTCGAACCAGATCTGTGTTTCGATCTCAGCCAGCAGGTCCAGGTTTCCAGCCTGGTAAGCTTTTTCAGCTTCTTCGAATTTGACAGGAGCCGGGACATCCAGATCCAGTCCCGATGGGCACGAATCGACCATGATCAATGCCCTCACCCTGGAGGGTTGTGTCAGCGCCAGATCCATAGCCAGGCTGCCGCCCATCGAACAGCCCATCACGATTAGCGGTTCGTTAACCTCCAGGTGGGCGAGCAATGCACGCAGGTCTTCCAGATGGTTGTATTCACCGTCGACAGGCTCGCTTTGCCCAAAACCGCGCAGATCATAACGCAGGACCCGATAATATTGTGAGAAATAAGCGAACTCATTGTTCCACTGCCGGCTGTCCGCCACGCCCGCGTGGATCATGACAAAGGGCATCCCCTTGCCTGCCATCTCGTAATAGATGCTGGCATGGTTGATCCTGGCCAGTCCAGATTTGATCTTTGATAAGGACATCCCGAACCTCTTATAATTTCAGGACTAAAAAATACATTATTTGAACTCACCGTTCCCCAATGGTCATCTATTGCACAGAACGCCATTCTATTATGAGTCAATTTGGCAAATACAAACCAGGCAATCTCATTTCGGAAGTGGCTGATTGATTTCGATCAGGTTTCCATCAGGGTCACGGAAGTGGGCTGTGCGGATGCCCCAATCTGTATGATCGGTTGCTTCGACAACGAGGTCAACACCTTTTGTTATCAACTGGTTACTGGCTGAATCCACGTTCTCAACAGCAAAAACGAGACAGGTTTTATCCTGACCATTGAGGTTGGCTGGATACTGAGAAGTTCCAACCGCTGCGCTCATCTCGTTCTTGTCAAACAGTGCAATGGTAACTGAGCCTGTGATAAAGTCTGCATAGGTGTCATCCTCAGTGCCGAATCCTGCCTGGAAACCCATAATATCCCGATAGAACAGAAAACATGCCTTGAAATTGGAAACCAAAAGTCGGGTGTATTCATATTTGTAACTCATAGAACCTTCCTTCTCAATTATCTGAGGGAAAACCGGCTCACAAGGTACTGGTCAGGTATTCTTCGCAGAACCTAAAAACCGAGGATGACCATTATTTAGCCAGTTTCATACCCAACTGGCGGGCTTTTTCAAGCAAGTCGGGGTGTTTTTGAGCATCGCCGATATCACTCAAACAGCCATGCACGATGCTGGCAATATCCGCCTGCAGGTAGCGCAGCATGCTCTCGAACGAATGGATGGCATTGATACCGCCTGAGCTGTACAGGTCATCATCCCCATAACTGAGCACTATCCCGACCGGTTTGCCCTTGAACAGGTCCTTCTTGAAATTCCAGACCGCATACCAGCGGTCGATGCAGGTCTTGAGCTGGGCACTGTAGGTGAACCAGTAGATCGGGCTTGCCAGCACCAGCGCATCGGCAGCCAGCATTTTGCGGTAGATCGCCTGCATGTCATCCTTGATCACGCACGCACCGGTCTCCAGGCAGAAATCACAGCCATCACACGGTCGGATGGACAGGTTTTGCAGCAGGATGGTCTCCACCTGCGCGCCTGCCTGGCGTGCCCCCTCCGCGACCATTTCAGCCAGCACATTGCTGTTGCCTTTTTCGCGCGGGCTGCCTTTAAAGATCAATATATTCCTGCTCATCTGCTGCTCCTCTCACCATTTGGTGAAGCAATTCATTTGATGCCGCATCGGTCAAGACATCAGGGAAGACCGCCGGGCTCATTGCATGCTGATTATATGTTCATTGTTCAGCCCCACCGGCAGACATGCTGGTTGCAGGCTCCACTTTTTCCAACTGGTCGTGGTCGGGCAATACCTTCTCCATGTCGCGCACCGCCGGGATGAGATAACCTGCCAGCAGGGTCAGGATGGTCAACAAACCAAAAATGATCATCATGACTGCCATGCCTGACCCGGATTCCTTGCCGACCATCCACCCGAAGAGCACCTGCATCCAGCCGGACGAGCGCATGCCGGGTTCCATAATACGGTCTGCCAGCATGCCGCCCAGCAAAGGCGTAAACATGTCCGGTGCCCAGGTCAGCAGGCGACGGGCGGAGAAGACCCGTCCCTGCACATCCGGGGCGGTCTTGGCTTGCAGCAGGGCTGTGCTGGAAGCGATCCCCAGGCTGGAACCCACCCCGGCGAACAGGATGGCTGGCACCCAAATGCCCAACCCGCGCCCCAACCCAAATAGAATATTCCCGAACAGGCAGTAGAACGACCAGCCCAACAGCACGCCATGCATGCGGTTCTTGAATCCGCCCCAGGCGCTCATGATGAGCGATCCCAGCGTCCATGCCACCGCGCCTGCCGTCTGCACCGCCCCCAGGATCACACTGCTGTTGCCTGTCCGCAGTAAGACCAGGGGTACATGCACGCTGTTAGGAAAACCCAGGAAGAAGTTTGCCAGGAAAAGGATGATGACGATCCCCAGCAGGCTGGGGCGCTCGAAGATGTATTTAAAGCCGAAGGAGGCTTCCTTCCAAAGGGACCCCTTGCCTGCCAATCCTTCCACGGTCTGTGCCGGTGGCGGCACCAGCACCAGCAGCAGGGCTCCGATCGCCAGCAGGAAAGTGACCAGGTCGATCAGCAGGATGCCAACCAGCCCGATGGACGGCATCAGGGAGCCTGCCATGAGCGGAGCGATGATGCCCGGACCTGCCTGCACCACCGACAGCATGCCGTTCGCCCGGCTATACTGCTCCTTGGGTACCATGGTGGTAATGGCAGCCGAGTAAGCCGGCCACTGGAAGGCACTGCCCAGCCCGATGACCCCGTTGATGATGTAAAAATGCCAGATCTGCAGATGGTTGCTGGAAAACAGGATGAAGATCGCCAGCGTCCCCAGGGCTGCCGTCAGGTCACTGATCATCATCATCAGCTTGCGGTTGTAGCGGTCGACGAACACGCCTGCCAGCGGGATCAGGATCAGGTAGGGGATGGTGAAGGCTGCCGTCATCCCTCCCAGGGCGGTGGCGCTGCTGGTCTTTTGAAAGACCCAGATGGACAGCGCGAAGCCGGTCATGTTGGAAGCCAGGATGGAAACAGCTTGCCCGGCCAGGACGACCATCAAACCGGTCATTCCGGCTGGTCGTTTTTGTTGCTGGGGCTTGTCATGTGGGGTCAATCCATTTCTCCGCGGGTTGCTTTTCTTATAAGGTTGGAACAAGTGACTCCTTATTTTATGACAGAACAGCGATTGCGTCATGTCTCACAAGTGTATTTACAGGCGTTCGGTGTGCAGATCGATGGGAGAGTTCTACCACAACAATTTCTGAATTTCTAATCCGTTTCTCATGCAGATTTTGAACAGCGAGATATAATCTAATATATATGATAAATATCATATATATTTATCAAGGAGATCAATATGAAAACGCGTTTTTTGGTAACCGTATTCGCCCTGTCTGTACTGTTGGCAGCCTGTGCTCCGGCTGCGACTGCCACTACCGCACCCACCCTCCCGCCCGTCGCCAACCCCAATGAGGTCAAGGTTGATATCAGCGGTTTTGCCTTTAACCCGGGCTCGATCACGATCAAGGTCGGACAGACCGTCACCTGGACCAACAATGACAGTGCCTCCCACAATGTCATTGCTGATGATGGCAGTTTTTCATCCAAGACATTGGCAACCGGCGACAGTTTCAGCTTCACCTTTGACAAAGCCGGCAGCTACACTTATAAATGTGGTTTCCATGCCCGCATGACAGCGACCGTCGTGGTGCAGCCATAGATTGATCCAGCCGCGCCTCTGACCACAAGGAGTTCTTGTTTCCACTTCGTGATCTGACCGAAAAGTTAAAAGAGAAAAGGATGCAGTGACCCAAAAAGCCGCGGCATCTTTTTTTTTCATCTTTTTCGAAATTTCAGGAAATCATATTAATTTGGGCGAAAATCCAAAAAGATGCGATAATAAGAATAGTCTTGGGTTGATTGAGGTGAAGAATGGATACACGAGTGGTCATCATCACCGGAGCCTCGAGCGGGATCGGTGCAGCAGTCGCCCGCCGACTGGCAAAAGATGGTTGCCGCCTGACCCTGGCTGCCCGGCGAACCGATCGCCTTGAGCAGCTGGCACAAGAGGTGCGCACGTTGGGCGGCGAAGCTCTGGTTGTTCCAGCGGATGTCAGCCACCTGGCGGACATCGAGCGCATTGTGGATGCCAGCCTGGAACGCTGGGGGCGTGTGGATGTGCTTTTCAATAATGCCGGTGTGGGACTGGATGATGAATTGTCTGTGATCAGCGCAGAAGCGATCCATACTGAATTAATGATCAACCTGGAAGCCGTGATCCTGTCTGCCCGCCAGGTGCTGCCCATCATGCTCAAGCAGAAAAGTGGTCACATCATTAATACCTCTTCCATGGCAGGTCTGGTGGCAGTGCCCAAGACCAGCATCTATTGCGCCAGTAAATCTGGCGTGGTGGGTTTTTCAGACGCCCTGCGCCGTGAATTGCGCGGCAGTGGTGTGCATGTCTCCGCCTTCTGCCCGGGTTTTACCCCATCCGAGATCAGCGAGCGTATGAAAGCGCATTATGAAGGCCGCCCGGATGCTGCCAAAGTTCCCGGGTTGATGCCCAACACTTACGTGGCAGACCAGGTGCGCTGGTTGATCAACCACCCGCGGCGTATCTTTGTCATTCCCAAGACCTGGCGGGTGCTGGTGCTGCTGGCATACTTCTTTCCATGGCTGGCGGATATGCTGGTCACGAAATTCGGACCGCAGGAATAGAATTAGTTTCGAGGTTAGGTATCAACATGTTCACCGGGTTAAATGGGATGTAAATAAAACCGGTCGATGATTGGATCGACCGGTCAGCTTTTTCAGTCTTGTTTCCATAAAGCCAGCATGGCTTTGCCGAACCTTTCCGCCTCTGTCCGGTGTGGCGGATCCAGGTGACTGCGCCCCACATATTCTTCAACCTGCAAGTCCGCGAACAACCCTCCCAGTGTTTTTGCTGCCCTGGCATAATAGCGGGTGCTCAGACTGCCCAGTGCAAAATAGACCGGTCCTCTTAAAAGTTTGAAACGTCGTGTATCGAGCTGGTAGGTGTTAAATGCTTGCATAAAGGCGATAAGACCTGCCGGTCGCTTCTTCATCCAGGCGGGTGGCTCACCAGCAGGGATCGGCAGGGCCGGAGGTTCGACTCCCGGTAGCATTTGCCAGCGCTGAAACTCGCGCATTCGTTCATCCGCCGGGAGCTTCATCAGTTGGTTGATCCACTCCCAGTCTTTTGCATCTTCCGGGGCGATCCTGCCGATCCAGGCAGGTTCGATCAGCGCCAGGCTGAGCAGTCTTTCCGGGTATCTGGCGGTAAAAGCCAGGGAGGAGGCGCCTCCAGCGGAGTAACCCACCAGGTTGAAGCGCTCAAATCCTTCCGCATCTGCCACCTTGCGGATGCCTTCCACTTCTTTGTCCAGACCATAGTCCGGTGCGAGGACATCACCGGCATACACTTCCAGTTCCTTGGTGACGGGTCGGATCTGATCCCCGATGGCTTTCAGCAGGGGACCATACGCCATTTCTGCCGGCATGATCCCGCCGGGTATGAATACCACTGCAGGTTTTTGGTTTGATAGTACTTGATCTGATCTCATTTTTAACTTCCTTTGACCAATTCCTACCTTCCAGCCTCATCCGCAAAAGTGCCAGGCATCTGCTGGGAAATTTCCTCGAAAGATCCTACCAGAGCGTATGCACCAGTGGGCGGATGGAACGATCGTAAACAGCCCGGATCCTGCGCATGGTGTCGTCAGACAGGGCGGGCAGGTCGGCGGCATGGATGTTGTCTTCCGCCTGTGCCGGACGCTTGGCGCCCGGGACGGCGCAGGTCACCGCGTCGAACATCAAGATCCAGCGCAGGGCCATTTGTGTCAGGCTGGTGTTGGGGGGTAAAAGACTGCGCAGTTCCTCGGTGGCTTTTAACCCGACCTCGAAATCCACCCCGGAGAAGGTTTCGCCGCGGTCGAATGCTCGTCCGTCCCGATTGAAGGAGCGATGATCATTGCTGGCGAATGTGCTGGCGCGGGTCATCTTGCCGGTCAGCATACCGGAAGCCAAAGGCACCCGTGCAATGATACCCACCTTCCGCTTTTTGGCTTCTTCAAAGAACAACTCCGCCGGGCGCTGGCGGAAGATATTAAAGATGATCATCACCGATTGAACACCGGGAAATTGAATGGCTTTTTCGGCTTCGTCGATGCGTTCCACGCTTACACCGTAGTTGCGCAGTTTACCCTGCCTCACCAGGTCATCCAGGATGCCGAAGACTTCCGGGTTGTAGACCTGGATGGGGGGGCAGTGCAATTGCATGAGATCGATCGCTTCCACGCCAAGATTGCGCAGGCTGTTCTCCACGAAGGTGGTCATATTCCTGCGGTTATAACCTGCCGCGTCTGGATTGACCTGCATGCCCATTTTTGTTGCGATGTAAAATGGCTCTTTCCGTGTCCGGCGCAAGATCCCCAGCAAGGGCTCACTGCCATAGGCATCCGCCGTGTCAAAGAAATTGACACCGAGGTCCAGTGCATGGTTGAGTGTTGCCAGAGATTCACTCCTGTCCACATTCCCCCACAGACTGCCCATCGCCCAGGTTCCCAGGCTGATGGTTGAAACCTTCCAACCCGTTTTTCCAAACTCACGATATTCCATCACGCACCTCCTCAGCTGCACGTTCTCCACATGCCTGCTGGTCAAACCTAAAACTGACTGGAAACGTTCAGCCTCCCGATAATAAAAGTCGGCGGCAGGTGTTTGCAGGACCTTTCGCCAACAGAGATCACAGGATATTATAATAGATATATTATATCATATTTATCATAATAATACCAACCCCAACCTGCATGATCGTATCAACCCCCGACCGGGTTGTTTGGCATGGAAATGAAAAAATGCACAGCCACTGTTTATTCCAGTATCTGTGCATCCTGTTTTTAATACAGACGGCGAATTCCATCACCGCCCGGGAGATCTGCCCGCAGGCTGATAAGCTGTGGTCGAAAGAATAGTTCAAACAGGGGAGTAATACGCCTGCCAGATGCGCTGGTAGTCGTCCGCTTCCTTCAGCCAGCGCGTATCATTCCAACCCAGCTCAGGTTGGACGATACTGCGCATCCGGTCCAGCTGCCCAAGACCACCGCCGGGCAACAGCAGACCCAGGCGCACCCGCCGTAACAGCAGGTCATCCAGGTGGATCACCCCCTCTTCCCGGGCTGCCCAGCGCAGTTCCGCCCAGAGTGGCAGTGCACCGGCAACGGATTCCATCTCGCCGGGTTGGGCAGCCGCAGCCAGGTCACAGGCGGACCCGGCATAACGACCCAGCAGGCGCAAGCGCAGTTCCATGGGGAGGTCACACAGGCTGCCCTCCGCCGGCAGAGGGTCGAGCACCCTTTGACGCGGTTGCAGTTCGGGGTTTCCAGGCAGCATGGCTCTCACCGCCAGCAGTGCTTTATGCGCCATGACGCGGAAGGTGGTCAATTTGCCCCCGCTGACCGTCAGCAGACCGTTTTCCAGCCAGAGCACAAATTCGCGTGATTCTTTGGATGGATTTGCCTTACCGGTATCCACCACGGCGCGAACTCCCGCCAGGCTGGACTGAACATCCGAAAGTTGCAGACCCAGGGCGGGGAAGGCGTATTGGATGGCTTCCATCAGGTAACCGCGCTCTTCATGGCTGATGGCGAGGTCTGTGCCCAGCCGGGCATGATGATCCATGTCGGTCGTCCCGATCAGGGTCACCCCCTCCCAGGGCAGGACAAATACCGGGCGCCCATCCAGGGGATGCAGAAAGGTCACCGCCCGGGTCAACGGCAGTTTCTTCCAGGGAAAGAACAGGTGACTGCCGCGCAGGATGCGCAGGCGGCTGCGTCCCCCGTTCTGGCAGCGCAGTTCATCCGCCCAGGCGCCGCTGGCGTTGATGACGACCTTGCCGCGCACTTCCAGGCTTCGATCTCCTGCGCCGGGCGCCAGGTCGCGCACGACCACTCCACACACTTTTCGCCGGTCGATCTTCAGGAAACCATCCACCCGCGCATAGTTCAGGGCAGATGCACCGGCATGCACCGCCTCCTGCATAACGCGCAGCACCAGGCGGGCATCATCCGTCTGCGCATCAAAATAACGGAAACCCGACACCAGGTCGGGTGAGCTCAATTGCGGGCACAGTTCCCTTAACCCCGCCGAAGAATAAGCGGCATGGTTCCACTTGAGCGCCAGCAGATCGTATAACGAGAGACCAATGCCAAAGGCCCAGGCGGGGATCCTGTCCCCATGAAAATTCGCCATTAAGAAGGGCAGGGGTGTAACCAGTCCGCGCCCTTCTTTGAGCAATTGCTCGCGTTCATGCACCGATTCGGAGGTGAGGCGGATCTTGGCATCCTTAAGGTAGCGCAAGCCCCCGTGCACCAGCTTGGATGAGCGGCTGGATGTTCCCGAAGCGAAGTCATGGGCTTCGAACAGGACACAGCGCAGTCCGAGGCGTACCGCCTCGCGCAGGATGCCTGCTCCGGTGATGCCTCCGCCTATGACGATCAGGTCCCAATCCGTATGTTCCAGGTCCGCCCACAGCGCCTCGCGCCAGCCCGTGCTCCACATGGCTATCTCGAAAGGCTGGCAGGTTGATACCCGCTGGTCGCCAGTGCCAACTGCAAATATGAGATGACATCCGCCTGGCACGGGATATGACCGGCACAGACCAGTTTTTCATTAATCACCAGGCTGGGCAGGAGCAGGTTGTGTGTGTAGCGGGCAATTTCAGTCGTGTCCTTGACCATCGTGATATGCATCTCAACTTCGGGGAACTGTGGAGAGAGATGATCGATGGCTTGCTGGACAACTCGCCACACCGCGTAG
>Ga0315275_10006883_pt1 | contig 10937 bp, 11 predicted proteins | sample YL17G03_0_MG_FD_205557 | JGI IMG/M metagenome (GOLD analysis project Ga0315275, IMG submission 205557) | Sediment microbial communities from Yellowstone Lake, YNP, Wyoming, USA - YL17G03_0 | ecosystem: Environmental > Aquatic > Freshwater > Lake > Sediment | place: USA: Wyoming | collected...
CGATGGGTTGGAATTTTGCAGAAGCAAGTTGTGTGGATATCGGTAGGTTGATTTCTTGCCGAAATAACCAGTTCTTGTCCCACCAGGTTATACCTTCTTGAGATGCGACGGGAGGACATATAGATGAAAGTAAGAGAATAAGAAGAATTCCATAGACAATTGTCTTAAGTTGGGTCATACTCAATCTATTTCCTTCGATCCTCTCAATGAATTAATCTTATTTTATATTTAATAAAGTTACTTGTTTTTACCATTATTATATAGCTTTAACTTATATAAGTAATTTATTACTTTGTATCAACAAAAAGAGAAAAAATACTCCCTAAGAGAAAACAGAATAGCAAAATAGTCCAAATTCATTGCCAAAATTTAATTCATTATAAATTACTAATTGATGCAGTTTCATGACAAAATTTTAAGTAGAGAGGATACTTATAATTCTCTGGTGGGCAGAAGAATGCAGGATATCAAAGTAATGAAGAGGAAGGATTCTAAACAATTTTTTGAAGGAGACGAACAGTGCAATCTCTATATGAAGACAGAGAAAATAATATTTGGTACATCATATCTGGAACCGGGAAGAGAAGGAACGATAGACCCTGGTCATAAGTACGGTGAGGAGATTTTTTTTGTCGCTAAAGGCACTGTGACCTGCCAATTTTCGAAACTCTCGAAACAGTTAGAAGAGGGTGATGCAGTGATTATTCCGATAGGAGAACCTCATAAACTTATCAATAAGAGTAAAGAATCTGTGCTGGTGTGTTGGGCGTTGGCACCCCCAGATAGTTAATATTGATCAACAGGTGATAACCTATGGAGTATATCTTAAGTATTGATGCAGGTACTACAGCATTTAAGACATCTCTTTTTGATGAAAACGGGAGATTGTTAGGAATTTCTACGCGAGAATATGAATTGTTGACTCCCACAGCATTAGCTGTTGAACTACCAGCGGAGACATTTTGGAACGCTTGTAAATGTGGGATAAAAGATATATTGAAGAAAACAAAAGTGAAAACTGAGGATATACGAGCATTAGGGCTTTCAGTTCAAGGGGAAACCTTATTGATGATTGATAAAAAAGGAAATCCCCTCAGAAATGCAATAATTTGGTTGGACAACAGAGCACAGGAGGAAGCAGAGGTTTTATCTAAACAGTTTGATGTGGATGGTTTATCATATAAAACCACGGGACAGGTAAAGATCGTTCCTACGTGGCCTGCATCTAAGATTTTTTGGATTCGAGAACATGAAAAAAATATTTTTGATAGGGTTTACAAGTTTCTTCTGTTGGAGGATTATCTTATTTATAGAATGACGGATGAATTAGTAGCAGAAGGTTCTTTGCTTAGTTCAACAGTCTATTGGAATATTTCTACGAAAAAGTATTGGGATGAAATGTTAGAATATTTGTATGTATCTGTGGATCAGTTGCCCGCAGTGAGAGAATCTGGTGAGGCGGTAGGAGAACTTAAATCTGAGGTTGCAAGAGAATTAGGTTTATCAAGAAATACTGTTGTATCAACTGGTGTGTTAGATCAAGCTGCAGGTGCAATTGGTGTTGGAAATATTAAGCCTGGTACATTTTCAGAAAATACTGGTGCTGCTCTCGCAATATGTGCTACTTTAAAAAAACCGGTTTTTGATAAACGAGCAAGAATGCCTATTCATTATCATGGTATTCCGGATACGTACATGGCGCATACGTTTACGACTGGTGGAATGGTTTTACGATGGTATCGGGATCAATTTTGGAAGGAAGAGATGAAGATAGCAAAAACGAGGGGAATTGACGCGTATGATTTAATTGGAAAGGAAGTTGCAAAAGTACCACCAGGATGCGAAGGATTAGTTATGTTGCCGCATCTGCAAGGAGCGATGGCACCAGAAGCAAATCCCAAAGCCAAAGGCGTCTTCTATGGGTTTACATTAAAGCATACAAAAGCATATTTTGCACGAGCGATAATGGAAGCTATCGCTTGTATCGTAAGAAGAAACATCGACATATTAGAAGAACTTCGTATTCCGGTAAATGAAATAAGAGTACTTGGGGGAGGTGCAAGAAGCGATATCTGGAATCAAATCAAAGCAGACATTACAAGAAAGACAATTCTTCGCACTGAAAACGAAGAGGCAGCATGCCTTGGTGCAGCTATTCTTGCTGGGAAAGCAGCTGGCATATATGATAGTGTAAAAGATGCATCTAAAAATATGGTAAAAATAAAGAAAGTGTTTGAACCAAAAAAAGAAAACATCGAAATATACAGATATACCTATAAAAAATATGTGAAACTTTATAATGATCTTTGCGGATTGTTCACCATTGAAAAACCTGAAACCTAATTTTTTAGATGTTGTTTTTTTTAATTAGTTTCGTTCTTTATTCTTTTAGCTTTTTCCGCATGGAGTTTCTGAATTTCTTTACTTATTATTGAGGCTTTTTCTTTTCCTAGTGGGTAAATCCGTAAAAATATTAACATTATTATTGAGAAAATAGAGGTGCAAATTACAATGCCAATCCGAAACCCCATATTAATTAATTCATGGTCGGGATTTGGAGAACCATAGCCAACTAATTGAAAGATTACTGCAATACTCATTGGTATTATAAGAAATGAAATTTTTTCGATTGCCCCAAACGCTCCGAAATAAGAACCTTCTCTTCTAAGTCCTGTTTTAATTTCATCCTCATCTACTACGTCTCCCATCATAATTTCTCTTGCCAATAGAATCCCTGACATGGTAGCTCCTACAGAAAGTGCCCATAGAGCTCCTTGTAAAACTGTTTGGACAAACAAACAAGGTATAAACGCAAGTGTGAAACCTATCGTAGCTGCTGCCAGAGTAATTTTTGGACCATATCTAATATAAATTTTTCGCCATAACATGAAAAAGGCAAGAATCCCAAGCATGGAAGGCGCCATTAACAGGAAAGCATCTGTTTCTTTTATTCCTAAACATTCTATTGCAAAAAAGGGCATAGTTGCAGATAACCAACCTGTCATACACCAGGTCATTAAATCCATAATTACATATGTGCGAAGTGTTTTATTTTTGAATGTTATAGCTATTGATTTAACCATTGATGGGGACTTATCTACTACAAACTCTTTTCGTTCTCTAATTCCTACTAATGAGAATAAATACGCACCTGCAAAGATAGTCCCAAGAATTGCTGCTGCTAAAATCCATCCATTAAAATCCCCTTCTGTTTTTGATAGATTCTCCACTAGTATTGGGAAAGCAGCTACCGCCAAAGCACCACCGATTATAGCAAAAATTTGCCTATACATCACTACTTCACTTCTGTCTTTCACACTTTCCCATATTTCTGGATACAAAGCAAACCAGGTAACCGCAGCCATCGTATACATCCATGCCCAAAAACCTAACATGATGAGTATATAGAGAAATATCCCTAAATCAAATGGATCTGCTAAAGGCTTACCTCCTGATGGAGGAGAAAAAAGAAGTACTAAAAACAATATAGAGAGTGGTGCGCCAATTGCTATAAAGGGTTTTCTCCGTCCAAACCTCGTACGAGTTCGGTCTGATAATGCCCCAATAATTGGATCATTTATTGCATTCCAAACTCCAAAGGAAATCCCAATAGCTATACAAGCGAGCCAATAATTAAGATGAAGAAGTTCCTTTCCAATTAGAAAAGGGAGCAACCACATCATAATTATTTGATAGAATCCTGTATCACCAATAGCACCAACTGCATAAGCTAGTTTTCCAGCTCTGCCCTTTAAGGGTAATGACACCTTCATTCCTCTCTGAAAGAGATCATACAATTGCTTTCAAGACCGCATTGATATTATCTTTAAGACTCCCATTTGATACAAATTTTTTATCAAAGATTGCCCCACCTATGGTAAAAGCCCATATCCCCATTTCTTTCATTTTACTCACACGTTCATAACTATCGATGCTTCCCGCGACAATCATTGGGAGACCAATCACACTTACTTTTTCTATCAATTTTTCAACATCACCATTGTAGCGATATGCGAGCAGATTAATACCTGGTATTCTTTTCTCTTTCACTTTTTTCGTATCTTGTACCATTTCTTCAATTGATCCCCGGAGTTTACATGGATGATCAACGATTTTTCCCACATACGGGAAATACTTAACGTTTGTATTTTTTATAAGAGGGAGTGTTGAGTCAATATAGGTACCTCCAATCAAATAATCAACACCAAGTTCTAAAGCAACTTTTATTGACTGTATAGTCTCCGTTTCTGATGCACTTACCACTTCTAAAAAAGTTGTTCTACCATCTTTTTTCATCATGGAATGCAGGTCTTTTAACTTTTCAATGGGTAAACCAATATCCTTAAAACCAATGAATTTGAGTTTTGTATCACGAATTTCTTTGTATACTTTAATGGCATCGGACCTTGTCATATCATTATATGTTTCCATAAAGATGAATTCGGTCATACAACTCACAAAGTGAGAGAAACTTCAATTTTTTAAAATAGTTTTCTGAATTAAGAAAATATTATATAGGGTATACTACGTGATGGGTAAAAATAATATTACAAGTATAGTAGGAAGGGAGAAAAATATGAAATTATCATGTGTCGATGCAATAACACCTGGTATAACGTTTAGGGAGAAATTTGAAATTCTAGAAAAGTATGGTTTTGATGGAATTGAGATTTGGGCGATGGAAGACGATGATCTCAAGGAAAGGGCAAAGGAGATAAATGATGCTGCAAATTCTTACAAGGTTAAACCCTCATCAGTGGTGGTTTCAGGACCAGCATCAGTATCACTCTTGGATAGTGAAGAAGCAGCAAAAATAAGGGGTAAGTTGATAAAAGATAGTTTGAAGATTGCAGCAGATATCAACGCAGTTACTTTTTTTGCAGTTGAAGAAGGACCGCAGAGTGTCGTCCCAATCTTTGAAAAACCAACCCCAAATGAGTTTGAAAAAAAATTATTACTTGACCTTGTCAAAGACGTAGGAAAGTACGCCCAAGAGGTTGGTGCAATCTTAACCCTTGAACCAGTAAATAGATACGAAAACCACTTCTTCAACACCGTGGAGAGTGCAATAAAAATCTGTGAAGAGGTTGGAATAGAAAATGTAAAAATCATGGTCGACACCTGCGAGTTAAATATCGAGGAAAAAAACATCAATGAAACCATTGAGAAGGCAGGTGATTATATTTATCATGTTCATCTTGCTGAAAATAATCGATTGCTTCCTGGCTTTGGTCACATTGACTTTAAATCTATTTTTACTTCTTTGAGAAAAATACAATACAAACGATATATGGCTCTTGAATGCGCTGTTCCAGGTAATGCTGAAGAGGAATTACCGAAATGTGTGAAGTATCTCAAAAAGTGCATGAAATAATATCATGATTTGTGAGGAACTTTAAGACCTACTCCCATGGATCATATCCGGAGGGATTGCCCGGCACCCATTCCGGAGGAACCCGATACGCCCGATAGACATCATTGTTTGTAAAATTACCTTCGCTCCCTGGATAGATATATTCCCAAACGATAGTTTTCTCCGGAGTCACTTCAAAAATCCTGCCTCTGCTGCCTTCACAGATAAGCGTATTGCCATTGGGCAGACGCTGAGCCCCACTAATGCGATCGCTATAAAATCGAGGCGTGTCCTTCTTTTCATACTCCCAGACGACATCATACGTCACTGGGTTGAACTCAATGACCCTTGAATAAAAGCGAAGGTAACGAATTGGGACTCCTAAGAGACCATACCCTGAGTATCCCCCGTTGTCAAAGACAAGGATATTTCCCTCACCAGGAAGGCCCTTCGGGATCATATGAGCATTATGCATCCCGATAATCGGACCAAGTTTTTTTCCTGCCTCGGTTGCTTTCGAATAATCTGGTCCAATTCTCCATACAATCTTCCCTGTGTTTCTATCGATAATCGCCATGAAACTTGCTTGCCGAGAATCAAGAATGATGTTGCGTGGATTAAACCGGCTATCCCCTTCGTCGTACCAATGATTTTCCCCAAGCTCAGAGATGGAATTCATATGAAGCCAGCCCTGAAAGGTCGACCGGAAAAGGTAGGGTAGTGCCTGATGGAAGATACCAAGCTTCGCCCATAGCGTAAACCCCATTTCTTTAAAATGCTCATGCGCATGCCAGACAAAACCAGTGAGATTTCCTTGCCAGTCCACCTCATAGATGACATCGTCATCCAAGGGCATTATCAGATTGATGGATCGGTTAATCAGCGTGGAACGAGCAAGCACTAATGTGTTACCTTCATCCACAAAGTCTTGTCCTGGGGCGTAGTACCCAACAGGATTTCCCTCTCGCTCAAAGTCATGGTGATGTCGTGCCCACCCATCACTCCAATTCTGAAATTTCCAGATAATAGTTCCATTCCAATCTTCCTGAGCGATATAATGAAATTCATCCATGTCATTAAATTCAATGCCACCGATTATTGAACCACCCGGGAGCAACTTCGCAGGAAAACCAAGTAAGGACCATGTATGGATCACGGTCTTATTCATATCAATCAAAAACGCAGGATCCCCGCCAGCAGAAATCAACGTATAGCCATTGTAAGGTCCGGAACTTTCATTATTTTCAAAATCCCATGTTTGTGTACTGCGAGACATCACTGAATATGCCACGGAAAAAAGGAACAAAAAACTTACAGCAAATGCAATATCCTTCACGATATATCCTTTCATGCAAAACCTCTCAATAAGAATAATAAATTTCACCTATAATATAATTATGATGGGCGAAAAATGGAAAAAATGCTCTATTAATGAGAGTTTTTACGGGATCATATAGTCTATTGGGAACTTAGTTAAGAGCCGCGCTCCACGTTCGGTTACCACCACGACATCTTCGGTCGCCCAGGTTGCTTTGATGTCTTTATTATAAGCACCAGCTGTTGCTGTGAACGCCATTCCTTTTTCAAAAATCCATTCATTGATGAGTTCTTCCTCAGCCTCCAACCCTATACCATGTCCACTTGCCCCAGCTCCCTGCTCGCCTGCACCTACGTAATCATGAGTGTTTACCGCAGCAATAATCGCATCCATCGCCTCAGCACCTGGTTTTACCGCGTTCAAATAATTCTTTAACGCCTCTTTTGTAATTTCTGCAAGTTCTGCTTCTTTCTTACTAATTTTTCCAAATCCAATTATTCGATCATTATCCGAGTTATATCCTTCGTACTGGAGGATAACATGAAGTGAAAGCAGGCTTCCACTTTCAATCGTTGCATCCGTGGCATGCCCCCAACCAACATTTCTTGATTGCATGAAATTCGCATCAACATATTCTGCACCCATTGAATGACCTAGTTCTTCGATCTTTCTTTGAATTTCCTTTTCTGTGACCCCATATCGGATGATTCCTCTGACGAGTTCTTCGCATATCCTGTCGTTTATGTTGGATGCGACTTCTAATAATTTTATTTCTTTCTCACTTTTGACTCTTCGCTGAATTTTTAGAATATTAATATCTTTCATTTCAATATCCAAATCTTTTTTTAGGGACTCATAGACAGGCCACGGAACGATATCTTTGCCCTCGAACCCAATATTCTTGACTTTGCCTTTGTTACACATCTCTTTCAGAACATCACCGATCTCAGACCATGTTTTCACATCAATCCAGGGTTCTACTCTGATTGTGCCTAAAACCCCACGTCTCGCCCACTCTATTGTATGATCACACCAGAAAAGAGTTGGATCTCCTTCGAGCGGAATAGCTATTAACGCTTGATTGTAACCAGGTACCTCAGAAAAAAAACCAGGGTACGGTCTAACTCCTGTGAGATATCGACAGTTTGCACTTCTCCATGCATCAGAGAATACGACAAGGAGATCGAGCTCGTTATCTTTCATTAGGCTCTTTGTTTTTTTAATGCGTTTCAAATAATCTTCTGGGGTAATTGGAGAGAATAACATGTTTTTTGATACCATGTTTTCGTTGATAAATTTTTCTAATATATTAGCGTTGGAATTTGCGCAAACTATTTAAAAAGCTTAGAACTCCATCTACATTGGATAGTTTGGAGGCAAATCTTCATTGATTTGAAAGTAAAGGAGTTGTGAAAGTTCTATGAAAGAAGCAGGTATAAAATCAGTATTATTTAATCAGGTAAAAGATAAGAGGATCATTGCTTTTATGATCTTAAAGGGATTTGGAACCTTTGTGATTGTCACCGGCCTTATTGGTTTATCATTCATTCTCGGTCCTCTCAATCTTATTGTTAAATTTGAATTTACACCGATGTTTGGAAATACCATCTACAGCGCTGTTTTTTGTTTTCTGCTCTGTGTCATAGGCGGTGCACTAGAATTTCTTGCAGATGCTTATATTAAGTACTTATCCAGTGAGAAAAACGAGTGAGTAATTATTCACAGAAATAGCTAGGAAACATTAAATATGATATACTTTATTCGTTGATAAGGAGGCAAATTTATGGAAGCAAAAACGCCGAAGGAATTTTTTGAAATGGTCTTACCAACAAGGTTTGACGCAAGCAAAGCAGCTGGTGTTGACGCTGTTGTTCAATTGAACATTACAGGAGATAATGGCGGGGATTGGTATATCATTATTAAAAACCAGAAATTAGAGGTAAAAACAGGAATACATGAAAATCCAGTCATCACAGCAAAAATGAAAGATACTGACTACGTTGACATGGTGAATGGTAAGATAACTGGTGATAAGGCATATATGACCGGGAAACTGAGATTCAAAGGAAATATAAGTGTTGGCATGAAACTTAAAGGCCTAGGAATCCTATAGTATGCATTGAGGAATAATTATCAGTAATATATTCTGCGTTGATGATGTGTTGAAAAATTCATTTCGGTCTTTATTACGTTGATATATAATTTTTTAGTTTACTCAAAACAAAACTACATTTAATGGGAATAAGTGGTACGGAATGGATAAAAAAACTCCTTGTGGCCGGTCTAGATTATCTACCCGAATGGTGTAGAGAATACATAAAAAGTGCAGAAATCACATGTGTTCCTGATGTTTCCGATAAAAATCTCAGTCAAATGATACGCACCTTTGATTAATTTCATAGTTTTTAATTATAGATAGGTATACAGAGGAAACTTCAAACATAGTTATTACATGGTGTTGATTTGACCGCCGGTTACGTTAATTGCCTGCCCGGTCATAAATGCTGAGTCATCAGATGCTAAGAATACGACAACCTTTGCTATATCTTCGGGCAGACCAATTCTCCCAAGTGGTGTAAAATTTGCCATTTCTTCACGGAGATCCTCTGGGGTAGCACCTGCACCTCGTATTTCCGCGCCCCATTGGACCTCTCGGTCTTGCATAGATGTTTTTATTGAGCCCGGACAAATAGAGTTCACGGTGATACCGTAGGGGGCGAGTTCTTGGGCGAGGCTTTTTACATAGGCGATTACGCCATGTTTTGATGCATTATAGTGCGCCTGTGTGGCTACGCCACCTTTTCCTGCCATTGATGCGGTGCAGATAATTTTACCGTTTTGTTGGTTGATCATTTGTTGTGCAGCTGCTTGGGTGACGAGAAACGTTCCTTTGAGGTTTACATCTATATTGAAATCCCATTTCTCTTCAGGCATGTCGATGACATATTCCATGGACGATACACCAGCATTACTGACCATGATATCAAGAGAACTGAATGTTTCCATTGTTTTTTTAATGAGATCTTTGACTTCTTTTTTAGATGTAACATCGGTTTTAACTGCGAATGATTTTCGCCCAAGTTCTTCTATTTCTCTTACAACCTTTGTTGCCTCTTTTAGGTTGATATCGCTAATTACTACGTTTGCCCCTTCCCTTGCCAATGCTAGTGCTATTCCTTTTCCTATTCCTTGACCTGCACCAGTAATTACAGCTATTTTATTTTCTAATCTCATATTCATTTCCTCCTACAATTCAGCCATCTGCCCGAGATTTCTATAGTATGTAAGGTCGTCATCCCATAAGCTGTATGCTTGACCGGTGATAAATTCTCCTTCTTTGCTTGCTAGAAAAGCAATCAGGTTTGCTAATGCTTCTGGTTCGTTAGCAACATTTATCAGTGGTGAAAACTGGATGTAAATTCCTTTATCAGGTGGTTCGTTATGTGTTAATTCTGCACCTAGCACGAGTTCTTCATGTTCAATAAAACCTGGGCAAATCGCATTTACTCGTATGGAATTATTACGTACCTCACAGGAGAGACTCCGTAAAAACCCAATTGAAGCATTCATCGATGCAGAATATGAGGAGAGATTAGCCGGACCTGAGTTCGCAGTCTTTGAGGTGACACCGATTATCACACCGTGATTATTGTCAATCATGTTTTTTAATACAGCTTTGGCGATATAATACATGCTTTTTGTATTGAAATCCACGATGGTATCCCATTCATTTTCTGTAAGCTCTACAGCTTCTTTGAATAAGGCGATACGGGAGCAGTTTACGACCAAATCAATTTTACCATACTTTTTTATGGCAATATCCATCGCTTCTTTAATCTCTTTTTCAGAACAGACATTGACACCGATTCCAATTGCATTTTTAATCTCTGATGTCAATTTATCTGCTTGTTCTTTTTTAAAATCTGTAATTACGAGCTTACATCCTTCTTTTGAAAGTTTCTTACAAATCGCCTGAGCAATGAGTCCGTTACAGCCAAAAACAATTGCAGTTTTATCATATAGCTTCATATGTTTCTCCCGTCAAATATTATTTATTAGACTTTGTATGGCTTACTACCTTAAAAACATTAAGAAAACTTTGAATCAATATCGTAAATTGCTTGAATGCAGATTTCTAAACACTCTCGCATTAACTGAGGATCAATATTTTCGATTGTATCATTTATCGTATGATAAAACCTTGGCATATTCCCATCAGGTAAAAGTCCTACTATTGAGGCTGATTTTAATTTTTTCATTGAGAAT
>Ga0315275_10006888_pt1 | contig 10932 bp, 7 predicted proteins | sample YL17G03_0_MG_FD_205557 | JGI IMG/M metagenome (GOLD analysis project Ga0315275, IMG submission 205557) | Sediment microbial communities from Yellowstone Lake, YNP, Wyoming, USA - YL17G03_0 | ecosystem: Environmental > Aquatic > Freshwater > Lake > Sediment | place: USA: Wyoming | collected...
AAAATCCGAACAAGGAGGGGAATATGAACTTCTTAGCGGCACCCATCATCATCATCGGACTGGTGGTCCTCTACATCCTGAACTCCATCAAGGTCCTCAGGGAATACGAGAGGGGCGTGATCTTCCGGCTGGGCCGGGTGCTTCCCAAGCCCAAGGGCCCGGGAATCATCCTGGTGTTCTCCCCCATCGACCGCATGGTCAGGGTCAGCCTCCGGCTGGTTGCCCAGGACATCCCCCCGCAGGACGTTATCACCAGGGACAATGTCTCGGTCAAGGTCAATGCGGTGCTTTATTTCCGGGTTATCGAGCCGATCAAGTGCATCATCGACGTCCAGGATTACCTCTACGCGACCTCCCAGCTCGCCCAGACCACGCTCAGGAGCGTCCTCGGGCAGGTCAATCTCGACGACCTCCTTTCAGAGCGGGAGAAGCTCAACGCCCAGCTCCAAGAGATCATCGACAAGCGCACCGACGCGTGGGGCATCAAGGTCCAGCTCGTCGAGATGAAGCATGTCGATCTTCCGGAGAACATGATCCGGGCTATCGCCAAGCAGGCCGAGGCCGAGCGCGAACGCCGGGCCAAAATTATCCACGCCGAAGGCGAGTTCCAGGCAGCGGGCAAGCTCACCCAGGCCGCCGATATCATTTCCACGAATCCCCAGGCCCTCCAGCTCAGGTTCCTGGGGACGCTGGCAGAGATCGCCACCGAGAAGAACTCCACGATCATCTTCCCCCTGCCCCTCGAGCTGCTCAAAGCGTTCACGTACAATACGTCCCAAGAGAAGAAATAAGCACGAAAAACCCGGCTGGAGCGACGGACTTTGGTTCTGGCTTAACCGTCCTTTGGGATATAGACCACCGGCCCAAAAGACTTTTTCGCCTAGAACCCTAAGATTACAGGTGGTATAATAAATACAAGAGGGTTATTCTGGCTATTATCAGGCAGATCGATTGCCGGCCACCCCTGACAGGTAGAGATATTCTAGCCGCAATGAAAAAAACTAAGCTCGACATTCCGTTTGAGGAACCGGGACGAACATCGGATTCCGTCGGGATTTACATGAGAGAAATGGGCAATATCCCCCTCCTGACAAGAAAAGAAGAAATAGGCCTAGCCGAGGAAATCGAACGGGGAGATCAGATAGTCATTAAAGCCCTTTCCAAAACACGATTTGTCCAGAATCAAATTCTTTCACTGGAAGAGAAACTGGCCAAAGATGAGGAAATGATCCTTTCTTTGTTCGACTCCATGGAAGAGGAATTCGCAACAGAAATACTCGAGAAGAAAAAGCTGAAGATTCTCGCCAGGCTCAGTGAAATAAGAAAGCTAAGCACCCGATTAAAAATAATCCCCACATCAAATAAATATGCTGTTGCGCGGGGGCGTCTCATCGTTAATATGAGTCATCTCATCAGGGAATTAAATATCCGCTCTGGTTATAGAGAACAAATTATCGAGAGTCTCAGTGAAAAGCTAAAGGCCGTCGACAAATTAGAAACAAGTCGGCAAGAATTAGATGCCTTTCTAGCCGGAGCTGAGGGCAAGAAAGAAGGAGAGGGACTGAAACTGAGAATCAATAAAATCGACACGCTTCTGAGGTTATACAAGAAAGAGAGCGGCCTTGATTCACAGAAATTAAGAAAGACACTCCAAACCATCGCTGAGGGAAGGCAGATCTGCGATCGAGCAAAGAAAAAGCTTGTCAGCTCGAACTTGAGACTTGTGGTTTCCATAGCCAAAAAGTACAGCAATTACGGACTCCAGTTTCTTGATTTGATCCAGGAAGGAAACATCGGCTTGATGACAGCAGTGGATAGATTTGAATACCAAAGAGGGTATAAATTATCAACTTATGCCCATTGGTGGATAAGACAGGGAATAACACGTGCCATTGCTGACCAGGCAAGGACCATCAGGATTCCCGTGCATATGATAGAAGTCATACACAAATTAAATAGAGTGTCCAGAAACCTTGTCCAGGAAAAAGGTAGAGAACCAACAGGTGAAGAGATTGCGAAAAAGATGGATTTGCCCGTCTATAAAGTTCATAAAATAATGAAAGTTGCTCAAATGCCCGTTTCACTCGAGACCCCCATGCGAGAAGGAGAAAAGAGCAAGCTGAGTGATTTTATCGAGGATAAGGACGCCCTTTCGCCGGTCGATGAAGTCATCTCTATTGATCTGAGAGAGAAAATTGAGGAAGCGTTGAAAGCTCACACCCAGAGAGAAGTAGGTATTTTAAAAATGAGATTTGGGTTGGGAAACGGCAACGAGCATACCCTTGAAGAAGTCGGGCAGCAATACAAGGTTACACGAGAGAGAGTAAGGCAAATCCAAGAAAAAGCGATAAGAAAACTAAAGCATTCTTCACACGGTCGAAAGCTCAAGTCCTTTTTTAAATAGTCAAATCTATATACATGCTCAAACGTGAGAAAAGTAATTTAGGTGTTAAAGGAGATGGCCGTGAAAGAACTCGTCGAGCTGATCGTCAAATCATTAGTGGACAATCCGGACAAGGTGAAGGTTACCCAATTAGATGGGGAACAGAGCTCAATCATTGAATTAGCGGTGGCTCCGGAGGATATGGGCAAGGTTATTGGAAAACAGGGAAGAAACGCTCAGGCTATCCGGGTTATCGTCGCTGCTGCGGGGATGAAACTGAAAAAAAGAGTCAATCTCGAGATATTAGAGAAAAGATAATAAAGATAAATCTTCAGAGAATGGGCAAATCGATGACCAAAGAAAAAGAGATCAGAGATAGAGAAAAAAAAGAAAAGGCAAAAAGAAAAAGAGAAAAAAAAGGGAGAGAGAAAAGAGCTGTGATACGCCCAAGCGGATAATCGGTCCGTCTTGGCATCGGCCTTCGGCCCGAAATATATTCTGGGCATATGGGGAGCCTGCTTTTAAGGCAAGAGTGAGCGATTCCGCACCATATGAGAGGGCCACTTTTAAGACGGGATTCGCCGCCTGGCTTATATGGCTCTTCGCGGGGCTGAGCCTTCTCTTCCCTCTCTGGGCGCGGGCCCAACAAGCCGTTGATTTCACGCTGAAAGACCTCGCCGGTCACTCTCACAAGTTCAGCGACATTTATCCCGAGGGCATAGTCCTTCTCAATGTCTGGGCGACCTGGTGTGTTCCCTGCGCCAAGGAATTCCCCCACCTCCAGAGGCTGCAGGATCAGTATCAAGACACAGGTCTCCAGATTCTTGCTATAAATGTGGACGGACCGGAGAGACAGGCCAAGGTCTCTAGTTTCATCGGCCGATACGGATATACGTTCCGCGTGCTTCTTGATACAGAATCCAAAGTTGTCTCGCTCTACAATCCCAGGCTCATCCTTCCATACACCGTGCTTATAGATAAAAGCGGCGGGATACGCTACGTGCATCAGGGATACAGCCCGGGCGACGAGATATCTTTGGAGCAAAAGATCATCTCACTATTGGCGGAGACCGAGATCAAGCCCAAAGCCAAGGTCTCTGTCCAGGCAAACGAGTCCTTTCTCCTCCGTCTTAGGGATGAGGACTCTAATTTCATCAACCAGCTGGACCTCACGGTCGCCGGAGGCAGAACACTTTTTGGTGTCCGCCTTGATTCCAACTTGCGTTTCTCACCGTCGGAGCAAAGATTCAGCCTGGCCAAACGCTTTGCCGAGTATTCGGCAGGCGGTTTCCGGGCGCGGGCCGGCGATTACTACTATTCGCTGGGCCGGGGGCTTGTCTTGAGCCTGCTCAAGGTTTTTGAAGAAGAGGGGTTGGAGTATGTCATTGATACGACGATCGACGGAGGGCTGGCTGCTTTCGACGCTGGTCCATTTTCCGCACAGGTCTTCGGCGGATGGATTGACCGTCCAGAGGACACGGGAATCAGGGATAAGGTCGTGGGCGGGAGTGTGGGCTGGGATAGCCAGAGACTTGGAGCGGTCCGCTTTCAGTATATCTACGCCGGCCTCGAACGCGGCTCCGAGTTTAGGAACAAGAATGTGTCTCAGGGATCCTTGAGCCTCGATATTCCAAATATAGGCGGCAAGGCCAAGTTCTACGGCGAGTTTTCCCTTATCCAGCGGCGGGCCTACGATGTCGAGGAACCGATTTCCGGGCATGGCCTCTATCTCGAGTCCGAGCTTCACTTGGGGAAGCTCTCGTTGCTTCTTGAGCTCAAGGACTACAAAGAGCTCAATTTCGAGTATAGCCGGCCGCCGCTTTTGGAAAGCGAGGAGCTCGACCTCCTGGCCGACCAGTTCGACGCGGACCGCACGGATGTCTCCGCGGTCTCAGCCCGGCTCGACTATTTTTTGCCCGGATCGGCCACCCTTTTTTACAGCAAGTTTCTCTACCTCAAAGACGACCCGGACCAACATATCCTCTATGGATCATACGATCGAGAAATCCGCCACCTCTTCGCTGGGGTCGAAAAAAAGTTCGGCAATGGCGGCTACCTAAACGGATTGGCCGGATGGAGGGAAGAGAGCGATACGTCCATCGCCTTTATGAGCAGTGACGGACGGACGTTCCACTATCAGCTCAACGCCAGCTGGCCCGTCGCCCGCAGCTTCAGCCTGGAGGCGGACTGGAAGCATAAGATCTTTGATGGCGGGTATCTGGATTACTCTGAGCTAAGGTCCTATCTTTCTCTCCACAAGTCTCCACGCTGGGTGGCGACCCTCCTCTTCGAGCGGACAGATGACCCGGCGATCGTCTTTTTCGCTAAAAAGAAAAACTGGTGGGCCGGCCAGTTCGAGGTCAAGTTCAGCAACGCCCATTCCCTGCGCTTGTTCGTGGGCTCGACCAAGGGGTCGACGAAATGCGCCGGCGGTGTCTGCCGGGTGTTTCCCCCCTTCGAAGGGATTCGTCTTGAAGCCGTTTTTCGCTTCTAGAGATATTTCTTGATCGTGTCGATGACGGTCGATTCTTCGTAGCCGGATTCTTTGTACCGGATCGTCATGTTCCTGTCGAGGACGATATTCAGAGGGATATAGCCCTCTCCGTAAATGTTCCAGAGGCTTTCCGAATTGTCGTCAAGAACGGGAAATGTCAGCGTATAGGTGTCGGCCCAGGTTGCCGGGGAACCGCTGATCAGGATTGTGACGATTTGAAAGCCCATATTTTTGTGGTACTGGAAGAGGCTTTCCAGGTTGCCGGCTTCATCCCGGCAGGGGCCGCACCAATCGGCCGAAAAATCGATCAGGATGACCTTGCCGAAATGCTCGTAGAGGGAAACGTTCTGACCGCTCTGACTTCTGGCGGAAAAGTCCGCCGCGATATCATTTAGTATTGAGCCGAATGAAGCCGGCTGCGCCGTGAAGTTGAGGTCGTTTCTAGGTTGGGCTGCCAACGTATAATTCGAAGGAGAAAAAGCATGGCCCTGAAGCGAAGGAGTAATAATGAAATGGCTTCCGGAAAATCCCTTGAATTCGAATTCCCCGTTGGCGTTGGTCCGAGTACTTTGGGAAGCATCCCACGAGAGGTAGACCCGCACATCGGCAAGCCTCTGGACCCCTAACGAAATCGAGCCCTTAAAAATGACGGCAGGCGGCGAGGGGGAAGTTGGACTTCCCTTCTTGCAGTCAGGCAAAAAACTCAGGGCCAAGGAAATAGCAGCAAGAAAGAGAAACGTCCTTATCCTCATATTCGCTGGCTCTTTTCTACCCTGCTGACCCTTTCAAGTAAGGTAGCATCATTCCCCGTTGCTGTCAATTTCAATTTGTTTTGATGTCGACTAAAATTAGGAGTGGATTGAATTCCAATTTGTCTTATTAAGCCTATTCAGGAGAGATAACAAAATGGCTCCAAGAAACATCCTTTTGCTCGGGCTGGGAATGCAGGGAAAGGCTGCCCTTCATGACCTCGTCCATGAGAGCGACGCCTACCACATCACTGTCGTAGACAGCCGGCCGGACCTGGAGGCGTACCTGGCTCGCTACCCTTCGGAACGGGTGACCGGCCGGAAAATCCATGTGACCGCCGAAACAGACGTCACTTCTTTGATGAAAAATGTCGAGGTTGTCATCGAGGCTCTGCCGGCTCCCCACGCCGTGGCCATGGGCAGACTCGCAGCTAGATTGGGAGTCAACCTTGTCTGCAGCATGTACTACCTCAACCCCAAAGAACCCGATACCCGGAAGATCCAAGCCCAGAGGGAAATCTTGCGGGAGATCGACCGGGACGCCAAAGCGAACAGAGTGGTCATACTCCCTGAATTCGGCATGGACCCCGGAATTGATTTGGTGCTGGGAGCCAAAGCCCTGAGCGAGATGGACGAGGTCAGCGAATTTTATTCTTACGGCGCCGGTTTCCCAACCCCCGGAGCGGCCGACAACCCCCTGAAATATAAATTCTCCTGGTCGCCGATCGGCGTCATGCGAGCCTATCTGCGTCCGGCTAAGATCATCTCCAAAGGCCAGATTGTCGAGATCGCGGCGGAAGATATATTCGCCGAAGAGAACACCCACTTGCTTGAGCTCGACGGAATCGGAGTTCCGCTCGAATGCTACCCAAACGGCAACAGCATCAATTATGCCGAGCTCTTCGGCCTCAGAGATACCGTCCAGGAGATGGCCCGTTATGCCTGCCGCCTGCCCGGCCACTGCGCTTTTTGGGAAGTGATGGCCAAATGCGGTTTTTTAAATGAAGAATCTATCGAGGTCGGAAACATGCCCGTCTCCCCCGCCCAGTTCACGGCGGCCCTGCTCGGATCTCAATCCCAGTTCCAGTTTGCCGATGACGAACAGGATATGACCATCATCCGGGCCGACGTCCGGGGGAAAAAGAAGGGGAAAAAAAGCCGGGTCATCTACCAGCTGGTCGACCACCGTGATCTGGAAACCGGGTTCACCTCAATGCAGAGAACCGTCGGCTTCACTATGAGCCTGGGAGCTCAGCTGATCATGGAGGGCCGCTTGAAGAAAACCGGGCTTCTATCACCGGTCGATGTCCCCTTTGACCTTCTGGCCCAAGGATTGGCCAAGCACGGGATGCGCATCGTCCGGCAAGAGCTCCCCTGGGGATAAGCAAAAAGCTACTCGGCGCCGAGCACCAAGACATCCTTCTTCCTTGCGTCCGGCTTGACAGAAAGCCTCATGACCCTCCCCTTTTCCACTCGACCTGAAACGACAGTGCTGTAAGGGGCGTGCAGCTTGAAATCGGCATCCCACTCCTTGGGCCAGGCCGGGAGCAGCCATATCTTCCGGCCGTCCGTCTGCATCAGCATGGCCTGGAGCGCCTTGAGCAGGACTCCGCCGTGGTCCTGGTCGGGAACCCAATCGTAGTTCGGGCCCCAGAAGGCCGGGAAGCGCGAGCCCTCATGCTTCGCCTTGGCCCGGCCGACGACGTACTGGCGGGCGTCCTCGGCCAGTCCCAGATAGGCCATAAAGATGTCTTCCTGCCGCCAGCCGAAATTCCCCCTATCCAAGCGGTGGTTGAGGGCCTCCACCGCCAGCTCGATCCCCGGCCGTCCCAGCGCCACCCGCCGGTAGGGAAAGACGGCGTAGAGCTCGGGGTTTTCGATGTTGCTCTTCGTGGCGAATTTCTCCGCTGGGGCGAGCATCCTTCGGCCTTCGACCTCCTGGGTGGGGAGGTCCGGCATCTTCATGTGCATACGCTCCCAGAGGGCTTTTTCTTCCTCCCCGACTTTGTCTCGTGCCAGCGTCAGCAGCCTCTCCGTGACCGCCAGGATGCCGGCGATCTCGGGCATTGGGTTCCGGCAATCCCACCAGGTTTCGAGCGCCTGAGCCGGCTCCATAACGATCTTGCCGCTCTCGTCCACGGAATAGTGCAGGTCATAGAAAGTCAGGATCTCATGGGCGAACGGTAGAAGCTTCTCTTTGAGCAGGGCCTCATCCAGCGTGTGTTCGTAGTGGTCGAGCATCATATGGAGGAGCTCGATCCCGCCCTGCCATTCCCAGCGGTGCCAGCGGCTCTCATTCTCGACGACCGTCCTTTTCTCACGTGGCGTCCAGCCGTACGATTCGTTGAAGGCCGCCCCCCAGAAGTAGAGGCACTCGTTGAGATAGGCGCCGGCGTGGCCAAAATAACGCTGCGTCCTATATTTCGCCATCTCCAGAATGGCTCCGGTGTACATTTTGTAAAGGGGCTCCAGCAGGTCGAAATCTCCCGAAGTGCACATGCTCATATAGGGAAGACGGGTGTTCTGCCACCAGTAGCCAGGACCCCAGCGGCGGTAATCGGCGTCGCCCGGACTTCCCGGGTTTGGCACGGTGAAGATCGACCCGTTGAACTTGATGGGGTAAGCGCCCCGGCCGGCGCAGGCATTGATGAAGCGCTGTAGGTTATAGGCGCGGGTCAGGATGTACGTATCGTCGCCGGGAGCTGCTGACGCCACATCGATCCAGCTCCGCCGCCAGAATTCCTCCCACCAGGAGCGGTGAGCCTGCATCCGCTTGGCCAACGGGGTTTTTCCAGCTTCGGCAATGGCCTCATCCACAGCCTGAAGCCATTCTTGGGGCGTGGAAGGACGCCTGGTCAGGACGTAGATCTCAAAATGGTGGGAGCTCGTGCCGGAAGAGAGCAGGTTGAGGTCGTCGACTTTTCTCGCCCCGTCGGCCTTAATGATGGCGCCGAAGGTCCGGTTGAGTATTGGGTCGGCCTGGGCGAAACCCTGCATATCCTGGAGCTCGGCGCTCAGTGCAGGCCCGACCGATTTCCTGTTGTGGTGATACCAGCCGATGCGGCCCTCCTGTCCGGTGAGGACGGTGTCCGGCTCGACGATCGTAGGGGAATGCTGGTTACCGGCGATGCCCTGGTCGAATTGGACATCACTGACCTCAATTGTAGGCAGCTCATACGGCGCGGTGCGCCAGACCTCGATCGCGGCGTTCACCTCGAACGGGCGTCCGCCGTCGACGAGGACATGAATGACCGGATGATGGGCATCGACCCAGACCTGGGCGCGGACGAGGTCCTTCCCTTCTCCATAGCGGGCCTCGACGGTCGCGTCGCGCAGGCGCAGTGTTTGAGAGAAGCGCCGGCTCTCCAGATAAGGGTTTGGGCTGATCTTGAACCTGACCCGGCCGAGCTTCAAAAGCCGGCTGTTGTCGTCCCAGAGATCAGTTTTCCCGATGTAAAAGAGCAGGTCTCCGCTCTCCTCCACCCAGACGTTGAGCCCGATGTCGCCGTTTCCCGTGGGCATAGTTCCCCAGGAATCGCGGCTGGGAGAGTCCCAGACCACGTCACACTTGGCCAGAGCCTGGAGGGGATCAGGGCCCTTTTGGGCGCAAGCAGAAAACAGGATCAACAATGTTGAAACGGCAATAAGAATCCCGCAGCGATTAGATAATCCGGTCATTTTTTCACTCCGTGTCTTCCCACTTTTTACCTCAACCCTAGGCCAATATCAACACAGCAAGCGGGATCGCCTATAAAATCCCCCTCTCCTCTATCCTCCCCCACGAGAGACTGTGTCGTAATTGCGATTTGTCATTGCGAGCGACCCCCGGGAGCGCGGTAATATCCTTTCTTTTCAACACATTATGAGATTGCTTCGATCGCTTAACTCTCTCGCATTGCGACATAATCTGCGAGGGGGGAGGAAATAAGTAGACAACCCACACATCCCCCCAAGGGCGACTGAACCATTAACATATCCGCCTCCCTGTGCCCAAGAGGGGAGGAATCGGACGAACACACCCATATCCTCCTCCCCCGGTGGGAGGAGGTCGGGAGGAGGGGGCTTCTATCTTTCGAGCGAGGATAGCTCTGGGTTGTGTCTTGACATCCGGGCGTCCGGTCAGAATAATCGGCCCGGGAGGCACGGCAAACCAACACGCCGCACGACGATGAGGAAGTGGCTGTATGTGATGCTCGTTCTGGCCGCACTCTATGCCCTGTCAACTTTGACAGGGAAAAAGCACAAAGCTAGATTTCCTATCCTCAAGCGTATCGATCGCGCCATTTCGATTGTCGTCTGGATTCTTCTAGCGGCCTACGGCGTCGCCTTTTTCTACTGGCTGTTCACTCAAGTTATTCGCTAATATAGCCCTTAGTCGAACCGGGTGAGTGACCTAGAAAATCCCCCTCTCCTCTTTCCTCGCCCACCACCGGGGAGGAATCGGACGGACATACCCCATACCCTCCTCCCCCTGTGGGAGGAGGTCGGGAGGAGGGGGATTTGCATAGAAACGAAAAATTGATAAAGAAAAGGGGGACGGTCCCGAACCGGGACCGTCCCCCTGAAGAAAGCCCCCGCCTTTAGCGGTGCGAAGGATTCTTAATTCTCCGGCTTGTCGACGATCCGGCCTTCACTCCCGTAGTTGAGGACGTTCTGCTGGGCCATATAATCGCGGACCACTGTGTATTCGAACAGCCCGGTCTGCATCTCCGCGTACGGCACCAGGCCGTTGGCCAGAAGGAACTTGTGGAGCTGCTCGTTCAGCGCCACCCAGTAGGTGCCGGCCAAGTTGATGGGGTTCCCGTTGACCTGGATGGAGAAGGGATTGACCCGTCCCCATTCCGGAATTCCGTGCGTCAGGTTGTAAATCAGCTGTTCGGGTCCCATCGGGGCCTTGCTCGAATCATACTCGAAGGTCAGGCCGGAAGCCTGCATCGAAGCGTCGTCGGTGTACTCCACCATTGAAACGGAATACTCCAGCCCGGCCAGAATCTGGAGGCCGGCCAGCAGCACGACGTCGAGCTTGAACCCGAGCCCGGAAGCGGGATCATAGCCGTAGGGAACCGATTTCAGGATGTCATTGCCGACGACTTTACCTTTGTGAATCTTGGAGGCGATGTAACCGTTGGCTTCGAGGGCGAAATCGGCCGGGAACCCTGCCGCCGTTACCTTTGTCCGGATGGCATCAGCCACTAGATTCCCAAGCGGGGTGTCACGCTCCGGCCCCGTCAGGTCCCACTTTTCTTCCAGGTCCCAGGGCGCCTGGGCGATCCGCTCCGTATAAACCGGCCCGAACCGGGGATCCA
>Ga0315275_10006889_pt1 | contig 10930 bp, 10 predicted proteins | sample YL17G03_0_MG_FD_205557 | JGI IMG/M metagenome (GOLD analysis project Ga0315275, IMG submission 205557) | Sediment microbial communities from Yellowstone Lake, YNP, Wyoming, USA - YL17G03_0 | ecosystem: Environmental > Aquatic > Freshwater > Lake > Sediment | place: USA: Wyoming | collected...
CGGCCGCCTGGGGTACACGCTGATCGACGTGGCGCAGGGGTGCGACCTCGGGATCGTGGAGGAACTCCGGCGGATCCCCAACACGATCCGCGCCCGCCTCGTCTACTGACGGGATCGTCACTTGCTCGAGCGGACGTTCGGGTGGCACTCCTGGCAGGCGCCACTGACCTTCTTGTTCGTCTTCATGTGGCAGTTCTTGCACTTGTAGTGCATCGCCTCCCGGAATGAGGGAGTTTTCCCGTCGCGCTTGGCGCCGTGGCAATCGGAGCACTTCTCCGAATCGGGGTTGTGATGGCACGTCTCGCACTTCCCGATCCGCTGCGCGTGGCCCCGATGATCGAACGTCACCTGCCGCTTTTCGTAGACCTTGAGGACGATCTTCCCGGGGATCTTTCCCTCTTCCTGCGCCCCGGTCGCCCAACCGGCGGCCAGCACCGACGCCGCGAACATCGCCAGGAACAGCGCGAACCGTTTCATACCGTGGTCCCTCCCACCGTTACAGGATTGCCGACTCCCGATCCTTCCGAGACAAGTCCAACATTCTAATGGATCGGGGAGGTCGCCGGAGCGGAAAAATCGCCGGGAACATTTCCGGCCGGCGGTCTCCCCGGGGCGCGTGACACCGGGTCCCGGCTTTGCTACCGTGACAGGAACCCCCCGGAAGCGAGGAGCGCGCGGATGACCTCTCCCCTGTCTCCCCTGTTTCGTCCCTCCCGGATCGCCGTCATCGGCGCGTCCTCGAACCCCGACAAGATGGGGTTCCAGATCTTCCGCAACATCAAGGAGGCCGGCTTCGCCGGCGAGATCGTCCCCGTGAACCCGAAGGGGGAGGTGATCCTGGGCGTGCCCTCGATAAAATCCGCCGCCGAACTCCCCGAGGGGACCGACCTCGCGGTCGTGATCATCCCGGCGAAGCTCGTCCCCGGGACGATGCGGGAACTGGGGGGACGGAAGGTGAAGTCGGCGATCGTGATCACGGGCGGGTTCGCCGAGTCCGGGGAGGCGGGAGCCGCTCTCCAGGAGGAGATGACGAAGGCGGCGCAGGAGGCGGGAATCCGCGTGGTCGGCCCCAACTGCCAGGGCGTGAACTACCCGTACCACGGCGTGTGCGCCTCGTGGCCGCTGATCACCCGGCGGGGGGAGATCGCGATCGTCTCGCAAAGCGGTACCGTCGGCGCGGCGCTGATCGACTGGGCGTCCGAGGAGCGGCTCGGGTTCTCCGCCTTCGTCAGCATGGGGAACCGTTCGGACGTCGACGAGGCGGACCTGATCGATTTCTTCGCGGAGGACCCGCACACGAAGGTGATCGCCCTCTACATCGAAGGGGTGAAGGACGCCCCGAAGTTCCTCTCCGCCGTCCGCGCCTGCCCGAAGCCGGTCGTGATCTTCAAGGCCGGGCGGACCGAGCGGGGACGCAAGGCGGCGGAGTCGCACACCCGTTCGCTCGCGGGGCGCGACGAGATCTACGACGCCGTGTTCCGCCAGAACGGCGTGCACCGCGCCGCCACGCTCGAGGAGCTGTACGACTTCGCGAAGGCCCTCGCCTACGTCCCGCCCCCCAAGGGTCCGCGAATGCTGATCGTCACGAGCTCCGGCGGGTCCGCGATCATCGCCACCGACGTGGCCGAGGAGGAGGGGCTGCGCGTCACCCCGCTTTCCGCCGCGCTCTCCGGGAAGCTCCGGGAGATCCTCCCCTCCCACTGCATCGTCGGAAACCCCCTCGATCTCACCGGGGACACCGACGCGGCCCGCTACCGGAACGTGCTCGACGCGGCCGAGGGGGAGTTCGATGCGGTGATGACGATCTTCGGCGACCCGATCCCCGGCGCCTCCGAAGTGATCCGCCCCGGCCGGTGCGAGCTCGTGGCGTACCTCGGGGGCGCCGACGTGGAGCGCGCGGAACGGTTGCTGTTCCACGAGAAGAAGATCGCCGTCTTCCCCACGCCGGAGCGGGCCGTGAAGGCCCTCTCCTGCCATGTCCGGTTCGACCGCGACCGCTTCCCGCTCTCCGTGGAAGGGGGGGGGCACGGGGAGGGAACGTCGGGGACAGCGATGACTCCCGCCGACTCGATGGAGTTCCTCGCCCGCGCCGGGTTCCCGTTGACCCGCTTCCGGCGCGCCGCGACCGGGGACGAGGCGGTCGCCGCGGCGCGGGAGATCGGCTTCCCCGTGGCGGTGAAGATGAACTCTCCCGACGTCACGCACAAGAGCGACGCCGGGGGCGTCTTCCTGAACGTGGCGGACGATGCGGGGGTGCGCAAGGCGTTCGGGGCGATACGGCAGGCCGAGGAGCGGCTCGGCGCGCGGGCCGGCGGGGCGCTCGTCTGCGCGATGGCGCCCGCCGGGCACGAGGTGATCGTCGGCGTGACGAAGGATTCGCAGTTCGGCCATGCCGTGATGTTCGGTCTCGGGGGGATCTTCGTCGAGGTGATGAAGGACGTCTCGTTCCGCGTGGCGCCGCTCTCGGAGAAGGACGCCGTGGAGATGATCCGGGAGATCCGGGGGTACAGGGCGCTCACGGGGCTGCGCGGGAAACCCGCCGGGGACCTCGACGCCCTGCGGATGCTCCTGCTGCTGCTGTCGGCGTTCCTCGCGTCGCACCCGGAGATCGAGGAGATGGACCTCAACCCGGTCATCGTCCAAGCCCGTGGGCTCTCCATCGCGGACGCCCGGGTGGTGCTGCGGGCTTAGGGTAAGACAGCACGGAAGTCGAACCAACGGGAGGGCCTGGCGGAGTCGCCGCAGGAGGGGGGGCGCAGTGAGGTAAAGCGCAGCCGTGCAGGTTCATCGCACGGCGAGCCACGAACGGAGCCCCGCCCTCCGAGGCGACGCAGCCGAAAGGGGAGTCCCTGAGGCTCAGGTTTTTCCGCGGAAGAAGAAGGCGTGGCTGTCGCCGAACCAGGGCGGGGTTCGGGCCGCGATGGCGCGGATCGCCGGGTCGCCCAGGATCCGCCTCTGCATAAACCGCTTGGCCTGCGCCCTCCCCCAACCGTCGCTCGCGGGGACCCGCCGGTACAGGCGAAGCGGTTCGTCCTCGCCCGGGAACCCGCCCTCCGACGGCAAGCCTCCATCCGCAATCCCCGGCCAGGATGCCTCGCGGGGCAGGTTGAGGATCGAAAGGTTGAGGAACCCGATCTCCCCCGCATGCTCCGCGAGGAATGACCGCGTCCGCTCCGCGTCGGTCTCCGTCTCCCCCGGGGCGCCGAGCATCACGTACACATAGGCGGCGATCCCCGCCCGCGCGAGGTTCGACAGGATCGTCGAGGCGTCGGCGACGCGCGTCCCCTTTCCCATTCGATCAAGAAGCGGCTGCGAGCCGCTCTCCAGCCCCAGCTGAAGCATCGAGCACCCCGCCGCTGCCAGCGAGGAGGCGAACTCCGGCTCGAGCAGTTTCCGCTCGAAGCGGGCGAACCCGTGCCACGAAAGGCCGCGCAGCACGCTTCCCCCGTCCGCCATCGACCGGAGAATGGCGACCGGGATCGCGTTGTCCGTCAGGTGAAACCGCCGGACGCCGTACCGATCGGACAACTCCCGCAGCAACGTGGGGAACGTCCCCGCGTCCGCCGCGCGGTACGGATGGATGGGGGCAACCGCCTCGGGGCAGAACCGGCATCTCCTCCAGTAGCACCCCCGCGTCGCGGCGACGGGGAGGACCGGCTCCGGGGACAGATACTCCCGGAGCGGCGCGAACCCGAAATCGGGGAGGAACTCCACCGCTTCACCATCCGGGAAAAAGACGCCGCCGCCCGTTGACGCGCCCCCGGCCACCGCGGCGAGGGCGCTCTCCCCCGGGCCGAACCCGACCCGGTCGAAGGGGAGGAACGCAAGCTCCATGCTGCGAAGTGGACTCTTCCAGGAGGTGAACATCCCGCCACCGCCGTAGACCGGGACGCCGGGCAGGCGGCGCCGCAGCAACCCTGCAAGTTCAAAGGCGGGGAGGACCTGGTGCCGGTAGTTCACGGAGATCGCGACACCGCGCGGACGCATCCGGTCGACGCGAGGGAGGAGGGCGTCGCGGAAGTAGCCGGAGAAGACCGTTCCCGCTTTCCCGGACGCGGCGAGAGAGAGGTCCAGGGGCGAAAACTCGGAGAGATCGGCGTGGACGTAGTCGCCGAGCGTCCATCGTTCGCGCCCGCTCACGCCGCGATACGCGGAAAGAGCCGTGTTCAGGTGGCGCGCGGCGGCGGTGTACCGTGAATACGATCTTCCGGCCTCGGGGGAACGGAGGAAGGAGAGCGCCCGGGGGACGTTCTTCATGGCCCGGTGGAGAGCGGTCGTGGGCGCGGGGCCGGCGGCGTCGGCCAGCCGATTCCCGTCCAGCAGGTAAAGGTACGCCTCGAGGTTGGCGTCGATCGCTTCCGCCGTCGCACCTTCCCGGCGCAGGTGGGACAGGAGCACCGCCGTCCCCAGCGGCGGTTCCGCGGGCCGGGCGGCGGGCGGGTGAATCAGCAGGAGGTCCGGACCGGCCATGTCACCCGTCGGCGGACATCAGGGCCTGTCCAGGACAGACCCTCAGTCGTCCTCGTCCACGATCTCGAAGTTCCCCTCGTGCTTGCAGTGAGGACATCGCTCCGGGATCTCCTCCACGTCGATTTTGAACTCCTCCCCGCACTCGGGGCACAGGACGACCCATTTGCTCACGAAATCGCCTCCTTTCGGGTTGCGCCGCCCGACCGGTCAGTACGGGGCCTTCTCGACCCGGTCCCCCTTGCGCAGAAGGTCCGCCGCCGTGATCATGTTGAGCGGAGTCGCGCGGCCGATGGTGACCTTGACACGGTCGCCCGGGCGGAAAGCCGACAGGTCGATCCCGGCGTCGGCCTCGACCTTGTAGCTCCAGGACGCTCCCGCGGCGTCCCGCACGGCCAGCACGCCTCCCGCGGGATCCAGCCGGACGATCGTCCCCACGACCGTCCGTTCCTCCGCGACGGCCGGGAGAAGCGCCGCCGCGCCCAGGAAAAGGACGACGGAAAGCACAGCGAAGAGTCTTCTCATCGCGGATCCCCCTCTCCGATAACTCGCTTCATGGCAACGGGGGAAGATCCACATCGGCCCATATCCGCCCCGGGCTGATCCGCCCCCGCGCCACCGCCGGCTGCTGCTGCGTCAGGCAGTGGAGCGTGCCGAACCCCCACACGAGATCCACGGCGTGGATCCCGACCACCGGTCGGTCCCGGAACAGCTCGGAGAGGATCCCGAGCGCGATCCGGTCGTTCGGGTCGTTGAAGGTGGGAACGAGCACCGCCGCGTTGCAGACGTAGAAGTTGGCGTAGCTGGCCGGCACCCGGATCCCGTCGAAGCGCAGCGGCGCGGGCAGCGGCAGCGGCACCACCTCGGGGCGGGAACCGTCTTCCAGCCGGGCGGATGCGAGCCGCTCCCGGTTTTCTTCGAGCACGCGATGATTTTCGTCCTTCGGATCCCTCTCCCGGCACAACACCACCGTGCGGGGTCCCGTGAAGCGGCACAGGTCGTCCACGTGGCCGTGCGTATCGTCCCCCGCGATGCCGCGTCCCAGCCAGACGACGTTCGATGCACCCAGGTGATCACGGAAGACGCCTTCCAACTCCTTCCGGGTCATCCCCGGGTTGCGGACCTGGACCTCCGGGTCGAGCAGGCACTCCTCCGTCGCGATCAGCGTTCCTCGCCCGTTGACCTCGATCGCGCCCCCCTCCAGAACGACGCGCTTTCCGTGGAACCGGACCGGCAGGAACTTCACTCCGAGCGCCTTCGCGGCCCGCGCCGGGACGCCCGCGTCCTTTCGCCAGTTCGGGTATCGCGCCCACGCGTTGAACCCGAACCCGGCGACGGCCACTTCGCGCTTCGGACGCTCCCTGCGGACGAAGATCGGGCCGAAGTCGCGCGTCCACCCGCGATCGGTCGGAAAACGGAAGAACGCCACGCGGGAGAGATCCGCCCCGACACGGGAGAGGAGCCGGAACGCCTTCGCCTCGTGCGCCTTCGACTCGACGAGGATCCGGACGATCTCGCCGACGGCGATCTTCCGCGCGATCTCCCCGTAGACCCAGGGGATGGCGGCGAACTTCCCGGGCCAGTCGGAGCGGTTGTGCGGCCACCCGATCCACGTCGCCTCGTGCGGCTCCCACTCCGCGGGCATCCGGAAACCGCGGGGCGTGCCCCCCGTTTTTCCTGCTGCGGGGGTACCCCAGCAGCGCGAAGCTCGCAGTGGGGCCGACGTCCCCGCCGTGCCCCCCGTTTTTCCTACTGCGGGGGTACCCCAGCGGCGCGAAGCTCGTATTGGGGCGGAGGTCACCGCCCCTTCCCCCAAGGCTCGTCGTCGAGGACGCGGCTCGTGATCCCCCCGTAGGCGTCGATCCGCCGATCCCGCAGGAACGGCCAGTTCCGGCGCACCTCCTCGATGCGGGCAAGGTCGACCTCGGCGAAAAGGATCTCCTCCCGTTCCGCGGACGCCTCGGTCAGGATCTCGCCCTGCGGGCCGCACAGGAACGAGGAACCCCAGAATTCGATCCCGTCCCCTCCCCCCTCCGGGATTTCGTGCCCCACGCGGTTGACCGCCGCGACGTAGACGCCGTTCGCGATGGCGTGGCCCCGCTGCACGGTGCGCCAGGCGTCGCGCTGCCGCTCTCCGTGCTCCCCCTTTTCGCGCGGGTGCCACCCGATCGCGGTCGGGTAGAAGAGGACGCTCGCCCCGGCGAGGGCCGTCAGGCGCGCCCCTTCGGGGTACCACTGGTCCCAGCAGATGAGCGTGCCGATCCTTCCCGCGCGGGTGTCGAAGGCGCGAAAGCCGAGGTCCCCCGGGGTGAAGTAGAACTTCTCGTAGAACGCCGGATCGTCCGGGATGTGCATCTTCCGGTAGATCCCGGCGACCGTTCCGTCGGCGTCGATCACCGCGGCGCTGTTGTGGCACACCCCCGCGGCGCGTCGCTCGAAGACCGGTGCGATCACGACGACGCCGGCATCCCGCGCCGCCGCGGAGAGGGCATTCGTGGTCGGCCCCGGAAGCGGCTCCGCAAGGTCGAAGAAGGCCGTCTCCTCGGTCTGGCAGAAGTACCGGGTGCGGAACAGTTCGGGCAGGCACACCACCTGCGCCCCCCCGCGAGCCGCCTCGCGGACCCGGTCCACGCCCTGTTCGAGGTTCTCCCGCGGGTCCGTCCCCATCGCCATCTGGACGAGGGCGACCGCGAACTTCCCGGCCCCCCTCGGCGATGGCCAAGAATGGCCAAGTGCCGCGGAAGCCATTGGTGGCATGAGCGGCCCCGCGCTCATCCGGCGAGATCCAGGAACAGCCACGGCGTCGCCTTCTTCCTCTCCCGCTCGTACCGGTCGATCTCCGCTGCGCTCGTGAGGGTCAGGGCGATCTCGTCCAACCCCTCGAGGAGGCACGTCTTCGCGAAGGAGGCGACCCGGAAGGCGTGAATATCGCCGTTCGGGCCCGTAACCGTCTGCCCCGCCAGGTCCACCTCCACCTTGCCGCCCGGCGCGGCGAGCAGGGCGTCGATCAGCGAGCGTACCGCCGCCGCCGGGAGCGTCACCGGCAGCATCCCGTTCTTCAGGCAGTTGTTGTGGAAGATGTCGCTGTACGACGGCGCGATCACCGCGCGAAAGCCGAAGTCCATCAACGCCCACACGGCGTGCTCGCGGGAAGAACCGCAGCCGAAGTTCTCCCACGCCACCAGCACCTTGCCGCCGCGATACTCCGGCCGGTTCAGCGGAAAATCGGGTTGCTCCTTCCCGTCCATGTCGTACCGCCACGCGAAGAAGAGCCCGACGCCCAGCCCCGTCCGCTTCAGGGTCTTCAGGTACCGCGCCGGGATGATGGCGTCGGTGTCGACGTTCCCCCGGTCCAGGGGGACGCCCACGGTATTCAACGACATGAACTTTTCGATCATCGCGCCACCTCCCGCACGTCGGCGATGCGGCCGGAAACCGCGGCGGCGGCGGCCATCGCGGGGCTCATCAGGTGCGTCCGCCCCCCGGGTCCCTGCCGCCCCTCGAAGTTCCGGTTCGACGTCGAGGCGCACCGTTCGCCGGGCGTAAGCTTGTCCGGGTTCATCCCGAGGCACATGGAGCACCCCGGGAGCCGCCACTGGAACCCGGCCTCGACGAAGACCCGGTCGAGCCCCTCCTCCTCCGCCTGCCGCTTCACCAGGCCCGACCCCGGGACGACCAGCGCCGTCACGTTCGCGTGGACCTTGCGCCCCGAAGCCACCGCGGCGGCCGCGCGCAGGTCCTCGATCCGCGAGTTGGTGCAGGAGCCGATGAACACCTTGTCCACGGGGATGTCGGTCAGCCGCGTCCCGGGCGAAAGCGCCATGTACTCCAGCGCCCGCCGCATCCGCGCCCGCTCCGATCGGTCCGGCTGCGCCTCCGGGTCCGGAACGACCCCGCCCACGGGGAGGGCGTCCTGCGGGCTCGTCCCCCACGTGACGTGCGGCTCGAGGTTCGACGCGTCGAGCTCCACCTCCCGGTCCCACGTCGCGTCCGGGTCGGACGGGAGCGTTTTCCAGTCGGCCACCGCGGCGTCCCACAGGGAAGGGGGCGGTGCCAGCGGCCTCCCCTTCAGGTACGCGAAGGTGGTCTCGTCCGGGGCGATCAGGCCGAAGCGGGCCCCCGCCTCGATCGTCATGTTGCACACCGTCATCCGCCCCTCCATCGACATCTTCCGGATCGTCTCTCCGGCGAACTCGATCGCGTACCCGGTTCCCCCGGAGGCGCCGATCTTCGCGATCACCGCGAGGATGACGTCCTTCGGCGTGACCAGGGTGCGAAGCGCGCCGTTCACCATGACGCGCATCCGCCGTGGCATCCTCTGCCACAAGGTCTGCGTGGCGAGGACGTGTTCGACCTCCGAGGTGCCGACGCCGAACGCGATCGTCCCGAAGGCCCCCAGCGTCCCGGTGTGGGAGTCGCCGCAGACGATCGTGATCCCCGGCTGGACGAGCCCCGACTCGGGGCCGATGATGTGTACGATCCCCTGCCTCGGATCGGTGATGTCGAACAGGGCGATCCCCGCGCCGAGGGCGTTTTCCCGCAGCGCCTGGATCTGCTCGCGGCTCTCCCGGTCGTCGATCCGCACCGAGCGGTCGGGCGTGGTCGGAACGTTATGATCCGGCACGGCCAGCATCGCGCCGGGCCGCCGCACGGAAAGACCCGCCAGCCGCAGCCCCTCGAACGCCTGGGGGCTGGTCACCTCGTGGATCAGCTGGCGATCGATATAGAGGAGGACGTTCCCGTCCTCCCGCGCCGTCACGACGTGACGGTCCCGGATCTTTTCGAACAGCGTCGGCATGACTCTCCTTTCCCCCGCGGCGAATATACCATTATATTGTTACGGTGCCGCCGATGGGACGAACCGGCGGAAACAACGATCGGCCGGCGCGTGGAGGGAGGGGGCGGAAATGAGCGAAGTCGTCCAGGTGGAGCGGAACGGGGGGGTCGCGACGATCCGGATGAACCGGCCGGAGCGGTTGAACGCCTACAACCCGGAGATGGGGAAAGCGCTGCTGTCGGCCGTCTCGGAAGCCTCGGTCGATCCGTCGGTCCGTTGCGTCGTGCTCACCGGCGAGGGGAAGGCGTTCTCCGCGGGGGGCGACGTCGAGTTCATGGCGGCGTTCCGGGAGGAAGGACACGGGAAGTTCCTCGATCTCGCGATCCTGCTGCACGCGTTGATCGCCTCGCTGCGGAAAGCGCCGAAACCGGTGATCGCCGCGGTGAACGGGGTCGCCGCGGGCGCCGGCTTCTCGATGGCGCTGGCGTGCGACATAGCGGTGGCGACGGCATCCGCGCGCTTCACCCTCGGGTACCAGAACATCGGGCTCTCCCCCGACGGCGGGATGACGTTCTTCCTTGCGCGGGCGCTGGGCACCCAGCGGGCGATGGAGATGACGCTCTTCTCGAAGGTCCTCTCCGCTTCGCTGGCCGCCTCCTGGGGGTTGGTCCAGCAGGTGTTCCCCGACGCGGAGTTCGCGGCGCAAACCGCCTCCCTCGCGGAACGTCTCTCCGCGGGGCCGACGCTGGCCTACGCGAAGGCGAAGGAGTTGTACAACCGCGCGCTGTCGCAACCGCTGGAGACGCAGCTCGAGGAAGAGCGGCAGAGCATCGCCCGCTCCGCGACGACCCACGATTTCCGCGAAGGGGCCCGCGCCTTCCTCGAAAAGCGCCCGGCGCGCTTCGAGGGGCGGTAGGCGCAGCGGTCGAATGCGATCGGATTTGTGAATTGAGGCATTAGCCTCCCCCGTCACGGAAGCGGTAATACTCCTCGGGAGTGTTGATGTTCCGGAAGGGGGAGCGGCACGGGTCGATCCGCTCCACCTCCGCGAGGGGAACGCGGCGAACGCGCACCCGGTCGAAGAAGGAGACCACGCGGCACTGCCCGTCCCGCAGCGCATTTTCCACGACGGGGAGGACACCCTTCCGGTACACCGCGTGAAGCGGCTCCAGCCCCCCCTCCCCCTCGGGAACCACCACGTCCGCCTCTTCCGCCAGGGAGCACAGGTGCCGGATGAGGTCCGGCGCGAAGTGCGGCATGTCGCACGCCACGACGAAGACCTTCTCCGAGCCGCTCGCCCGCAACGCCGCGTGGATCCCCCCCAGCGCGCCCATCCCGGGGTAGAAGTCCGTCACCCGGCGGCACGGGAGGAAATCGTACCGGGCCGTTTCCCCGGTGGCGACGATCACCTCTTCGAACAGCTCCTCCATCCGCCGGTGGATCGCCTCGATGAACCGCCCGCCATGGTACGGCAGGAGCGCCTTGTCGCTCCCCATCCGGGTGGAGCCCCCCCCCGCGAGGATCACCCCCGTGACCCCGGGGATCCTCTCCGCGGCCGAGGCGGCGATCCGCGTGGGATGGGTGTAGACGTTGAACCTGCGGCCCCGCACGTACCCGATGAGGGTGATCCCCAGTTCCCCGCAGATCCTGACCGCGAGGTCGGTAGGAGAGGTGCGCGAGGCGATC
>Ga0315275_10006890_pt1 | contig 10930 bp, 9 predicted proteins | sample YL17G03_0_MG_FD_205557 | JGI IMG/M metagenome (GOLD analysis project Ga0315275, IMG submission 205557) | Sediment microbial communities from Yellowstone Lake, YNP, Wyoming, USA - YL17G03_0 | ecosystem: Environmental > Aquatic > Freshwater > Lake > Sediment | place: USA: Wyoming | collected...
TCACGCAGTGTTCGCCGATGTGGACGCGCGGCAGGATCACCGAGCGGTCCACCGTCGAGTAGTCGTGTACGCGCACCTGCGAGAACAGCAGCGAATTCGACACGCGCGAGCCCGAAATGATGCAGCCGCCCGACACCATCGAGTCGATGGCGCAGCCACGACGGTCCTCGTCGTCGAACACGAACTTGGCGGGCGGCAGCTGCTCCTGGTACGTCCAGATCGGCCACTGCTCGTCGTAGATGTTGAGTTCGGGCGAGACGCGCACGAGTTCCATGTTCGCTTCGTAGTACGCGTCGATCGTGCCGACGTCGCGCCAGTAATGTTGCGCCTTGCTGCGCACGTCCTCGAACGGATAGGCGAACACGCGCAGGTTTTCGATGGCCTGCGGAATGATGTTCTTGCCGAAGTCGTGCGCGGAGGCTGGATCCTCCGCGTCGGCGCGCAGCAGACGCTCGAGCAGCCGCGGATTGAACACGTAGATGCCCATCGACGCGAGCGCAACGTCCGACCGCCCCGGCATCGGCGGCGGATCCGTCGGCTTTTCCTGGAAGCCGAGCACGCGATTGCCTTCATCGACCGCCAGCACGCCGAATTCACGCGCGCGGTCGATCGGCACTTCGACGACGCCGACGGTGATGTCCGCCTCCTTCTCGACGTGGAAGCCGATCATCGGGCCGTAGTCCATCTTGTAGATGTGGTCGCCGGCGAGCACGAGCACGTGCAACGGGCGGTGCGCGCGAATCAACTCCATGTTCTGCCACAGCGCATCCGCGGTGCCCTGGTACCACTCGGGACCGCGGCGCTGCTGCGCCGGAATGGTCTCGATGAATTCGCCGAACTCGCCGCGCAGGAAACCCCAGCCCCTGCCGATGTGCTGGATCAGCGAATGCGCCTTGTACTGCGTGAGCACCGAGATCTGCCGGATGCCTGAATTGAGGCAGTTCGACAGCACGAAATCGATGATGCGGAACTTGCCGCCGAAGGGCGCGGCGGGCTTGCAGCGGTCTTCGGTGAGTTGCTTGAGCCGCTCCCCGCGTCCGCCCGCCATGATCACGGCGAGTGTGCCGCGGGTCAGGCGGCTCAGATAACGACGTGGGGCACCAATGCGTTGTTGTTCGGTCGACATCCGACGGCTCTCCGGCGTGTACTGGCGTTGGCGATGTTACAGAGTCAAACCGTCGTTGGATCGTTGCTGCGATGCACCAGTATGAGGTATCGAATTATAGTGTTGACTTCGTACTAGTAACTGATGCCTAATATTGATCACTTACCAAGGAGACGGACCGCCATGTCGCGGGACGACGAAGAAACCACTGCCCCCGCGCCCGGGGACGAAACGCCAGCCGAAGCGCAGGCTCGCAAGTTCCAGCGGGAACTGAGCGCCGGCCTGACCTCGCTGGTGCTGCTGTCCGTGCTCGCCGACGCGGACACGGACCTCTACGGCTACGAGATCGCGCGCAAGCTCACCTCGGCTGCAGTGCCAACGGCTCCCTTCAAGCAGGGCGCCCTCTATCCGGTGCTGCGCAACATGAGCGGTGCCGGGCTGCTGTCGAGCCGCGTGGTCCCCTCCTACTCTGGACCGCCGCGCCGCTACTATCGGATCACGCCACTCGGGCGTGAGGTGCTGGCCGCCTGGCGCGAAACCTGGCTCAGCACCCGCACCTTCGTCGATACCATCGTCCAGCCTGCCACTTCCGCTGCACAGGAGATGCCGTCATGACGGCCCCGACACCCCGCACCGTCGAGGAATACCTCGACCTGCTTCGAGCCGAGTTGCAGGGCGCCGATCGCGCGCTGATACAGGACGCGCTTTACGACGCGGAAGAACACCTGCGCGCGGAACTCGCGCAGCATCCGCAAGCAACGGAGGCAACCATGCTGGGCCTGATCGTGGCGAGTTACGGCGCGCCCGGCGAAGTCGCGGATGCGTACCGTTCGAACGAAACCCGTGTGCAGGCCGCGCTGCGCACGCCGCCGCCGAAGCCGAAGCACACCACGCTCGGACGCTTCTTTGGCGTGTACTCCGATCCGCGCGCGTACCTGAGCATGGCTTACATGCTGCTGGCGCTCGCCACTGGCATCTTCTACTTCACGTTTGCGGTGACAGGCTTGTCGCTCTCGGCCGGCTTCGCGATCCTGATCATCGGCATCCCGTTCTTCCTGCTCTTCATCGGCACGACGCGGGTGCTCGCGCTGGCCGAAGGGCGCATCGTGGAGACCCTGCTGGGAACCCGCATGCCGCGCAGGCCGGTGCATCCCGGCCCGCCCATGGGCTGGATGCAGCGCGTACTCGAAATGCTGAAGGATCCGCGCACCTGGGGCACGCTGCTGTACCTGCTGCTGATGCTGCCGCTCGGCGTGTTCTATTTCACGTTCGTCATCGTCGGCATCGCGCTCTCGATCGCGATGACGCTCGGGCCGCTCGTAGCGTTGCTGATACACGCCGGCCTGATCACGGTCGATGGCAACTTCGAGTCGCCGCATCCGGCTTTGTTGCCACTGGTATCGATCTTGGGGATAGTGCTGCTCACCGTCACGCTGCATCTCACCCGGGGTATTGGTTATCTCCATGGCCAGTTGGCTAAGTCGCTGCTCGTCCGTGCGCCGCGCGCGGCGGACGAGCCTGCCGTCGCCTGACCTTGCACCGCGCGCTGCGGCGGCGGCGTGCTGCGCCCTGCTCATCGCAGGGTGCGGCCACGCCGACACCACCGGCGGCACGCCCGCTCCCGGATCGTCGGCAGAAATCTTCTGCGCGCCCGCACCGGAAGGATTCCTGCGCGCACGCCTGCAGGGCGCCATCGATGCCGAGATCGACTGGTCGGCGCCCGCCGTCGCGCAGTGCCTCGGTAGCCCACGACCGGGCGGCGATGGCGTGCGGCTGGTATTCAAGGGCGCGGTCGACGATGCCCCGCTGCTGATCGTAATTGGCGTCGCCAACCTCTTGCCGGGCACATCGGCGCGCAACGTCGCGGCCAACGTCACGCTCGTGCGAGAGGGAGCAGGCTCTTTCTATTCGACGCAGGGCGACGACAAGTGCGCGCTCGACGAGGTGCACCAGGAACCTATCGAGGGTCACGACGGTCGATACCGGATGTCCGCGCGCGGCTACTGCACCCAGCCGGCTCGCGCACTCGGCGCGAGCGGCGCGGGCTCGGTGCTGGTCACCCGTTTCGACGTGTCCGCGCTCGTCGATTACCCGAAGAACTGACCCATGACCTCCCGTTTCCCCGCCCGCCTGCTGTTGGCGCTTTGTGCCGTCTTGCCGCTCACCCTGGACGCTGCGCCCGCAGGCGCCTTGCCGCTCAGCGCTTTTCCGCGCGAACGCATCGCGGTCGAAACGCGGGCGAGTTTCCGCCGGCTGATGTTCGAAGCCTGGCGTGCCGATACACCGCAGACGCGCGAACAGGGATTCATGTTCGTCGAGGACCGCGACGTGCGCCCCGACCAGGCGATGATCTTCATCTACGAGCCGCCCCAGTACGTGGCGATGTGGATGAAGAACACGCTGCTGCCGCTCGACATGCTGTTCGTCGACCAGCGCGGCTGCGTCGTCACGATCAAGCAGAATGCGCAACCCGGTGTGCTCGCGACGATCGAGTCACGCGCGCCCGTGTCGCTCGTGGTGGAACTCAAGGCCGGGACGGTCGCCGCGCAGAGCATCGCGGTCGGCGATCGCGTGCTGCGGCTCGATGCGGGCTGGCCGCCGACGGAACAGTCCTGCAAGCAGGCGGAAAGCTAGTTCGGCGATCCCTTCAGCCGGGTTCCGCAGGTACCCGCGAGGCACCGGTCGACGTCGGCGCCGGTCTGCGGGTAGGCCTTGATCTGGAATTCGCGGCGGCCGTAGTCGACCACGAACTTCTGCACGGTGCCGAGGACGTCCATGCCCACGATCAGTGCGGGCTCGTCCGCCAGTCCCCAGAGCGAAAAGATGTACAGGTCGCTGAACGTCACCGGAATGTTGCGCAGGCGCGCTTCGCCGATCGTGATGCTCGGCGTCGCGTGCGTGACGCCATTGGCCGTTCCTGGGGTGGCTCCGGTCACGACCGAATCCCGGCGGTCACCCTTGCGGTTCCCGCCCAGCAGCGCCTGCTGCAGTGGCAGATTGCCGATCGTGTATTCGGCGCCAGTGTCGATGATCACGTGGGTATCCACGTTTCCCACCCGCCCCGCGACGAGCAGCAACCCCTCGTTGATCATGCGCGCCGGCACCGTCAGGTAACCGTGCGGCGCGCTCCTGGGATCCGACAGTCCGATCTTGACGCGGTCGTGGCGGAAATCGACCTCGATTCGTGACTGTTGCAGGCCGTCGATGCCGAGGATTCCGTCGGCGTCTGCGAACACTGCGCCGGTGAGCACAGGCATCTGTTGATCGACCAGCACGATGCTGCCGACCCGCAACTCGTCCACTACTGCCATGGGGACGACGGCGGAACCCGTCACCCCGTGCACTTCGACCGTGCCGGTGCCGGCCGCCGCGAGTCCGAGCGACATGGCGAGCCGCGACGACAGCACCGAGCGATTGGCGCCCAGGTCGATGATGAACCGGTAGGGACCCGAGCCATTCACCTCAACCGCTGCGAGCATGCGACCGACACGATCCGGGCGCGTGGGGGCGGCGTAGAGCGGCTGATCACGTGCCACCACCCGGTCAACGGTTGTTTCCGCCCCCAACCGGGCGGGCAGCAACCCCAGCAGCGACAACGCCAGCAGCGCCAGGTCACGCGCGAGCCGGAGCATCGTGGGCGGCAAAGGAGGTTGCATGAACAATTCGACTCCGCGCGCTCCGATAGGTTTCAAGAAGCGGCTGCACCCGGGCCACGGGCACGGTCGCCCTGCTAATCTTGGCGACACGCCCGATCTAACTCTCATCGGCGACACCTGGCAAGTCGGCATCGAGTCATGAACAAGATCGCAACGGAGACATTGCGTGAACGTGCGCAGAGTGGCGACGCCCGGGCGCTGACGGCTCTGGGCAAGCGGCTCCTCCTCGGTCTGGGCACTCCAGCCGCGCCACAGGAAGGCTACGAGTGCCTGGCAACCGCCGCAGCGCGTGGCGATGGCGAGGCAACGGCGCAGCTTGCGCTGCTCGCCGCCTGGGGCGTGCTGCGACCGCACAGCTGGCAGGACGCGCTCGATTACCTGCAACGCGCTGCCGAACTCGGCTGGCCGCCGGCACAGCGCGAGCTGCGGTTCCTGGCGCGAGACAGCGGAACCGACTGGCACGACCTGCGCCGGCGCGTGGACATCGCGGCCTGGACCGCATCGCCTGCGGCAAGGGTCCTCAGGCAATCGCCGCAGATATGCGCCATCGAGGGCTTTGCGACGGCCGACGAGTGCGCGTGGCTGATCCAGCTGGCTCGCGGCAGCCTGCGGCGGGCCCGGATCTATCGGAAGGACGCTGAAGGCTACGCCGAGGCGGGCACGCGGACGAACTCGGAAGCGGACTATACGTTCGGCAACGCCGACCTCGTGCTCAGGCTGGTCATCGAGCGGATTGCCAGCGCAGCCGGGGTATCGCCGCGGCTGTTCGAAGTGGCCAAACTGCTGCATTACGAACCCGGCCAGCAATTCGCCCCACACTGCGATTTCCAGGAACCCGCCACGCCGGCGCTGGCACGTGAGGTCGAGCGGCGCGGGCAGCGAGTGGCAACCGTGCTGGTCTACCTGAATGACGAATACGAGGGCGGCGAGACCGAGTTTCCGCGAGTCGGTTTGCGTCACCGGGCCGCCACCGGCGATGCCTTGCTGTTTGCGAACGTGCGGCCGTCAGGCGACCTCGATTACGACTCGCTGCACGCAGGCCTGCCGCCCACGCGCGGTGTCAAGTGGGTTCTGTCGCAGTGGATACGCGACCGGCCGGTCGTTGGCGTGGCCTGAGACCCGCGCGTCGATGCTTCAGCCGGGCGGCGGCGACGGCAATGCGTTGCCCTCCGCATCGACCAGGCCCGCATCCGCGAGCCGTCTCACCACGGGCCGCAATTGGCTCTCGAAGTTGCGCCATTTCTGCACCGACGATGCGTAGATAGGCTTGCGCACCTGCGCCGCGCTGGCCGTCGTCGAAGCCACGCGCGACCGGTGGAAATCCAGTACGTCGTCCTGCCAGGGCAGGCCGCACCATTCCAGCAACCGACGGCACTGCGCGGGTGGATCGGCGACCAGGTCCTCGTAGCTCACGTCGCAGATGACCCCCGGCATCACGGCATGCCAGTGCGCCATCGTTCGACGGTACGCGACGTAAAATTGCGCGAGCTCGTCCAGCTGGTACGAGTAATGGTAGGCGTTGATGAAAAGCGTCTTGAACACCGCGTAACAGGTGTCGAGCGGAGCGCGCGTCAGGTGCACGATCTTCGCGTTCGGCAGCGCCAGGTGGATCAGGCCGCAATAACGGAAATTGAACGGCAGCTTGTCGACGAAGTACCTGCGCCCGCCGGCCAGCGGCTGTACCGCTTTCAGGTAGTTGCGGCCGAGCTCCGCGAAATCCATCTGCAGCGACGCGCGCATCAGGTCCGGCTCCGTCGAGCCGGTGCTGACGTACGCCCGCTCGGCCAGCGCCGTCATCTCGGCCGGAAAATCGACGAGTTCGCCGAGCGAGACCACGTCCGCGTGACTGCCGAGGATGCGTTCGACCAAGGTCGTGCCCGTGCGCGGCATGCCGACGATGAAGATCGGACCCGCCGCGGGTTCCCCTGGCGCGGCATGCGCCAACGCCTCGCGCGAGTAGTGCGCCATGACCTTCTGCATCGCATCGAGGTCGTTGCTCACGTCGTAGGCCAGGGTGCTGCGCTTGATCCGGTTGCCTTCGCTGAGCGCCGCGAACGATTCCTGGTACTCGCCGATATCCTCCAACTCCTTCGAGAGGGCGAAGCACGCCGAGATCGCGTCCTGCTTGCGAATGTGCGGGCGCATCAACGTTGCGCGCAGGTGCTCGACGTTGTTCTTCTCAGGCGTCTGGGTGCGAAGCTGCGAACGGACGTACAGCGCGAAGCCGTTGCCGGGGGCCAGCGTCAGCACGCGCTCGAGCAACGTCGCGGCCTCGTCCATTTCATTGAGGTAGAAGTGGCTCACGGCAGAGTCGTAGAGGATGGCCGGATCGGTCGGCAGCAGCTCGCGTGCCCGCTGCAGGAGCGGCTTGGCTTCGGCGGGTTCGTTGCGCTCGACGTGCACTTTGGCGATCGCCTGCAGCAACCGCGCGTCGGGCGGGCAGATCTCCGTGGCGCGGCGCGCGGCGGCGACGCCCTCCACGCGCCGGCGCAACTGCATCAGCACCTGCGCCTGCTTCAACAGCAGCTCGGCCTTCTCGCCGTGATGCTCGATCGCCGCGTTCACGATCTCCAGCGCCCGCGGCAGGTCGGGCCGGGCCTCCGCGATGGCGCTGGCGAGCACGGCCGTCTTGATGTTCGGCGTGAGTGCCAGCAGGCCCTGGCACAGCCGGTCGGCTTCGTCGGTCTTGCCTGCCTTGAGCAGGTCGTAGGCCGCGTTAAGGGTGCTGTCGAGCGCGCTCGACGGCGCCGGAGTATTCGTCGGTTTCATGAATCCCGCCTGGGTCAGGTCTGCGAGGTACGAAGGGCCAGGCGCTCGGCGCGACGGGCCTGTGCGTCGATCAGCGGCAGCACCGCGTCGATCTCCGCGGCGTAGCGTTGCCATTTGGTCGGATCCGGCGTCGAGACCGTGTAGCTCGAGAGCGGCAGCGCTTGCGGCAGGACTCTGTCCCACGCCAGGTCATTGGCTGCACACAAGCGGCGTATTTCGGCTGCCGGATCGGCCACGACCGCCTCGTAGTTCGCCACCGTCCAAGTGCCGGGCGGCAACTGCTCGAGATCATCGAGCAGCAGCCTGGTCGTGGTGTTCCACTGCGCGGCGACGATTTCGTGCAGTGGTTGGCCAAGCAGGTCACGCCATCCGGGCACCAGCAGCAGCGACCAGGGCAAACCTGTCCAGCCGGGCAGGTTCGGATAGGTGCGGAACCGGCCCGAGTCCCACGCCTCCATCATGCTGGCGAGCACGGGCCGCGGATCCCGATGCAGGTAGATGAAGCGCGCTTCCGGGAAAACGCGGGCAAGGAACGGCACCCGCAGCGCGTTCTTCGGAGTCTTCTCGAGCATCCGCACGCGCCGCGCCGGATCCGGCCGCTGCTGTTCGCGATCATGCAAGGCCACAAAAAAACTGCTGCGCAGCGTTGCGATCACCTCAGGCGTGGCGTCCGCAGCCACGAGGCGGTTGGAGTCGAAACCACGCGCCGCCGGCGCCAGCGTGGGCACGCCTTCAATGAGTTGGTGGCTTTCGTCGCCGATCGTGTACACGTCCGGCGACTGCGCCATGGTTTCGAACAGCAGCGTAGATCCGGATCGCGGCGGGCAGACGATGAAGACGGGCCGGTCGAATACCGAGTCGTGCCTCGTGCGCGTCGCCGTGGAGACAGTCCGTGTCGGCGTCGCCTCGGGCAGGACGGCCGTGGCTTGCCCGGCCCGCTGGCGGATATCGGCATCGACGGTGCGGCGATGCGCCGCGAGCGCGGGCTCAAAAACCCAGGCCTGCAACGCTTCTAGCAGGCGCACTCCATTGCGCAAGTCGACGCTTTCCGCGCCGCACGCCGCGAGGTCGGCCTTCGCGGTTTCGATGGCGTCGCGATAACGCGCCCAGCCATCCGGACGTTCCCCGTAGCGCGCCCACAAGGCCTGCCAGTGGCGCGAGAACTGCAACAACGCCGCATGGATCAGTGGCAGTGCCGCGTGGGGCGATGCCTCACCCATCAGGAAGGCGTAATGAGTGCGGATCTCCCAGGGTGTCATGACGGTCGGGAAGTTTTCCGCTTCGTAGTCCAGTTCGGGCACGTAGCCGGCGACCGGAGGACACGCGCGTGGCTGCCAGCCGGGAGTCTCCGCCTGGTGCGGGCGCGCATTGCGTACGTGCTCCCAGAACCCCGCACCGCCGACCGTGTCGGCTACGAGGTGGATCCGGGACAGGTAGTGATCGTTGATGACGTTGTGCTCGGCCCACGTGTCGAAAATCCAGCACTCCCCGGCACGCATGTTCACTTCGGCCTCGCCGCAGACGAACCGCACGGTCGGCTGGGTCACGATCGGCACGTGGACGCGCGCGCGTTCGCGCCAGTAGTAGTTGATGTCGACGTGCGAGGTGACCTCGGCCCGGCCGGACAGCCGCATCAGTCGCGATCGCCCCCACGTGCCGCCGATGCTCTCAAGGACCTGCATCAAGTACGGACAGCGCCGCAGGTGCTCGGTCGCGCTCATGGGCCCGGAGGTTGCGTCGCTGTTCGGATCGCCGCCCACGGTGACCAGCAGCAGCGCGTCGTTGCCGGCATATCCGGCCGGGTGCGGCCGCCACGCCGACTCGTCGATCGCCTGGACCTCGGCGGCCAGGGTTGCCGCGTCGAACATGAGCGGAAACTGCAGGAAGGGAACTCCAAGCTTCATGTAGGTCCCCGACTGCGCGAGCCACAGTCAAATAGAATCGCCAAATAGAATCGCCAAGTAGAATCGTCCGAATAGAATTGCGACCTCCCGCGGACGATCAGGTCGCGCAACTTTGACCTGCCAGTTTAGTTCTCGGAGCCACGACTTGGAAGGCAATGCGCGATGAACCCAGGCACGAACCGCCCCGCCGCTTACGACCCGCTGCCGACGCTGCTGGATTCGCCCAACTCGTATCCGCAGAAGCTCGACCTCGTGCGTTCGTGCATCCTGCAACTCGAACTCGACGAGCCGGCGTACCGAGCGGCGAGTTTCCTGGACGACCGCATCCTGGGCCCGGGCACCAAGGGCGTCTGGCTGCCGCTCGAACGCGTCGCCGCCCAGGCACGGCTCGGCCAGCAGGCCCGGCCCCTGCACTACATCCTGCACACCGGGCACGTGGGTTCGACGCTGCTCAGCCGCCTGCTCGACACTACCGGCTCGGTTTTGTCGCTGCGCGAGCCGTTGCCCCTGCGCACGCTGGCCGAAGCGAGTGACGTGCTCGGCCAGCCGGAATCGCTCTTGAGCGAGCCGCAGTTCGAACTCTTGCTCGATACCTTCGCCCGGCTCTGGAGCCGCGGTTACACGACGACGCGCTGCGTCGTGCTCAAGGCGACCAGCGCCGCCGCGCGCGTGGCGCCGTCGTTCCTGCGACGCAACGATGCGTCACGTGCCGTGTACCTGAACCTGCGGGCCGAACCCTATCTCGCCACGCTACTGGCCGGCCCGAACTCGCCCGTGGACCTGCGTGGCCATGGCGCTGAGCGCATGCGCCGCCTGCGCACCCGCATCGGCATGCCGCTCGGGCCCCTGCATGCGCTGCGACCCGGGGAACTCACGGCAATGAGCTGGCTGGCCGAATCGCTGACACGTCGCGAGATTCTCGACCAGTGGCCTGGCCGGGTGCTGGCCGTGGATTTCGACGCCCTCCTCGATGACCTGCCGCGCGTGATGCAGCAGATCGTCGACCATCTGCAGCTGCCGGCCGACCCGGGCTGGCTGGCGCAGCTCGGCTCGAACCCGGCCCTCACGCGCTACTCGAAATCTCCGGACCACGACTACAGCCCCGCCTTGCGTGCGCAGGTGCTCGACCAGGCGCGCCGCGAGCATCGGGACGAGATCAGGCGCGGGCTCGATTGGCTCGAATCAGTGGCGCGCTCGGAAAGCGCCGTCGCGCGCGTGCTGGACGACGCCTCGGTCTAGGTCGTCGACCACATCCGCATCAGGTTCTGGCGCACGACGTCGAGCCGCACCCGGCTCTCCCAGTTCATCCTGAGCCCCTCGAGCGCGGCGATCTCGTTCAGCTCGTAGACCTGGGATCGCTGGTGCTGGTCGACGATCAGGCTTTCGATGAACGTGATCGAAACGAGCCGCGTTCCTGCGCGCACGGGCACCACTTCGTGGAGCGTGGTCGAGGGATAGACGATGGCGTCCCCCGGCCCGCCCTTGAAGGCCACGGT
>Ga0315275_10006893_pt1 | contig 10929 bp, 14 predicted proteins | sample YL17G03_0_MG_FD_205557 | JGI IMG/M metagenome (GOLD analysis project Ga0315275, IMG submission 205557) | Sediment microbial communities from Yellowstone Lake, YNP, Wyoming, USA - YL17G03_0 | ecosystem: Environmental > Aquatic > Freshwater > Lake > Sediment | place: USA: Wyoming | collected...
AAAGCTTTTCCACGAAGTTTTTTAAGTCGTTGTTATCCGTCACCTCAACGCCCATGTCGTCTGCAAGTTCTTTCAATCTTTTCATAGCCCCGGCTGTTGTAACTTTCTGCATAACGCCCCTTACTTCGGCATTGTATTTTAAAGAAAAATAAAGTCAAACGTTATATTAACAAGGGACATCTAGCACAGGGTGTTAAAATATGTCACTCGTCAAATTATACGACGAAGTCGCATTACTGACCCAGTTGCAAAGCTCCACACTCAAGCTCATCCATGCGACGGAAATGATTGATGCCATCAAAAAGCTTATTGAAGCACACGACATTATTGTGCTCAATTTAGACATAGGCAGGAGGTTCCGTCTGTTGGATGACAGTCTGCCTCTTGATATTTGTGCCTTAAAGCATCTGAACAGATTGAGGTGTGAGCTTCTTGTTTTTCACCAAACGGATTTCACCCCGCCGAAACTTGTGCATCGGTATAGCGAGGAGCTTCTGGATCTATTCCGGCTAATAAACTTGAAAGAAAAGAACAATTCCCGTAGAATAAGCGTGGGTTGAAAGTGGCGGACGGGAAAGAGGATGGTGCTTCATTTGCCCCTCTTAATTAACGCCTCTTTTTTGTCGTCTTTTCCCTTTCCCGCCACCACACCGCAAACCTACAGTTCCACTCAGAATTACTGGACGGTCCAGAACTTTGATAATACCATTTGCAGGTACAAAAGGATACGTCCATTATTGCTCCCCGTTGAAGCAAGACACAGCAGAACGCAGCAGCACTTTACCAAAACACCTATCTATGCGTCGGTCAGATCCCATTCCATCATACTTTCGGCAATGTTAAGACTTGTAGCCTGTACCACTCCATTAGTTCTTCTGGCCAGTCCTCTACAGAACCAGCGTTCTGAAGATGCAGGTGGTGGTTGAAATGGGAAGGTGGATTGTACCATTCAAGCAGTCCGCCCTGACGGAACTCTTTACGCCACTGACCATCCTTGTAAGACCCGACGCTTTCGGTTTTCAACAGACCAAGTAGTCTTTCTGCAGTCTCGGCACCGCACACCGGACTTAGGTTCTCCACTTTAGGCGACCGCATGTCATTCAAACATAGTACCCACACTTTGTTTTACCCCCCCCCATGATAGCACACGAAACCCGCACATAATGGCACCTGAAGCAACTGCACATAACTTCACCGTAACCTGAAGCGACCGCACGGAACCGTAACACAACCTAGCTATACTCAGCCAATACCTTCCCTTTCCCTCTCTTCTTCCATTTTCCGCCACCACACTGCAAACATGCAGTTCCATTCGGAATTAACAGGATGGGTCAGAACTTTGGTTGGTCGTCCACATAGTATGTGTACTCACTTATGCCGGTCACATTCTAGTAGAAACAAGATGTGGCAGGGACAAGAACCCATTTACCTGTACGTTGATCGGGTTATAACATTCTTGACCCATCAATTTTTGCTCCAGGTGCCTGTCCAATAATTTCTTTTCTGTCATGCTTTAGCTTCATCGCTGCATTGTGCTTTTCTCTTGCGGGTTCTGGCTATACTTTCCATTTTCAAAACGGCATCCCTGCTTGGGTGCTTAATCCCTTCCATCCCAGAATCCATGGCCTCACTCCCACTGTTATAAGTGAGGACCGTTTTCTCTGGGATGAAGAAATCTTCTGGTAATGAGGAAGCAGCCATTCTCAAAGACAAGAGATCATGCGCTTTACCATGCACTTCAAGCCAACCATGACAGAAAGCATTTGGCTCATTATGGCAACAAAATACGCCGAGAGGTTGTAAGAAAGTCTCATCATCATACTTACACAGCTTTTCATACTCCTCTGGGTGCCATATTCCGGAGGGTGTTGAGCGCAGATACGGGCACGAGCCACAGGCTTTGGATTTCATTTTAAACATACGGAGCATGACTTTACCTAACCTGACCGCCATTGCACATTACCAGACCACACCGTCATTAGACTGAACGTAACGACACCATAACCTGAAGCGACCGTACAGAACCGTAACACAACCTAACTATATACCCTAGCCTACTTCACGGCACCATGCCCATACTTCACCATATCTTGTCATACCTAAACACAAAACTTGTTAATGCGCGGAGGAGGAGGAGGAAAGTAGGTTGTTAGCACACTCTTCGGTACATGCAAACAGCACCTTTCTTCCTGCCATCACCTCCCATGCAGTGTCCCCGTCCGCAATATCTCCGTCACAATCCGGGCAGCGGTAGTCGTTGTCAGATAGGACTTCTTTAGGCCCGCTTAGTTTCTTGATTTTTTCTTCTGTAGCCGCTTCTTCTGTTTCTACAAAGTCTTCCTCTTCGCTTATGTCGTCCTCTTCACTCTCATCTCTGTCTTCGTCCGCGTCCGCGTAGACCACATACGGGTTGGCCAGCGATATTTGTTCCATAGACCAATCCCACAATTCCCCATGGGATGTACACTCTTCATCGTGACCATCAATCACCAACTCTAGCCCCTGTTTGGCCAGGATGAATTGTTCCAAAGCCTGTAGGAGTGACCCTTTTATCCGCAGCAAGTTCAGTTCAGCGCTCATACCCAAGTCCTTATTTATTATACGGGTGTACTCTGAAAAACGGTGTGGAGTATAACACACCGCGTTTAAAACGTCAAGTGTGTGGGGACTTAAGGTTATCCTTAAAATAGGAAACACACCATACGGGCGGAGACCAGAGAATGGACAAGCAGAAGCTTATCGAGATGTTGAAGCACTACGGCGTTAAAGTGGTTGGTGGTGGTGTTCGTAAGGACGACCTTCGCAAGGTCCTCGCCGGTCTAGAAATTGGTAGTAGTCGTGCTGAAGCGGCTGTGGATTCCTGGGATGCTGGTTTTAAGACGCCACGTTTTCAAGACCTAATTAAGGAAGCAGCTAAGGCGGTCGCTGAACAAATGTCGGACCAAATTTTAAAGTCAGCGCATACATATGCGAGTGGATGGTTGCTTAATAAAATGCGTAGTCTTTACGACGTGGAGCCAGAAGGCAATGACCTAGAGGACCTTGAGATTGTTGTTATGCTGGGTGCTCTCAAGGAACTTCAAATCTCCACCAAAAAGAAGTTTCCGGGTCTCTAATTTTAGAGACCACGCTTTCTGTATCAAAGAAGAACAACCTGACCGCCGCAGCTTTATTTGAGGCGATCCGGTCTGAGGAACTGGTCACATGGAAAAGAGAGAACTGATTTTCCTGCTTCAAAAGTGTGGTATTAGTACCTACAACTTTGATAGGGTTAAACTGTCAGATATTAGAAAGGTTGTTGAAAGCCAGGATGCCACTACGGCAAAAATGGCACTTAAGAACTATGACGCGTACGCCAAACGGGTTGCTGACGCTTATCTGGCTAGACCATCTTTTGAGGCAGAATACGCAGGGTCTTGGAGGACTCTAGCGGCTAATATCAAGGTCATGTACAAAAGGCTTCAAAGCCAATTCACGTTTGATTTCGTTGAAAATGACCCATACACATCATTTAAACAGATGAGTGACGACGTTAAGAGCAGTGGTGTGTTGAAAATATACACGGGTTTTAGTGAGCACCCTATATGGACGCCCGAGGAAAACCACCTCTTCCGCGCTGTGCATGACGCATTAGGCCACATGGCTGGCTACAAGAAAAATCGTGGTCATGCTTTCACCCTGCGAGGTGAACTCGGTGTTTACAACCGCCAGATCAAGGTTATTAGCCCCGCAGCTAGGGTGGCCCTGTTTACGGAGATTGTTGGGCAAGTGTGTACGTCCATTGCTAAAGGCGGGTTTCCACCACAAAAGGTTTGCGCACTGCACGGGTTTGACTATGTTAATGTGGGTATGATTGACGAGGAACAGTATAAGACCAATTTTGAAGGGTAGTATCAATACAAGATAGGCAGTTTACCGCATCCAACCCTCGTTGTCGTAAGTACCGTCAAACTTGTTGCATTTCGATGCATTATCGCTTGCTGTAAGATATTGAAGGTTCCAGGGCACATTCAGACCACATATATTTTGGTGTTTAATCGGGTGGATATGGTCTACTTGGTACCCTTCCTGGCAAAGGCGATATATGGTTAGCAGCTCCTCAGTGTCCACCCATTTCGGGGTGGCTATGGCAACGGACGCTCGTCTGAGAGACGCAAGCAATGCTTGTTTGGGCAAGTTAGCCCTGTTGTATTGTGGGTGGTACTGTGGGTTCTCTTTTCGCCACTTTTTGAGTCTCTCCAGCCAATAGACCCTATGCTGTTCCCGATATCGTTTTTGTTGTGCACGTTCTAAAGCCCTATTGGCGCGGTAGCTTTCACGTCTAGCATCTGGATTTTGTCGTCTCCATCCGGCAGACCGTTTGTTATTGGCTAGGGGGTTAGCGACATGAGCTGCCCTTTTATTTGCATTCCGTTGTTCCCTTTTAAGTTGGTGCTGTTCCTTGGAGTAGCAGCGGTGACATTGGTACCCATCCCGCAATCGGTACCATCGTGTGGTGTCAGATGAGAAGCACAGAAGACATTGCTTTATCATGATTGTTTTTAGCCACAATCCCATATTGAGCTATCATATATCGTCTATCTTATGTTATACTTCGAAACCTCCTTCTAAATAAAGGAAGTGGAAAAGTGGGGTTCAGGGTCAACCTCCCAGTCTATATCAGTCTATAGTATGCCTATAGCCAGCGAAAAGTGGCACGACCTGGAAGCCTGAGTGGAAGCAGAACAGTAAATAAACTTTTTCGTTGGAGCATATTATTATGAACCCATACAAGTCAAGAAAGACTTGGGTATCCGCTTCGACCGGTGATGAAGCCGGTAACAGCAAAATGCCCTACACTACCCGTTCTGGTAAACTTGCTTTCGCTGATTCGCGCCTGTCGGACAGCAAAGGCGACATGAACGCCGTTAGCAAAAAAGACCTGATGGAAGCCATTGGTTCCCTTCAAAAGGCAGTCACTGGCGGTCACTTCGTTGAGCAGTCGGTAGAAACCACGGAAACGGCAGCTCGCCGCGCTGAGCTTGTCACCGCCGCCGTACAAGACCGCGATGGTGCAGCTTGGAAAGCTCTTGGTGAACTCATTGGCGACGAAGTTTTCGAAACGATGGGACGCCAAAACTTCGCACCCAAGACCCTCTTGACGAAACCACTTGCTCGTGGTGAAGTCGGTCGCATCCGGATTCGCAAAAAAGACGTTCTCGCATTTTTTGCAACCCGTAACCCCGAAGTCATTGCTAGCCAAGTTCGTCAGCACTACGTCTATCCACCCGAGTATTACCTCGTTGGTCGGATTCTGATTGAAGATGCTGAAATCGAACAAGCATCGGGTGACCTGCTTGACGACAAATACCAAGACGGCCTGGAGCAAATCCAACGCCAACAAGACTTGGTGTGGAAACGTCTTGTTGATGCATCGGCTACCGTTTACAACGACTCGTTCCTGTTCAACACCTTCACCCCCACGGTTTTTGCATCGATGCAAAACCAAGTCATGCGTTGGGGCATCCCCGTTCACATGGCGATCGTCGCATTCGACCTGTGGCCGGACATCGTTGCTGACACCGAGTTCTCCACCTGGTTCGATCCCGTACATAAGCATGAAATCGTTATGAACGGGTACCTGGGTAACATCCTCGGTTGCCAAATCCATACCGATGGGTTCCGCTACGATACTTTGCAAGTTCTTGCACCCGGTGAAGTGTACTTCCTCGGCGCACCAGCTAACCTTGGCGCGATCACCCGCAGGAAAGACCTCAGCACCGCGCCGATTAACTTGCACTTGCTTGGGCGTCCGGAACGCGGCTGGTTCTTCGAACAGATCGAAGGGATGGCTATTGTTAACCCACGAGCAGTCGCCAAAGGCAAAAAGTTTTAATTTTATTTAGAAGTGGCAAATCCACAGAGCCCCGGTCCCGAAAGGTTCCGGGGCTTTTCTAGCTAAGACACAATAATGATCAAGATACTTTTGTGGTCAATATGCGACAACGTTAGCCAAAGTTTAAATGCTGGAAATGAGAAGGGGATGGCTAGTGAGAGTCTGGCGTGCAGTTCCAGATATTTTGCCGTCTAAGAATGTTTCATCTTGGGTGGGTTGGGGAATTTACGGCCAAGGGACCTATTTTCGCCCGGAAACTAGAAAAGTTGTCAGCTTTGACGAGGAAGCGGTTAACTGGGCTGTCATAACGGAGTTTGAAATAACTCTGGGGAAGTTAGCTCACCTAAATGACGAGAATACCTCAGGGCTTGATAGCGACATATTTACTGGAAAGAAGGGCAACCCTCTTTTTGAAGGCAAAAGCATCCGAGACGAAGTGCTTGGCGCTCTGGTTAAACGGGCTAAGTATGATGCCGTGATGATCACTGGTAAAGATGTTGATGGCGGGAATCAGGTTTTTATTCCCAAAGGCAAGACCTTCACATCTTCAAAAACAATAAGTCACACCCTCATTTTCAAAAAGAAAGCCCACGCAGAGCTGTTAGCCAGCGCTTTTCAAGAGAGTTTGAAGCGTGGAAAGTATGGGTGGGAAGTGATGTTTCCAAACTCTAAATGCAAGACGGCAGACAAAACACTTAATACCCTTCTGGAGAGAACGATGAATAAACAAGAACTGACGGCAGCTCTTCGTAAGCTTGGCGTTGAAGTTGTTGGTGGCAAAGTAAAGCGTTCGGACCTAAAGGTTCTTGCGGCTCAGGAAGATTTCCAAAAGAACCTCGTTAAGGCACTTAAGAAGGAATACTCTTCAGTTTCTTCAAGTGAGCAGTCTGGATCGGTAAAGACCGCCTATTTTACTGCTGGATGGAGTCCATCCTCTAATGATCCCGGAATCTGGATCGAACTCACTGGCGTTGAAAAAGTTAAAGCGTTTTTAGATGCGGACAAGGTGGCAGCATCTTTAGTTGAACTAGAAGATGCCTTTACGAAATTCTTTAATGCGATACAGCTATAAATAAGAGTGGCCGCTATAAAACCAAGGCTTGACTACACCGACAATTCCAAAAGCCAGTAATTACATCAAAGAGATTCACGCACAACGTTAGCCAAAGCTTTGATCAGAGAAGCCTCTGCCTGACTCTCTTTGTACATCTTGCTCACTTTATCCAGCATCTTCCAATAAAATTCTTTGAAGGTCTTAGTCCCGGTCCGCTTCATCTGACTTGCGAGTTTGTAGATGTAACGCATCTCTTCGGTTTTCATGTTTTTCGTTGCGTTGTGTATGGCTGCCTCAAATCCAAGGTGGCCATCACTATACCTAGATAAGTATTCTCTATAGTCTTTCGGGAGGTCCTTGTATGCTTTGGCCGGTTCAACGCTCAACAAGGCATTCCACATCTTGTAGGTGTAAGAACTAACCCCTCTATCCTTAAAGGAACTTCTTTCCTCCTCCGACATCTTCGGGCCTTTGCGCTTCACCCATTCAGGGTCAGTGAGCATCTTATGGCGGAATTCCCACCTTGAGTATTCTCGTCGATAGCAGCGATTACACACCCAGTCCGTAACTGGCACCTGGTCTAGGTATAATCTGGTTTTGGGTGGGCGGTGCCATTTTCCGGTTTCTACCGTATAGCAAAGGTAGCACTTTCTATCACTTCCAGCCGTTGTTGTAGGTACCGTCAAATTTGTTGCACTTTGATGTATGTCGCTTGCTGATAGGTTCCAGGGAAGACCGCAAATGCTATGGTGTTTTATCGGGTGGATATGGTCTACTTGGTACCCTTTGTCTTTTTGGAAACTTGAGCGCCGATAAATGCGGATTAATAGACTCGAATATGTTGTTGTAGGTCCCGCGCTGGCGTCTGTCTGGGCCGGTTATTAACACGTATTTATGCTTAGATGGTAGCACTTTCCTCTCACAACGCGCTCTTGCCTGATGGAGACCACTGCGTCCTATTGACCCTGGTTAATGTTTTAACAAAGAAATCTGAACAACGGTGGCCACGGGTGTTGAAAACCATCTATTTTATGGCAGCTGCCGCATTCGTCACTCCAGTGTCACCGGACCCTGTTCTATCCCCAGGAACATTTTGTCACGCTAATGTCCCAGACTTTACGGGATATGCCGAACTGCTCGTGCCCTATTGCCTAGAGAATGTGACAGAAGAGGTCAAGGAAAGAGTCTTTTGGGCGTACCAAATCCCAAAAGAAGAGCGTGACCAGTATGAGATAAGCCATGTCATTCCCCTTTTCTTGGGTGGTTCTAACGGTTTCAGCAATTTGTGGCCGGAACATGTCTCAATGCAAAATGCCAGGCAGGTGGAAGAGTGCCTGTTTTTGTGGCTTGACGAGGGTCTAGTGGATTATATAGAAGCCCTCCAAATAGCCACAGAACGATGGTTCTACACCGACTTCGGGTCATGTGGCTCGGGCCCCGGTTTAAGTTTAGATAGGTGAAGCAATGGCTCAGTTTTTATTAATCCCCTCTCACTTGTTTAAGTCTCGGCTAGGTTTCGGCGGGACATCTGAAAACCAGTCTTAATTTATAGAAGCCAGAGGAAATAAAAAAGGAGAAAAATCCATGACTGTTCCATTTAAAATCGGCACAGTTCCACAAGATCAAGTAGCACAAGTTAATGCTAACCGAATGGAACTACTCTATGAGATTTACAAGAATTCCCCACTTATACAAGGGGTAAAAAGGGACGGTTTTGGAAACTTTGATTTTGAAGGAAAGGACATACTAGGTGTGCCTGCACTTCCTCAAAGCATTGATGAGATTGCAAGTGTAACCTTTTTAAACAATACCAGTCTTTTGGCTGGACTTGCTCTTGGGATGTATTTGAGCCAAAAATCCGCCAAAGTGGTAGCACATGCAGCTACCACAGAAGCGGATGGTAACATTCCCCTCTTAGGGAGTTTCCCACTCGTCATCGATGGTGTTGTAATGACAACTCCCACCTTTTGTCCTGCATTCCAACTTGACTTTTCTTTCGATCTTCAAGGCTTAGAAGCGTTTTCTACACCTGGGGTGCCGGTATTTTCCAATTCAGTACTTCTTAAGAATCAAACAAACTCAGCGGAAAATGGCCTGTACATGATTCTCGACGCTGGGAGTAATAATTATGTCATGGTTAGGGGACCCTGGGTAGCACTAAGCTATCAAACACATTTAGGTATTTTTGTTGCAGTTCAGGCTGGAGTAGTGAACGCAAAAACTCGATGGTCCGTTTCAACTTCACTTTGGTCCAACCCTCTCGCAGCTACTAACCTACAGTGGCAAAAAATGCCAGAAAAAGTGGCGCTTGCTACAAGTGCAAGTAACACAGTTGGCGATCTAAAAAATGATATTAACAACTTGTTAGACCAAATAAAAGCCGCTGGGATTATACAATAAGGAGAAATCTTCATGGCAACGCAATCACAGCTTGCATATAATGAAACTGAGCTTCTTTACGAAGTTCTTAAACTCTACCCGATGTACAAGGGTGTGGCAAGAGATCAAACCGGAAACTTCGTGTTCGATGGACATGGACTATTAAACACGGTAGCAACCCAACCTACTGACGCAATAACAGTAAAAGATGTTATAGACGTTAGGAAAATCGTAACCGAATCTCTGTCTGTTTTTGATGCCACGCTGGTGGTACATACGTGTAGAGCGGTAGCAACAACTAATATCCCATTAAGTGGGTCCTTACCTCTTGCCATAGACGGTGTCAGCTTCACCCTTAGCTCTGAGACCCATTTTTATGACACTCATCCAAACTTTCAAGGATATCAAACGACATTAGACAAAAGTAATGCTATGAATAGTTTATCCTTAAGGCAAGCATCCTTTGCCCAGTTCCCCCCGACACCTCTATTCCCAACCGGAACCTACTTGGACCCCAAGCACGGCTACGAAAAAGGTTTGATCCTTTTATCAAATCAAAGCTCGGTTTCCCAGAATGGAATCTACGAGATCGCCATATCAGGGAGCAACTACACTCTAACCAGAGCTGGCATTCATAACAATTCGTACACTTCACCCGAGAGCGGATGTGTCACCATAGAGGAAGGTTCTTCTTACGGTGGCAGTATGTGGGTACTCACAAAAAGTGACTGGGATTATTCGTCCCCAATAGTTCCTTATGGTTGGTCTGAGGTTCCCGTTGATCTGCTCTATGAACAGCTTTTGCAGAAACCGGCAGCAGCGATCGCCCAAGTTACTGGGACTCCAACGGTTGGCTCCTTGGAAACAAAGCTCAATGAAATTATTCAAGCCTTAACTAATGTGAAAAGATTAGGATAGGAGAAAACTTATGACGACTAAAATTACGAACTTATCAAGAGGGGCACAACAGATCGTAGCTCCTCAGAAATTTGATCTTTTGTCGCAGGTGTATGCGCTCTATCCTCTACTTCAGGGCGTACTGAGGGACAGTGAAGGTAATTATGATTTTGAGGGGAAGAGGCTTACTAATATTGGGAATAGTCTTGATACTAGCACAGCGGTAACTGAAGAAACAAATCTCTCATTTTTAACCGCAATTGCGAAGACTGGAAACACTCTTCAACATGTTACACCGCAAGGCATGAGTTGCAGGGTCGCATCTACAGCAAATGTTCCGCTGTCTGGTGTCCTCCCTCTGGGTGGCTTAATTATTGATGGCTATACCTATACTGAAACTCAACCCCTGGCACCGCACGGATTGATGGATATTGCGCTTGGGTGGGAAAACGTAGTAACCACTCGAATGAACAGGATTTTGCTTAAAAACCAGACCAACCTTGCGGAAAATGGTATTTTTGACATTTTTGTAGACGGCGGTAATTACGAACTTAAGAGAGCCTACCACGATAGCTTCTCTTATTTGATGCAGCCTGGAAAAGCATACGCAGTTATGTCGGGAACTACGAACAAGCTAACTATGTGGATGGTTGATACCTCCGAGTGGGAGTCCTTTGATGTTTATACTGCCCTGGCAGTAACTTTCAAACGATCGTCCCTAGGA
>Ga0315275_10006895_pt1 | contig 10928 bp, 10 predicted proteins | sample YL17G03_0_MG_FD_205557 | JGI IMG/M metagenome (GOLD analysis project Ga0315275, IMG submission 205557) | Sediment microbial communities from Yellowstone Lake, YNP, Wyoming, USA - YL17G03_0 | ecosystem: Environmental > Aquatic > Freshwater > Lake > Sediment | place: USA: Wyoming | collected...
AGACGTAACCTTCTAGGAAGCATGAATGCCGGGTAGCTTTCGCCTATTCCGCATCGCCGGGGTGGACATCGAGATCCACTGGAGCTGGCTCCTGGTCTTCGTCTTTCTCACCTGGTCTCTGGCCGCCGGCCTGTTCCAGGAGGAGTTCGAGGGTTGGACACAGACCGAGCGATGGGTGGCGGCGGCGGCCACCAGCATCGTGTTCTTCGGCTCCATCCTGGCCCACGAGCTAGCCCATTCCGTCGTGGCCAACCGGCTGGGCATCCCGGTGCGGCGCATAACGCTCTTCGTGTTCGGCGGCGTCTCGCACCTGGAAGGCGACTCGCGGACCCCGCGGGAAGAGTTCCTCATCGCCATCGCCGGTCCGGCCACCAGCTTCGCCATCGCGGCCCTGCTGGGCGGGCTGTGGGTGATCCTGTCCCCGATACGCGAGCCGGCGGCGTTGGTGGCCGCCTACCTGGCGGTCGCCAACGCCGTCATCGGCGTGTTCAACCTGGTCCCCGGCTTCCCCCTGGACGGCGGCCGCGTCCTGAGGGCTGTCCTATGGGCAATCACCAACGGCCGTGTACGGGCCACGCGCCTCGCCTCCTGGGTGGGGACCATCGTGGCCTACGGGCTTATTGCGCTAGGTATCGCGGTCATGCTGCTGACCGGGGAGATACTCTCAGGAGCGTGGTTCATCCTCATCGGCTGGTTCCTGCGCAACGCGGCCGAGTCGTCCTACCAGCAGGTGCTAACGCGCCACCTGCTGGCCTCCGTGCCGGTGCGTTCCCTCCTGGATCGGTCCTACGGATGGGTGGACCCCTACATGACGTTGCAGACCCTGCTGGACGAGCACGTCCTGCGCCGCGGCGCCCGCTACTTTGCGGTGTCGGGCGGCACCGGTCTGGGCGGCGTCATTACCTTGAAGGACGTACAGCGTTTCCCCAAGACGTCCTGGCCCAGCGCCACCGTCCTACAGGCGATGACCCCTGTCGAGAGGCTGATGCTGATATCGCCGGCCGTTAGCCTGGACGAGGCGCTCCAACTCATGGCCAGGCACAACGTCCACCAGCTACCGGTGGTGGAGAACGGCGTCCTACTGGGCTTTGTGACCCGCACCGATATCATGCGGACGGTCAGGTTGCGGGTTGAGCTGGGCGCAGTCGAGAAGCCACAGACGCCTGTCTAGTAGGGACGCACGGCCGTGCGCCCCTACGGACCCCGCTCGCCCTTCGACAGGCTCCCGCCAGAGGCGGGCAGGCAGGGTGAGCGGGCTCTTGTTCCGCTCGTGGTGAGCCCGTTGAACCATGAGCGGTGCAGAGGCAAGATTAACATTGGCCACCTTCATAACGTCTTAACATTTGCCTCCTAACATCATCGTGAGATAGTGGAAGGAGGAGGTAAGCCATGCCTAAGTCGAGAGTAGCCCGCTTCGGGCTGTTAGCGGTTCTAGTAGCACTGGTGGTGGGGGGAGTGCTTGTCTTCCGCGCCATCGATACGGGCTCCAGCGCTTCGGCGGCGCCCGGCGCCCAGAACCAAAGCCAGAACCAACAGACCCCATGGCTCGGCGTGTATTTTGTCCGAGCGTCCGGCGGTGTCACCATCGCCTACGTCATCGCCGATAGCCCCGCAGATCACGCCGGCCTCCAGCGCGGCGACGTGATCACCGCCGTCGACGGCACGACCATCGAGACGCCGGCGGACTTCCGTGACGCGATACAGGGGAAGGCAATCGGCGATACCGTCACCCTGAGCATCGACCGCAACGGTCAGGCCCAGGACGTGAGCGCGACCCTAGAGGCACGCCCCGAGCCTCTGTCGCCGGCCATCCCTCTGTTGCCGGAACTGGAGGGCATCCCGGCGGACCAGCTGTTTGGCCACGTGCAGGGCGGCCAGTTCAACTTCACCGATGAGCAGGGCAACCCGATCACGGTGACCATTGATGTGGGAACGGTCGCCAGCGTGGACACCGGCGCGAAGACCCTCACCGTGAACCTCAACGCCGGCGACACCAAGACTTACACCGTTGACGACACGGACTTGGGGACCAAACTGTCCAGCCTTAGCCAAGGCGACAACGTCGTGGTGGTGCGCGTCGGCGACGACGTGCGGGCGGTCCTTCAGGGCCTCGGCGGCCTGATCCCGGGCTTCAAGGGGCACGGATCCGGGTTCGAATTCGGCCGCGGCCACATGCGGGGCTTCGGCGGCCGGTACGGCGGGTCCATGATGCCCGACGACGAGACCCCCGAGGCGGCGCCGACCCCCGGCTCCAGCACGGGCTTGTAAGCCGGCATCGCCCGGGCGACAATAGGAGATAGAAGTGCGGGGCTATCCCTCGCGGCCGCTGGTCACGAGGGGTAGCCATGGGAGCAGCGAAGGTCTGAGTGGCGATGGCTTCGGCTAAGAAGATCCTGGTGGTGGACGACGACCCCAAGACCGTCTCTCTGGTCAAGCTCTACCTGGAGAGCGACGGCCACAAGGTGCTCTGCGCTTACGACGGCATCGAGGCGCTGCGCCTGGCGCGGGAACAGCGGCCCGACCTGATAGTCCTCGACCTAATGCTTCCGGGCCTGGATGGCCTCCAGATCTGCCGCACCCTGCGCAGCGAATCCGATGTGCCGGTCATCATGCTGACCGCCAAGACCACCGAGGGCGACAAGCTCACCGGCCTTGAGCTGGGCGCCGACGACTACGTGACCAAGCCCTTCAGCCCTCGCGAGCTGGCGGCACGCATTAAGGTCGTCCTCCGCCGCACCGCCGCGAACGAATCGCTGGAGCGAGGGCCGGCGCAGGTCGAATACGGCGACCTGAAGATGGACTTCGGCGAGCATCGCGTGATTGTCGCTGGCCAGCCCATCGCCCTCACACCGACAGAGTTCCGCCTGCTGGGAACGCTTGTGCGCGAAGCGGGCCAGGTGCTCAGCCGCGAGCAGCTCATCCAGAAAGTGCTGGGGTTGGACTTCGACGGTTTCGATCGCACCATCGACGTGCACATCCTCAACCTGCGCCGTAAGCTGGGCGACGACCCTAGCCACCCCCGCTACATCAAGACCGTCTACGGCGCCGGCTACAAGTTCGAGGCGGGCCGCAAATGATCCACAGCGTCCGCTGGCGGCTGTTCCTATCGTTCCTGCTGGTCATCGTGGTGGCAGTGGGAGCAGTGGCCATTTTCGTCAGCCGCACCACCAGCGGCGAGGTCGAGCGCTACGAGACGAGGACTTACGACGTGCGCATTCGCCGCGTGGGGACATTGCTCTCCGCCTACTACCTGGAGCAGCACGGCTGGACCGGCGTGGAGACGGTGGTGGATCAGATCGGGAACTTGTACAGCCAACGCATCGTCCTGGTCGATCCGCAAGGCCTGGTGGTCGCCGACTCCCAGGGGATGATAGACATCGGTGAACAGGCAGAGTTCGGGCCGCACGAGGCAATCCCCATAATGGTTGGGCCGACCCGTTTCGGCGCTGTGATCGTCATGCCGCAAGGACAGGAGCCGCCGCCGCCGGGCGGACCAGCCAACGAAGAGGCCAGCGTTAGCGACCTGTCCGACTCCATCAACCGCTATTTGCTCTGGGGCGGCCTTCTGGGCGTCGTGGTGGCGGCGGTGGTCACCTTCCTGCTGTCGCGTCGCATTCTCTCGCCGGTGGAGTCGCTGGCCCAAGCCGCCCGTGCGCTGAGCCGCGGCGATTTCTCCCAGCGGGTCAAGGTCAACTCCAGGGACGAGTTCGGTGAGCTGGCCACCGCCTTCAACGCCATGGCCGAAGACCTGGAGCGCACGGAGCAGCTGCGCCGCAACATGGTGGCCGACGTGGCCCACGAGCTACGCACGCCCCTATCCAATATCCAGGGCCACCTGGAGGCCATCCGCGACGGCCTGCTGCCTGCCGAGCCGGCCACCTTCGATTCTATCTACGAGGAGGCTCTGCTCCTGGCCCGCCTGGTGGAGGACCTGCAGGACTTGACCCTGGCCGACGCCGGCCAGCTCACCCTCATCCGCCAGTCCGTTGACGTGGCCGACATCGCGCGGCGGGCGGCGGCCGCCGCTCAGCCGCCGGCCGAGGCCAGGGGCCTGACCATCGAGACGAACCTCCCCAGCCAGCCGGCCACCGCCGAGGTGGACCCGGAGCGCATCGGGCAGGTTCTACGCAACCTGCTTAGCAACGCTATCACCCACACACCGGAGGGCGGTCGCATAACCGTAGAGCTGAAGGACGAGGGCCGCGAGCTGCGCATCGGCGTCGCAGACACCGGCGTCGGCATCCCCCCCGCAGACCTGCCCTACGTCTTCGAACGGTTCTACCGGGTCGACCGCTCGCGAGTTAGGGCCACCGGCGGCGCCGGGCTGGGCCTCACCATCGCCAAACGGTTGGTGGAGGCCCACGGCGGCACGATCAGCGTGGAAAGCGAACCGGGCAAGGGCACCCAGTTCACCTTCACTCTGCCCAAGAACGCGCCGCCGGTGGCCCACGATCCGAATGCCCCATCGCCCGACGAAGAGATCTAACGTATTCCCTGGAGGGAGACTGCAATGCGCTTACGAAGCACACTCATGGCCATCGTGGCCAGCGCTCTGGTGAGCGCCCTGGTAGCCATCGCGGCGGTCAACATCATGGACGACGACGGCTCCACCCCGGCGACCGTCTCCAACCCGACCGCGACCACAACCCCCACTGCCACCGGGCAGTCGAACGATTCGAACGGACAGACATCATTGACTTCGGAGTGCCTGGCCCCCAGCGAAATCTACGAGCGCCTGCGCCCCTCGGTGGTCGAGATCACGTCCACCGCCAACGGACGATTCGGGCAGTCGGAAGGCTCGGGGAGCGGTGTAATCATCGACGAACAGGGCTTCATCTTGACCAACAACCACGTGGTGTCGGGCGCCGACGTCATCGAAGTGACCCTGGAGGACGGCTCCACCCTGCCGGCGACCGTTGTGGGCACCGACCCGGCGAATGACCTGGCGGTCATCCACATCGATCCGGCCGACGGTCTCACCGCCGCCCCGCTGGGTGACGTCGACGAGCTGCGGGTGGGCGACTCCGTCTTCGCCATCGGCAATCCCTTCGGCCTGGAGGGAACGTTCACTGAGGGCATCGTCAGCGCCCTCGGCCGCACCTATTCGCCCGGCACAGGCACCCGCCCCTTGCGCAACATGATCCAGACTGACGCCGCCGTGAACCCGGGCAACTCGGGTGGGCCGCTGGCCAACTGCTACGGCGAGGTCATCGGAATCAACACGCTGCTGGAGAACCCTACCGGCCAGGGAGTAAACGTCGGCGTCGCCTTCGCGGTGTCAGTCAACACCGTCAAGAGCTCCCTGGACGACCTGGTGGCCGGCAACACCGTCAGCCACGCCTGGCTGGGGATCGCCGGTCGCGAGCTAACGCCAGCGCTGGCCGAGGACCTCAACCTATCGGTGACCAAGGGTGTGTACGTGGTCACCGTGGCCCAGAACAGCCCCGCCGACCGCGCCGGTCTGCAACCCGCTTTCCCGACCGAAGACGCGGCGGCGAATAGCGACACGCTGGCGCCGGGCGGCGATGTCATCCTGGCCGTGGACGGCAACGACGTGACCGATGTCGACGAACTGGCCAGCTATCTGGACAGCCAGAAACGGGCCGGCGATTCCGTAACCCTGGATGTGCTGCGCGACGGCCAGGAGATATCGGTGGACGCCACACTCGCCGAGTGGCCGAGCTAGGGAGAAGCCACCCCGCGGGATAGGCGGCTGGTTTGCCGTTAGTGGGTTGATTCTCCACCCCCGCCTAAAGGCGGGGGCATTGCATTCGCCTCCCCATGCCCCAGCCTTCAGGCTGGGGTCGTGTGTGTGGGAGGGTGCGCCCCTACGGGCGCACAGCCCACCACCGGCATCCGCCATTCCCCCTTGACACTCGCACCACCGCTCCGGATGATACGAGCGCAAGGAGGTGCCCGATGAAGGCTGTCGCACTTCAAGCTGTCGGCCGGATGGAGCTCGTCGATATCCCGGAGCCGGAGCCCGGGCCGGGCGACCTCAAGCTCCGGGTGCGCTACTGCGGCGTCTGCGGCTCCGATCTCCATGAGTACCGGTCGAGCCTGATCAGCATGGCCGCCAACCGGCAGACGCCGATCATGGGGCACGAGCTGTCGGCCACCGTGGTCGCTCTGGGGCCAGAGGTCGATGGTTTCACCGTCGGCGACCTGGTGGTTGTGAACCCCAACGAACCCTGCGGCGAGTGCCGCTTCTGCCGCGCGGGCACAGACCAGCTGTGCTCGCCCGTGCTCGGCGTCGGATATCGACGCGGGGGCGGCTTCGCCGAGTACGTCTGCGCCCAAGCCAAACGCTCGATCAAGGTGGCGCCCGACGCCCCGGCCGACCGCCTGGCCGCGACCGAGCCCCTGGCGGTGGCCGTGCACGCCCTGAACCGCGGCCGGCTCCAGAAGGGAGAGAGCGTCTTCATCGCCGGGGCCGGGCCCATCGGCGCCTTCGCCGTCCTGTCGGCGCGACATCAGGGGGCGGGGCGGATCATCGTCTCCGATCCGACCGCCAACCGCCGCGAGCTGGCCCTACGCCTCGGCGCGGACGAGGCCATCGACCCCACAGCCACACCACCCTCGCTGCGGGTGCGGGAACTGATCCCCGACGGAACGGACATCGCGGTGGAGTGCGTGGGCCTGAACCCGCCCCTGGACGACTGCATACTCTCCACCCGCCGCGGCGGGCGCATCGTAGTGGCGGGCCTGTTCGAAATGCCCTACCCGCTGCTCCTGCTACGCACCATGGTCTCCGAGCACAGCATCATCGGCGCCTTCGCTTACACACTGGCCGAGTTCACCGAGGCTGCCCAACTCATCGCTTCGGGCGCCATCGATGTGTCGCCGGTCATCTCCCGCACCGTGAGCCTCGCCGAACTGCCGGGCACCTTCGCTGAGCTGGACGCCGACCGGAATTGCTGCCACAAGGTGCTGGTCTCGCCGGACCTGTAGGACAAACGGATGGTCAACACTGTCGCCGGCCCTCTGGATGCCAGCGAGCTGGGATTCACCCTGATGCACGAGCACGTGGTCGTCAAGTCGCCGGGAGTGGCAGAGAACTTCCCTTCCGTCTGGGACCGCGAGGCGGAGATGGAGAGGGCGACGGCCAAGCTGCGCGATGCCGCCGCGCGGGGGGTGAAGACCATCGTCGACTGCACAACCGTCGACCTGGGGCGGGACATAGACTTCGTGGCCGAGGTCGCCCGCCGCTCGGGCGTCCAGATCATCGCCTGCACCGGCATGTACTACGATGTGCCCCGCTACTTCCACAGCCGCAGCGCCGATGTGATGGCAGAGCTCTTCGTCCAGGAGATCCGAGACGGCATCGCCGGCACCGGCATCAAGGCCGGCATCATCAAGTGCGCCACGGACGAGGCGGGGATGACGGCGCCGGTGGAGAAAGTCGTGCGGGCCGCCGCCCGCGCTCATCGCGCCACGGGCGCGCCCATCACCACTCACACCTACGCCGCCGGCGAGATGGGGACGCGCCAGCAGGACATCCTGGCTGAAGAAGGCGTCGACCTGACGCGGGTGATCATCGGCCACAGCGGCGACAGCAAGGACACCGAATACCTGCTGCGCCTCCTGGGCCACGGCAGCTACATCGGGATGGACCGCTTCGGCCTGGACATGCTCCTGCCTACCGCCGACCGGGTGGCCACCGTAGCCCTCCTCTGTCGCCTGGGCCACGCCGACCGGATGATCCTCTCCCACGACGCCACCTCCTACATGGACTGGTACGAACGCTGGATGATCGAGCGAGCGTACCCCAACTGGCACTACAACTTCATCCCCGATACCGTCATCCCTGCCCTGCGCCGGACCGGCGTCACCGACGATCAGATCCGGCAGATGACCATCGACAACTCGCGCCGGATATTCGAGCAGTGCGAGCCATACTGAGGCGCCCCGCAGCCTACTCCAGAGTAGAGGTCTCCCGCGTCGGCTCCGGCTGGGTCGGCTCCGGCTCGGCCGGCGTCGGCCGGGAGGAGTCGGCGCTACCCGTCGTCATCCCCGGCGCCTTGGGCATCGCGTCGCTGGCCGCCTCCCGCGCCCGCGCCAGGCCGGAGCGGGCCGCGTCCACCGCCGCCCGAGCCGCCGCCTGGTTGGCTTTCATGAGCTTCTGCATGGCGTCGCGCGCCCCCTTGCCGGAGTCGCCCAGTTCCCCCAGCCACTCGCGCGCCAGCTCCAGCGTCCGGCCTTGCGCCTTGCTCGTCGCCTCCACCACCGCTCCGTAGAAGCCAGCCACATCCGTCGGCGCCTCCACCAGCTTCTTCGCCAGGTCCACAGCCTCACGCTGCGCCTTACGCGCCTCCTCCAGGAAACCCTTGGAGACGCGGTAGCCGCGCTCGCTGCCGGCCTCGATGGCTCCCAGAAGCGCGTCGTAGCTATCGTTGAGGGCATTGAAGAACTTCTTTTCCGCCTCGCTCAGGGGCTTCTGTTTCTCGGACATCTGGCCACCTCCCGGCACTTGACACAAACCGTCTATAGATGCAATATACACATAGATGCACCACACTGTCAATCCCTCGGTTGGGGGAATTCGACAGAGAAGTCACACGGGGTCAGAAGACGGGAGGCAGCGACGATGGCGACCGAGCCCGAACCGACCGGCGGGACCAGGGGCGGCTTTCGCCCTCGTCTTCACGGAAACCTCCTCTCGTCCACCCTGCTCGCCTACCTGCGCAACTGGAACGCCTACGGCTATCAGCTGGTGCAGGAGCTGGGCAAGGCCGGCCTGCCCCCCTTCGACTCCGCCACCGTCTACCGCACCCTGCGCCAGCTCGAGCGCGCGGGGCTGGTCTCCTCCTTCTGGGACACGTCGAGCTCGGGCCCGGCCCGCCGCATGTACTCCCTGACCAAGGCCGGCGAGGCCGTCCTCTCCCTCTGGATCGACGTGCTGAGCCACTATCAGTCCGTCCTCCAGCGCGCCCTGCGGGCCTACGAGAAGGACCCGAAGGTCGCGCGCCCCGGGCCGTCGGACGGCGAGCCGCGCGAGCCCGGAGCTTAGACCAGCGCCTGCACGCCGGAGACCAGTCGAGGCCACGCGATCGGCCTTGACAAATCGCAAGACGCAAGCGAACATCGGTGCGTGCGGAGCGAAGGGAGGCAAAGCGTGCAAGCGACGTCGCGTTGGCTACCGTCGCTCTCCTAATTAGACGGTGATGCAACGATGCGTATCAGTCTGGTCGTAGCCGCTGTTCTGATCATCATCGCGGCCTTTTTCGCCTGGTACGGCGGCGCCATCATCTCCATCATCTTCGCCGACTACAAAGACAGCAGCGACTCCACGTATCTGACCATCGGTGGCGGTTACTTGGCCATTTCGGCGCTGTTTGCCACCGCGGCGCTACTTACGGCCTCCCCGACACGCCAGCAAGTGCGCTGGCTTGTCCTTTCCGTTCTGGCGCTTCTTGCCGCCGCGCTGCCCTATGCCGACGTGATCGGCCCGCCGGGGTACGCCGTCAACGTTGCCCTCGCCTTGCTCGCGGCTGGTTCCTTAGTCACCTACTTGCGGAACCGTCCGCCTGAGGCGGACCGGAAGTGAGTGAGACTGAGGGCATCCCTCGAGCTTTCGCGCTGTTGGCGGCAGGGCGGGATAGCGCCCAGTAGGAGCGTGTCCATTTACTAGCCCGGTGATGGGAGGCGATATGCCGCTCGTGGTTCGACAGGCTCACCACGAGCGGCGAGCGTCTTAGGCCGTGCGCCCCTAACCGGCGGGCAGGTCCAACCGGTAGCCCTGGCCCCGTACAGTCACGATAAACTGGCGGCTGGCGCCCGCCTGACGCAGTCGCTCTCGCACGCGGTGCACCAGGGAGTCGATGGCCTCCTCGGAGACACCGACAGCCTCGATGTTGGGCCAGACGGCGGTCACCACCTCGTCCTTGCTGCAGAGGCGGCCCGCGTTCTGCGAAAGGAAGGCCAGCAACCGGTACTGCTCACCCGAGAGCGACAGCTCTTTGCCCTCGAAAAACACCCGGCCCGTCTTCACGTCCACCCACAGGGGCGGCCGCGGCGCCTCGATGGGCGCGACGGGCGGCGCCTCGACAGGCGCAACGGGCGCGCGCCGACGCCGGCGGTAGAGGAGCAGCGCCACCCAGGCCCAGGCGGCCAGCCCAGCGGCGCCGGCCGGCGCCACCACCAGCGCCCAGGGCACGCCGCTGCCACCATCAGATGACGGGCCGGCGACCGCCGGCGACTCCACGGGCGGCAAGCCGGTTACGTCCACCGTCTTCGTCTGGCTACTCGCTCCCCCACTGATCGCCGTCACCTTCACCGGGCCCTCCACCGTCGCCTGGAACGCAGCCTCCGCCTTCCCGTCTCTTGTCGGCACCCCGATGGTCAAGGGGATGCCTGTCTCATCTTCGAAGCGGAACCCCACGTCCCTTCCGTCGGGGACAGGGTTGCCATTACGGTCGCGCACGGGCCCGGCCTGGGCCCGCACCTCACCGGCGGCCAGCGAACCCCCGATCTCCACGGTCAGCGGTATGGCGACGGCGGGGTCGGGCGCCAGCCGGTAGGACAGATAGTAGGCGGCCCCATCCACATCCACCGGCGACGCGCCGGGGAAGCGGCTCACGTCCTGGAAAACGGCCCGCAGTGCCACCTCACGGAAGGGCTCCGACTTGCTGTACACGGCGAAGTAGGCCGTCACCTTGCTCAGCTCGGTGGCGTCCAGGTGATAGGGAGAGTTGAAGGCGATCACCACCAGCTTCTTGCTCTCGGCCAGGCCGGACCAGGGAGGCGCCAGGAACCTCTTGAGGGCACCCGACGCCGGTATAGGGGAGGCGTTCGGGTTGTAGTCGGCCTGGGCGAAGATGAGCCAGTCGGCTTCCGTCAGCTTCTGGCGAATCTCTGTGGCCTTGTCCTCCACCAGCTTGCCGTCCATCAGATCCGCCAGGTCGCCGTACGTGATGGTCGACACATTG
>Ga0315275_10006896_pt1 | contig 10927 bp, 7 predicted proteins | sample YL17G03_0_MG_FD_205557 | JGI IMG/M metagenome (GOLD analysis project Ga0315275, IMG submission 205557) | Sediment microbial communities from Yellowstone Lake, YNP, Wyoming, USA - YL17G03_0 | ecosystem: Environmental > Aquatic > Freshwater > Lake > Sediment | place: USA: Wyoming | collected...
GCTGCTCCGCCGTCGCGGTCTGCTGCAGCTGACGCACGGCGAGCCGCACCGGGGTGAGCGGGTTCTTCATCTCGTGGGCGACCCGGCGAGCCACCTCGCGGAAGGCGCGCAGCCGCTCGGCCTCGAGTTCGGCGGCGCGGGCCTGCCGCAGGCCGGTGGCCAGCTCGCGGAGGGCTCGGCGCAGATCGGCAAACTCGGGCGCGCCCCGCCTCCGCTCGGTGGTCGGTAGCGCCTCCCCCCGGCGGATATTTCCGGTCCAGCCGACCAGTTCGTCGATCGGCGCGCTCAGCTGGCGGGACAGGCTCCGGCCGATGATGATCGAGAGGTAGACGAGCAGCGAGCCGAACACGACGATGACCAGGGTGACGCCATATGCCTTGATCCGGCTGAATGCCTCGGCCCGCTGGGCCCTGGCCAGGGCCGCGTTGAGCGTGGTGGTATGCTCACGGAGCGACGCCCGTTCCTCGGCCGAGAGCCGGGTCGAATCGAGGGTCCGGAGCAGCCCCCGGCCCGAAGCGCCCACCTCCTCGAACGCGGCGCGGCCGGCAATGGCCGGCGTGCTGCTGCGGAGCGCCAGCGCCCAGCCGACGATCCCAATGGACGTCGGCAGGGCGCCGAGGAGGAGCAGGGCGAGGAGAATCCGGTTCCGGAACGGGAGCGCGCGCACCAGGGGAATCTAGGCGGCGCGCCGGGGAGGGCCAGTTGCTGCCTGGGCGCCACACCCCGTCCCGGGTTGTAGCTGGGCTGCTACACTTCTGGTGTCGCCCTTCTTATTTTCTTGCCCTGTGGGCCTGTGGCACCCCTTCTGCAGACTTGGGTCCCGTCTCGAGAACTCTCACGTGTAGGAGCTGTGATGCGAACCAGGTCCCTGCTGGCCCGGATGATCGGCTGGGCGATGCTGGTCACGATCGCCGCGGTGCCGGCTCTTCGGGCTCAGAGCCTGACCAACGGCGGGCTGCGGGGCATCGTGACGTATGCGGCCGAAGGCGCGGCCATTCCCGGGGTGCAGGTCACGCTCGAGGGGTCCGATGGCCGGGCCCTCTCGTATCTCGAAACCGACGGGTCTGGGCAGTTCAGCGTACCACTCCTGGCGCCGGGCGTCTACCGCGTGCTGGCCGAGCAGGTCGGGCTCCAGCCGGTGCGGTACCTCGGCGTCGTCGTCGTGGCTGGGCAGACCACGGTCGTCATCTTTCGGCTGGAACGCCGGCCACCGCCAATCACGAAGGTGGAGGAACTTCAGCAACCGGGCGCCAGTGCCGGCACCACCCTCGGTCGCACCGTGCTCAACCGCTGGCTCCGCGATGGCGATCGATTCCGTTCCGTCACCGACGTCTCCCGGGGCCTCACTGAGGTGGACGGTCCGCGTGATGCGCGCGAAGGGTTCGCGCTGTCGGGTGGCGGCCTGAGCGCCAACTACAACCGCCTCTGGGTGGATGGTCTCCCCGAGACCCTGATGCGGCATCCGGGTGCCCCCGGCGAGCCCGCCAGCGCGCCGCTCTTCCACCGCGAGGGGCTCAACCAGGTCCAGGTCCTCGAGATGGGGTTCGATACCGAGTGGCGGGGGTATCCGGGCACGATGCTCGCCGGTCACACGCTTCGCGGCGGCAACGACCTGCGGTTCCGCCCCTACGGGACCCTCTCATCCAGCGCGTTCGGCACCGATGCCAAGGACAATCCCGCGGACAGCGCCGGGATGTCATACCAGGTCGGCGCCTCGCTCTCGGGCCCGATCATCAAGGACACCGCCAATTTCGCGCTGCGGCTGGACTACCAGCAGCAGCGCACCCCGACGGCCTATCCCTTCGAGGATGCCGCGCTCCGGCAGGCGCTGCCCCAGGTGGCGCAGGACACCTACGGCGTTGGCATCGCTGCCTCGGTGGCGCCGACGGTACGCACCTGGGGCGGCTTCTCCAGCATGGGCCGGCTCGATTGGCGGATCAACCGCAACACGCTGGCGTTCCGGTTCGGGTACGCCAACTGGACCGAGCAGCAGCCCCTCCTGCTCGACGAGCGCTCGAACCTGAGCGGTGTCGAGCTGAAGGCCAACGACCTGAGTGGAGCGCTGAACCTGATGTCCAATTGGGGCCCGGTCTCCAACGAGATACGGGTCGGCCTGTCCGGGACCAAGCGCGACTGGCTCGGGGTGGCGCTGCCGGCCACCTCGCTGGTGGCCGAAGGCATCGCCTTCGGCAATTCCGCCGGCCTGCCCGGCAAGTTCGACCAGCAGGTCTTTGACGCGTCGGACGCCCTCCAGTTCCAGCTGAGCCGTCATCGGATCAAGGTGGGTATCACCTACGACCTCACCGCCTACAAGCAGGATTACCGCTACGGATTCGCGGGGGTCTACACCTTCGGCAGCCTCGACCAGTTCGGCCGGGCGGAAGGCAGCTACTTCCAGGCCACAGGCCGGCCCAAGGAAGCGGCTGACCCCCGCATCCAGGATTGGGGTTTCTTCCTTCAGGATACCTGGACCGCCTCGCCGGAAATCGCGCTCACTGCGGGGGTCCGCTGGGACGGCCAGTTCTTCCCGACCGACAAGATCCAGTTCAACCAGGGGTGGTACGACCTCACCGGCCGGCGGAACGACTTCCGGCCGAACTCGGACGGGATCTCGCCCCGGGTCGGGGTCGTCTGGAATGTCCAGAACCGGGGCGAGTGGATCCTGCAGGGCGGGGCGGGCATGTATCGCGGCCGGCTCGATCCGGCGACCTACTCCGAGGCGATCCTCTACGACGGCCGCACCTCGGTGCGCCGGGGGGTCGGGAGTTTTGAGTCATGGCCGTCGCTGCCGGACGCGGAACTGGCGCCGGACGTGGGTCCGCGGCTTGCCTACTTCAACACCACCTACGACAACCCGCGCAGCTACAAGAGCGGAGCCGGCCTCACCCGCGGATTCAGCGGCGGCATGGCGCTTCAGCTGATGGGCACCTACCAGCACGCCGACCACCTGCCGCGGCGGGCGGACGTGAACCGGGTGGCCTCCCAGGTCGGACAGACGCAGGAGGGCCGGCCGGTGTACGGCACGCTCCTCCAGCAGGGCGGGCTGGTGACGCCGGTGCCAAAGAGCAATCGCCGGTTCGACAATTATGACGTGGTCAGTGAGTTGTCGCCAACCGGCTTCTCCGACTACTACGAGTTTACCGCGCTGCTGGAGCGCCGCCGGGAGACGGGCCTCACCTTTGCGCTTTCGTACACCTTCTCCAAGACGAAGGACAACATCGTCGGCGTCCGCCAACTCGATCCGGCCGACCAGCTGAATCCGTTCCCGGAAGGCCTCCAGGGCAGCGACTGGGCTGAGGGGCGGTCGGACTTCGATGTGCCGCATCGGGCGGCGCTGTCGGCGGAGTACCGACTCGGCAAGAGCACGCCGCTGACCATCGGGGCACGCTGGCGCTACCGCTCCGGGTTGCCATTTACGCCGGGCTTCCAGCCGGGCGTGGACATCAACGGTGACGGGGCGGGGAACAACGATCCCGCCTATCTCGACGCCGGGCTCGGCGGCCTGTCCTCGGTGTTGCCGAACGGCAGCTGCGCCCAGGGCACCAACGTCTTCGCCGAGCGCAATAGCTGCCGGGAACAGGCGGCAATGGGCCTGGACGTGCATCTCAGCGTTGGCCTGCCGATCAGGACCGGCGGAGCCGACCGGCTGGCGATCATGCTCGACGCCTTCAACGTGGTGGGCACGGAGGTGGGGATCACCGACCACGCCCTGTTGCTGGTGGACCCGAATGGCGCACTCACCAACGACGGCCACGGCGGTATCAGCGTGCCGCTGGTGGTCAACCAGAATTTTGGCAAGATCCTGAGCCGGCGGAACGACCCGCGTCTGGTACGGATCGGCATCCGGATGGAGTATTGAGATGACCATGCGTAACCTGCGGTACGGTGCGCTCCTCCTGGCGGCCGCGTGCTCGAACAGCGGCTCGAACCTCGGCCCCCTCCCGGCCCTCACCCGGACGGTGCAGGTGGGTGTCTACCTCGACCGCGACGGGTCACGGACAGTGACGCCGCTGGACACGGTCTTCGTCCGTGCCCGCGTGGCCCTGCTGATCCGGGCGAACAGCGACACCTTCCGGAGCGCGCTGACCAGTGCCAACGGCACCGCCAGGTTTACCGAGGTTCCCCTGGGCCAGTACACCGTGACGATCGACCCGAAGAGTGTCGGCGACACTGTGCAGATCCAGGCGATCGACTCGACCAACATCCGGGTGACGGCGGCAGACTCCGCCGGGGTGGGCGTCCTGGCGCGGCTCGGCTATCCCGAGGTTTCCATCCGCCAGGCCCGGACGCTGGCCCCCGGCCGCCGCGTGTTCATCCGGGGGATCATCCTGGCGGGCGTGCAGTCGTTCCGCGATACCACGTCGCACCTGTCGGACAGCACCGGGGCGTTACGGTTGACCCGGGTCTCGCTTCGGGGAGGACTCGCCGGCAACAATCCGGGCGACAGCGTCTCCGTGCTGGGCCTGACGTGGAGCCGGGCCGGCCAGCCGACGCTGGACCTGGCCAGCGTGTCCCGGTTCGGGACCCGGCCGCCGCCGATCCCGTTGCCGGTCGCGACGGGGAACGCCTCCAGCGCGGCCAACGGCACCCTGGACGCCGCCCTGGTCCAGATCACCGGCGCGATCATCAGCGACACGGTGACCGTGGCACCGGACTTCACCGTGACGGTGAGCGACGGGACCGGATCGCTCGAGATGCTCCTCGATGGCAACATCCCGTTTCCACGGACCCAGTTCCGACCGGGCCGGTCACTCAATGCCCGGGGGGTGCTGGTCCCCAACGGCGTGGGTGGCTGGGTCTTCAAGCCGCGCGAGCTGGGCGACGTCACCCTGAACTAGGTCCGGTCGCTCTCCCCGCCACCTCGGGGGCTCATTGGAGTGGCGCGCGGCTTGCCCTGCAGCGCTATACCGGCTTCCCTGGGACCCCTGATGACCGCGACGCTGTCCCCCAATACCGCTCCGACTACCGCTGGTGCCCGCACCCGCGTGGCGGAGCCGGGCCTGGTCCGAGGGCTGGGTCTCTGGTCCTCGATCGCGATCGTCGTGGGGACCATGATCGGCACCGGGATCTTCCTCAAGCCGGGCGAGGTCGCTCGCGAGGCGGGTTCTTTCGAATGGGCCATGCTGGCCTGGGCGATCGGCGGGCTTCTCTCGCTGGCCGGCGCGCTCGGCTACGCGGAGTTGGGTGCCGCCATGCCCGAGGCGGGTGCGGATTATGTCTATCTGACCCGGGGCTTCGGCCCCGCCTGGGGGTTCCTCTACGGCTGGAAGAACGCGGTCGTGACAGGGCCCGCCACGCTCGCGGCGCTCTCCAGCGGCATTGCCCTCTTCTCCAGCTTCTTTCTTCCCGGCCTGCGGGACACGGTGCTCCAGGCCGGGTCGTTCGGCATCACCGGTGGCCAGCTGCTCGCAGCGGCCATCATCCTGCTCGTCGGCGCGGTCAACCTTCTCCCGGTGCGCACCGTGGGTCGAACCCAGGTGGTGCTGACGGGGCTCAAGGTCGCTTCCCTGCTGCTGGTCGTGGCAGCCGGCCTGCTGATTGGTCCTGCCGTCGGCGCCCCGCTCCAGGCCGCCATCCCCGCGGCGGCGGCCGTCACGGTCCCGGGGCTGCTGGCCGCCGCCGTGGCGTCCCTCTGGGCCTACAGCGGGTGGCACACGCTGGTCCGCGTCGGCTCCGAGGTCGCCGATCCGGGACGCACGCTGCCGCGAGCCATGATCGGTGGGTTCATGGCCACGGCCGGCCTGTTCATGCTGCTCAACCTGGCATGCTTCTCGATACTCGGATTCAGCGGGGTGGCCGCGTCCAGCCAGCCGGTCGCGGACATGCTCCAGTGGGTACTGGGCTCCGGTGTGGCCGGCTGGCTGACGGTGGTGATGATCCTGTGCGCCCTCGGTTCCCTGAACGCCTCGATGCTGGCCAGCGGGCGCGTAGCCTATGCCATGGGCCGCGATGGCTTCCTGCCGGGCATGGGCACAATCCACGAGGTCCGCCGGGTTCCCTCCAACGCGGTCGGTGCCACGGCGTCGATTGGCGTGCTCCTGGTGCTGACCGGCAGCTTCGAGGACCTGACCTCGTTGTTCGTCTTCACCCAATGGACCTTCCTCGCCCTCGGCACCGTCGCGCTCTTCAGGCTTCGCCGGCTCGAGCCGGACCTGCCCCGGCCGGTCAGGACGTGGGGGTATCCGGTGGTCCCGGGACTGTTCATCGCCGTGTCACTGCTGCTGACCGCGAGCATCTTCGTCGCCCGGCCGGTCCGCTCCTCCATCGGCGTGGCGCTGGTACTCTCAGGGCTGGTTGTCTACCATCGTCGCCGTGCGGCGACCCGAGTCCGCCAATGAGGCTTGCCGGCATCGCCGTCACCGCGGGCCATCGCCCCGGAACGGTCCGACTGACCGGCACGGTGACCTATGACACCGGCACCCCGTCCCGGGAAGAGGTCTGGTACGAGGTGGGGGACCACCGCCGCGAGGACCTCTCCACCTCCGGGAATCCCTGGCTCGTCTCGCTCCTCCCGCTCGCCATGACCCTCGGCGAGCCACTGCGCCTGTCGGTTCCGGTGGACCAGGTGCTGCTCGACCGGTGCCACCAGGTCATGGAAATCTGGAAGGCGTGGTATCCCAAGCTGCACCTGGTAGCGATCGAGGCCGACACCCGGACGCCCATGGACTCGGCAGGGCGTACCGCCCTGTTCTTTTCCGGGGGGGTCGACTCCTTCTCCTCCCTGCTGCGGCACCAGGCGCCGGACGAGACCGCCTACCACACGCCCATTGACGACCTGATCATGATCTGGGGCGCCGACGTGGCCCTCGGGCAGGCCCAGGCCTTCGCGCGGATGCGGCAGCGCTACCAGCCGGTCGCCAGCGCCACCGGGAAGCGCCTCGTCGACGTCGCGACCAACCTGCGGGAGACCCGCTGGCGAGAGACCGACTGGGCCAGGCTGTCCCACGGCGCCTTCCTGGCATCGGTGGGTCTGAGCCTGGAGCGGGGCTACCGCCGGCTGCTCATCGCGTCGAGCATCCCGGTCAGCCATGGCATGGGGGGCTGGGGATCTCACCTCATGGTGGATCCCCTCTTCTCGACCAGCACTACCCAGGTCGTGGTTGACGCGGCCGGGGAAAGCCGGGACCGGAAAGTCGAGCGTGTGGCGGAATCCGAGCTGGCGTTGAACAACCTTCGGGTCTGCTGGCGTTCGGGCACGGACCAGAACTGCGGTGCCTGTCACAAATGCTACCGGACCATGATCGCACTCGAGCTTTGCGGCCGATTGGGCGCCTGCCCGACCTTCCCGGTCACCACCCTCGATCTGGCGCGGGTGTCGCACCTGTATTTTGGTGAGTACCGGGATTTCCGGATCTTCCGCCGGCTCCTGGCGAAAGCCTGGCTGCTGGGCCGGCACGACATCGTGCGGGCGCTCGATCGGGCGATGCGACGGTCACGGCGGTTGGGTCTGGTGATGGATGCGCTCAAGGGGTGGGACGGTCCCGGCAGCACGCGGGCCCGGGCCAGGCTTCTCCGCGGGTCCATCTGGCAATGATCCCCCGGGGATCCTCGCTAGCCTGAAACCACCCCTGCCGGGGGAGCCGGCGCCTCCACGGGCTCAACCCGGATCAACCGCATCTCCGGGTTGAGTTGCACCATCCCGATGAAGCCGGGGTCCTCGTGCACCTGGACGTAGGCGATCGGGCCCGGGCTGACATCGTAGCCGGTCTTCCGGTCCACCACGAACGCCTGGATCGCGAACACGGCGGGACGCAGGTTCAGGTTGAGCGTGACCTCCAGCCGGAACGGGCCTCTCTCCGGCAGGGGAACGCCGTAGTGGTCCGTCGCGGTCCCCCCCACGACCGCGCTCTTGCCCTTGCCCGCGTCCGTGGAGCTCACCCGGAGGACGATCTGCTCGTCCCCCGGACCATCATCGGCCACCCGGCCGCTCAGCTCCAGGCGCACCGGAGCGCCGGAATCCACCTCGCGGTCACCGATCACCTGCAGCGATTGCAGTCCAATGGCTGTGGTCTGCATGGCCGCCTCCGCGTGGCCGGCGCGCCCTCCGGCCAGGTACCACCCGATACTCTCCACCGGCGTGCCCCGGAACCCGGCGGCCCCGTGGTCCAGGACGATGACGTCCGTGCACAACTCGGCGATCCGGTCCAGCTGGTGCGAGACGATCACCACGGGGATGCCGCTGGTCGCCAGATCACGGATCCGGCCGAAGGCCCGGTTCTGGAAGGTGTGATCACCGACCGAGAGGACCTCGTCGATGATCAGGACGTCAGGGTCGAGGTGGGCCGCGATCGAGAAACCGAGGCGCGCATGCATGCCGCTCGAATACCGTTTGACGGGCGTGTCAAGGAAGTCGGTGATGCCGGAAAACTCCACGATCTGGTCGAACTTCTGGCGGATCTGGGCGATCGACATCCCCATGATCACACCCTGCAGGAAGACGTTCTCACGGCCGGTCAGGTCCCCGTGGAACCCCGCAGAAATCTCGATCAGCGAACCGATCCGGCCCCGGACCTCGATCTGGCCGTGGGTGGGTCGGAGGATCCGCGTGAGCAGCTTGAGGCAGGTGGACTTCCCGGCGCCGTTGCCGCCGATCAGGCCAAGGGTCGTCCCGGGCCGCACCTCGAAGTCCACGTCCCGCACCGCCCAGAATTCGTCCTTCTCGAGGTCCGTCGATTTCCTCCCGCCGGGCAGGAGACGCTTGGCGATGTACGGCAGCAGGTCGCGGAGGCTGTCATGGATTTCCCCGCGCCGGAAGCGTTTCGAGATGTTGTGGAACCCGATGTATCCGTCTTGCATTGGGCCTCAGAGGTATTCGGCGAACAGGAACTCGGCCCGGTGGAACATCAGGGCGCTGGCCCCAAGGCCACCCACGGCCCACGCCGCCGAGTAGCCGAGATACCAGGGCTGCCAGGCCACCACGGGAATCCCCTTCGCGCTCAGGACCATGAGCGGCTCGAGGAGAGAATGCCCCTGGAACATGGTCAGTCGCATGCCTTCCAGGATCGGGGCGATCGGGTTCAGCATGATCAGTGGCGCGAACCTGGGGCCCAGCAGGGTAGCCTCGAACAACACCGGGGTGAAGAAGACCCCGAAGGTCACCAGGATCTGGACGATGTACTTGACGTCCCGGAAGAACAGGTTGGCGCAGCTCAGGAACAGAGCCGTGGCCATCGAAAACATCAGCAGGATGAGCAACAGCAGCGGCACCCAGACCAGCGCGGGCGTGAACCGGCCCCCCAGGAACGGCAAGGCCATCGAGACGGCCGTGGCGGCGATGCAGGTGTCGAAGCACTGGGCGATCAGGGACGAGAGCGGCAGGACCTCCCTCGGGAAGTAGACCTTGCTGACCAGGGCCGAGGCCCCGGTCAGGCTGGCCGAGGAGAAGGCGATCGTCCCCACGAAGAACGACCAGCACAGGCCTTTGACCGCCAGCACGCCCGCCGTGCCCGGGGTCAGGGTGCGGCCGCTGACGCTGGCGATCGCCAACCGGATGATCAGGCCGGCGGTGACCAGCAGCATGGGCATGAGCAGGGCCCAGGCGAACCCCATGACCGCCTGTTTGTACCGGACGGTGATGTCGCGCTTGGCCAGCGTGAATAGCAGTTCACGGTACTTCCAGAGGTCCGTGACCACCTCCGTCAGGTCCTGCCGGATGGTAGTACGGGCTTCGGGAATGTCGCCTTGCGGCGTGAGGGCACGGGCGGATTCCAAGGTCGTTCGCTCCTGGGGTCCGGGAAGTCCGAACTGCGCAATGGCTTGGGCAAGTTCTGTGCTACCCCAATTCTAGCGAAACGGCCCCTGCCACGGCACCCGACGGCATCAGCCTGAGCGACGTGCCTGGAGAGACGCGATACTGTTGCGTGAATACCACATGGTGCATCGGCAGCGCATCCCCCCGGCCCGCGGCATGCCGCTACCCTTCTGCTGGTGTGCGACTTGCCATAGTTTGACACTCGTGAGGGTCTCGCATTTCTTCTCCGTCGACGTCGAAGAGCACTTCCAGGTCAGCGCCTTCGAGGCTGTGCTGCCGCGCTCTGCCTGGGGCTCCCAGCCCAGCCGCGTCGAGGCCAATACCAACCGGCTGCTCGACCTCCTCGGGCGGCACGATGCCACCGCGACGTTCTTCACCCTTGGGTGGGTGGCGCGTCGCGCTCCCCAGCTGGTCCGGAGGATCGTCTCCGCCGGGCACGAGATCGCCTCGCACACCTGGTGGCACCCCCGGGTCTCCACCCTCACTCCGGAGGCGTTTCGCGAGGAAGTGCGCTCGTCCAAGGCGGTGCTCGAAGACGTCGGCGGGGTGGCCGTCACCGGGTTCCGCGCCCCGAGCTTTTCCATCCGTCCCGGCATGGAATGGGCATTCGATGTGCTGCTCGAAGAAGGGTACGCCTGGGATTCGAGCCTGTTCCCGATCCGCCGGCCGGACTACGGCTATCCCGGTACGCCGCTCGGTCCGCACCTCATCCAGCGGCCCGGCGGCACCCTCCAGGAGTTCCCGCTCGCCACCCTCGACGTGCTCGGGGTGCGGATCCCGGCCGCCGGCGGAGGATACCTCAGGCACCTCCCGGCGGGCATCGTCCACCGTGCCCTCCGCGACCACGAGGCCCGGGGCAGGCCGGCGATGTTCTACGTCCACCCCTGGGAAGTTGACCCCGACCAGCCGCGGTTCGACGTCGGGCTCATGACCCGGTACCGCCACTATCGCGGGCTCCACCGCGTCCACCCGCGGCTGCAAAGGCTCCTCACCGATTTCCGGTTCACCTCGGTCGCCAGCTGGCGCGCCGCGCAGGCCGCGACGTGACCGTGACGGTGGCGCCCTTCACCGGCGCAGCCGACGAATGGGACGGAGTCGTTGCCGGCACGGCCGGCGGTACCCACTGCCACCGCCACGGGTGGCTGGGGGCCATCGGAGACAGCTTCGGGCACCAGC
>Ga0315275_10006897_pt1 | contig 10927 bp, 9 predicted proteins | sample YL17G03_0_MG_FD_205557 | JGI IMG/M metagenome (GOLD analysis project Ga0315275, IMG submission 205557) | Sediment microbial communities from Yellowstone Lake, YNP, Wyoming, USA - YL17G03_0 | ecosystem: Environmental > Aquatic > Freshwater > Lake > Sediment | place: USA: Wyoming | collected...
GACATTATGGACGTCCATCGCCATCACGTGATCGACGCCCACGGCTTCCAGCAACTGCGCGATGTAACGCGAATTGACCGGATCGCGCTCCTTGGTACGGCGGTCCTTGCGTGAATAGGCGACGTAGGGAAGGCAGGCCGTTACGCGCGCAGCGCCGGCGTCCTTGAGCGCCGCGATCAGGAACAGGATGCGGCAGAGGCGATCGTTGGCGCTGCCTGCAGCGTCGCCGCTCAGCGATTGGATGACGTAGACGATGCGCCCGCGCACGCTGACCAACGGCCTGGATTTGTGCTCGCCCCCTTCGTAGTCGCGCTCTTCGAGAGGCGCGAGCGGCGTGCCGAGGCACGCTGCGACGCGCTCACCGAAGGCGCGCGACGCAAGCGGCGCGAAAAGCAGCGGCGCAGGGTCCATCACGATATCAGGGGCACTGCGCCGCTCGGGCCATGCCGGTCAGGCGACCGGCTTTTCACGCAGCGACGTTTCGCCGCGCAGCGCGGACATGCGCTGCTGCAGCTGGCGGCGTGCGGCATCGAACGCGTCGCGCAGGACGACATACACGTCCTCGTGCCCGTCGCGATTGGGACGCTCCATGTCGACGACGACGTCGTCGCCCGGGAGCGAGAGCTGAACCTTGACGTTGAATACCTTGCCCTGGTGGTGGTGCCGATGCGGCGAATCCACTACGACGCGGCAGGACTGGATACGGTCGCTGAAAGTGCCCAGGTGATCCGTGAGCTCGCGCACGCGGGTCTCGACGGCCGGGGAGCTTTCCATGTGCCTGAAAGTGATCTGGACAGGGATTGTCACGATGCTGAGTCCCTCTGTTGGACGGTCCTGGTTGACGTTTTCATTGTCGAGCCGCGGGGCCTGCGGACCATCAGTATTGATCGCAGGGACCCGGCGTACATGTGGCAAGAGTACACTGCCGGAAGCGCCCGTCGAGAGCCGAATCTCGCGTGAACGCCGGTCAATCCAACTCTCCGCTCGACGCCCCCGCAGCACAGGCTGCATTCGCCGCCGCGATGCAGGATCCGGCTGCGTATTCTGCGCTGCATCCGGTGCCCGGACCCGTGACCTGCATCGAGACCCACGTCTCCTGGGTGTTCCTGACCGGGTCCTTCGCCTACAAAGTGAAGAAACCATTGCGGCTCAGTTTCATCGACTACTCGACTACCGAGCGCCGTGCGGCGTTGTGTCGCGAAGAACTGCGCCTGAACCGCCGCCACGCACCCGGACTGTACGTCGACGTGGTCCCGATCACGGGAACACCCGCCGCGCCCCGAGTCGGCGCCACCGACGCCCCGCCTTTCGAGCACGCGCTGCGAATGGTGCAGTTCGATCCGCGGCTCGAACTCACTCAGCTGCTGCAGACGGGCACCATCGCAGCGAGCGAGTTGCAGGAATTCGGCACGCGCATCGCGCAGATGCACGCGACGGCAATGATCGCGACGAGTGATGAAGGTTTCGGCACGGCGGACAACGCCCACCGCATCACGTTCGACAACTTCACCGAGATTGCGCGGGTCCTGCCTGGCGGCGACGAGGCGCGGCAACTGGAGCGGTTGCGTGGCCATGCGCAGCGCCTGTTCGAAACCGACCGGTCGCTGATGGAGCAACGCCGTCAGGATGGCCGGATCCGCGAGGGCCACGGCGACCTGCACTGCGGCAACGTGGTGCGCTGGCAAGGGACGCTCGCGGCCTTCGACGGCCTCGAGTTCGATCCCGGCCTGCGCTTCATCGATGTCGCCAGCGATCTCGCTTTCCTGACGATGGATCTTGCCGTGCATGGCCGCACTGACCTGCGGCGCGAGGCGTTGCAGGCGTGGCTCGAGGCGTCCGGCGATTTCGAAGCCGTGGCGCTGCTGCCGTATTTCGAACTCTATCGCGCGCTGGTGCGAGCCAAAGTTGCCGCGTTGCGCGGTCAGCAGGCGCGCGGCGAAGCGGGCGGAGCCGCGACACTGGCCCATCAATACCTCGACTGGGCCGTCTCGCAGATCGGGCGGCTGCGTCCGCGAATGGTCGTGATGGCGGGATTGTCGGGTTCTGGAAAAACCTGGCTGGCCCGGCGCATCGCCGCTCGCTGCGACGCATTGATCGTGCGTTCGGACGTCGAACGCAAGCGTCTCGCTGGACTGCAGCCACTCGCAGCGTCGACCTCGGCGCCCGATGCCGGGATCTACTCGCGCGAGTTCAATACGCGCACCTACGAACGGCTGCGCGAATGCGTCACCTGCTGCCTGCGGGGCCGCGAGAGCGTCGTCGTCGACGCCGCCAACCTGCGGCGCGGCGAGCGCGAGATCTTCATCGCGGCAGGACGTGAGTACGCGACCGACGCCGTGATCGTCCACTGTGCCGCACCGCTCGAAGTGCTCAAACGACGGGTCGCCGGGCGGGCCGCCACCGGCGCAGACGCCTCGGAGGCCACGGTCTCGTTACTGGATCGACAGCCCGCGTACTGGGAGGCGTTCAGCAACGACGAACAGAGCCACGTCGTCGCGGTCGACACGACCTCGACCGAATCGGTCGAGCATGCGCTGCAAGCGCTGGACCGAAGCCGGCAGCCCGCTTGAATCTAGCCGCGCCCGGCGTGCCCGCTGGCGCGCTGCCCCGCGTCGACGACCGCAGTCGTCACCATGTCGGAGCCGACATTGGTCATCGTGCGCGTCATGTCGAGCAGGCGGTCCACGCCGAGGATGATGCCGATGCCTTCGGCCGGAACGCCGAACGCGACCAGCAATCCGGCAATCAGCGGCAGCGATCCCCCGGGAATCGCAGCGACTGCCACCGCGCTCAAGACGGACAGGAACACCAGCGTTACCTGCTCGGCCAGGCCGAGATGTACGCCGAACACCTGCGCCACGAACAGCACGACGCACCCTTCATAGAGCGCCGTGCCGCTCATGTTCATGGTCGTGCCGAGCGGCATGACGAATCCGGCGGTCGACGGCGCGATACCCAACCGCTCGCGGCAAGCCGTCAGCGCAGCGGGCAGCGTGGCGCTGCTCGAGCTGGTCGAGAATGCGGTGACCAGCACGTCCTTGATCTGGATGAAGAACTCGCGCGGATTGCGCTTGGCGAGAAACCTGAGCCAGATCGACATCGTGCCGAACAGGTGCAGCAGCAGCATCGCGCCGCAACCCAGCACGAACAACCCGAGCGCAATCAGGATGTCGAAACCGACCTTCACCACCACGCTGAAGATCATCGCCGGCACCGCGTAGGGCGCGAGCTTCAGGGCGAAGTGCACGATGCCGGTCATCAGGTCGCTGACGGTCTCGAGCCCGTCGAGCAGCTTCTTGCGCCGTGTCTCCGGCAAGCCAAGCCCAGCCGCTCCCACCAGGATCGCGAAGACGATGAGCGGCAGCACTTCGCCCAGCATGTTGCGCTGGTTGCCGACGAAGGCGCCGAACAGGTTCTTCGGCATGAACATGTCGACGACCGCGGACGGCGTCACTACGGGCCGGGCCTCGCTGTTCACGACATGCTGGCCCGCCTGCGAGCTGTACTCCTGCACCAGCCGCTGCGACGTTGCCGGGTCCATGCGGCCGCCCGGATTGAGGATGTTCATCATCAGCAGACCGAGCGTCGCCGCGATCGCCATGTTGGCGAAGAACAGCGCGAACGTGCGGCCGGCGAGCGGCCCGAGATCCGAGAGCTCGCCGAGCTGGACCACGCCACCGGCCAGTGAGGCGAAGACGAGCGGGATCACAACGAAGAAGAGCATGCGCAGGAAGACCTGCCCGAGCGGGTCGAACAGGTTGGTCGCCACCCATTTGGCGCCGTCCTGCAGGCCGGGGACGTAGGGAGCGAGAACCAGCACGAGCACACCGGCGACCGCGCCGTACACCAGCCCTCTCAGGATACGGTTGGCGAGCTTGGCGTCGGTAGCTGCGGACATCGAATTCCTTCCCACGGCGCAAAACGATGGCGCACTTTGTCCGACGCGCCCCGCACTGGCAAGCACGGGACGCACCACGATCGCGCAGCGCGTCCGCCGTGGGCGTCGCCTTTGGTGCAAGCGAGCCTGGACGCCGCCGGCGAAAATCGATGTTTTCGCCGAACGTCGTGCGACATCGGCGCCCAGAGACCCGGGATGGCACGACGATTGCTTTCAGTCCGACGATGCCCCCTGGCGCCACCCGAACCAATACGCTGCCGCGATGAAGACCCTGAGTCCGGAAAACCTCGGCTGGCGCACGCTGCCCGGCCTCCTCGGCCGCCATGCGTCGAGCCCGCAATCGGTGCATGCCCTGCTCGGCTACTTTCTCAAGGACCGCAAGTCGCCGACGCCGTTTCCCGGGCGCGACATGCTGGCGAACGAAGGCGTCTTCGACTGGGGTCTCGCGCGGCCGCTCGAGAAAGTGATCGAGAGCGAGGACCACCTGCGCGTGCTGCTCGACATGCCGGAGATCTACCGCCAGAGCGTCGCGGTGGTCGAACCGTGGGCCAGCGTCGGCACTAACCCGCGCGGCGAACCGGTCCGCGCGTCGAAGAACATTGCTTACGTCTGCCAACAGGTCGCGGACGCCGACACGATCCTGTTCCCGGTGTGGCAAAGCGGCATCCGCAATCCCGAACGGCTGGCCAACGTCCTGAGCGCCGGTATCGCCACGATCGTCCAGGGCGGCTGCCCTTCGGTGCACGATGCGAGCAGCTTCGAGGGCGCCAGCGCGGGACTCGACGACGTGCTCGCGCTGGTCGACCAGTTGCTGCTGCGCCGCTCGACGGCGAGCGGTCCCAGCATCTTCATCTGCCTCGGCCACCAGATGGCCGCCGCTTCGCACATCCGCCTGCTGCAGCGCGCCGTGCGCGAGATCGGCAAGCTGACGCGGTTGCCGCTCGACCAGTCGGGCCGCGTGCTCAACTCGTTGCAGCGTGCGGCCGAACGGATTACGCGCATGGGCGAGCAGTTGCAGGTCGTGAAGCAGGGCCAGCCGCGCGCCATCGGCTGGAACGATCCCGATTTCGCGGTCGCCAGCAACGAGAACGTCGAGGTCGGCACGCGCGCGCTGCTGCCCTACGCGCGTCGTGACGATGAAGCCCACATCCCGCGCGAGTTGCACGAGACGCACGCGCTGGTCGCCGACGAACTCGAAGGCGTCATCGACCAGGTGTTGTCGTTCGAGCGCGAGATCACCGTCGAGATGTTCCACGCCGACGAGGTCAATGAGGAAGCGGCGCTGTTTGCCAACTGGGCTTACAAGACCTTGCACGACACGATCGTGCCGCTGCGCCACGTGCTGGCGGTGAGCCCGGTCGCGTGGCTGCTCAGCCTGCCGTACGCGGTGGAGATCCTCGGCCAGACCCGGGTCGACGTCCACAGCTGGACCGAGGTGGGCACGACGGCAATCTATTACAAGGACTGGGAAACACATCGCGTGCGCCGCTCGTTCACCTGCCAGTTCCATCCGGAATTGATGGACGACATCCGCGACATCGGCGGTCGCGCCGGGCCGCGCTATCACGAACTCAAGGATCACGACGGCGTGCGACTGCTGGTCCGCCTGCTCTATCACGGGATGCAGGAGTAAGTCGTTCGATCAGCCGCGTGACGTACCGGACCGGGCTTGGGACAGGTATTCTCGGCGGCACCGAAGCCATGGACGCTCCCGTTGTCGGTCAAGGCGATGCTGACCACCACCTCCCAACCCTGCGCGGAACGCTGAGCGTTGGTGCCTCCTGGCCTCAATCGGGCGTCGTTACTGGCTGGAGCGCGCGAACTGGCCGCGCGCGACGAGCATCTCGCGCGCATCGTCGATGAGTTCGGCCCGCCACCGCTGTGGGCGCGGCCACGCGGCTTCCCGACGCTGGTGCGGATCATCCTCGAGCAGCAGGTTTCACTGGCATCGGCCGCGGCGCTCTATGCCAGGCTGGACCTGCACCTCGGGGGCGAGGTGACTCCTGCGCGGGTGCTGGAGCCCGGCGAAACCGCGCTGCTGTCGCTGGGGTTCACCCGGCAGAAAGCACGCTACGTCGTCGGGCTGGCAGCGCAACTGGAGAGCGGCGCGGTATCGCTCGAGCGCGTCGCCCGCATGCCGGATGCGGATGCCGGCGCGACACTGATACGAATTCCAGGTATCGGGCCCTGGACTGCCGGCGTGTACCTGCTGATGGCGCTGCGACGTCCCGACGTGTGGCCACCCGGCGATCTTGGCCTGCACAAATCGATGGCGGAAATGCGCGGATTGAGCGCAGTGCCGACGAGCGACGAAGCCGCGGCGTTCGCAATGCGTTGGCGTCCCTGGCGCGCCGTGGCGGCACGACTGCTGTGGCACTCGTACCTGTCGCGACGCGCCAGAACCTGGGATCGACAACCGTCGCGCAAATAGTCGTCCGCAAACCGCCGTGTGATCCGGAGGGCGGAACTGTACCCGCTGATTCGCTGTCAGCCCCATCGCGAATGTCCGCTTCTTCGTGTGCTATCGTCATCACACAGAGACCACTTGATTGGCGCGCCGACCCGTCGCAGGGCACTGTTGCTACCGGGGCCACTTGTGCGTTCCGTGATTCGGATCTCCTGGGGCCCAGATGAAGAACCGGCCATTTCTAGAACGTCTAAGATTTGCCCTCGCCGGCATTGCGTACGCGCTGCGCGCCGAGCGTAGCTTCCGCACTCACGCACTCGCCGCCGCCGCCGCCTTTGCGGCGTTGGTCTGGTTGCGGCCGGCGCCCGTCTGGTGGGCTCTCGTGGCGCTTACGACCGTGGCCGTACTCGCCGCAGAACTCTTCAACACGGCGCTCGAACAACTCGCCGATCGCCTGCATCCCGAACAGCATCCGCAGATCAGGGTGGCCAAGGATTGCGGTGCGGCCGCCGTGCTGGTCCTCAGCATCGGCGCCGTCGTCGTCGCTGCTGCGCTGCTGCTGGACGCCTTGGCGAGGTAACTACGGCAGCTGCGCCTGGTCGTCACATCCTCGCTTGGGCCGTCTCGTAAATTCGCCGAGCCTTCGCAATGACGTCGTCGGCCCCGCGCGCGAAGCGGATCATCATCAGGTCGCCATTCATGCTGATGAAAACCTGGTCCGCTGTCACCTGGTACGCGCGGTCACCGAGACCTGCCAGGGGATCGACCGCAGCTGTGGGCGCCGCCCCCTTGGCCAGTCCGGTAGCAGTATCCAAGGTCTGTGGGTCACCGCCGCCCCAGTCGACTTGAAGCTCGGCATACGGTCCCGCGACGGCCTGCATCTCGGCATACGACTGCGGCTCGAAATTCGGGGCCGGGCCATCGACCGACGAGTAGATGCACTCGGTCGACGTAGGTGGCCTTTCGTTTCCGCCGGCTGCAGCGGCGACGGCACCGCCAAGAATCGCCGACATCTCAGCCTGCGTCACCATGTCGCACGCACTGACGCGCTGCTTTGAATCGGGTGCTGAGGCCGTTGCCTCGGCGGTGGCGGCCGACGACGCTGTCGTTGCATCGACCGGCGATGGGCCCTCCTTTGCACAGCCGAAGCCCAAGACAGCGCTGAGACCAAGAGAGACAAGTGCTATCGGATGGGTACGCATCGAGTTCCCCAATCTAGAAACGTTTTGAAAACCGCGGTGTGGATTTCGATCCTAACATCATTGAAACATCAGGACTTCGGCGCAGCGGCGGCGCTGACGGTGTTATCGACCTCGGCAGCATCGCGGGGCTGCAAGATAACCAGAGACAGGAACCCCGACGCGGGGCCGCATCTCAGCGCGGCCGCCAATCCCGATGCTGGACGTGGGCAGGCACTGGAGGAGTTGCGCCTTCGCGCTCCGCGAACCGCTCCGCCAGCCACTGAAACCACTCCCCGACGGTTTCCCGGCCCGTCTCCCTGCGCTCATCGAAGAAATAACACTGGAGCTTGCGCCAGGACACGATGATCGGACCGCTGAAGAAATCATCCACCAGGTCAATGCTGACTTCGCCACGGAAGACCAGAACACCGATGCTTTCCCAAGTCGTCGTCATCGCATATACGAGATGGAGGTCCTCGCCAAGACTGCTCTCGATCTGCTGTTTCGACAAACCATCAGGCAACCTGTATACGAGCACGAGCGCCTTCGCGAAATCCGGCGTCTGAAATGCGTGGAGCAATTCCATCGCCGCCTCGCGATTTCGTTCCTTGCGATACCTCCGCGTCTCGTAGACGGCAAAACCCACACCGACGACCACTGCCGCCGCTTGAACGGCCTGGAACAGCACTTCAGCGTTCATCGCGGACCTCCGGCCCCCTTACTCCGCATGGCCGCACCCAGACTACTCCGGTGTTGGTGGCAAGGGTCAGTTCACGGTCGTTGCCGAGGGTGCCCGACCGCTGGTCCCTGCTGCCGCTGGCCGAGTTGGTCGCCCAGGGCAAAGGATCGCTGCGCCTGCCTCTGCGGGTGCGCTGCCAGGACTGCGGCGAGGTTGGGCAACTTCAGGTTCGACCGCCGATGCCTGTCTGGTCGAACACGAACGGGTGGATCGGACCGTCCTGAGATGGATGTGCGGGCGGAGCGCCCGCAGAACATTGGCGGGAAGGCTTGCGGATAGCCCGATTTGCCCGTTCTGCAGCGCGATCAACCCTGGGGTGCTACATGGGTAGCGGGTCACCCTACCCTCTGATGCCTGCAACGAATTGCGGGATCTAACTGGCAGAAAGAGAAACCCCGGCGCGGCCGCTCGACCCCCGAAAACACGGACGCCCCGCAATCGGGGCGTCCTCTTACCCTGACCTCACTGTTCGTTTTGACACGGACTGCCGGGGCCGGGGTCGTTGTGCTGCGATGCCTCCTGGCTAGCTGGTCACTCGAGGCTGACGTTCCCCGTGTAGTCGAACTTGAGGTTGACGACGTCGTCCTTGAAGTTGACCAAGCCCTTCGCTCCCGCGAAGCCCCCTGTGCCGCCTGCGATCGGGTGATGGCAGCGTCCGTGGATCTCCTCCGCGAACGTGTCGTCCACGTACTTCCCCGTGAAAGTGTAGGTCGTCTCAAATGTGCCGCACGTGCCATTCATGCAGCCGACGAAGATCTCGGTTCCCGTCTCTTGATACGTACCGCTCCGATTGAACTTCGATGACTCCAAGTACGTGTACCAGCAGCCGTACAGACTCCCGCTGAGCTCGATCGGAGGGTAATCCCCTAGATCGGCGGGTGGACTCCCGGCCGGCGGTTGACATGCGGTGTTGAACACGCCGATTCCGGACACCTGCGTGGTCCCCGCACTCGCGGGCATCGCGAGGACGGCGAGCAATGATGCAGCCACAGAGAGAGCGAATTGCCTAGACATCGTGAGTCTCCCCTTGGATTGGATTGGAATTCTCGGCTCGGTGGGCGGGCTCGGACCCGCCAGCACCCAAGTACGATACGCCGCACGATTCGCGGGAGCATAGAAAGCTCAAACTGCCTGTCCCGACCGAGCCGATTCGCGTGACCGGCCATCGGTCGAGCGCCAATCGCAGGACGCCGGAGCCGAGCCTGGGTCAGAGGGCGCGGTCACTGATGCTGTGGAGTGGATTAAGCCAGGCGTTCCATTTCGCTCAATAGCCTCGACGGCCGCCTAAGCGCAGGACGCTCCCCGCCTTTCCAGGGATTGCGTGAGCGGGCCTTATACCCCTTGACCGTTGGTACGCTCCCACGGCCTCCCAGTGCGTATCAAGCGAGTTTGGTGGTGAGGGGGAGAATCGAACTCCCGACCTAGGGGTTATGAATCCCTCGCTCTAACCGTCTGAGCTACCTCACCACGAGGTTCGGATCGCGGCCGGACAGGATGCGGGCCGCTGGGGACCGCGGATTGTCCGGAGGGGCAGGCCTCGCGTCAAGGTGGGGCTGACTTGCGGCACGTGTCGACAGGTCGCCGGCCATGCCTGACTATTCACGATAGACAGTAGGTACCTGAAGGAAGGATAAGGAGCCGTCATGAGCCAGTCCTCGAACCGCATCCCGCCCCTGCTGCTGGTCAGCGCCTGTCTGGCCATCGCCCAGGCACCGGTCGCAATGGCGCAACAGGCCGCAACCGCGCGCCCCGCCGACAAACCACCCATCGCCCAAGGCTGGATCGACATCGCGACCTTCGCCTCGCCCGGCGGCATGGGCGGCATGGCTGGCATGATGATGGGCGGTGGCGGCGGCGACACGCCGATGTCGGCCCTTTTCGGCGGCAAGAAGCAGGGCAACCAGTTTGGCCTGACGCGCGCGGGTGGCAGCGGCAGTTACGTCGACGTGACGCTGCGCACCAGCCGCAACCCGAGCCTCGCCGAGGCGCTGCAGGCCGTGCCTCCGGCCACCAAGCTCGAGCCGACACTGCAACTGAAGGTGCTGCCGCAGGCCAAGCCGGTTGCCGACCGCGGGGACGATTCGATCGAAGAGCCGCCCGAGCAACCCAAAGGCAAGATCAAGCTGTATTGGGGCTGCGGAGCAGCCATCCGGCCAGGGCAGCCGAAAGTCGTGGACTTCCAGACGAGCACGATCAAGGAGTTCGGAGAAATCTTCAAAGGCCGGCGCGCCACGCAACGCGGCACGCACTCGGCGCCGGGGCGCCCGGTGTGGCCGAATCCCACCGATAACCGTCTCGTGCCTGCGGGTGCGTCGTTCGTGGGAGAACATACCTTCAGCGGACAGGGTGTGCCCGAGAGCTTCAAGTTCACGCTGCCGCCGGCGCAGGACATCATGCCGCCGATCGCCCTGCAGCAGGCGCAAGCGAACGGCGTGACGCAGCTCAGCTGGCAGGTGCTGCCCACGGCACGCGGCTACTTCATCGCCGCGATGGGAGGCAAGGGCGACGAGTCCGGCGAAGGAGCCGAAATGACGCTGTGGACGTCGAGCGAACTGCCCGACTCCGGTTTCGGCCTGGTCGACTACCAGACCAACAAGTCAGTCGATCAGTGGCTGAAGGAGAAGGTGCTGCTCCCACCGACGACGACCCGTTGCGACGTGCCGAAAGGCATCTTCGGCGATGGCGAGGAACCCGCGGGCGCG
>Ga0315275_10006900_pt1 | contig 10926 bp, 10 predicted proteins | sample YL17G03_0_MG_FD_205557 | JGI IMG/M metagenome (GOLD analysis project Ga0315275, IMG submission 205557) | Sediment microbial communities from Yellowstone Lake, YNP, Wyoming, USA - YL17G03_0 | ecosystem: Environmental > Aquatic > Freshwater > Lake > Sediment | place: USA: Wyoming | collected...
AAGGAACCACAGGAAGATTGCGCCACCCATCGCGGTCGACCGCTTATTGAAGATTGTAGAGAAGAATAGTGCCACACTTAAAAACACCAATCCCAGAAGCATGGTTGCGCCAATGAAAATACCGTAATCAGCGTAGTTGACATTGGAGACATTCGCTGCTATCATCAGGCCAGCTGCTCCGAATCCTATGAAAATCGTAAAGCATAGTACACCTGCTAGGCCTAGGAATTTTCCAATGATAATTTCAAATCTGGTTGCAGACAGCGAGAGAAGCGAGTTCATGGATCCTCGTTCGATTTCTCCGATGATTGCTGCATAGGCGAGCATGAGTGCAATGATGGGTACTAAAAAGGTCACAAGACTTGCCATACCTGAAATAGTAAGGCCAAGGTCTTGCCATCCACGACTTGCAAGTGAGCCAAAATAGGAGACAACCAGGGTGAGAAGTGCGAACATCACGGAAACCAGGATGATCCATTTATTCCGGATGTTATCCATGATTTCTTTTTTTGCGATGCTGATAATAACGTCGGTTTTCATCATTACGCCTCCGTGTACCGCATGAAAACTTCTTCGAGAGAAGGTTCTTTTGTCTGAAGGTTTTGGATGTTTCCACCCGCCGTGGAAATTGCCAGGATGACTTTTGCTTTCATGGCTCCATCGCAGACGATTTCAAGAGTGTTTCCTTGGGTTTTAACACTGTCGACACCTGGAAGTTTCTTGACTGCATTTTCAATTTTCGCTGACAGAGAGTCTACCGTTACCGTGATTTGTGGTTTCAGGTTCAGTTTCTTACTGAGTCCATCAACGGTGTCTTGTGCGACAAGGATTCCTTTATTGATGATGCCAACACGATCACAGATTTCCTGGATCTCGCTGAGAATGTGGGATGAAACAAAAATGGTTGTTCCTTTCTTTTTCATTTCTAGGATTTTATCTCGGATTAAAACGACACCACGCGGGTCTAACCCGCCGCTTGGCTCATCAAGGATTAAGATCGGAGGATTACCTAGAATGGCGCGGGCCATACCAAGTCGTTGGACCATTCCTTTGGAGAACTTTCCGACTCTTTTTTTCCCGGTGTCACCAAGACCGAATTCTTCGATTAGATGCATGCATTCCTCTTTGGGTGCGTGTTTTATTTCTGCGTAAAAGCGCAGGTTCTGCAATGCGGTGAGGTTATCGTAGAATGCGACTTTCTCCGGCATGTAACCAATATATTTCTTTGCTTCTTTGCCGTGTGTTCGTACATCGATACCGTTGATTTTAATGGTCCCGGTGTTCGCATGGATCAAGTCAAGCATCGCTTTGATCGTAGTGGTTTTCCCCGCGCCGTTTGGTCCGAGGAATCCAAAGATTTCCCCTTTTTTAACGGTGAAGGAGACGTTATTGACCGCGGTGAAATGGTTATATGATTTTGTCAGTCCATTGACTTCAATGGTCGATGAATTTGTTAATATCGTTTTTGCACTTTTTTCTCCAGGGATTATAAAGACTCCTTTTTGGTTGCACTGGGGGCAAGTAAGAAAGATTTTTTTCCCGGGTTCACCAGAGAGTGACATAGTGGTTTTACATACAGGACATTTGACAAGTTGTGTTACCATAGGTAAGAGCCTCTTTGCGTTTTGGTCGTAATATCAGCCGGCTATTTAGGCTTATTGGCAGTATTTTATGGAGGGGGGGGTTCTGATAACACACAAGGAAAGGATATATTTTTATAGCAGTACATGATATTAAATTATAGATTTGGAGGAGGCAAAAGATGAAAGAAAAAAATATTGTAAAAAAAGCCGTTGTTTTGCTATGTACCCTCTTGATGGTTTTTTCATCTGGTGTTGTACTAGCGAATACTCGTGAGATGAATAATAATATGAGCACAACACTCCCGCTATATACTAGTAATGCCCCACCGACCCGTGATCTCATCTGGGATAATGTTATGGGCGTGGCAGGATCACGCGGTGGGATCATTGTTGCCACGGTGAGAACCGAAGGGACTGCCTTCCCGGCCGATGATTTTCAGCTCGCTACACAACAAACAGTCACTAGCGTAGCCTGGCAGGGAGGATATTTCCAATGCCAATTAGCACAAGGCCAAAAAGACTACCACTGGGACTGGCGCATTCTCTTCTGGAATGACATCGGCAATGGAAGCTGGCCAGGTACCGAGATTTATAACCATACTATACCTGACGCATCGATTACACGAAGTTTTTGGTATAATTACACGCGCCCCGATAACGGGAATACTTATTGGGTTGCCAACTATTCTTGTCAACTCCAAGTACCGATAACATTCACCGCGAATACAAAGTATTGGATCACGATTCAAGCGATTCAAACACCGAATTCTTATCCACAAGGTGCCTGGTGCCGACACAATAGTTCACAAAGTCCAATTAAACTTCATGAAGCAATGTTTAAAGCGCCAAATTATTGGCTTTACCCAAATTGGGTGACGGTTATGACATTATTAATTGCGGGTGCGGATCCTAATCCACTTCCCCATGATCTGAACTTCCAACTCTTTAGTGGTGCCGCGAATCAACCACCAGTTACTCCAGCTGCACCAACCGGACCAACGAGCGGTTTTACGGGAGTATCGTACTCATTTAGTGCAACTACCACCGACCCTGAGGGAGACAATATTTCCTACATGTTCGACTGGGGCAATGGGAATATGAGCAGTTGGCTCGGGCCTTATCCCTCTGGTGCTACCGCGACGACCTCGTACGCATGGGCGTCTGCGGGTAGTTACAATGTGAAAGTCAAAGCAAAGGATAGTATCGGTGCTGAGAGTGGCTGGTCACCAGCGCATAGTATTGTCATCACTGCAGGGCCATCCATCGAGATCGGAGATATTACCGGTGGATTGTTCAAAGTGAAAGCAGTGATCAAGAACACTGGTGGTGGAGCAGCAACCAACATCTCCTGGAAGATCGAACTTACTGGTGGTCTCATCATCCTTGGAAAAGTAAGCACCGGAACGATTCCTACAATCGCCGCCGCTGGTCAAGCAACGGTTTCCTCGAAATTAATCCTTGGTTTCGGGAAGACGGTCGTCAAGGTCACTGCCGATACAGCCACAAAATCAGTGAACGCAACAGTACTGCTCGTCTTCATCAAAATATAACGGAGCAAACACTAGGAACATCGAGGGGAAATTCCCCTTCCTCTTTCTTTCTTTTTTTAAACAAAAAACATCATGTCGAAAGATTTATTTATGACAAAGAACCCTTCTCGTCTCTCTAGGAGATGATTTTAGGGGTTTTATCCCTTTGAAAACATTTAAACGTAGGAAGCACGATGCTTAAAGACCGGGATGATGAAATGAACATAAGAACTCTGGTTTGTTGTGTACTGGTGATCATCGCTGCTGTGCTGCCGACGGCAGGAGCGACCAAAACAAAGACTCAGCCTCTTGATGAACAATCTGATAATTTGCTCAGTCCGTATGAAACTGGAAACACGGCTTCACGGGATGGCTGGATACTACAGTGGAGTTATGCGTATGGGGGGAATGGTCATGCGGAATTTGCCCAACCGGTGGGGGATATCGACGGTGATGGCATGAATGAGATTATTCTTGGTGGCTATGAGAATTTCGGTATTTGTCGGATTTTATCGTATAATCGTACACAAAAAACCTATATAGAGGAGTATTCGTGGTCGGTTCTCGGTGGTTCGTATCATTCACCATCTGGTGCATGTGTTGTTGATTTAGATGAGGATGGGGATCTCGAATTCTGTGTATCTTGGGGGTATTCTGGTGCTGATGGAGTATACGCGTATACCTGGGATGGGACGACCTTAACAACGTTGGATAGGTATTATGGCACTGGGGTTGATTTTATTTACGATGTTTATACCTGTGACTATGATGACGATAGCCATCCAGAGGTATTAATCGCAAATGATCCAAATCCCGGTGGTATCCATGTTTCCGCTCTTGGGTGGAATAAAATCACAAATAAATTTGTTTACGAAACCTCTTGGACGTGTCCAAGCGGATCTGGATATTCGGTTCCTATGGTGTGGAGTGGGGATGTTGACATGGATGGGAAGACCGAGGTGATTGCGGATGTCTCATACCTGAACTCTGCGACCGCGGGAACCTGGGCGTTGAACTGGGATAACCAAACTCACGTCTGGGTTGGAGTACCGGTTTGTACGAATTATCCTTCGGGTGTCACGGTCTTCGGCGATGGCGTCGGTGATGTAGATGGAGACGGCACCCCTGAAATTGGTACAGGAAATTATGGAGGGACACCAGGGGGATGGTTGTTTGAATGGGATGGTTCTGAATATGTTCAAGTCTGGCATGGTGAGTATCCAGGACAAGAACCTGTTATTGAATCGGTTGCAATAGGGGATGCTGATAATGATGGCAATATTGAATTCTGTTTTGGAACCGGTAACGTTCATATTATCGCATGGAACGGAACGAGCTATTACGAAAAAGCGACGCTGACCGGTCCAACAAATATGCTTGCTGGTTTAAATATTGGTGATTGTGATTCCGATGGACAAAATGAAGTAAAAGGCTGCGAGATCTTAGGGGGAACCGGGAGTGAATTTATCTGGAAATATATCGATGCAACTCCCCCGGTGACCACTTGTTTTTTTGATGGGGAGATGAACGGAGACATCTACATTAGTGATGTGACGGTGACGTTGACAGCCATCGATGATCACTCCGGGGTTGACTACACGATGTATAAACTCGACAGCGGTGTATGGACCACGTTCACCGCACCTTTTGTTGTGTCTGCGGATGGTGTTCACACCGTGCTGTTCTACTCCGTTGATAACGCGGGCAACATCGAGGCAGAGAAAAGCAGCATCTTCACCATTCAGAAAGAGACCTCACCGTTGACTATAACGATAAAAGGTGGATTAGGTGTTTCTGCGATCATTAAAAACACTGGGACGACAGCTCTTGTCAACATCAACTGGACGATCACCCTGGATGGAAAACTGATTTTCGTCGGAAAAACACAATCTGACGTGATTGCGACACTCGCGCCAGGAGAATCAAAGACCGTAAAAGATTTCGTCATTGGCTTCGGGAAAACAAATATCTTGGTAGATGTAGGGATTGTCGGAGAGAACGCGACCGGAACCGTCATTTTGTTCTTCGTTTTTGGGGCTACCTAGCCTTTTCTCTTTTTCTTTTTTTTTCATCAATTCATAAAGAATTCTCATCGGTATAGAAAAAAGAGGTATATTTTTAAAGAAATTGGAAATACCGTATAGTAATTATTTGAACGAATGATGGGATCACATGAGTTGCTCTTACTATGAAGATTTAACACGGACCTGTATTCAATATTTTCCACGAGTCGTTCAGCATTCTAATTTTACGGTATGTGAATCAGATAACTATCTGAATTGTCTTGCGTACATTGCGTTACAATCAGGGTTTCGATGTAAATATCAGAATCTCTGCTTAGAGGACCTTGTTCTGAACGTGCCTCTTCTTGCTAAATTTTTAATTGAGGACGACAGAACCATACAGCTTTTTTAAAAGCAATGCCGAAAAATATTGCTCATCAGAGCAGAAGCATAGTAACTGTGCATGCTTAAAATTACTCGAGCAGGGCATACATCCTCCGGTGGAGTTACTGCCCGATGGGAAGAAATTTCGCCTGAGAGATATTATTTTGAAAAAGGAAATCGTAATCGAATAATAAGGGAGAATTTTTCGATCAAGGGAATCGCTTTATTACCAAGGTTACTTTCAGACCATTATCTCTTAGCGGATATGATTCCATTTATCCATCGCTTCGATAGATATTTATGAAAGGGCATGCCTTTTTAATAAAGATTCTGACTTTTCCTTCCCCGGCGTACTAGCTCTATTATTTTTTCTCTCTCTCGGTTGAAAGAAAGGTTCAGAGTTATCATTTTACCGTTTCATGTGCATTGAGTACAAATGGTCCGATTTTAAATGCAGTAAATTCTTTATTTACTCCAGGGATGTTTTCTGGTATCGCTGAAATTTCGATATGAATTATTCCAAATTTTAAAAAATACCCACTTTTCATTGATTCCGAAATATTATTCGGTCCCAACCTCTCGATGGTCCCATTCGCTACCTTTCTTTCCTGGATTATGCCCCAGCGAACCTTTATTGTCCAATTGATTTGGGTGGCATTGTATATGCCATCATTTTTGATTGTCGCTTGTATTCCCCATGAAGGTTTATTGATTTCTATATCAATTTCTGGTGCAGGCATTACAAAAATACGGACTGTTGTATAATCGAACGCGATGCGATGCGGTGTCGTAGAATTATCAATCACCATTAATGAAACAGAATAGTTTCCTACGTCTGCGTAATCATGAACCGGCATCAGCGGAAGGGTTGAAGTGCTATTATCACCGAAATCCCATAACCACTTACATTTCCACCATTGGCCTCCCGCTATATTTCCGTGAAATCGTACTCCTGCAGGGATATAGTTATGCTGGTTATCCCAACACCATTCATAAGGTCCACCACTGTAGCAGGTTAATTCAGTAATATTAGTTTTTTCAGCGTAAACATAAATATCGTCAATGCTCACCTCTTGAGAGGGTGATTGATCAGTGACATTACTATAATATTCGAAACCAATCTTCACTTGGTTTTCACCAGCATACTTTGATAGGTCAATGTTTTTTCCCATGTCAGTATTAAACCATTTCCACGAAGTATAATTGCCAGTGATATTATCATCAGACCACAGCAACGTCCACGTTGATCCGTTATCAATGGAAATACTCACATTGAGATCGATATAATCCTTCCAATGAGCCACATAGCAACTTGTATACCACCAGAATGATAGATTGATAGATCCGGTATACTGCGTGAAATCTAACATAGGTGTGATCAACCATTCATTTTGTAATCCAGAGCTAGTCCCACGATGGACTGAAGCACAGTACGGTTCAGTATGAGGAAAACTCGAGTCTATATACCATGTTTGAGTGGGATGTGTTTGTCTCAGTTCCCAATCTGTTGGGGGCATCAGGTTGGCTGAAAAGTTTTCGTCCAGGACAATTTCAGATCCTTCATCGGATTTGGATAACGCTTCATATGATGATCCATTTCTTTGAATATTCGATGTCGACTTATCCATAGCGGTGTCACCAATTACCAAGATGTTAGAACATAATAGCGCAGAAACGACCAGCATTCCTAAAATTACTTTTTTGTTCATTTTTTTCGTCCTCCCTAAATAGTATAGAATATCAAATCTTTCTTTGGTTTTTAAATGTTTCTCTGTTGCTAAAAATAATTTTCTGCGGATAAACATGTCTTTTTCTTTGCGGTTATATGAGCATTATGAATCATATTCTTCCAACAAACCAAAGTTGCTATAATTGTCGGAAATTCTATTTTCATTACATCTTAGCAATAGTCATCATGCCCATATTCATCCGGGATCGGTTAAGGAATCCGTAGAGGCATATGAACTTGAAAACAAATTAAAATTGATCACCAATGAAAAGAAACGAGATCTGAAACTGTATATATAATTCACCTGATTTTAAAAGAAAAAGGATTCCATGGAGCGACGCTCGTCTTTCCTTATTCTTGTTCCATCATGGTTTTATAACATGGCAAGAAGTCTTCAATCGATTGTAGCTTCCAGAGAATAAAACCAAGATCGTTTTCAAAAAGATTCTCTTTTTCATTTTTTTTATTATTTTCTACCATTTTTCCTACCCATATTCTATTTATCAGTAATAGTATATATCATTTTCTCATTTAGACTGAGAAAAACTACCTTTTTTTACCATTTCGAATATCTAATGTTATCTCTAGCTTACAAATGAAGAGACTCATTAAACAATGAAGGCTTTGTTTCAAAAACCTATACTACTAAAACTTACCCCTATTTTTTGTGGTAATCGTTGACATTGAAACGGGCACAGCGGGATTTGACCATATTTTTTTATGGTATTATTTTTTTCGTCTGAGGAGATATATTCCCCCAGCAGCAAGAACTGTTCCTAGTGGAAGAAGAATAAAGGGTAGTACAGTGAGAATCGGAGATTTGAATGCTATCTGGATGTCTGCAGTGATGTTTTTCGATCCATCAAGATTCATGATAAACCAGATATGCTGCTCATGTTGCGGGAGGTATGTCATTTCTACGGTGTTATTTGAATGTGCTGAGGTAAGCCAGAATGTCTGTGTTTGTGGTAAGGATGGTGGCGCACCAGCCCCTTCAATCACAGAGGTATTGATATAGATCTCAGCGTAATACGGTTCAGCGGTCCAATGCCAATAAGTCGGTATCTCACATTGGAAACTCCGACGAAACGGTTCACTAGCGGCAGTTGTTGCGTAACCCGTAAAAAGCCCACTTGTTTGATCTGTTGCTTTCACGATGAATTTCATCTGCGCGACATTCGCTGCACCAAGAAAACCCCATGTTGAAAGTTTAAATTGATTCATGTATAATGTAAACGCATACGTAGAGGTGTTCACATGGTACACATTGCTATAGACGTACCCTTCACTATCAGTATCTTGATTATACATAAAAACAGAAATTCCACCTGCCAGAACAACTAAGGCCAGTACAAAAATTACTATACCAAGAACCATACGTTTTTTCCTGGTTTTTGGCTTCGGATGTTCTTCATTGTTTGGTTCGGAATCCATATCAGTCACCGCGCTGGATATCTCGATTAAATATTAAAGGTTAATTGATAATCAAAAAAGAAAAAAGGACAGGAGTCCTGTCCAGAATCTTAGAATGCTTAGGACTGTCGCAAGCATCTTTTTTTGTGGGCTATCTTATTCGGAAAAAGAATAAATTGATACAAACTTTGTTTCAAAACATATAAATAAGGAGTGGTTCTTAAGTATAAATGACGGAGAAAAAAAAGAAGGACTATGCCCCTACACAGTGCCTCTTCAGTAAGGAGAGTTAATTATTTCGGTTTATTAATGGTAGCTACGGCTCTTATATTATGTGTTTTTTTAGACACACAGGTCGTTGTTTCATCTGCAGACACGGGCACACTTGATAGTTCGTTAAATTCTCTTCAGCTGAGTGATCAGACTACAAACATGAATTATACCGCGATTGTCACTAACCCTACGCTGACTACGAGCACAATTATCCTGAATGGGGCGATTAAAAGCATGGTTGAATTACCTGCAGAGAGTATCGCCGTGATGCTTCCCGATGATCGTCTTGCTATTAAATCGTCTGATGAGACCAGCATCCTGCCTGAGGGGAGTACGATATACTATTATGAAGAAAAACCGGTTATTAGTGTTCCACAACAATCTAAGGTGCTCGGTGTATCTTCAGTGGTTGTTTCTCCCCTGCAAAATTTTACCGTCAAGACAAACTTCATACAATCGATTCAGGAGTTAGATGTTTACAGTGTCCAAGTGGTGTTTTTTGAGCTTGCGCGGGAGAATCCTGATGTGGCTCTGGTAAACTATGGGATTGATTGGGGTGATGGTGGCAATGGAACGTATGTCGCTGATACGATCGCGGTTGCGCATGAATACAAAAAAAGCGGCACGTACAGGTTGATGGTCAATGTCTCCGATGAGCTGGGGTTTACCTATGTGACCACTCAACAATATACCGTGAATTATGAGGGGCATCTCACACATTCGTATCTGTGGGTGAATAAAAATAAAGGACCGGTCACCGCTGTTTCTGCTAGTTTTGGGTTGCTGGCGTTTGGTCTTCTGGTGTTTACTGAGAGCGGAAAATACAAACTTCTCTTGCTGTTTACGTTGTTGATTCCGTTGTATACGCGGATTCAGAAGGAAGATGTGCTTGATCAGTTTGTCCGTGGGCAGATCTACGGGTTTATTAAGACGAACCCAGGGGTGCATTATAATCAGATTCTGCGGAAGGTTGGGGTGAAGAACGGTACCTTGTCGTATCATCTCGGTGTCCTTGAAAAAACCGAGTTGATTCAGTCGCGTCGGGAGGGGTTGAAGTATCGGGCGTTTTATCCGACTGGGATGAACTTCCCGAAAGCAGAGCGGTTCCGCCTGACTGATCTGCAGATCCAAATCATCGGGTCTATTCGGAGTCAGCCTGGGTTGGCGCAGAAGGAAATCGCGCGATTGCTTGGTCAGAAACCGCAGACGATTAATTACAATATCAAGGTGTTGGATCAGGCTGGTCTGATTTCTGTGGTGAAGGCGGGGCGGAAGACACGGTGTTTTCCGGTTCCTGATGCTGATAATTCCGGGCAATAAATCAGTTCTTTTTTTTTTTTTTAAGGTTGTGTGAAAACTGTTAAAAACGGTGTACCAATAGTCTGCTGTGATGCGAACGCTTGTTGCAGTGTGTGGTAGTGATGGTGACGATGTGCATTTGTCTTCTGTTGCATTGGATGTTGCGGAGCGGGTTGGTCGTGGGATAGCGCAGCGTGGCGGTGTGCTTGTCTGTGGTGGTCGTGGTGGTGTGATGCAGGCAGCCTGTAAAGGTGCCAAAGAAAAAGATGGGGTTACGGTTGGGTTGTTGCCTGATTCAAAGGATGAGGCTAATGAGTTTGTTGATATCCCGTTAGCTACTGGTCTGGGGATGCGTCGGAATTTTTTGGTAGTGTCTGCGGCAGATGTAGTGATTGCGATTGGTGGCAGGTGGGGTACGTTAAGTGAGATTTCTTTTGCGATGATTTTTCAGATACCGGTGGTGTTGGTGGCCGGGACTGGTGGGTGTGTCGATGAGTTGGCGTCCGGGAATTTGATGAAAGAGTCTGAGTCCCGGTTGTATGTTGCTAGTTCTGCGGAAGAGGCGGTGGAGAAGGCGTTTGCGCTCTGTCAGAAGTAGTGGTATTTTTCCAGTCTGACATTTTCCCTAAGAATCTTTATATATTACATTTGACAAAGTATAACTTAAGAGGATCTGGAGTTATTTTCACTTCCTTTTCCTTCCATCTCTCCTA
>Ga0315275_10006901_pt1 | contig 10926 bp, 14 predicted proteins | sample YL17G03_0_MG_FD_205557 | JGI IMG/M metagenome (GOLD analysis project Ga0315275, IMG submission 205557) | Sediment microbial communities from Yellowstone Lake, YNP, Wyoming, USA - YL17G03_0 | ecosystem: Environmental > Aquatic > Freshwater > Lake > Sediment | place: USA: Wyoming | collected...
GTATCCACTTCTGCCCGGTTGAGGCGATCCAGTACGGGTCAAAAACAGCAAAACGCGGTCGTTACCGCCACCCGGCACTCAAGCTCGCTGATATGAAAGCACAACGGGGCGAATAAATCCGTTTGTCTTCGCTACCTAAATAGCGCTGCAGGCTCTCATCTACCCGTTGGGATTTTTCATGGCAATGCTGGAACCAAAAAAGATTGCCCTTTTAATCGCGGTGCATGCCGGTTTTTTGACCCCGTTTGATCTTTCCGCGGTCAACATCGCCCAGCCAACGCTGGCCAGCGAATTTTCCATGGACGCTGTCACGCTGAGCCGGGTAGCAACTGCCTACCTGCTGGCATCCGCAGTCTTTTTAGTGCCGTTCGGGAGAATTGCCGCTATCCATGGAAGAAAGAAAATCTTCTCGGCCGGGCTTATGGTATTCACCTTCGCCTCGTTTGCCGTAGTATTTTCTGTGTCACCTGCCATGATCATCCTCCTCCGGGTCGTGCAGGGTATAGGAGCAGCACTCATCTTTGGTACTGCTGTTGCAATCCTGACATCTGTGACACCACGCCAGGAACGGAGTAAGGCGCTCGGGATCTACACGACTGCGGTCTATCTTGGTCTGTCGATGTGATCTGCTTAAGGGTGGGAAGAAAATAAAGTTTTAATGCCCGATTTCTCATTCGGGATTCAATTGGATTTTTACGAGAGAGAAAAATTCGTCAATTCCTCAATATCTTTTCAGGTCCAAATTTCTTTTATGAGATTTACGTCTTTTTCTAGACTCCATAAATTAAAAAATTTTTGATGTTACTTTTTGATCCTGATGTGATATGAACACAAATTAAGATTAATTAAAATTTAAAGGCGATTCAAGAATTATTAGCTTGATATTTTACCGGGACAAAATACAAGACAGGGAATGCAAGGGAGATGATCTCAACCACGTACAACAATTTATCCTTGATGCCTCAGCACCTCCCGGACAAATGTTTCAGCATTCCTCACTACGATATGATTTTTTCGTATCTCGACGAGGAGAGGATCCTGCCGTCCGGGTGGGGTAAATGCAGGAGAAGGATAGCGTTTCAGATTGATTTCCATATCATATATTCTTCCGATTTGTGCAATCTCTTTCTCATTGCATATCCCTGCAATAAAGATATCAATATCGGAACCTTTGCTCTCAGTACCGTTGGCATATTTCCCAAACAGGAGCATGATCCCATCAACATAAGCATATATTTTATTCAGGATATCAGAAACGTAGGGGTTTTGTTCCAGGAAACGGATTTTTTTAAAATGTTCGGCAAAAAATACTGGATGGCAATCTCCCCGTTTTTAAATACGGAAGATCCTTGTCTTACCCCGCTGGGAGGATACCAGTACCTTTTTTTCTTCAAGTCCTGGGCGGACACCGTTGCAGCCCTCACCTGAATATTTTATGAAAAAGTTTGATAAAAAAATTGAAATTTTGAAAATGATCCCCTCAACAAACTATCGCCAGAAGAAAAATATGAGCGGATTTTCCCCACCAAGATAATGGAAGTGGATATTATAGTATACCAGTCAGCTATTTAAGCGGCAAATTGTAAAAGCAATTTACAATTTGTCCAATTTGAAGTGGGGAAACCGGTCATGATCAAACGGGATGCAGGGGAGAAGCTCAAGAGACTTGCAGAAGGGTTTCCTGCGGTATCGGTCATCGGCCCCCGCCAGTCAGGAAAGACGACACTTGTCAGATCGGTATTTCCCACAAAACCGTATGTCCTCTTGGAAGATCCCGATACCCGTGCCTTCGCAGAGGAGGATCCACGGAGCTTTCTGGCACAATATGAGAAGAGCGGTGCAATTCTTGATGAAGTGCAGAGAGTCCCGGAACTCTTTTCCTATCTTCAGGGAATATTGGACAAGTACAACAGACCAGGACAATTCATCCTGACCGGCTCCCAGAATTTTTTAGTAATGGAGAGTATCTCCCAGTCACTTGCCGGTCGTGTTGGGATCATCAGGTTGTTGCCCCTCTCGATGAGGGAGCTTATCCGGGAGGGAATCGCCGTCAAACAGTATGAAGAGTATCTCTACACCGGCTTCTTTCCCCGTCTGTATAGTACTGCGATTGAGCCGGCGGATTTTTATTCTTCGTATATCCAGACATATCTTGAACGTGATCTGCACCAGTTAAAACACGTGCAGAATCTCTCGATATTCCAGACTTTTATGAAGATGTGCGCCTTTCGAAACGGGCAGATTGTGAATTATTCTTCTCTGGCACAGGATTGCGGGATTACCCATAACACCGTAAAAGAGTGGGGTGTCACTCCTCGAAACATCATGTATCATCGTCCTCATCAGGCCTCATCATAAAAACTTCAATAAGCGATTAGTGAAGATGCCCCAACTCTATTTCACCGACCCCGGGCTTTGTGCACCTGGCTGGAATACAGAACCCGGATAATCTCTGCTATCATCCCCTGAAAGGAGGTCTCTTTGAATCGTTGATTGTTCTGAATTCTTAAAACACCGGTTCAATCAGGCAAAGGAAGCCAATCTGTACTTCTGGCGGGACCAACACGGGCATGAGATAGACTGTCTGATCGAACTCGGTGGAAGAGACCTGATCCCTGTTGAGATGAAGTCCGGGAAGACGGTAAACAGCGATTACTTTAAAGAGATTGCATACTGGAATAAATTATCGGGGAACCCTCCTGAACGATCGTTTGTGATATATGGAGGGGACGAGTCACAGCAGCGTTCTGCCGGTCACCTTCTCGGGTATGCGCATCTGGATCCGGTTCTTAAGTATCTTGATTGAGATACCGGCGTCAGAAGAGAGAGAAAAATGAAAAAACTGTTTTAATCAGGTTCAGGCCCTGCAATGTAGCGGGCCTGCAATACCCCCCTTTCTGAGCGGGGGGTGGAGGAGGGTCAAAACGAAGGGAAGGCCGCTATTGCCTGCCAAAGAGATCACGTCGGAGAATTGGGTTGATTTTTTAGCCGTAGGTCGAACTGACACCCTGTTGGGAACATCAAGGAAGGAACCGATTGAAAGGAACAGATCATTCGTACACATGTTCCCGGTGCTCAATCAGGATGAGGTAAACGATACGTTCCCCCCTCAGTCAAATATTCTTTTTGATTAAGTCAAGAATCGAGATCATGGAATCTTACTGGTGCAAAAAGAAACATTCGATTGTCGATCTAAAGACTACTTGCTACCGATGAGATAATGGCTGGTGATCAATATATGCAAAGGAGAAAAATAATGTATTCGCGTTCTTTTGTAGTTGTGAAAAGGGTTGTTAGAATCAAGACCCAAAAAAAATGAATGAATTAACCCTCAACATACACAATTGACGCGATTGCGGTAGCACTATATCCCGAGACTTTACAAGTGGCTGTTTCAGGATCACATTGCGGAGTATGCCATAATCGGGGAATAGGAACGCGTGTCATCACCGCAAGAGATCTGCATTCGGGAATGGTTACTGGATTAGTAATTGGTAGTGCCAGTTGTTTAGCGAATTGGTCAGATCCAGTAGTATAAGACACAAACCCTGCAGCTGGTGCACCGCCAGATGACTGAACGGTAATTATTCCATTGTTAAACAGGGAGTTCTCCCAAGCGACACCCCCAGACACCCCCCCTCCCTGGATGGTTACAGTTGTAGGAGCTAGCCAGGATGCAGATCCAGTGCCAGAGTCAGCTTGGAGCCATGTGGGACCCTGCTGAGCATAGTTAAGAGATTCGGAGCTTTTGTATTCGAAAAGCTGTGCCGTAATTATCTTCGGTGTCGGTGTTGTTGGTTTTGGGGGAGCTGCCGAAACAATTGATCCAAAACTCCCGAAAACAAGAGCAATCACAAAGAGAGTTGCAAAGAGAGCAACAATGTTTAAATTACGTTTTTCCATAAAGCACTTCCTCATTTTTTCATGATTTTTTTCACTTTCGTTTACAGTGCTATGCACCGCAGCCAAACTCTGAATGAATTAAAGGGTGGCGGATGACTGAGATCATTTTCTTGATCCCCAAATACGACAAACCCTTTCAGAGCACTGGAAAATATATTGATATGTAATATAAATGAAGTTGCAATGCACCGACGCCTTGCCAGACTTTATTATTCACTGGAATAGGTAATCTTTCAAGGAAGACTCTGATAATGACAGGATAATATTTTTTTCCTACCGAGGTTTCGTGTCACGTGGGAGGGACTTGGTTTGCTTATCAAAAAAATGTCTCAGACAGGAAATGAAACTATTCTTCCCGTGCTTGGGATAATGGTCTTTGGAATAATTTGTATAATCAGTGGATTGTATATCGCTTTTTTCTATTCAGGAATTTCATATCTGCCTTCCAATCCTCTTCAACTTTCCCCGTATAACGTATTTGGCAATCTCTTAATATGCGCCGGTATTATCATATTATTGATCGGAAGTTACCGACAGAAAAACTCCCCGACATACTAGAATTACCAGAAATTACCGGTATATTTCCTAAAAAAAAATTCGCCCCGCATTCGGCATAATTTTCTTTTTAAAACAAGTCAAGAACTGAGATCATGGAATCTTACTGGTGTGAAAAGAAAAATTCAATCATTCAATTGGATTAATAAAACAGAGAACAGATCAAACTTTTATGCAACAACCACTATAACCCGGAGCAGAGAACAGTTCAGGTGATGTCCAAGAGATACCGTCTCCCCTGGCCCATCATCGGCGGCATCATTCTTCTCGTGATCATAATGCCGCCCTGTTCCTCTCCAGTTCCTCACCGCAACCGGTAACAATACCGTCTCCCGCCATCATCTCCTCAACAGAATTTGTGGCGCCTACTGCTCCGCAACCCCCCTCCTGTACCATCACAATCAACGGCCAGAAGGTAACACCCGCATCGATCCATCTCCAGGTTATGGCCAATACCTGCATTCCGGGAGATGTTACCGAACTCAGGGTCTCTGTCAACGGATGCGTCTATGACCCTTGTTTTTGAATCGGAAACAAAAAAAATTAGAGCACAGCGGTGAGTTGTCGTACACATTTCGTTACTCAATCAGTACAATTGTGCAGGAAGTCCCTGCCGCAGCAGCAAGCCGCTTATCTGCAGTTACCAGCGGCGCATCGCAGCGGATCGAGGCAGCGACAAACAGTGCATCATAGATCGTAATCCGATGCCGGCAGGAAAGATCCCATGCGGGAATTATCAGCTCGTCTGCCGGGATAACTTCACATGTCTCTTTGATAAACGCCATTGCGTCATCGAGGGATGCTTTCACTGTTTGCACATCTTGACCTGTATGCACTACCCGTTTCCAGGCAGCATTTGCCACTTCAGCATATGCAAGATCGACCGTGATGCATTCATGATTAACTGCTGCCTCAATGGCTTTGTCCGTAATCGCTTCAGGTAAAAAGATTGCCGCAATAGTACATGAGTCCATCACGATTTTATCGTGCATCCCGGTCCTCCCGGACTGCCTGCGCTGCCGGCATACCGCGGGGAAGGGCCTGCTGGCGCTCCCGTGCCTGTACAAGCAGTTGTTCCTTCCGCTTTCTTTTCACCACCTGTTCAATCAGGGTACGGATCTCTTCCTGCAGGTTCCGGTCCGGTATCTCTTCAATCATCTTTTTCACCCGGGCATCAATACGGATACTGTATACAGATGTCGATGACATAGAGATATGTATACATTAATTGTATATATACGCACTACCCCATCATGAAGAGACTTTATCTCCACAGCAGCAAAATAAACCCAATACGGTTTTTGTTTGCCAATCGGACTATGCTGTTTTTGGGCTCCTGGGAATTGGTGTCCACGCCTATATAAAATATCGCTAGGTTATTTTGAGAAAATACGCGGTTTAATCAGATTCAGACCCTGCAATGTAGCGGGGCTGCAATGCCCCCCTTTCTGAGCGAGGGGTGGAGGAGGGTCACAACGATTTGAGGGGCGCTATAGGGTAGTCACTTCGTGATCAAACAGGACTCCCATACCATGGCAGAGGAACTCAATTGCAATAATTTACATTTTCATATTATTTGAATAAATAAAAAACATTTGTAAATGTATATGGGCACTATTACGATCACTTTCGATAATGATACCGAGCAGCGTTTCCGGGAGGCTGCAAAGAAGAAGCTGGGTGAGCGGAAAGGCTACCTCGGCAAGGCTACAACCGAAGGGCCCGGGCGCCTCAATTTTGACTGATGCAGTTTTATCCAAACCTTACGCAAGATGGAGGAACTTCCTAAAACTTTTTTAAAAGAGAGAGAATTGAATACTGTAGTGTCTCTATTCAGTTTTCTCTGATTGTTTTTTCTCTTTTTCCCAAAAATAACCAATTCCCAGACCGATAAAAACCAGAATTACAATATCAGTGATTAAATCCATGGAAACGGAATGGTTTGTGCTGAGAGAGAATATCAAAAACGTGCAGAAAAATATTCCGAGAATCGCCATGGCAATTTTGTTTATAAGCATATGATAACCTGTTCATTTTTCATAATTAAATCTTTATATTTGCAATTTTGAGGGGGATATACTCAATTCTGATAGTGAATTGAATGAGAAAAGAGGTTCAGACTTCTCTCATTTTTTCAAAATTATCTGATGATTCCGACGTTTCATCATTTGCATGTTCTCCCTCTCCGGTACTGGCATGGTTACTGATCTCCCTGTGTCCTAAAAGAATCCTGTCTCCTCAAGAACCCATCGCCAGACCGGTACCACCCGGACCGGACGATCCTTAACGGTAAGCATCTCTTCCTGCCGCTCAGTTAAGATTACCCCGGTGCAGTCCGGGAACCGTTCCATAACTTCAGCCAGACCCTCGATCTCACGCTGGCGGTTCTCCTGCATCAGGTGGAAGCAGACCTGTATCGCAGTCTTAACCTGAGCACGGTCAACCACCACGAAATCACATTCCCGTTTACCTGTCCACCCATACACGATTTTTCCCTGCCGGCGCAGCTCTGTCCAGACCAGATTCTCAAGAAGCAGGCCGGAATCATCAGAGAATCTGAACGCAACAGCATTGCGCATTCCGGTATCGATCCCGTAATACTTCCGGTTGCGGGAAAGTTGCTGTTTCATCGAATACTCGTACGGGCTCAGGCTGCCAAGCAGATACGAATCTTCCAGGTACCCTATCCAGGTCTTTATGGACAAACCACTTTTTATCCCGATCACCGATGCAAGAGAATTCAGGCTTGCTTCCCGGGTCATGTTCGTTAACAGGTAGCGGGCGAGCTCGCGAAACGCCTTTATTTCGCGTATTCCGTATCTTGTGATAACATCACGGAATATGATATCATCAAATGTCCGCCGGAGAATATCAGGATCGGGATCCTTTTGATATTCAGGGAATCCTCCATCCTCAAGATACGAGGAGAAAAGCCGTAGAATACCTGCCTCCTGCCGGGTGGTTATAAGCCCGGATTTATTGATCAGGATCTTTTTTAAGCGGCACATCTCATCAAATCCAAAGGGAAAGAGTTCAATCTGGATGTACCTGCCGGTCAGGTGTGTGCCGAATTCAATACTCAACAGATGGGAGTTTGATCCTGTCAGAAAGATGTTATATTCGTCATCATGCATCCGCCGGATAACCCTTTCCCATCCCGGGATGTTCTGGATCTCATCAAGAAAAACCGTTCGGGTACCGGGATATACTTCCTCCCAGATTACCAGTAGTGCTGCCAGGTCAGATGTATCTGCACCCACCAGCCGGTCATCATCACAGTTCAGGTAGAGCACGGGATCATAACCCTGGGACAATTGTTTGAGGAGGGTAGATTTTCCACACCTGCGTACTCCGGATATCACAACAATCCGGGACCGTTCCCGGTAGTGTTCAGGATTGATCCTCCGGGGTATGCCCGGGGTTGTTAATAGATGCCCTTTTGCCACCCATCACTTCTGATATCAACATTTAAAAAAAATTAGATTGCGTTAATAACAAACGGTTTTTCATTAACATATTTACCCCAGACCTTAAAATCGCCACCAGGGTTGTCTGATATTCCAGTTGTTTCAAGGAAACAATATGTTTTCCCTTTAAAGCGTTAACCCGTTTACTTTGAATAAGCATATCAAGACGATTGAATACTTTGAATTTTTTTATTTTTTGTATTCTGGTTCGATCAGCCGCTCGAGTGCAAGTACGGAAAACGAGATTTTATTATAAGGACAAGCCACCAGGTGACAATCCTATCGCTGTGACGGTCGTATCGTAAGACTGGCCGATGATCTGTCGATCGTGTTCGGAAGAGATTTTTAAAAGACTCTCGTCCTTAATCAGCATAGCGTGGTGCAGGAGAATCTCGCGGATTTCATCAGACCGTGCGTGATTGGCGATACGTCCGATGGTGTTGAGCATCGACGAAATAATATGGGTATTGTCCGGAGTGTAGTAGCGGATGAGGTCAAACGATGCGATCATTAACATGTCAAATGACCGGATTTTTAGTTTCATTCTGAGTGTGCCGGTACTATCCTGTCTATAGGGAGAGAGATTCCCACGTTCCGCACTAAACCCTAGAGCCACACCAAGCTGGTTCAGGACCATCACTGGAATGGAGGGATCATTATTTGCGGAACGGGCAACGATGTTCACCAACTGTGTGATGCCAAATTCAGGGTCCTGTAACATGGTGCGGTACTTTCCCAGCATGAAGCAGTCCTGGACCTCATTCACGAATCCTTGGTACGGAGTTTTCGGCGAGGCAAAAAGCAGGGTATCCCCGGGCCCGATGAAATCCCCGGTTGTGCATACGACAGAGATCATCAGGTTATTCTGCTTTGCGATCTTCATCAGTTGTTCGTAATCGATCGAACGGATATAACCCGAATATCCGGAGCTGATCGAGACTCCCTCTCGGACAATAGCGGCTTCTTTCTCCATGAGAATTTCCGAAGAACTACCGGCCGGTGTCCCAGGCAAATTGTCTTTCCGAATCGATTGGCTTAGTTCGCTGCCGATCTGGGAGATAATTGTGGAAGCCTGCAACCCTGTTGTGACATGATGGAAGAAATAGATGAGGGCACAAACATCCAGAACGAAAAATATCAGTGCAGTTGTTGCGGATAAAACCGGTAACTGATCGGTGAAGGATGGCCGCGAGATGATCTATTCCAGGCTCAATACGGCCTCCGTTAGCCAATCGGACGATCCCGTTTTTGGGCTCCTGCGAAATGGTGTCCACGCCTACAGAAAATATCGCTATAATCGGCTATTTTGAGAAACAAAGCGTTTTAATCAGATTTCATACCTGCAATTTAGCAGGCCTGCAATGCCTCCATTTCTGTGTGGGGGAGTAGGAGTGTCGGGTACGAGAGGAGGGGTGTTATGGGGGGTTTTGTGTGGTTTGGTCCCGGGAGGAGGGAGGGGAGATTGTACCTGATCCGAGGGGATTGTCCAACGACTGCTATTGTACCAGGAAACCAGTAGTTACCATCTGAGAGAAAAGTTGGGGGAACCATTCCGGAATCAACGGCCAGAAGATCCCGCCCGCATCGATCCACCTTCAGGTTATGGCTAACACCTGCATTCCGGGAGATATTACCGAACTCAGGGTCTCTCTCAACTGGGCACAGAAAGGAATGCCTGATGCCCGCCCTGGGGAGAGCGGAGCCTTTGCCGGCACGTTCGGCAGCAATTCTGTTACGGTGGTCGCGAAGTTCGCAAACGGTGCGGAGAGCGTGGTGTATCAGGGTTTGATAGGGTAAATTTTTTCTTTTTTGAAATAGTGTTATTCAGGGAGGATCAATTTCGGATTGGCTCTCTGGATCAATGTTGATTTGGCGAAAACAATGGAACCGGCTGGTTGGATCATGACCTGGTATTTGGGTCATGTCCAAAACTGATATGAGATCCGGGTTTTTTATTCCAAATATTCGCCATTTTCGCTACTTATTCACCACATTTACATCATATGCGTCATCATCGATGAGACAAGGTATAATGAGCGCCTTTTTTCCTGCCACTCATTTCAAGGATATACCGTGAAATGAACATTACCTGCTGGGGGTTGGTTCCCAGTAGGGAGTACTCGCACATGGACCTCGAACCCCAAGAGGTAATCGGCATCCCCGGCAAAGATGAGGTTGAGATGTGCGATCCATTGCGGGCAGGCTGCTGCTGTACATCCGCAACCCGCTGTCATTTTCACTCTGCGGTAATATAGTATAAAAGGCAAAACATCCGGCTAAGACTAAGTAAACCGTATTCCGAGAATGGTGAACGATGAGCGATACCCCAGTTCCAAAACCGTTGATTCGCTCTCAGATCCTCTTCTACCAGTCAGAAGACGGCACGAGCCGCATTGAGGTCCGGCTCGAAGAGGGGACAGTCTGGCTTACACAGGCACTTATCGCAGAACTCTACCAGACAACCAAACAGAATGTAAGCCTTCATATCAGGAATATTTTCAATGAGCGGGAACTGGAGGAAGGATCAGTTGTCAAGGAATACTTGACAACTGCGTCCGATGGTAAAAAATACCGGACAAAATTTTTCAACCTCGACATGATCCTCGCCATCGGCTACCGGGTCCGTTCCCACCGGGGCACGCAGTTCCGCAGGTGGGCAACCGAACGGTTGAGTGAGTACCTCATCAAGGGATTTGTTCTTGATGATGAACGGTTAAAGGAAGGCCGCACCATCGGTGCCGACTATTTCGATGAACTGCTCGAACGCATCCGTGATATCCGGGCTTCCGAGAAATGGTTCTACCGGAAAATCCCCGGCACGTATTCCAAGACAGATCGTTGCCACAGGAAAAACATAATACAAAATTTTATCTATTTTTTTGTATTATGATACTATAGAACACACCATGACCGTCAGGGATGCCCTTGTAGAACAGAAACGGGAACTGGATCTCCGCCGGCAGGAGCTGTATATAGAGCGCACTGCAGAGATCCGTGATAA
>Ga0315275_10006902_pt1 | contig 10924 bp, 10 predicted proteins | sample YL17G03_0_MG_FD_205557 | JGI IMG/M metagenome (GOLD analysis project Ga0315275, IMG submission 205557) | Sediment microbial communities from Yellowstone Lake, YNP, Wyoming, USA - YL17G03_0 | ecosystem: Environmental > Aquatic > Freshwater > Lake > Sediment | place: USA: Wyoming | collected...
CGTGATACTTTCATTCAGTTTGATTGGTATTGCAGGCAGTTACGGAGTCGCTTGGTTCGGCATTCGAATTAATACCCTTGCAAACTCTCGGTCTGCGTTCGCAAGCTTACGCGGTAAACCCCTCCCGGTAAATCAGATACCTCTCAGAGCGGGGATAAGCGTTGGAATGTTCCTTATCAGTGTTGAACTGTTTATGATGCTTGCTATTCTCTTATTTATCCCTGGTTCCTATGCGGGACCCTGTTTCATTGGGTTTGCAATTGGAGAATCCCTTGGAGCAGCAGCATTGCGGATTGCTGGTGGAATCTTTACAAAAATAGCGGATATAGGCTCCGATCTGATGAAAATCGTCTTTAAAATCAAAGAAGATGACGCAAGAAACCCTGGTGTCATAGCAGATTGCGCGGGAGATAATGCAGGAGACTCTGTGGGACCAACTGCTGACGGGTTTGAAACGTATGGAGTGACGGGGGTTGCTCTTATTTCCTTCATCATCCTTGCAATCAATGATCCTTTGATTCAGGTCATCCTTCTTGTTTGGATTTTCGTCATGAGGGTCTTAATGATTGTTGCGAGCAGCCTCTCTTATCTGATTAACGATATCATCACTCGTGCACGCTACACAAAAGTTACAAAGATGAATTTTGAAGCACCATTGACATCTTTAGTCTGGATCACATCATTTATTTCCATAGCTATCACCTTCATTGCATCCTACTTCCTCATTCCCACTCTAGGGGGAGATACAACACTCTGGTGGAAACTCTCTATTATTATCTCCTGTGGTACATTAGCAGGAGCAGTTATTCCCGAGTTTGTGAAGGTGTTTACCTCGACGAAATCGGGTCATGTCAAAGAAGTGGTCACTTCCGCTCGTGAAGGCGGAGCATCCCTGAATATCTTGTCTGGGTTTGTCGCAGGGAATTTTAGTGCGTACTGGATTGGGTTGTCTATTCTTTTGCTCATGGGAATTGCGTTTATCGTAAGCACCTTTGGTATCGGAAGTCTCATGATACCTCAGGCGATGGTCTTTGGTCCATCGGTGCTTGCATTCGGGCTTGTCGCCTTTGGATTCCTTGGGATGGGACCAGTCACCATTGCGGTGGATTCCTATGGTCCTGTTGCTGATAACGCCCAGTCCGTCTATGAACTTTCATTGATCGAACAGGTTCCAAATGTCAAAGAAGAGATCAACAACGAGTTCGGTTTCGAACCTGATTTTGCCCATGCAAAAGACCTCTTAGAGGAAGGTGATGGCGCAGGTAATACATTTAAAGCCTCCGCAAAACCCGTCCTCATTGGTACCGCGGTAGCAGGAGCGACGACGATGATTTTCTCCATTATTATCCTACTTACCAATAAACTGGATCCAGCGTTGATAGGAAACCTCTCATTACTCCATCCACCCTTCTTCCTTGGTCTGATCGCTGGAGGCGCTATGATCTACTGGTTCACTGGTGCCTCGACACAAGCAGTCTCCACCGGGGCGTACCGTGCTGTTGAGTTCATCAAACGGAACATTAAACTCGAAGGAGTGGAGAAAGCATCGGTAGAGGATAGTAAAAAAGTCGTGGAAATCTGCACACAATACGCCCAAAAAGGGATGTTTAATATCTTCATCGCAGTGTTCTGTGCTACCCTTGCCTTCGCGTTCCTTGAGCCGTATTTCTTCGTCGGATACTTGATCGCGATTGCCCTCTTTGGCTTATTCCAGGCAATCTTCATGGCGAATGCTGGAGCCGCTTGGGATAATGCGAAGAAATTTGTTGAAGTAGACCTCAAAGAGAAAGGAACCAAGCTGCATGAAGCTACCGTCATCGGTGACACCGTTGGAGACCCTTTCAAAGACACCTCCTCTGTCGCGATGAATCCTATCATTAAGTTCACCACCCTGTTTGGGTTACTTGCGGTGCAGCTATCAGTATCACTGACCAATCAATTCGGAAACGGAAGCTCAGCGAACCCAGCGACGCTCTCATTGTTTGTTTTATTCCTCGCAGTCTCAATGTATTTCGTCTACCGATCCTTCTACAGTATGAGGATCAAGACAAACGACACTCAGTAAAAAAAAAGCACCTCTCGTTTTGAGAGGTCATCATTCTTTTTTATTTTTGATTCCAAAAGAGAAAATAGAAAATCAATGCGTATCCAATGACGGTCATCAATAATGAGAGAATCCAAATCCAAAACAAGAGTTTTGCTTTTTCCTCAGGGTCTTTTAATGTTTCTTTAAACCTTCGTATCATGGTTCACGCTATCGTTGTTTTTATTCGTTTTAATCGGAACACATTTTCTCGTTCCATTTCTTCAAGACGCGTACGAATGAAGCTTTCATTTTTTCGTAGTTCGGGGAGAATGCGGAACTCTAACGCATTGACGATCCGTTTATTTTTCTCAATTTCTTCGATCAATCTCCGGAGAGTTGTTTCAAGCTCCGCCGCGACGATGATGTCTTCGACGAGCTGTTCATAGGCATCTGTTGCTTCATCGATGCGGACGCTCATTCCGATGACGCCATATCCTCGCTGGTCGATGCGTCGTTTCACGGTAGCGCTTTGCAGTGTTGTTGGGACAAGCGTGCCCATGACATTTTTGCTGCCCATGGTGACTTTTGGGTCCTCTCTTCGGGCAAATGCGGCTGAGCGTACTGAGGTTTCCCCATCGACACCAGTCGCGATGATGAGTTTTTCCTCTGCTTTTTTGTAATCAGCGATGATTTTCGAACGGATATCCCTGGCTTTGGAAAGGATGTTGAAAAATTCAAGGACCAGGCCATCCCGTTTCATCTTCAGTAGTTTATATCCACGGTCATATAACGCGATTTTTCGTTTGATCGCAATCAGTTCTGTTCGGGTCGGTTTTATCTCTTGTTGTACCATAGGGTATTGATCCTTTATTTCTTTCGATAATTGGGATGATATTTCTCGAGTGTTTTTCGATCGATCATCGTTAAGGCACTTTCTGGGACCATGGCGATGAGCTCCCAGCCGAGCTCCAAGGTTTGTTCAAGGGATCGTTCCTCATCTCGTGCTTGTCGGATAAATCGGTTTTCAAATGTATCAGCAAATTCCAGGAATTTCCTATCATTCTCTGAGAGCGCTTCTTTACCGACGATCGCAATAAGGTCACGTAAGTCTCTCCCTTTCGCATAGGCTGCGTACAACCCTTGTTCGACTGATCGATGATCCTCACGTGTCATCCCTGGTCCGATCCCCAAACGCATCAACCGGGACAATGATGGGAGTGGATTGATTGGCGGATAGATTCCTTTCCGATGTAATTCACGAGACACCGCGAGCTGTCCTTCTGTGATATAGCCGGTGAGATCTGCCACAGGATGCGTCCAATCATCCTCAGGGATGCTCATGATAGGGATCTGGGTGATTGACCCTTTCTTGTTTTTTATCCGACCAGCGCGTTCATAAATCGTGGCAAGGTCGGTGTACATGTACCCAGGGTATCCTTTGCGACCTGGGACTTCTTTTCGCGCGGCACCGATCTCACGAAGTGACTCAGCGTAGTTGGTCATATCGGTTAATATAACGAGCACATGCATATCATGCGAAAACGCGAGGTACTCCGCTGCGGTCAGCGCGAGTTTTGGGGTGATGAGTCGTTCTACCGTTGGGTCATCAGCAAGGTTCATGAAGACGACTGCTCGTTTCAAGGCACCGGTGCGTTCAAAATCCTTCATGAAGTACTGGGCTTCTTCGTTGGTGATGCCCATGGCTGCAAACACGACTGCGAAGTCTTCGTTTTTGCCGATAACCTTTGCTTGTCGGGTGATTTGTAACGCGATCTCATTATGGGGTAAGCCAGCGCCGGAAAATAAGGGGAGTTTCTGACCCCGTACTAAGGTCAGTAGGCCGTCGATCGTTGAGATGCCTGTTTGGATGAACTCTCGAGGGCTGTCCCGAGCCCAGGGGTTGATGGCTGAGCCGATGATCTCCATTTTCTCGTCAGGGATGATTTTCGGACCACTGTCTATGGGCATGCCTGAGCCATTCAGGATTCTTCCCAGCATATCTTGAGAGACAGACAGTTTAATGGTCTCCCCGAGGAAAGTAACACCAGAGGCTCGATCGATTCCGACGGTTCCTTCGAAGACCTGGACGACGACGATATTCTTGCTTGTATCAAGGACTTGGCCTCGTTTTTTAGTTCCATCAGGTAGGCTGATGTTGACTAGTTCCCCGAAGCTGACTGGATCGGTTTTTTCAACAAAAATAAGGGGTCCGGTGATGTCGGTGATTGTTCGGTATTCTTTTACCATGAGACAGTCTCCACGCCCATTGTCTGGAATTCTTTTTTCATTTCAGTCTGTGCTTTCTTCAGATATTTGTCAAAATCTTTTTCAAATTTTGAGTTTGCGAGCATATCACGTGATTTCATCTTCAGGATCGTGCTGACTTGTACTCCTGCATCAAGTGCCTTGTAGGCGCTGTTTCCATATTCTATAATCGTTTTCAATAGCGTATACTGTTTGTCAATAGAGCAATAGGAGTCAACCTCATGGCCAGCATGTTGCTGAAGGAAAATCTCACGGAGAGCACGAGCGAACTCAAGGGTGATCTGTTCTTTTTCTGGTAACGCATCAGACCCGATGAGTTGTACGATCTCCTGAAGCTCTGCTTCTTTCTGAAGGATCTCCATTGCTTTGACTCGTAACTCTTTCCAGTCTACGGAAACCTGCTCCTCGAACCAGGTCTCTAGCGTATTCATATAGAAACTATATGAGGTAAGCCAATTGATCGCGGGAAAATGACGGCGATGAGCAAGGTTGGTGTCGAGCGCCCAGAATACCTTGACCATTCGCAGCGTATTTTGCGTGATCGGCTCTGAAAAATCGGCACCTGGTGGGCTGACTGCTCCGATGACCGTGATGCTGCCTTCTTGATCGTTCAGGGTGGTCACTCGTCCGGATCGTTCGTAAAAAGCAGCGAGTTTCGTGGCAAGATATGCTGGGTAGCCTTCTTCACCAGGCATCTCCTCAAGCCGGCTCGAGATTTCTCTCATGGCCTCAGCCCATCGACTGGTGCTATCCGCCATTAAGGAGATCCCATAGCCCATATCTCGATAATATTCTGCAATGGTGATCCCGGTGTACACGCTTGCTTCTCGCGCAGCCACTGGCATGTTACTCGTATTTGCTATCAGGACGGTTCGTTCCATGAGCGGTGCACCGGTCCTTGGGTTTTTCAACGCAGGAAACTCGGTGAGCACCTCGGTCATTTCGTTCCCTCGTTCTCCACAACCGATATACACCACAATATCAGAATCGCTCCATTTCGCGAGTTGATGTTGCATCACGGTTTTTCCAGTCCCAAACCCACCAGGAATGCACGCGGTGCCTCCTTTCGCTATCGGGAATAAGGTATCAAAGATACGTTGACCGGTCAGCAGGGGGATATCAGGCATTAGCTTCTGTTTAAAAGGTCTGGGGAGACGCACCGGCCATTGTTGCATAAGCATAATCTTTTTTCCATTGATTTGTCCGATGTCATCCTCAACAGTAAAATTCCCTTCCTCGATTCCCTGAAGTGTCCCATTGAGCTGGGGTGGGAGGAGAACACGATGGATGATATCTGGGGTTTCTTGGATCGTACCAAGGATACTACCGCCAGAAACCGTCGTTCCTTTTTTTACGCTGGGAATAAATTTCCATTTCTTTTTACGGTCCAACCCTGGTTCCATGACACCCCGGGCGATAAAATCACCCATCTTCTCCCGAAGGATCGGGAGCGGCCGCTGAATCCCATCATAGATGCTCGTCAGCAGACCTGGGCCAAGCTCCACCATTAAGGGAGCCCCGGTGGCTATCACAGGTTCCCCTGGTTTGATCCCAGAGGTATCTTCATAGACTTGCACAATGCTTTTTTCACCGGTGAGCTGAATCACCTCGCCCATGAGGTTAAGATCTCCGATAAAAACCACGTCGTACATCCTTGGTTTAATACCAGTGACCGTCACGACAGGACCAGCGATTCGATAAATCTCTCCTTTTGTCGTCATAGTTTTTTCACCATTTTTATTTTTTATACAGATCAACTCCAATGACTTTTTTTATGCGTGTTCGTAAATCGTCTTCCTCAAGACTTCCCACGGCGATCACAATAGGTTTTACGCTCTCATTAGCTCGTTTTTTACACTGAGATGATAATTTTTTATAATCCTCATCATGCAGGACAAGGATATCTGTTTCTTTTTCTGCTAGAATCATAGAAACACGGGTTTCGATATTCTCCTCGGCATAGGTGTTATGGATTCCTGCGAGTTGGAACCCAAGGACGAAATCATGATTTCCTAGTACGGTGATCCCTGTCATTGTATCACCAGTAAATCCCTGATTGTCTGCTCCGGGAGTCCTTTTTCTTTTGCTCGGGTGAGGATCCTGAGGTTTTCCACCTCAATTCTCTTTCGAATGAAATAATCAAGTATTGGTAAAATGGAAAGCGGATGAAGGTAGGATTTTTTTGTTGCTTTCATAAGATGGTCTTTTTCTAATGTGCGGATGATGTGACTGAGTGAATTGGTTTGCTCGATTGTTCCGATGGAGTCACGGATGGTCTGATATTCGGGGACTGATTGTAATACTTCTAGGAATTGTTGGAAATCTGATGCGTTGATCAGGAGTTGTATAGTTTTTTCAGGGATTGTTCCACCGGGGAGAATCATGGATGTTATGGTCGTTGGTTCTACGGATTCATATTTCGTCATCATGAGAGTTTTTATGTTCACAAGGTCGATTTCCTCACGGATGAAATCTAAAAATAATCGATTCGGCTCTGAACGAGCATGAATAGAATTTAAAAGAAAATGATAATACGCTTGTTCAAGGTTGTTTTCACAGAGGTCTGGATGAATTTCCCAGTCTTCTTTGAAGGCATTGATGATTTCAGAATACTCGTTTCCTTTGAGAAGCTCAATCGCTTCTTGCACCGTTTTACTTTGTTGAACAATGTTTTGCCAATAGCTCTCAGGGTATTTGCCAGCGGAGCGGATTGCTTTCATGATCTCCTCAGGTTTTGCATTATAGGATTTCCCCCGTAGGATGGTTTTAATGTTCCAGATATCCTCCCGTTGAAGATATGCGCTCAGGAGCGTCGTTAAATCCCCCTCGGTGTACCTGAGGATTTGTTGATAGACCTCCGCGATGTTTCTGTTCAACGCGAGATCGATAAGTTGAAAACCTGTGGCCTTTGCACTGAGTTCTGTTATCTCTTTTTTATATTGGCTTTCCCCAAGAAAACGTGTAATCTCATGCGTGTCCATGAGTAATAATTTCCTATAGACGTCACTGGGGAGCAGGAATGCTCGTTTCGCACGAACCCTTGCACATACATAGGGATAATTCCCTGAGGAAAACATCGACCATCGTTTTTTGGTCAAGAGTGTAGAAACTGAATTTTCGTTTTTCATCTGTTTCATGTTCTCGCTCATGTGAACAATTTTTTAGCTATCTCCTTTAAGGACCGTTCCCAGACCAGCTCAGCGATCGTCTCATACCGATAGTCAATTTTCAGGGTTTTTTCTTTATTTTCCACGATGATTCCACCAAGCGTATCGATGGAACCGCCATAGGGTATCTTCGTAAGAGATCGAACGATCGGCTCATCACGTGTATTTGAATAGATGTAGGCTGCTTCGGGAAGTTCCTTGTGCGCGTTCTTTAAAAGAGAAGAAATGATCGTCTCATGCGGAAGGCTCGATAAGGCTTTGAGAGATTCTTGATAGGTCTCGGATAGAATATCTTTTTCAGTGTTGAGTCTGATTTTCTTTACCTCGATTTCGACGCTACTCGTCTCCTGTGTTTTCAGCACGTCGATATGTTTTTCTAGTTCTTGTTTCTTCTTGACTGACGCTTCGTCTATCATTTTTTGTTTTGCTTCAAGCATCAAGGCTGCTTGTTTCTCCGCATCTTGGAGGATGTGGGTGACTTTTTCTTTTCCTTCTTTCTGAATGTTCTCGATTACCTTATCTAATCCCATGGACACCACATTCCTTTTTTTCGCATGTCTGCATCATCTCGTTTGTGGATGCATGTGTGTTGGTTACATTTTTGTCCAAAGCAAAAAGGCGATGACAAGCCCGAAGAGAACAATGGTCTCGGGAAGAACCATGTAAATGAGTCCTTTCCCAAACATCTTCTCGTTCTCCGCTGCTGCACCGACTGCTGCGGCACCAATGGTTTTTTGTGCCCATGCTGTCGCAAGTGCTGCTGAACCGATAGCGATACCAGCGCCTATTGCGATGATTCCTGTTTCTACTGCCATGTGTTTTCTACCTCCTTTTTTTTCTTATTCTGTTGTCGTATATTTTCTTTTATATCCAAATGGGTTGAATCGAATTCCTTCTCCTTTGTAAAACTTCATGAAGAACTCGACATAATGAAGCCTGACTGCTTGGATGCCTGAGGAGAGTGCTCCGAGGGCAAAGACCATGAGCTGCATAAAGATAAGGAGGATGACTCCAAGGATGCCGATGATGATGTTGCCGCTCAGGATCAACCCAAGACCGATCATGTTGAAGGCGAACGCCATCGCTGCTTTTGCTACGCAGATTGCTGCTAGTCTCGTATAGGACATGAGATGACTGGTGACTTCTAAGACCTCGACAAGGCCAAATCCACCTGCCACTATCATGATCATGACGACCCCAAGGATGCCTAATACCAATGAAGCATAGGGGACAAGCAGCCCGCCGAACGAAAACCCTGATTTCACTACCGGGATGAAGATGTTCCATAAGAACGGTGCTACAACCGAGCCTTTCAAGGGTTTAAGCCATTGTCCGATGGTCCAATCCGCCATCACGAAGATCAAGAGCGCTAACGCGGTGAGCACACAAAGAAGACCGATTTTGGTAACCGCATGTTTCCGGTCATGTTTTTTCTCTACGATAAATCCGATAAGAAGCCCTAGTCCAAGATGCAGGTATCCTGCGATGATCGAGATGACCAGCAGTTGGGTCATCCCAAGGGATTCCATTTTATGAATCACGGAGGGAATCGGGATGTGAACCCCCAGCAAGGTTGACCAGCTGTACGCCGCTTCTCCAGCCTCAGCAGCTGGAGGCAGGAACGGGAGACCAAACATGTCACCAAAGAGGAATAAACCAAAAATGGATGCAAACACGCCAGCGATGATGATGTACCATCCGATGTTCGAAAACCCTTCGCTATCCTTGAAGAACTTCATGAAGAGGACACCAAACAGGATCAAGAGAATCCCATAGCCGATATCCCCAACCATCAGCCCAAAAAACAAAGGAAAAATCAATGAGAGAATGAAACTGGGGTCGATATCCCGATAATTGGGAAGAGAGTACAACTCCAGGAGATATTCAAAGCGCCGAACAGGCCGAGGATTCTTTAACAAAGTTGGCGGTTCGTCATCGTGTTTCGATTCAATCTCTTGGATATACAGCGATCCTTGCATGTCCTTTTCAAGTGTCTCTTTGACATTTTTTATCTGATTTTTTGGAATCCAGCAGTCAATAAGGAAAGAATGCTCCGTGGTTCCGAATAGCACCGGTGCCTCTGCTTTCTGCACCTCAATAGTGAGATATTCTTCACTGGCAAGGATGAACTCCGCGTATCGTTTTCGGAATTCAAGGATGTCTTTTGTCGTCTGTAGCAGTTTATCGGAAAGCTCCTGTTTTTGCTCAGTCCATTTTTCAATGAATTGTTTCGGTAGACCTGTTCCTTCAGGGAGTTTTACCTCAGTAAAACCACAGTCGTTGAGAAGCTTTCCTGCATCCTCGGCATGTGGTTTTGCGATGAATAATGCGGCCATCTGATCGTCTGCATCAGAGGTGAACAGCTCATAATCATTAGTGATTGTTGGAAGTTGTTCTGTTAATTTTTTCAGGTCTCGGACATACCCGGTAAACACCGTCACATGATCGTAACCCTGATAATCTTCTAAGGGAATGTCCATCGCAGCGAACGGTTGTAACTGACGGATCCGCTCATCGAGTTTCCGAAAATGCTCCTCGATCCGTGTTTTCGTCTCGGTTAATGAAAGCACACTGAGCTCCATATCCTGTATTTTTAGGCCGACATCTCGTTGTATCTGCTTTTCTGAGAGTTTTTCAGAGATCGTCTGTTTCTCTCGTTCAAGGGCAAGCATCTGAGCACTCGAACGTATCTTTAAAAGACTTTGACTCACCCCTGATGCTTTTTTGGTTGGGACACCAAGACGAAGCTGGTCCTCAGCATCACTGGGTTTAAAATCAATAATATGGACAACCTCTAAAGTGTGCAGCAGCTCAATGGTGTTCTCTAAATCTTGTTTTGCACCAATGATTAATGTCCGCTGCATCTCCTGAGGTTTAAACATGCACAAACTCCATAAATTCCTCGACAAAAAACTCCTTAGCCTTTTTTATCTGCGCTTTCTTTTTCAGAGTCTCAGCATCGACCATTGCTTTCTTTACCACACGCTGTCGTTTCTCCCCTATCTCTTTTTTTGCAGCAGCAAATACAGCGTCTCGTTCTACCTTCAGTCGTCGCTCCCCGTCATCCTCAAGTTTTTGTGCTTGCTTCTGAGCCTGAGTGAGAATCTCGTTTCTTTTATGTTGTGCAGCGTCAATGTTACCCCTGATTTCTGCTTCTGTTGATTTCAATTTTTCAAGGATTTCCTTTCGTTCCATTGTCTATACACATCCAGCTGTTGGCTTTGGAAGGGACAACACCGTAATCTCACCTCATTATTAAAAATATCTGTATGTATTTTTAATCTGGTTTAAACATAAATATTATAGGGAGAAAAAACAAAAAAAATCGGACGTTACCAATATACAAAACAGGTGTATAAACGTGATGATGTCACCAATTTTTTAGTCCTGTTAATGTCGAGGTATATAATATGCCATCTATTGTTCTAATCTTATGAATAACGATTTCTCCGATGCGTTCATAATA